>Ga0207646_10000931_pt1 | contig 37686 bp, 27 predicted proteins | sample KBSK5502metaG_FD_184343 | JGI IMG/M metagenome (GOLD analysis project Ga0207646, IMG submission 184343) | Corn, switchgrass and miscanthus rhizosphere microbial communities from Kellogg Biological Station, Michigan, USA - KBS K5-50-2 metaG... | ecosystem: Host-associated > Plants > Roots >... | reverse complement strand
ACGATCGTCTCAGGCAATTGTGGCAAGAGATTGTACCGGGTGATTACCTCTCGGGCATTCGGCGCATTTTCAAGTGGCGTGAGGCTAGGCCCCGATGCCACGTTTCGCTCTTCACCCGCCGGAACGTCCGACACAATCAGCGTGATCTGTTCACAGTTCGGCGCCTGAGCTGCCAGACGTCCGCCTTTGACTGCTGAGAACGCGCGGCGCACAGCATTGATTTCACTGATCGAGGCTCCGGAATTTACAAGAGCCTTGTTGGCCGCACGCAGATCCGCGATCGTGATGTCTTCGCTGATCGGCCATTCCAACATGGCCGAGCCACCGCCGGAGACGAGGAAAATGACTACCGCACGTTCCCGGTTGGCGCGCTCGAGTAGATCGAAACAGGCTCGTGCCGCGGCCAGGCTTTGTTCGTTTGGTTCGGGGTGACCGCCGTGAAAGATTGTCCAGTCTGAGGCCCAGGCGGCGTGGTCGCCACGTTGAGCGCGAGTAGCCGGACTGCCGGTTAAGACACCGGCGGTGAGCGTTTGACCTAGCGCCTCCTGCAGGCCGGTAGCCATCGCGGCTGCGGCTTTGCCAATCGCAATGGAATAAACGGGTCGATTTCGGATTTCAATGGTGAAGTCGCGGACATTAAGGCTTAACCCATTGAGACGGACGGCGCGACGCACGGCGGCCGCGGGATCGACCGCACGTAATGCTTCATTGAAGATTTCGCGAGCCGCGAGGCGGAGTTGGGTGAGATTTGACATGGGTCCTTTTTTGGAGTGCGCCGACTAGTCGACGCTTTCAAAAACTGCAACTAGTTGCCGCACTCCATATTTTCGTCTCATTCAACGGTTATCAAGTCTCGCAAGGTCCGAAACCGCCGGTCGCTAATTCCGCGTACGGCGATCAAGTGCTCGGGACGTCGAAAGCCTCCCCATTTTTCGCGGTGTTCAATGATGCGCGCGGCTAAACCCTTTCCGACTCCCGGAAGCGCTTCCAATTCGTTCACTGAAGCCGTGTTGATATTGACGCGCCGTGCGTTGGTTTGATCTGAGGCAGCGGCCTGAGGCGAAGTGCCCGATTGCTGTTCGTTCGACTTTGGCTCACGAGCCAGCGGCCGCTGGCGAACACGTTTGGCACACGCCGAGAATGACAGAATGAGCGACAGGAGGAGAGTGACAATTGAAATCCGGGCACCTGGCAAAGACCAGAGAGTTGGCATCATCCGCGTTGTCCCTGAGAAGGTTCCATGTCGAAGCTCCGTTAGGAGCAAGATGTTTATAGTTTGAACCGCCAAATTAGATCAATAGCTCCGTAGGAGCGAAACGTTTGGCGATCGTCTTCTTATATCGAGAGTGTTTCGCCCCTACGGAGCTTTGGCAAAATAATCAAGCGATGTCTATAAACATCTCGTCCCTACGGGACTTCAGACACTCGACGACGAAACGTCCTTCGTCCTTCGCTCAAGACTCTGTTTCACGAATGCAAGTTACTGATCAAAAAGGGAATGGTCAAACGCCGCTCAAGAGTGCATTTTGCTGGAAGTGTTTCAAAGACAAAAGTTGTGACATCCGATGAAGCGATCTTCACAAACTTTTCCACAGAAAGTGTGGAAGAGACAAAGTTGAAAGGATTCGTGCTGAGATGTTCAATGCGGGCGCGATGCGCGACCGGCTATTCCACTCCCTGCTCGTCCCACTCACCTACCAACTCAAACGCGCGGGCAAGCACCGGACGCGGGCGGGCGCCGTCAGCTTTGCCGATCAGGCCCTCGCGCTCCATTTGATCGAGTACGGCGGCGGCGCGGCCATAGCCAATTCGCAGGCGGCGTTGCAGGACAGACGTGGAAGCTCGCTTCATATCGACGCAGATGCGCAGGGCGTCTTCGAACAGTTCATCACGTTCGCCGTCGGAATCTTCCAGGCCCATGGCTTCTTCATCCGACTGCGTGATGGTTTCGTCGTAATCGGGCTCCCATTGGGCCTTGATATGAGTGACGATTTTGTTGATTTCGGTTTCGTCGATGTAGGCGCCATGAACGCGCAATAGACGCGAAGAACCAGGCGGCAGGAACAACATGTCGCCGCGGCCCAGCAGGTGTTCCGCGCCATTCGTGTCGAGAATCGTGCGCGAATCGACTTTGGAAGAGACGCGATAAGAGATGCGGGAAGGGAAGTTGGCCTTGATTAATCCGGTGATGACGTCAACTGACGGCCGCTGTGTCGCCAGCACGAGGTGAATACCGACAGCGCGGGCCATCTGCGCGAGACGCGTGATCGAATCCTCGACTTCATGTCCCGAGGTCATCATCAGATCGGCGAGTTCATCGATAATGATTACGATGTAAGGCATGCGCACCCACGCTTCGCCCTGCTCGTCAAAATCCTTAACCGTGTTGCGGCGATCGCGTTCAGCGTTATAGCCGTCGATGTTGCGCACGCCCCAGCCGGCCAGTTCCTTGTAGCGTCGCTCCATCTCGCCAACCGCCCAACGTAATGCGCGCGCAGCGGGTTTTGGATCCACGATAATCGGCGTGGCGAGGTGCGGAATGTCTTCGTAAAGGCCTAATTCAAGTCGCTTGGGATCGATCAGGATCAACTTCACTTCATCCGGCCGCGCCCGGTAAAGGATCGAAACCAACAGTGAGTTTACGCCCACGGATTTGCCCGAGCCGGTAGTGCCGGCGATGAGCAGGTGCGGCATCTTGGTTAGATCGCTGACATAGTTCAGCCCGTCGATAGTCTTACCCAATGCAATCGTCAGTTTGGAGGTCGATTCCTTGAAGGCCCGCGACTCGATCACTTCGCGGAGATAAATGACCTCGCGACGCGGGTTCGGCACTTCGATGCCGACGTGCGGCTTGCCCGGCATGCGATCGATGCGGATCGATTCGGCCTTCAAAGCCAGACAGAGATCGTCGACCAGGCCGGTAACACGCGAATATTTGACGCCGGGGTCGGGTTTGAATTCGTAAGTGGTAACAACCGGTCCGGGACAGATGTATTTGATTTGGCCGGTGACGTTGAACTCGCGGCATTTTTCCGCGAGCTTGGTCGCCATATTCAGCAACTCGTCGTCGGCCTGCTCGCGACGCATCTGCGCTTCGTTCAAGAGATCGACCGAAGGCAGTTGATAATCCGACGCCGCGGTCTTTGCCGATACTCTGCGCTGACCGTCGAACGGCAACGCGCCCGTCGCCGGCGCTTCGGTTTTGCGCTTGACGGCGGCTTCGCGCACCATCTCTTCGACCAGGGCCGATTCGGAAGCTTCAGTTGACTTGCCGCGCGTAGACCACCCGGCCTTCCTTACAGGAGCGGTGGCGGCGCCGGCTGCTGCCGCCATGGTCTTTCCGGTTGTTGTTTCAGCGCTGAAGGTGGCAAAGGCCTCGGCGATTTCATTGCCGGTGGCTCTAATCTCCGTCCGGCCTTCGTGACTGCCGGCGATTTCCACAACATCCGATGACGCGCCAGCAGCTGCGCGTTCAGCCTTGGCTAGCCGCCGCATTTCCAGTCGCTGGGTTCGTCGCTCTTGCCGAGCGAGTCGCCAGGCGCGCAGTCTTTCCGGAATCAATTTCAGGGTGGCGAAGCGATCTCCCAGAACCAACGTGAGCTTTTCGTAGAACAGAGCGAACGAGAATCTGGTGGCGAGCAAAAGGCCAGTGGCTGCGATTGCCGCGAGCAAGATCGCCGCGCCCACGGTGTTCAGTCCGCCGACCAGCGCGCGCGCGATGATGGCGCCGGCCAAACCGCCGGCATTAAAGCTGGAGTCAAAGAAAGGCCGGATGTTCGCGAGCGCCAACAGCGCGGAGCACGACAACACGAGGACCATCAGGCCCGCTACCCGGGAAATAGGAGCGTGGATGCGCCGCGAACGGACGCGGCGCCAAGCGGCCGCCAGAAATAGAAACGGCAGCAGGTAAGCGGCGAGGCCAATCGATTGAAAGAGCGCCGCCGCCACGTTAGCTCCGACAGCCCCAATCCAGTTGTGGGCGCCTGTTTCACCGGCAGCATTCCACGAGGGATCGTTGGGACTGTACGAGAAGAGACAAAGACCCAGCAGCAGAGCGAAAGCGATCAAGCCAATCGCGATGATTTCGTTGCCACGAGTATTCCGGGGCCCCGGTGGTACTTCGATTTCGTTTGAGATAGCGGCCATAAAGCAGTAGGCAGTAGGCAGTAGGCAGTAGGCAGAATGAATCAGCCTGCTGCGCTTGCTGCTTACCGCGGTTTACTCATAATTCATCACTCGTAACTCTCTTCGCGATTACGCTGCGCGGCGCGAGAGCAAATACTCCTTGATGAAATCGTCAAGATCGCCGTTCAGAACTGAATCGACATCACCTTTTTCAAGCTTTGTACGCGCGTCCTTTACCAGACGGTAGGGCGCCAGCACATAGTTGCGAATCTGCGAACCAAAACTGATGTCCAGCCTATTTGCTTCCAATTCCTTGGTTTCGGCTTGACGCTTTGCCAACTCCATTTCATACAGACGTGAGCGCAACACCTGCATCGCTACGGCGCGGTTCTGATGTTGCGAGCGCTGGTTCTGGCATTGCACGACGATGCCGCTCGGCAGATGCGTGATGCGCACCGCGGAATCCGTAGTGTTGATGTGCTGCCCGCCGGCGCCGGTCGCGCGATAGGTGTCAACCCGCAGGTCCTTTTCATTGATGTCAACTTCGATGTCTTCGTCGATTTCAGGATAGACGAACAGCGACGCAAAGGACGTATGCCTTCGCGCGTTCTGATCAAACGGCGAGATTCGCACCAAACGATGCACGCCCGCTTCGGCGGCCAACAGTCCGTACGCATATTCGCCTTCGACCTTGAACGTCACGCTTTTGATACCAGCCTCTTCACCTGGTTGATAGTCGATAATCTCGGTCTTGAATCCGCGCCGCTCAGCCCACTTTAGATACATGCGCTGAAGCATCTCTGCCCAATCCTGCGACTCTGTTCCTCCGGCGCCCGGGTGAATGGTACAGATGGCGTTGCGCCCATCGTTCTCGCCCGCGAGCAACATCTCAGTCTCAGCTTCGCCCAGTTCCCGTTCAAGGCGTTTGAGCAGCTCTCGCAATTCATTCAAAGAACCTTCGTCTTCTTCAGCAAATTCAAAAAGCACGCCGGCGTCGGAGATTTCGCCTTCAAACTGTTCCTGCCGTTTGACTATGCGTTCCACCCGGCTGCGTTGCTGCAGAAGCTGTTGCGCGGCTTCCTGATTGGACCAGAAATCAGGCGCGGACGCTTGTGCTTCAATCGAGTCTAATTCTGCCCGCTTCGCCGGCACATCAAAGAAACCTCCCGAGTTGTTCGACGCGTTTGCGTAAATCCTCGTAAGAAGTCTTCAATTCCTGAATAGATAGGGTCGCAATCATTAATTAACCTCGTCTCTTAACCATCGTCTTTTCAAGTTTCTTCCTTCTGGTCATGAAAGTCGCCGAAACAAAGCCCAGAGTGATCAGCGCACCGGCATAAACAAACACATCGCCATAACGAGTGTAGAACGTTTGCCCCTCTCTACTTTGGCCAACCGACCACGAGCGCACTGCCGGCTGAAAGCCCCCCGTAATATCGCGCACGTGGCCGTCGGGCTCGATGAACGCGGTGATACCGCTATTAGTGACGCGCACCAGGGGCCGGTCATTTTCAACCGCGCGAAAAATCGCATTGGAGAGATGTTGTCGCATTACGGGCGTCGGACCCAAATAGCCGTCGTTCGAAATATTAATCAACACGCCCGCGCCCCGTTTCGCAAACGCGCGCGCAATCGATGGATGCGCAGCTTCGATGCAAATAAAAACCCCGGCGCGAATCGCGCCGAGGGGCATCAGCGTATACGAACTGCCGGGCGTGAAATCACCGACGATTCCGCGAACCGAACTCGCGCCCGGTAGCCAGCGGGGCAGCGGCACGTACTCGCCAAACGGCATCAGGCGGATTTTATCATACTGAGCCACAATTCCACCCTCTTCATTTACCATTACGGCAGAATTGTAGTCACCATTGTTCGCCGCCGGCTCCAGAGAATTCATCAGGATTGAAGCGTGGTAGGCTTTCGCAAAGCTTCCAGCGATCTCCTTAAGGTGTGGATCTCGTGAATAGCTGAAGTTCATCGGAGACTCTGGCCAGATGACCAGACGACTAAAACGAGGGTCGTTGGGTAAGCTACTGAGCCCCTGTTTGCTCAGCTCGATATGGCGATTCAACAACTGCTCGTTCGCACGATCATCCGTTCCTTCCATTGGAACGTTGGGTTGTACTGCGACGATTTGTGAAGCGGTCGAACCGGCGTGTAGATCCACAACTGCATTTTGGCGAAGCGCGGCAACGCCAATTGCCAGCAGTGCACCCAGCACAACCAGGATCGTGGCGGTTGCCGTGGCCTCGCGGCGGAGGAAGGCAAAGCCGATCGCGCCGTTTACGGCGATTATCAAGAAACTGACCGCATAAACTCCACCCCAGCGCGCGGTCTGAATCAAGAGCGGTTGGAATGCCTGCGAGTAACCCATGGCGTTCCAGAGTTGGCCCGTGACCGCGTAACGCGCCAGTTCGATTGAGACCCAGGCAAAAGGCGCGATGAAGATTGCACCCAAGCCAAATCGACTGACAAGGCGATGCAGCAGCACGCAGAACAGAGCGGGGAAGAGCGCGCCTAAGGCGACCGGCAGCAACAACAGCGGATAAGCCAGCCAGGCTGAAATGTGTCCGTAATGAATTACCGGGTACGTTAGCCACCAGCAGGATCCATAAAAGAAGATCACACCCCAGAGCCAGCCCAACAAAAAGGCCTGGCGCGCGTTAAGCGCCTGAACCGTGACCACCAGCAGCGGAACCAGCCCGATCCAAGCCAGAAACCACAGGTCAAAGTCGGGAAAAGAAAGAATGGTTAGAAGCGCCGAAGCCGCGATCAAGGAGACTTCTCCCGGCGTAGGAGCGCTCGTGCGTGCAATCGTCGTTAAGTTTCGTTTGCTGGAGGGCGCCGCGAGGGCGACCGCGTGATGCATGCGCCTGAGTTTACCAGCATAGCGCGGCAGCACTAAGCGTGATCGCAGCGGGCCAGGGGAATTCCGCAGATTCTGGAAGTCGTCACTCGAGGCGGAAAAAGATTTTTAAGAATTTCCTGGAATGCCCGAAACGACGACCGCTGAACACTCAATTGAGGGGCTCAATTACAAAAACCGTCACTGTCAAAGTGACAAAATCCGTCGTTATGACCGCCCGCGGGTGGCTTTGACTGAATTTTCAATATTCGGTCTTATTGGCATTCTGAGCTTGCCCGGCTGTCTAGTTTGGATTTTGTTCGGGCATTCCAGAATTCAAAAGCCAAATAATGGCCCTCTAAATGCGGGAGAACCCGGTCATTTCTGACCGGGTTCCAATTCGGGGGGATTAAACTGAAGGATCGCTCGGCGGGCGGCTGGCGCAGCGGCTTGCGGCGCTCAGAGAAGTGATGGCGGCGGGGGCACGTTTGTTTGCGTGCTTGCCGACTATCTCTTCAGCATATCCCGTGCCACGAGCGGGCATATGGCAAAGCGCCAAGCCTAAAGAGCAATCCCTGCCCCTTTACGCTTGGCGCTCATCGCTTTGCGGTTAGCTCCCCGCGCTACGTCCTAAGGTCTACCCATTGTCACTTGCCGCTGGAGGGCCATCGCTTCCTGGTTGTTTGGATCGATGTTGATGGCGCTGGTCGCATACTTTCTGGCCTCTCCGATATCCCCGCGCTCAAGGAAGATTCGCCCCAGCAGGATATGAGCGTCGATCACTCTGGAATCCCAGAAAATCGCGGTCTTCAAAGCAGCAATAGCGGTTTCCTGTTCGCCTTGTCGTTGCTTAATCCTACCTCGCATCAGGAAGCCCTCCGCATTCGTTGGCTCGATTGCAAAGAGCTTTAGAATCTCGGCCAGGGCTTCATCGTCGCGGCCCTTGTCGTAAAGATCTCGAATTTTGCCGAGCAACTCTTGCTCAACGTTAGCGTTGGCTTCATCGATCTGTTTGCGGCGACCCAGGTCTGAAATATCAACCTGATTCAAAACATCGCGCGACCGCAAGGCCACGTTGGGGACCGATTGCGATTTCTGCCATTCGGTTTGCCACTTCGCATAACTCGCCTGCATGTACCGCCGGGCCTGATTGTCGGCGGCGTTCGCTGCGTCGGAGTGATTCGCACGTTCCTGCGCTTTGGCCAGCAGGAAGTACGCCTGGCCATCCCGCTGATCGGCGGCAATCACCTTTTCAAATATGGCGGCCGCCTCGGCATACTTTTCATTGAGAAAAAGCGCATACGCGTAATTGAAAAGGACGGTGGTGTCGTCCGGCGACGAATCAAACGCGCGTGACAACAAGGTGATGCCCTGGACCAACAAGCGAGTTCGTTCTTCAGGCTTCTTCTCGTCACGCGCAGCTTCTACCGCCACCGCGCCGGCGTTGTTATAGACGCCGACCAACGGCATTACTTTTTCATCCGCCAGCGGCACCAGCGTGGCGAGCGCATGCGGCAAGTCGTCGATCTTCCAATAAGCAAGGCCGGCGTAAAATTGGGCTTCGCCGTAGTGTGGCTCCCTTTTCTGGAGCATCGTAAAATACTCAATGGCTTCTTTCCATTGTGACTGGTTGAAATAAAAGCGACCGAGTTCAAATGCCGCCTGGGGATAAACTGCGCCGCCGTTTTCCTTGGCATAAAGCTTGAGCGCGTTCTTGAAATAGATCGCGCGCGTCGGTTCACGTTCTCCAGTCAAGGATCCCTTCATATAGGCTTCAAAGGCCTGAGGCGGGACCTTAGTCGCTTCCTGCACCATTTGCATCCGCGAAAACGAAAGTGCCTTATCGCGTTGAAATAGAATTTGGTAGGCAAGTTCTCCGTGCGCCTTCTGCAAGTTGGTCACGTCACCGCCAAAGTCATACACCCGCGGCGCCCAGGCGTTGTCAAAGATGTCTCCCGCCATGCGGCCTTCGTTAACCCGAATCACCCGCGCTTCGCCCACGATCGAAGCCAGAGTCTCTTTCGGGTCCGGCGCCGACGGCGGCAGCACGACGTTGTAGGTTCCGATCACGATCATCGAAGCCTTGAGTTCGCGCGCAATCTTAATCGCCGTAGCGCGAGATGGCAGCACCGTCAGAGGCAGACGGAGGCGCTGATAGGCAACCGCGCGCTCATCGCTGGTGACTACAATCAATCCCGGTTTGCTAAGCAACGCTGAGAGAGAGTCTGCAAAGCTCTCGCCAATCCAGTTGTATTCGGGATGATTGGAAACGTTTTCAAAGGGTAGGACTACCACTACATCAGAGCCCGACGCTGTCTGGGCTCCCGCCGGCTGCGCGGTGACCGATAAGAAGAACCCCAATACAAAGATCGCGAGAAAAACGACAAATTTCTTTTGAATCATTCCGAAAATCCTTAAGTTAATCAATAATATCCGCCCGAAAAGTTCGATGCCTCTATGATAGCAGCGGTTGGACGCGGGCGCATCCCGAAGCAGCATAGCAGTCCGCCTGTGAGTCCGAGTGGGACAAATCACAGACTAAGGCTAAGGCGTGGCCTCGGTCACCACCAATTGATTGTCAACGCTGTTCACACCTTTTACAGAATGCACCGCTCTCTCAACTCGCTGTTTTAGGTCCCGTGACATGACCGAGCCGACGATCGTCACTTTGCCTGCCTCTACCAGCGTGCTTACGTCGAGCGCTGAAAGAACCGAGTCGGCGGCCAGCGTTTTTTCAATCTGCGACTGAATGGCCGCGTCATCCGGAACCGCAGGCTCGCTCGCTGGTTCCGGCGTGGCCTCGCCCTCAGAAGATTTTTGCGGCGAGGTCGAGGGCGAAGGCTTTGGCGAGGGTTGTGACAATACCGGCCCCTGGGGCACGCCTTCCTGCGGCAGGAGAGTGGAGTTCATCGGGTCATAGGGCCGGCTGGTCAAAAACAACGCGATGAATGTGGCCAGGGCGGCGGCCGCGATTACGCTAATCGCCACCAGACCTTCCCGTGGCCTCACGACCGGCTGCCGGCCGACGGGCCGCCGGCGGTACCCCGGTGGAGCGTTGATCACAATCCGGCTCCGGTCCTTTCGGTTCGAGTAGTTCGACATCGGCTAAGTTGTTTTATTCAAAGGTAATCGCCTAAAGCTTCGCGTCATTAAACCGCAACAGATTATAGAAGATTAGTCATTCCAGTTCTAAGGGAGCATCTGACGGCGTTTCAGGTCGATTCTGATATTCTGCGCAAGCACACGATCCATTCGACGTTCTAACCGTGGCGCGAGCTGTTTTGCCACGTTATTGAACAATTTGTTTGGAGGTTACTTTTCGATGCTACGAATAATCAAATTCATTTTTGCGATTACCCTTTGCGTCGCCGGCGCGGCTCCCGCGTTCGCGCAGAGTATGGACCAGAGTACGACGGCCCGCGATCGCCAATCAGTTAACATAACAGTTTACAATTCGAACCTTGGTTTGGTGCGCGAAACGCGCCGGTTGACGTTACCGGCGGGAATGATTGCACTCAGATTCGCAGACGTCACCGCGCAAATTCGGCCAGAGACCGTTCACCTTGCTTCACTGACCTCGCCGTCGTCACTGCGAATCCTCGAGCAGAACTATCAGTACGACCTCTTGAACCCGGCGAAACTTTTGGACAAGTTCGTCGGGCGAGAAATTACCCTCGTTTTGCGGCGCTACTCGAACAATACTGAAACGTTCGAGCCCGTTGCGGCAACGCTGCTGTCGAATAACGGCGGCCAGGTGTGGCGGATCAAAGGTCAAATTGTTATCAACCCTTCCAACATTGCGGAAATGCGCTTTCCCGATTTGCCTAAGAATCTGGTGGCCACGCCGACCCTGGTTTGGGATCTCGATAATCGCGAGGGCTCAGCGCAGACCATCGAAGCCAGCTATCTGACTGGTGGAATGAACTGGCGCGCTGATTACGTCCTGCTTGTCAACGCCGAAGACACGAAGGGTGACTTACAAGGTTGGGTCACGCTGACAAATTCCAGCGGCGCTACCTTCGAAGACGCGCGTTTGCAGTTGGTGGCCGGCGACGTAAATCGCGTTTCGGACGACCGTACCTATGCCCTGGGCGGCGCCATGGCGAGAAAGTCGGTGGAAAGCGAGTCGCAGTTTCAGGAACAGGGCTTCTTTGAATATCACCTCTACACGCTGCAACGCGCGACGACTATTCGGGATAACGAAACCAAGCAGGTTTCTCTGCTCGAGGCGGCCGGTTTTGATGTGAAGAAAGAGTTTGTCTTAAACGGCCAGCGTTACTACTACACTAACTACAACAATCCCGGCCAACCGATCAAGGAAAAGGTCGGGGTCTTTATTCAGTTTCGCAATTCACAACAGAACAAGCTCGGTATGCCCCTGCCCGCTGGCACAATTCGCCTTTACAAGAAGGACGACAAGGGCAATCAACAGTTCATCGGCGAAGACCGTATCGACCACACGCCGAAAGACGAAGACGTGCGCGTGAAGGTGGGCGACGCGTTTGACATAGTCGCTGAGCGAAAGCAAACCGACTATAAGGTGATTGCGCGGAACGTCTATGAGTACGCCTACGAAATAAAGATCCGCAATCACAAGGAGACGCCGGTCAACGTCATCGTTAACGAACCGATCGGCGGCGATTGGGAAATGATTTCGTCGACCTTCGAGGCCAAAAAGACGGCCGCATTCGCCGCGCAGTTCAACGTGCCGGTAGCGAAAGATGGCGAAGCGACCCTGTCTTACCGTGTCAGGGTAAGATACTAGGCCGGAGAAACTATCAGCGGTGCTCATTCGTGGCGCAAGTTGCCAACTTGCGCCACATTTTGTTATATGGCCAGCCATGAAAACTCGATTTCAAATCACGGCTGTTTTGGTCGTTGTCTTTGTAACTGCGAACCTCGCCACTGCGCAGGTCACTAACCCGTCCGTCGCTCTTGACGCCCGGATCCGGGCTGAAATCAATCCTTTCAAAGGCAAAGTGTTTCTGTTCGCCAGGAACCTGGACACCGGCGAGACCTATTCCTTCAACGGGGACGCACGCGTGCGCACGGCGAGTACGATCAAAGTCGCCGTGATGATCGAGGCTTTCACGCGAGTGGCCGAAGGCCGCGCGAAATGGACTGACGAATTAGTTCTGACGAAGGCGGCAAGGTATGGCGGCTCGGGAGTCTTACCGGAACTGGCCGACGGGCTGCGTCTCACTTTGCGGGACTGCGTGAACCTGATGATGGTGGTCAGCGACAACACCGCCACCAATATGGTCCTCGACTTCCTGACAACCGACGCCGTCAACGCGCGAATGAACTCACTGGGCTTCAAAAACACGCGGATCATGCGCAGGATTGGCGGTGGCGGCGAAAGTAAGGAAGGCAGGGAACCCGACAATAAGCGTTTCGGTCTGGGGGCAACCACGCCAGTTGAAATGGTTCAGATCCTTGAGAAGCTGGAACGTGGTGAAATCGTGAGCAAAGCTGCATCAAAGGAAATGATCGACCTGATGAAACGCGAACAAGCGCGCTATGCAATCGCCCGCAGTGTCTGGGATGTTCCAATGGCCAGCAAATACGGCGCGCTCGACCGTCTTCGCAGTTGCGTCGCGGTTGTTTATGCGAAGAGCGGGAGGATCGCGATCGCCATAACGGTTGACGATATGCCGGAGGTTATCTGGTCAGTAGATAATCCCGCCTACCTGCTGATGTCTCGTCTTTCTGTAATCCTGATTGATGACCTCCAGTCCCGGCCATAGTCAGCATTTTAGAAAGCAATTCGATCACTTCGAGGGCCAGTCCACCCCGAGCAGTATCCAAGAATTTGGATAGGCGGCCAGGTTTTTGGATGGAACGGCGTGAGGGGAATTTGCTCGCCTGCGAAATCCCGTGAGTTTTTCAGATCACCCATGAACTTACTTGCTTGGAACAATATATGCGTCATTCCTCACACGAAAATGCATTCTTGATGGTCTGATCGGACCTAATTTCCCAGAACTCGTGTCGACCTGAGTCTCTGACCATGTCTCTCGACAAGAGCATAAGCAAAAGTTTGGCGGTTCTTTCGAACTATCGCCATTCGACCTCAATCGCGTGTCCACAAACCTTGGAGGAACCAATGAAGCGACAATTCTTTCTCGTTAGCAAAATCGCAATGACTCTCGGCGCGCTCTTAATCGTTGCCACGGCGGCGGTGAGCGCTTTTGGGCAGGTCGGCACGGGCAACCTGACTGGTGTCGTTAAAGACCCGCAGGGCAACGCCGTGGCCGGAGCGACCGTAACCCTTAAGAACGACCAAAAGAACTTCACTCGCAGTCAGGTCACCGATGGCAGCGGTGATTATAAATTCAGTGCGTTACCTCCTGACACTTATGTTCTTGAGGTCGAGTCGACCGGTTTCAAGAAGGCCCTGGTTTCATCGGTCAAGGTTCTGGCCGCCAACTCAGTGCGCGTCGACGTCGACCTCGAGGTCGGAAATGTGAAAGAGGTCGTCAACGTGACTTCTGGAGGAGTGGAGACGCTGGTAAATACTCAGGACGCGAGTTTGGGAAATAACTTCGTGTCGCAACAAATTATCCAGCTGCCGTTAAACGCACGGAATGTTGCCAATTTGTTGAGCCTGCAACCCGGAGTGACGCCCGGCGGTTTCGTTACCGGGAGTCGCAGCGACCAGTCGAATATGACGCTTGATGGTGTCGACGTTAACGAACAGCAGACTGGTGATGCTTTTACTCCAGTACTGCGTGTGAGTCCTGACACGGTGGAAGAATTCCGCGTGACCACAACCAATCCTAACGCGTCGGAAGGCCGATCCGCCGGTGCCCAGGTGGCCCTGGTTACCAAGGGCGGCTCAAATCAGTGGCACGGCAACATTTTTGAATATCACCGTAATACCGCCACCACCGCGAATGATTTCTTCAATAATCGTACGATTGATACGGTTACGAAGAAGAGTCTGCCTCGTCCCGTGCTGATTCGAAACAATTTTGGAGGCTCGCTGAGTGGCCCAATCAAGAAGGATAAGTTGTTCTTCTTTTACAACTATGAACAGCGACGCGACAAGCGAGAGCAGACAGTCAACAGACTTGTACCGCTCGCCAGCCTCGGTCAGGGTTTGTTGAAGTTCAACGCTCGCAGGCCCGACGGGACCATTGTTCCGGTCACGCTCACGACGGCACAGCTGAACTCTCTGACCACCAGCGTAACCGGTGGCGTGCCGACTGGCGCGGCCTTAGTTGACGTCAATCCGGTAACGGTGGCGATTCTGGCCGGCGCCGCAACCAGGTATCCTTCAAACAACCCCGATCTCGGTGATGGTTTCAATACCGGAGGCTTTCGCTTCAACGCCAATGTTCCGGTAAAGTTGACGGCTCACGTTACGCGGCTTGACTACAATCTCAACGATAAGCATGTGCTTTTCCTGCGTGGGAACTATCAGCAGGACAACACCGCGGGTGCGCCCCAATTTCCTGACACTCCTAATACCAACACCTGGAGCCACCCATACGGCTTCGTTGCCGGCCACACCTGGACGATCAGCAACAGCAAGATCAATAACTTCAAGTATGGCTTGACGCGAGAGGCGTTTACCAACCAGGGAGACTCTACGGCCAACGCGATCACCTTCCGTAGTGTGTTGTCGACGTCGCTGTTCGCCAGAGATTTCGCCCGCACAACGCCGGTGCAAAACATCACAGACGATTTCACCTGGATCAAAGAGAACCACACCTTTGGGTTCGGAACCAACGTTCGCATCATCCGGAACCACCGCACTAACTACGCGGCTTCGTTTGATAACGGAATCACGAACCAGTCGTTTTACGCCGGCTCGGGTAATGTGGTCTCAAATCCGATAAATGCGCACCTGCCGTTGCTTACCGGGCTGCCCGCTGGAACCACCATCGCCTCTGCCTCAGTTACTAACACCAGGCACGCGTTTGCAGCATTGCTCGGGCGGCTTTCACAGTACACAGCGAACTTCAACTTTGGCCTGGATGGTAAGCCACTCGCCGCCAACGCCCCAGTTGTCCGAACGTTTGCCACCGAAGAATATGACGTCTACTTTCAGGATTCATGGAAGATGAAACATAACCTGACGTTCAACTACGGAGTTCGATACGGGCTCAGCCGGCCGGTTTATGAAACCGAGGGTTTCCAGGCCAAGCCGAATGTAGGTTTGCAGGAGTACTTCGATAAACGGGTGGCCGCTGCCAAGCAGGGTCAGAACTTCACCGATCCGATTACTGTCGTTCTCGCCGGTCCGGCTAATAATGCGCCGGGCTTTTACAAGCTGGACACGAATAACTTCCAGCCTCGCGTCTCAGTCGCCTGGTCACCGTCTTTCAAGCGCGGCTTCCTGGCTAAGGTCTTCGGCGCGGCAGAAGAGTCGGTCTTCCGCGGCGGTTTTGCGATCACGAATGACTATTTTGGTCAGGCTCTGGCGGTTAACTTCGACGGCAATAACACGCTGGGTTTTGCTTCCAGCCAGACACCGTCGGCGAACACTTATAACGTGACCACCAACCCAGCGCCGCCAATCACGGGCCTGGGACAGACGATCCGAACCCTTCCTTTGATTACCACTCCCGGTAATCTGGTTTTCCCGCAAACACAACCGCAGGATTTCCAGCGTCGCATCGAAGGTTCTCTGGATAGTAATTTGGTGTCGCCGATTAACTACAGTTGGAACTTTACCTATGGACGCAAGCTTCCCAAGGGGCTCTACATTGAAGCCTCTTATATCGGACGTATGGCCCGCAATCTCCTCGCTACTCGCGATGTCATGCAGGTCAACAACATAATCGATCCAAAATCCGGTCAGGATTGGTACACGGCAGCCAACATTCTTGAGGCCTACCGTGTAGCCAGGACACCCGTCACCAGCGTTCCAGCGCTTCCATTCTTCGAAAATCTGTATGCTCCGGGATCGCTCGATGCTCTCCTCTTCGGGGCCGGTTTGACGAATACTCAGGCGGCCTACGGTTTCATGGCCGTTACCGCGGTGACCCCGGGCTGCGCGGGCGCGCCGCTGTTTGGTTGCTATGACATCGGGGATGATTGGACATTCCTGCAGGATGTTCTCGATAGGAATACAGGCAGGCGTTACTTCTATCAGAGCCAATACGGAGCACTCTCAGCCTACGGCACAATCGCGAGCTCGGATTACCATGCTGCGACGGTCAGTATCCGCCAGCGCTTGAAAGGGCTGACATGGGACTTCAACTACACGTTCTCGAAGTCCATCGATGACGCTTCCGGCCTGCAAACCAGCGGCGTCTATGGGTCGGCTTTTATCACCAACGCCCTGCGCCAGGAGGACAATCGTGCTGTGTCGGATTTTGACATCAGGCACATCATCAATATGAATTCGATTTGGGAGCTTCCTTTCGGCCGTGGAAAGACGTGGCTTTCAAATTCGAGCGGGCTCGTTAACGGAATCCTGGGAGGTTGGCAGCTAAGTACTATTTTCCGGTACAACAGCGGCCTGCCCACCAGCTCGCCGGTAGACGTAGGCGGTTGGCCGACCAACTGGAACGTTAGAAGTTGGGCGACCGCGACCAAGGCAGTCCAGACGTCCCCGACGCGTGGCGGCGGCACGGTCTCTCCGAATCTGTTTTCGGATCCCAAGGCTTTCTATAACAGCTTTAGGAGCCCGTCGCCGGGCGAGACAGGATCTCGGAATATCATCAGGTATCCGGGATACATTGCGTTGGATGCCGGCCTGGCCAAAACGTTTGGGCTGACTGAGCGGACCAAGCTGCAAGTCAGGTGGGACGTCTTTAACGTGACGAATACCCAACGCCTGACCGGCAACGCTGACGTTACCAACGGGCTCGATCCCCAGTTTGGAAGCCCCAGCGCCTCGTTCTATAACTTTACGTCGATTCAGGGAACGCCGAGAGTCATGCAGTTTGCAATCCGGCTCGATTTCTAGGGTCTTCCTGATTGTTGTTCCTGGTAACGCGGGCTGGGACTTAGGTCGCAGCCCGCGTTCCTGCATTGTGACTTTCTCATATTCTCGTTTGCAGTTATCCAGAACCGCTTCCGGCATTCCCTTCAGAGGTAATTGCGACTAAGATTGCCTTCAGAAAACGAGAGATTCAGTAACCGGGAGAAGTAGATTCATGAAGCGCTGGCAAGAATTCCTCAACGCGGGTTTCCGAGATTTGAATAACACATACGGTGGAGCAAACGTAGTTTTTCGACGGCGACTGTGTAGGTATGCCATCGTCGTCGCCGTGGGCCTCGTTTTCGCCGCTACGCTGGAGAGTGTGTCCTTTGCCCAGCGCACCACGACCACCAGCAGTAAGCGAGGGTTCAACATATATGGAGATGTACGAGTCGATGAATCTCAGGGATCTGATCCGAAACCGCTGACTCTCGACATTATTCTCTATACCAAAGGTGACCAGGTGGTTCAGAGGCAGCGGATTAGCCCGAATGGCCGGTACCGTTTCATGGACATTTTCGACGGCGACTATTACATAGCGATCGAAGTCGAAAACAAAGAGGTAGCTCGTCTCTCCGTCTTCATTTCCACCACCTCACCCGTCGAGCTCAAACAGGACATCGCCCTCGAATGGCGGGCCACTGGCGGACGAAATCCCAGTCCGGTGGTCTCGGCCGCGGATTTCTATGACCGATCAGCGTCAAATAAGACGCTCTACCAGAAGTCTGTCAAAGAAATTGACAGCAAAAACTACCCTGACGCGATCGCAACTCTGCGCCAGCTCGTGGCCCTGGACCCGAACGACTTTCAGGCCTGGAGCGATCTCGGGATGGTCTATTTTGTGGTCCAAAAGGACTATGAGGCTGCAGAGAACTGCTATACCAGCGCCTTAACGTCAAAGCCCACCTACTTTCAAGCATTGCTGAATTTGGGGCGAGTTCGACTGGCAAGAAAGAATTATGAAGGCGCAATCGAATCGCTGGAACGTGCGCTCAAGGTTGAGCCTAAGTCGGGGGCCGGGAATTATTTTCTCGGAGAAGCCTACCTGCAGATGAAAAAAGGCTCGAAGGCCGTTGGGTATCTGAATCAGGCGCTAATCCTTGATCCCGAAGGCATGGCTGAAGCGCACTTGCGTTTGGCGGCGCTCTATAATGGCGCTGGAATGAAAGACAAAGCTGCTGCTGAATACGAGCAATTCCTCAAAAAGAAACCCACTTATCAGGACCGTCCAAAACTGGAAAAGTACATCGCCGAGAATAAGAAGCCGTGAAAGCCGCAAGTTTGCCGGAACCTGAGCGCTGATGAAATCGTTTGGCAAGGAAAGCTCGCGGCCGCGCCCGCGTTTACCTGGAGACAAATCGATGAAACGCGTACTGATTGTAGTAGTTCTCGTAATCGCAGCCGCGGTTTTGGGCTTGTGGCGATCGCATGGCGGCGTTCAGGGTCTCAGCCGGACTGTCGGAGCCTCGGATGACAAATCACAGGGCGTAACCGGCGACGAGACTCGAAAGACTTTTGATCTGCAACCGGGCACGCGCGTCACGGTGCAGGGCATCAACGGCAAGGTCGAGGTACTAACCTCGGATACAAAGACTGCCGAAGTCTTTGTGAAGCGGACCGGGGACAGCCCGAGCTCACTGCGACGCCGTGAATTGATTATCGAGCAGACGGCCGATGGCTTGCTCGTGCGCAGCAAGCAAAATCATGTAGGACTCTGGGAACACCTGTTCGGTCACGACCCAAATGAAGAGGTAACCATAAAGGCTCCTCGTCAGATAGCGCTGGTGATCAAGGGTGTCAACGGTCGCATCAACACCGGCGACATCGACGGACCGTTGGAAGTTAAGGGCGCCAATGGCAAAGTCGAATTGGGTCAAACCTCGGGCTCGGTCGAAATTAGCGGCGTCAACGGAAGAATCAGTGTGGGACTGGCAAAGCTGAATGATGGCGGTATGCGTGTCAGCGGCGTTAACGGCGGTATCGAACTGCGCCTGGCCAATGGCTTGAACGCCGACTTAACGGCGAAAGGAATGAACGGCAGCGTTCGTTCGGAAATTCCCGAAGTTACGGTCGAGAAAGAAGATTACGGCCGGAACTATTCAGCCCGCATCGGAAACGGCGGTGCGCCGATCACAATCAGCGGGATCAACGGCAACGTGCGTCTGACGCGCACCGAAAGCGCCGCTACAGCGCCGGCAACGTCAAGCGATCAGAAACCAGCCGCGGCCGCAAACGACAAATCAGAAAAGCCAGTAACACAATCAAAGAGCGCCAAGAGTTCGGTGCAGTAGCTGGCGGCGCGTTGGCCCTCGGGGGATTAGCCCGCGCGTAAGCAAGGGCTCAGTAAGGTTCGCGAAATGAAAAAAAGGCCGGCATCTTCGCCGGCCTTTGCTTTTGCGATATCTGGTGCACCCAGCAGGACTCGAACCTGCGGCCTTCTGATTCGAAGTCAGACGCTCTATCCAACTGAGCTATAGGTGCATAAAGTCAGTAGTCAGTAGTCAGTAGTCAGTAGTCAGTAGTCAGTAGTCAGTAGTCAGTAGTCAGTAGTCAAAAATCGTATCACACATCAGTCCATGTTCTTCGTCGGCTTCATTGGTTCTGCCGGCGGCGTTCGTCCGCCCTGAAATTCCTGGCGAATAAAACGAATCAGATCGGCGGTCTCCTGAGGTGTCAGCTTGTCTTTGAAAGCAGGCATGCCGTCCCCGCCTTTTTCAATCTGTTTGGTAAAGTCCGAATCGGGATGGCGCAGCGCATGACCCTCGCGCAGGCTCGGCACTCGCAGCTTGGTTCCATCCGTGAGTTTAACCGGCCCGCCGGCGCCGTTATCACCATGACATTCCTTGCAATTCTTTTCATAGCTAACGCGCGTGGCGGCAAACGCGTCAGGTGTCGCAGATGATGGCGTTACAGAACTGCCGTTTGGCGGCGGCGACACCGATGTCTTTGCGCAGGCGGCCGACCAAACGATAACGGCAACTGCGATCACTAAGATTGCCAGTCGATTCATCATCGGATTCTCCGAATAAGAAAGCATAAGAACTGCTACAAGAGCGCAGTATATCACGCGTCTCTCGATCGGTTCAGTCGCTTTCTGCGCTCATAAAGCGGTGCTTAGAGGCCGACATCGTTGCGACTCTGGAAGGCAAGAAAAAGTTCTAAATGAAGTTAGTACCAAGAGACCGCAGCACCAGGATATTCTCGCTCGCTTCTGCTCGGTTGCAAACCAGTCAGGATAAAAGGCAGAATAGCCTCGCCAACTCTGGCACTCTTTAGTCGCAGCACGATACGGGCGCAACTCTTTTTTTGATCTAACAATCTGACGATGAGCACTGAACGCGATCAAACCAACAACTCTACTCGCGGCTCGCTCCGTCTGGCGCCCAACGTTGAGGAGCTGGAAGAGCACAAACGCAAGATTCCCCGCCAGTACGTCAACTTTACTTTCTACCGCGCCCGTCCAGAGTGGCGCATGCTCGAAGAGCCTGAGAAGACGGCTTGCAAAGAGGAGTTCGCGCTCACGGTTGATGATTTTCGAAAAGACTTGCTGATTCATACTTATTCAACCGTCGGGTTGCGTACCGATGCCGACTTCTTAATCTGGCGCATAGGCTGCGACCTGGAACCGATTCAGGAAATGAGCCGCCGGCTCAATCGCACAGTCATGGCCAAGTACGTAGATCCGGCGAAATCGTTTCTCTCGATGACGAAGCGCTCGATGTACATAACTGAAAACTGTTCCGAGCATACCGAGGACCGCCAGCACATCGTCCCGGGTCAATCAGACTATCTGTTTGTTTGTCCTTTGCAGCGGACCCGCGAATGGTATTCCCGTCCGCAGGAGCAGCGACAGGAGATGATGGACGAGAACGTTCGCATTGGTTCAAAGTATCGCTCGGTCAAACTCCACACGACTTATTCGTTCGGTCTGGACGATCAGGAGTTTGTGGTGGCTTTTGAGACGGACCGGCCTTCAGACTTTCTCGATCTGGTCCAGGAACTGCGCGAAGCCAAAGCGAGTTGTTTCACGCTGCGTGATACTCCAATGTTCACCTGCCGGCAGCGCACCTTAGCAGAGTGCCTGGACGCGCTTGGGTGATGCAAACGGAGAAGAAAACTTCCGCCCCACACGGACCGTCTGACCCCCGCCAATCGAATCTCATTCCTGCGAAGTCTCCCTTCCTTAAGAATCAAAACCTGTTGCTAGCATTAGGAAGCGTGGTGATTCTGGGACTTACCACCTTGCAACTTCACCATCAAGGGCGACTGTGGTGGTGCGCTTGCCGCGGTTTCATCTGGACGAGTGATGCCTGGGGCTCGCGAACTTCGCAGACGTTTCTCGACCCCTACAGCTTCACGCATCTCCTTCACGGATTAATGTTCTGTGGGCTGCTGGCACTACTGATCCGCGGAATGGAGATCAGGTGGAGATTGTTTATGGCCATCGCGATCGAATCCGCCTGGGAGTTGATCGAGAATACCAACACGGTGATTGAGCGGTATCGCGAGGCTACGGCCGCACTAGGCTACCAGGGAGACACCGTAGTGAACTCACTCGGCGATATTCTGTGCTGTGGGATTGGATTCATGATCGCTTGTCGGCTTGGTTGGCGTCGCTCGATCGTGGTATTCGTGGCTACTGAAATCTTCTTGCTGATATGGATTAGAGACAGTCTGCTGCTGGAAGTGATCATGCTGGTTTATCCTGTGAATGCGATCAAGATTTGGCAAATAGGACATTAGGAAGAGGGACGCGCAGACGGGGAGATAGGGAGATGGGGGAAGGGACCAGAAGAGGCAAGCGCTTGAAACCTAAGAATACGGTGACCGGCAAGAAGAAGTTTTTGCGCTGGACGATTGCGCGGGTTTGTCTTCTTCTTTTTCTTAGCGCCGCCGTATCGTTTTCCCAAACCAGTCAAACAGACAAGATCTCCGTCTCCCCCCGTCCCCCTGTCCCCGCGTCTCCCTCTTTCGAATACCTCTGGTACGAAGCTGAGAATATGCGGGGCATTACTCAGACCTCGCGCCATGAACCACTGCTAAATCCTTCATACCTGGAATTGCCGGCGGCCAAAGCGCCCGGATGGGGTATTAGTGGTCCGGGCGTTTCCGCTGAATGGTCGCAAGGCGGCGAGAGTGAATGGAATTCAGTTGCCGCGGCGGCAGACGAAGCGCGCGGCGCGCTTACCCAGGAGGTCGAAGTTCCGCGCCCGGGAGAATACAAAGTCTGGGTGCGTTACGCCGATTGGGCCAGCAAGACTGAAAACTTCGTTATCCGCATTTCGCAGAGCGGAAGAGAAGTCTTCCGACATGAATTCGGCGTGGGCGATGTGATTGATGCGCACGATGAAGTGAAGATGTATTGGAGTTGGGCTTTCGCCTGGGACAGCGCAGCCGCAACTCTGGCCAAAGGTCCGGCCCAGGTTTCCATCGAAATCGGGAAAGCTGCGCAAGCTCGACGACAGCTTGATTGTTTTCTGATCACGAATGACCTCGCGTACATCCCGGAGGGCCGAGCCAAACCTGACTTCGCGGCGATGCGTTATTTGCGCCAATGGGCCGGTGCACGCGCGCCGCTGACTCCGCTGATTGAAACCAGATCGCTGAATGACCTTCCATCCGCGTGGTCACAAAGAAAGGTCGCCGGCCGCGACTTTCTCATGCCATGGAATATCGCAAAAGAATTCTGGCAACTTTACGACAAGCCGCCCGCCGAGCGTCCGCTCTATCCATTCCACGCCGAACCCATCGACGAGTTTGTGAAAGTCTACGCCGGCAAGTCCGAGGTCCCCATCTTTGCTTCCAAGCTGGTCGTGCCAACCGTCTACATTAACGATCTGCCGGAGCTCTTGAAGGAAGGCAGCGCGTTTCGTCGTTATCTCGCCGAGACTAAATCGCCGTTTGCGATCTTGATGAATTATGGCGCAGCTAATTTTGCTTCCGATGCCGACGCCCAGGCCGCCTGGAGTCTTCTTAACGGCGAATTGCGGAATCAATTCCTGGGTTGGATTTCCGGTGAAAGTGTCGGCTTTGTCTGGGAAGAAGCCCCGCAGTATTTGAAGATCTCACCGGACATGAGCCGCGCACAGTTGCTGGCTGCTCATCGAACGTTCTACACCGATGCGCTGGCGCGCAAGTGGGCCGCGATGTTTAAGACGCAAACGGGTCCGATGTGGGACAAGCTGATTCCGGCGCAATCAACTTCCAGCACTTCATTCGCGCACGCGCTGACTGAATGGGGCGTGCGAGTTATCGGCATGGAAACTGCCGCCGTGCAACCAATGACCGCGATGCGCATCGCGTTCACACGCGGCGCGGCCCGGCAGTACGGCGGCGAGTTCCTCTATTATCACGCGCCGAATCTTGGGGACACAGCGACTACCTTTACCAAGCAGCAGAACTTTGCCGGGCCGGACCATTTTTTTCATTCGCGCTACGGGGTGACGATGGGACCGTCACTCTCCTGGTATCGCAAGAGCTACTACCTTTATTACATGTCCGGCGCGTCGGCGATTTATCTGGAGCAGGGTTTCGATCAATTCTTCAAACCAGGGCCCGGCGAACACCCATTTCAACTGAATCCGCTCGGCCGGATCACTGATGAGTTTGTCAGGTTTGCCGAGAAGCATCCCGATCGCGGCGCGCCATACACGCCCATCGCGTTTCTGCTCGATCCGGCGCACGGATGGGAGATGACTGATTATCCGCACTGGCCTTTCGGAGTGTCTCAGATCAATCGCAGCGATCGCGCCCTGCGGGAATTGTTCGGCGCGGCTTACTATCCAGGTCCTGTGCGCGAAGGCGAACCCGCGAGCGGCGAACGACAAGTGTTCGTGCCGGGGGTCTTTGGAAATATTTTTGATGTGCTGGTGGCTTCGCCAGTCCAAAGCCCAACGCCCAAAGTCCAAAATCGCGCAAGTACCGGGAGCGCGAACGCGACGCATCACGCGCAGGATGCGCGTGCCACGCCGGCTGCTGCTGTCGATTCCTATTCCGCGGTTATCGTCGGTGGTCAGATCGATTGGTCGCCGGCATGGATCCAGAAGCTCACCAGTTATGTTCGCAACGGCGGCACCGTCGTGCTCAACTCAGCCCAAATCAAAGGTCTCTCTGCGGATCTCCTGGGCGTGCGATTGACCGGCGCCACTGGCGAAGCTCATAACGCGAAGTGCTTGTCTCCAAACGAACCAGAACAGGATTTGCACGGACAAATATTTCGTTACGATCGCATCGAAGCAAAAACCGCGAGCACATTGATTGCTGTCCCTACCGGAGATCCGCTGGTGACCGTCAACAAAGTCGGAAAGGGACGGATAGTGTTTGTTGCTTTGCCGGATCTTCTGGGCGAAGACGAACGCATTACGCCATTCGCCGCCCATTTGCTAGCTCATCTTGCTGCCGATGCAACACCAGTTAGAGTCGAGGGCGAGGTCGAGTATTTGATCAATCGCAACGCCGGTGGCTGGGTCGTTACGCTTTTCAATGACAACGGCGTGTTCAAGCCGCAGCAAGGACTGGCAACGGTCGATCGCAGCGCGAAGGTAACAGTGACGATCAGTTTACGCGGCGCAGGGATCTCAAGTGCGAGTGATTGGACTACGGACCAAGCTCTGACGGTAAACAAACGAGCGGGTGCATCCGACAACGTCACCGTCAGCATAGCGGCCGGCGGAATCGCGATCATTGAGCTTCGTTAGGTTCGTGACATTCTCTCGACTGACTCGTTAATGAAATCAGATCGGCACCTCAGAACATTCTGAGTATTAATTTGCAGACCTTTTGAGTTGGTTGTTCTCACGCGCTAAGATAAGCACTCGAATCGAATCAATGCCCGGAGAAATTGCGCGAAGGTTCTTCATCAGCGGTGACGTGCAGGGTGTGGGATATCGCTTCTTTGCCCAGCGCGCGGCGGCCAGACACCAGGTGGTTGGCTATGTGAAGAACCTCGACGACGGTCGGGTCGAGGTCGTCGCGGAAGGTCCCGCCGCGAGCGTGGAAGCGTTTAAGCACGAACTGGCCACCGGCCCTCGCTTCTCGGCAGTCGCGCACGTCGAGGAGATCAATTTGGATCCCACAGGTTTCTTTTCATCGTTTCGCATCGAACACTGAAACTGTGCACTGCTCGGCTTCGTAACAACTCAGCGGAAATGGAAGACGCCAAACCCACACTTGTTCTCGACCACGTGACCAAGCGCTACGGTGACTTTACCGCGGTCAACGACCTCAGCCTGCAGGTGAGGCCCGGCCGGGTCTTTGGACTGATTGGACCAAACGGCGCCGGCAAGACCACGACCATCAGGATGATTGTAAACATCATCATTCCGGATTCAGGGCGGGTTGAGTTGTTCGGGCAAAAGATGACGACCGCGCTGCAGGATCGGATTGGCTATTTGCCTGAAGAACGCGGGCTCTACAAGAAGATGAAAGTTGGCGAGCAGTTGCGCTTTTTCGCCGAGCTGAAAGGCCTGCGCGGCAAAGAAGCTGATGAGCGCATCGATAACTGGCTGCGAAAGTTGCAACTTTCCGACTGGAAAGACAAACGGGCGAAGGAGTTGTCGAAGGGAATGCAGCAGAAAGTCCAGTTCATTACGGCGGTTATACACAATCCCGATCTGGTGATCCTGGACGAGCCATTCTCGGGTCTGGATCCAGTCAATGTTGATTTGATGAAAGAAACTATCCAGGAGCAGAAGGCTGCGGGCAAGACGATCATTCTCTCGACGCATCAGATGGAGATTGCCGAAAAGCTTTGCGATGACGTCTGCATGATCAATCGGGCGCACAAAGTCCTCGATGGCCGCCTGCGCGAGATCAGGCGCAGCTTCTCGCGTAATGCGGTGGCGCTGCAATTCGAAGGCGGCGATGGCTTTTTGAACGACCCGGCGCTGGTGGCAAACATTCGGCAGAACGGCGATGACTGTGAAGTGTTGCTCGTGCCCGGCGCGAGTCCGCAAACCCTGCTCAGACGTCTTGTTGACGCGGGCGTCGCCGTGACGAAGTTCGAACTGGTCGAGCCGACTCTGCACGATATCTTTATCGAAAAGGTTCGGGAGGCCGCATGAGGAAATTCCTCGCCGTCATCAAACGTGAATATATCCAGCGCGTGCGCACAAAGTTTTTTGTGATTGCCACCATTCTGGGCCCGCTGATGATGGCTGGGTTTACTATCGTGCCCGCATTGATGTTCAGCATTAAGGCCGGCGGCCCGACACGCGTGGCGGTCATCGACCAGACCGGCAAGATGTATCAGCGCGTGGCTCGAGAGCTAACCAACGGCCGGCCAGTCCACAGCAGTACCCCTCAGCCTGAATCGCCTCCGGGCCGAACCAACAATCCGAACGACATTGATCAGAACGGCAGGATATTTCAGGGGAGTTTTGTGGTCGAGGAGGTCCGCCTCGACAATCAACCTCTCGATCAAATCCGGCGTCAACTGGATGCCAGAATCCAGAACAAGAGCCTCGACGGCTACATAGTTCTACCGCCCAACCTGCTTAAAGATGAGCAGCCCGAATATCGCGCGCGCAACGCGGCCGACCTTTTTACCCAGAACTATGTCGAGAACTCCCTCAGCCGGGCAGTTCGCGCCCAAAGGATGGTAGAAGCCAACATCGACGAAAAAGCTGTGGAGAAGATGTCCCAGCCAGTGAATTTGAAAACCACCGGAGCCAGTGGCGAAGAGAGCAAGGGTGAGTCCAGTTTCTACTTCGCCTTCGGCATGGGTCTGCTGATTTACATGAGCGTCATGCTCTATGGCCAGTTTGTGCTGGGAGCGGTGATCGAGGAAAAGGAAACGCGAATCGCCGAGATCCTGTTCTCTTCCATCAGATCATTTCCGCTGATGATCGGCAAGCTGGTTGGGGTCTCGCTGGTGGCGCTGACCCAACTCGGCATCTGGGGCCTGGCGTTTCTGCTCTTTACGCTCTACGGAGTCGGCATGTTGGCGGGCCGCGGGGTCGATATCAGTTGGCCTCACATTCCGCCGATGATGTTTGTTTATTTCGTCCTCTATTTCTTAATGGGGTACTTCATTTATGCGACAGTCTACGCCGTAGTGGGTTCGATGGTTACGACGACCCAGGAGGGCGGGCAGCTCGCTTTGCCGCTGGTGTTGATGCTGGTGGCGGGCTTTTATCTCTCGTTTTCAATCATCCGCAGTCCCAATTCGTCACTTGCGTTTTGGGCTTCGATGTTTCCGTTCTTCGCCCCGATAACCATGCTGGTCCGGATTGTGACTGAAACGCCACCGTTCTGGCAGATTGCGTTGTCGCTGGTGATTGGATTTGCGACCGCGGTAGGTTTGATCTGGTTGGCGTCGCGAATCTATCGCGTCGGTATGTTGATGACTGGAAAGAAAGCGTCGATTCCGGAAGTCTGGCGATGGGTGAGGCAGAGTTAAGATTTCGAATTGTGAACTTCGAATTGCGGATTGGTCGGATTGATGCCCATCGAGATTGAAAAGAAGTACCGGCTCAATGAGAAACAGCGCCGCGCCATTATTCGTCGTTTGCGCGACGCCGGCGCGACCCCACACAAGCTTGAGTTCGAAGAGAACACTATTTATCGCGGTGGACGGCTGGACTTCGGCGGTTGCGCTTTACGATTGCGGCGCATCGGCAAACGGGCCATCCTGACTTTCAAAGTGCGCTTGCCTACCTCGTCACCGATCAAACACCAGCAGGAAGAAGAGACAGAAGTTGCGAGGCCGGATGCCTTGAATAAGATCCTGGTAGCTCTGGGATTTCGCCGGGCGTTAGTCTATGAAAAGCGTCGCCGGCGCTGGAAGTTGGGTAAAGCCGAAATCGCCATTGATGAACTTCCATTCGGGCTGTTTATGGAAATCGAAGCGTCTGAGAAGCAGATTATTCGGGTTGAGAAAGTGATCGGCGCCGAAACCTTACCGGCAGTTATGGAGACCTATCCCACCTTAACCTCAAAATTAGGCAGGGAGCATGACGGAGCCATTGAAGCGCGGTTTAAGAAGAAGTGAAATTGAGGGCTTCAGTAGTTTTGAGCATGCACGTCAACCCGCTGCACCGAAAACACCACGCGCATGGTCTCAGGCCGGCGGTCGAGCGCAGCCGGAACAAAGGCCGCGTTTTGACGGAGGGCTTTTTCAAAGTCCGCCAACATTCTCCGATCACGCGGCGCCTGCATTACATCGGCCAGTGAAGCCGAGCCATTACTGAAGACGTCCGCCACCACCACCATGTCGTCATCACCCGGGCGGCCGTTATTATGAGAACGCGCCGGCTCCCATGTCAGCGACGCCAGCGCGCCACCAGGATTCAGGCTCGGTGATTCGGTGTTGTATGGGGCGCGCAACGCGGCATAGTTCCTGGGTGTAATCGGCTCGTTGATGTCATAGCCAACCAGCAGGACAGCAGACGGCGGAGAGGCCGCGTCGAGAGCTGCTGCAGCCTCGTGCAAGGCCAGCATGTGCGGCCGCAATGCCATGAACACTGCGCTAAAAAGGATTAGCGAGGCAAGGGAACTGAAGGCGTAACGCATCGGTCGCGGTTGGAGCCAACGGGCCAACACATCGCCGAGCGTGATGTTGCGGCGGGCCCTCTGGGCAGATGCTTCCGCTACCAACGCTTTGTTAATTGAGCGAACCAGGCCTGCCGGGGGCGCCGGTCGCATTAGCATTGCCAGGCCGTGCCGGAGCGATCGCAGTTCCTCGACATGCGCCCTGCATACCGGACAGACTTCGAGGTGCTGGTAACAGGCCGCGCGCGTCGGTGGCGTCAGGCCGTCATCGACATAAAGCGAAAGCGAATTTTGGATCTCGTCACATGACATAGGCTTTGAAATTCCAGATTCCAAATTCCAAATTCCAAACTGAACTTTCGAATGGCTGGCCGACCCCGGCTGCCTTCCATTCGGAAGGCAACGCCGACCTGAAAGCTGCTAGTGCTTTGGGCTTACATCCGTTATTGAAGCGAAAGCTACGCGTTGTTGCTGGCCACGTTTTCAAATCGCCACCTTCCTGGTTGAATCGCCTTCCGCCCTCCTCCCAAGCCGTCACTTCGACCCCATTGGCACCGAGTTCTTCGTGAAGCCGGGGTGGGCCAACCATTCGTTATTACAAAGATCCTTCGAGCTTGCGGCGTAACTCCAGCCTGCCTCTTGACAGCCGCGACTTCACAGTTCCAATGCTAATCTGGAGAGTGTCGGCAATCTCTTCATAACTAAATCCTTCGACGTCTCGCAAAATCACTGCCTCTCGAAATGGTCGCTTCAGTTCGAGCAGGGCCCCACGCAAATGACCTTCGCGTTCCCGAGCCAGCGTCTCTTGTTCCGGATCAATTGCATCCTCGTTCCGCAAGTTAGCGCTCAGCGGTTGCTCGGTTCGATCGTTGGTAGCATCCAGAGAAACGGTTACGTCACGCCTGCGGCGTCGCCACCAACGCCAACGATTCCGCGCCTGATTTACCGCGATGCGATAGATCCAGGTTTTCAAGTTAGCGTCGCCACGAAAGCGGCCGATGCTTTGAAAAGCGCGCAGGAACGTTTCCTGAGTCAAATCGCGTGCTTCCTCAGGATCGGAGGTCAGCCGGTAGAGCAAGGCATAAACATCGCCCGTGTGCTCGGCCACGACCCGCTCAAAAGCCGCCGTCTCTCCGCGCCGCAATCTTTCAAGGAACTGGTCTTCGGCTGTCGAGCGGACTTCGACTGAAGCTGCCGTAGCAGCTTCTTCCAAGTCCGCATGTCCGCGGAGGGCGATCTGCTCTCCGTAGCTCACTCGGCACCCCCCTCAACACCCCTTAGGGCGGGAAGCTCAAAAGCCGGCGTCCGCACTTCCCGGACAGACCCCAAATTAGACACCAGCGGGTTTCGTTTGTTCCCGTCCAAATCATACCCAATCGCGCCCACGTTCGTTTGATGACCGGCAAGCCCGCCAGCGTTGCGATCGCTCGCCTGCTTGACAACGTTTCGAGCGGTCGCTAAATTCGCTGTTTCCGCGATCATACACCAAATTGAACGCACGTGACCGTGCATACTTGCAAGAGGAAATCAGTTGGCTAAATACAAGAAGAAAAGGGCCCGCGAACTAAAGCACGATCGGTTTCGGGATACCACGATGCTGCTGGCTGACAAGCTCGCAGATCGGGTGGCCGGCCGTGGCAGACAGGTTCTTTACGGCTTGATAGCCCTGATTGTGGTTGCGGCCGGCATTTATGGGTTCGTTCGCTGGCGCCACAAACATGCCGAAGAGGCCGAAGCGGCGATGGGCCGGGCGATTGCGATTAATGGAGCGGAAATCTCAAACACGCCGGTGCCGAGCTCCGGCGACCCGGTTTTCAGCACCCAGCAGGAGCGTTCCGAGCGGGCCATTCAGGAGTTTGAGAAGGTGGCCGCCAAGTACGGCGAGCCATATCGCTCGGAAGCTCGTTACTTTATCGCCACAAACCTGCTGGTTACCGATCGCGCCAAGGCCGAAAGCGAGTTAGCGGGTTTGAGTTCGGCCAGCGGTGAAATTGGCATACTGTCAAAATTCGCACTCGCCCAGGCGAAAGAGGGCGACGGAAACTTTGACGAGGCGGCGCGACACTACAGCGAGATTGCCAAGGCCGGTTCGGCCATAGTCACACCTGAGACCGCGAACGTGCGCCTGGCGGTCGTTTATGACAAGCAAGGTAAGAAAAAAGAGGCGGCCGATCTGCTCTTTAATATGATCGATGCGGCGCGCAAAGCTCGCGACAAAGAAGGAAAGCCCGTACCTGAGTCGGCCGCGGCGCGCGAAGCTACCCAAAAGCTTTTGAAGATCGATCCGGCGCGTCATGCTCAATTGCCTCCACCGGCGCCTCCGATGGGACTTAACCTCTAACTTTGAATTTGCAATCTGGAATTTGGAATTTGAGATCTCAGGATGGATGTCCTGACGCATTCACTACTTGGCCTGACTGCAGCCAAAGCCGGACTCGAACGGTACTCACCTTACACCGCAGCGGTCTGTATTCTCTCCGCTAATGCTCCTGACATCGATGTTGCTTCCGCACTCTTCGGTGATCGTTGGACTGTTTTACTGCATCACCGCGGGATCACGCATTCAATCGCCGGTACTTTGATGCTCGGTGTTTTGATTCCCTCGGTATTTTGGGGAATAGAACGCGTGATTGCGAAGTGGCGAAAACGCCCACCGCAGATTCGTTATCGCGGTCTGTTGTTCGTTTCGCTGATTGTCGCGGCCACACATCCGTTGATGGACTGGACCAACAACTATGGGTTGCGGCCGTTACTGCCATGGAGCGGCCGCTGGTTCTACGGCGATCTCGTTTTCATCGTCGACCCGTACATCTGGCTGGCTTTAGGTGGTGCGGCATTTCTGCTGACCAGTAACCGCCGGTGGAAGACAGTTGCGTGGTCGGTCCTCGGACTCGGTCTGACGCTTCTGTTCTTTCTGGCGCCGACCGAACGCGCGCCGGGTCCCGTCAATCTCACAGTTATCCGAACGATCTGGCTGGCCGCCATCCTCTCGATCATCGTGGCCCGCGTGCTCAGATTGGAACGGCGGCTCGGAAAATCGATTGCGGCTCTCGCACTCATCTTCGTAGTTTGTTATTGGGGAGCGTTGGCCCTTGCCCATCACACTGCTTATCGCGAAAGCGTGCGACTGGGCAATCAGCTTTCCATTGATCGAGGCGAGCACTTCATCACCGCTGCCGCCATGCCTACGGTTGGCAATCCGTTTCGCTGGCAGGGATTCGCTGAGACGGATCGGGCCACGTATCGTTTCTTTGTCGGAGTAGGCCCGGAAGCCTTGCCAACAGACCCGAGAGAAGTGTTGACGGACGGGAAGAAGACGAATTCCCTGACTAAGATCGAGCGTTACGAGAAGCCCTCCGGTCGCAGCGAGGAGTTAGTGTTGCTGGCCGAGCGTGATCGGCGCGCCCAGATCCTTCTGGGTTTTGCTCGGTTTCCCATCGCGCGAGTTGAAAATGACAATTGCATCGGGCAGACACTCGTCCAATTTGCTGATCTACGATACACTGAGCCCGGAATCGCGCGCGGAAATTTCTCAGTGAATATTCCTGTCGAGTGTCCCGCGCCCTGAAGTCTTGCGAGTCAGGAAATAATCTTGAGCGACTTGTCCCAAAAACAACTGCGTGAAGCACTAGCGGAAACGGCCCGTGCCCAGGCAGCTCCGATTAAGCCAAAGAAAATCGCCAGCGTGCGCGTGTCGCGCGGAGGGTATTTCGCCGCCGCCGCCCTGCTTACATTCATAGCCCTCATTTGTCTGCGGACGCACAGAGATCTCGCCGCCCTGTTGCTGGTGGGCGGCACCTGGTCAGTCATTCCGCTATTGGTTTTCACTGATCGCCTGAGTTTCGACGGAACCCGGTTGTCACGAACGGGTCTGTCATCGTTTCTCACGCGGCGCGTGCGTGGACGCGCGCGAGGCATGGCGGTCGACGACGTTGAACGAGTCGAAGTAAACACGCTGCGTACGCTGCGGCGCGGGGGAAACGTCCGTTATCGTTATCGCGTTGAGGTGGCCGGCAAGGGTTTGTCGATCGCGTTTGCCTCCGGTGGCGGACAGTTCCGCCAGATGGTGCGGACACTGCTGCCGCGGATTCCGGATCATAAGCTTGATGCGCGCGCCTGCGAACTGCGCGATCACCTGGCCGACGTGAAGAAAGTTCGAGCCGAAGCTGTCCGGCTGGGTATCGCTTCCACGTCGGTATTGGAAGAAACCAGCGAAGCGACCAGAAAGAGAGTTGAGAAAAATCGGCAGGCGGCTTCCAATCAGGAAAGTTTGGAAGAAGAGAGCGCGCGCGGAAGTATCCTGCGCAAGACCGCAAACGATTTGCGAATAGCGGGTTGTTTGCGGCAGGCGGCTGAAGCTTTTCGGCGCGCGTTACTGATTTCCGCCAGCGATGCCTGGCTGCTGTACGAATACGCTCGTCTGCTCAAATCCCAGGCCAGCGCCAGAGGGGACGCCCGGATGTTGGCGCGAGCATGTGCGGCGCTCAGACTCGCCACCATGCGGGGCTCGACTGATTCCCGTTTGCTGGAACGAGTCGGCGAAAGCTTCCTCGAGTACGGTGAACCCAAGCGCGCCGCGAAGGCCTTCCGCCGGGCGCTGGAAATCGACGAACAGGCTTATCGAGCCCAATTGGGACTTGCTGAAGTCGGGCTAAGCGATGGCAAGCTGGCGCATGTTATCCATCACTACAACGATGCGGCTCGGGTTGCTCCTGATAAGGCCGCAGGAAGGTTGGCGCGTCGCGAAGCGGATTATTACGGTCGGTTGAATGACGATGAAGATTACCTGGCCGCTGAACTCCGCCGCATGAATTGGTTGGAGGGGGCGGGCCGTGTGCAGCGATTAACGGCGCGGCTGAGTTTCGTCGCCCTGTTAATCGCGCTGATCGGATCTTCGGTCGATCAAGGCTTGGCTAGCCTCGGCTGGGCCTTTGCTTCGTCCGCTATAATCGGCTGGTCCGGGTCGCTCCTCACCAGAAAGTTGCTGGGAGCCCGAGGCCGTCCCGCCGCGAGTGATGCCTGACGTGGCACGCGCATCCTGCGCGTGATTCACGGGCGAGACGCCCGTGCCACAAATCCAGAGTTACTGTGCAGCTTCCTTCGCCTTATCTTTCGACGACGCACTTCGAGCCCGGCTTGATCCCTTCTTCTGTGCCGTAGCCTTCGCCGTGACTGTGCGACCGGCCTGTTCGGTTGCCGACGCAACTGCCTCTGTCCTGGCCGGCATCGGATTCAACAGCGCATCCCAACGATAACGAGGGGCTTCAGGCTGCTCTGCCAGTCGTCTGAACACCAGGTTCGTCACTGCTTCAGTAACCCAGTTGTGATAAAACTCGCCGACGGACGCCAGCTCGGCATCCGGCGCGGGATTCATGAAGTCGATAGCGTAGGGTATCCCGTCTTTGATCGCGAACTCCACGGTGTTGATGTCATAGCCGAGCGCCGTGCAAAGCGTCTGCACATCTTTCACTACGCGCTGGTTAAGTTCGGGTGAAAGATAGTCCGGATCGTATATGTACTGATCACCCGACAGATAAGGCTTGCGCGGATCGTACGGCATGATCATCACTTCCTGTTGGCCAATGCAGTAACAACGGACAAACTGATCGAATTCGACTGACTCTTGCAGCGTCATACATAGCGTGCCGGTTTGATCGTATTCGTAGATTAACTCTTCGATCGAGCTAACCTTAGACACATTCTTCCAGCCACCGCCGTCAAACGGCTTCAGGAACGCCGGTAACCCGACGTAATCAATGACCGCCTGCCAGTCGAGTGGAAATTCCAGATTGCGCAAACTTTCGCTTACGATGCCCTTGATGTAATCCTTCTGCGGCAGCAGCACCGTTTTGGGGACTGCAACGCCTAACTTGAGGGCCAGTGAATAGTTGAAAAACTTATCGTCGGCCGACCACCAGAACGGATTGTTAATAATCCTGGCCCCTTCGAGGGCCATACGCTTTAGCGTGGCTCGATAAAAGGGGACTTCGTGCGAGATGCGATCGACTACCAGGTCATAAGGTGGGGGCGCATCGAAACGAATTCCGCCGAGCTTGATGTATTCAGCTTGAACCTTGCCCTGGCCACGTTCGTTGAGGTTGCGAATCAGCGCATCCGGAAATGTTTTCTCGCGGCCAACTAAAATACCTACTCGCTTCATAAAATCAGGGTCCTTTCATTCATGCAGAGTGCTGCCAAAGCCGAAACCAGCACGTACGGGTATATTAAGTGATTGATTAGAAAACCAAGCTATCTTTCATCCTGAGGGGTTGTCAAACGGCTGGCGCGCTTAAGGCAGCCGGAAGCCGTGGTTTGGGCATCTATCACTTGGACTGTGATCCTTGTTCTCAAACGGCTTATGCTACAATTCCGGTCGACCCGGCAAGCTTGTGCGTTAATTCAAGATTTCTGACTATGAGTTCCAGACAAATCTTTGTGTTCTTCGGTCGCGTGACTGCGCTCGCGATCTGTCTTTGTTTGCTTCCTGGCGCCACCAAAACGCGCGCTGACGACCCTAAGGCCTTTACCGCTGATCAGATTGTCGAAGGCGTGATTCTGATTGCTGGTAACGGACTGGGCCGCGCAGTGCTGAATCAAATCAGGCGCAACGGTGTTGAGCGTGGCAAGCAGACTCGCATTCTTGAAGACGGACGCTCAGAGGAAGCGCGCTACGAGCTTCGTTTTATTCGCGGTGACAACTCGGAAAAGGATAAGGTCCGCATCGATAGCAAGACGGCACAAGCCGAATACTCGCTGATCTACGGCGAGGGCCGCATCTTTGGGATCATCAATGGCTCCCCGTTTATCCCGCGCGCTGAGACCAGCGCGGAATTTATTTCTCAACAAGCCCACAGCATCGATGCTCTGCTGCGCTACAAGGAAAATGAATCCAAGTTGAGCTCGGCCGGTAAGGACAAGCATCAGGGAATTGATGTCCACGTTATCGATCTCGTCGATAAGGCCAACCGTAAAACGCGATACTTCATCAGCGCCCGGTCCCTCCGGGTCTTGTGGCTGGAATACGAAGAAACACCGCCGGGCGCAGCCGCCGCCATCAAATACACCAGACGTTTCTACGATTATCGAATAGCCCAGAACACCCAGGTGCCGTACCGGACTGTTTTGATGGAAGATGGAAAACAGACCGTTGAGACCCGCATTATGACTGTCACCTACGGGGTGAGAATGGAAGACTCACTGTTCCGAAACCCTGAGGCGGCGAGTGCCACGATAAATCCCCAGTAAAACTGCCATTCGGATCAGGGCAGCCGCGAAATCTACTGAACATTTTCGGAACTCAAGGACCTGCCGGGCGTGTCTATTGCGAGGCAGTCGTGGGCTCCGTGTATAATTTTGTCCCACGATGAGGCCGTTGCCGGCAAAGACAGACGGAGTACCGGCGATGTGTGGATGTCCTGGCGTTGCGAATTGAACTGAGAGCCTGCCTGCCGATGAGAACGCTGACTTCGATCGACCAACTGGATTTCGCCGCCAACATGCCGGCGCCTGTCATGGTTCAGCGGACCTCAGACCACGCTTTGCTCGAAGGAACGCTGGCCGGGGACGAGGATGCTTTCGCGGAGTTGGTAAGCCGTTATCGAAACCAGATTACGAGTTACATCTATCGCATGACGAACGACTACGACGGGGCGGTTGATTTGGCGCAAGAGACATTCCTGAGGGTTTACCGGGCCGCGGCGCGATATCAGACGACGCATGCTTTTTCGACCTATATCTATCGCATCGCGACCAACCTGGCCATCAGCGAGTTGCGAAAACGCAAGCGGCGCAGGCTGGTTTCGCTAACCGGGCTGCTGGCCTCAGACGACGGTCAGGAGGCGAGGGACTTTAATCCGCCCGACGAGCGGCCCCTGCAGGACGTTGATCTCGTCGATTCTGAAAGGCGCGCGGTAGTAAAGCGGGCCATTAGTACTCTGCCTGATAAATATCGAGCCCCCCTCGTACTACGCGACGTAGAGGGGAAAAGCTATGAGGAGATTGCCGCGATCTTACAAACCAGCGAAGGAACGGTGAAGTCGCGGATCAATCGAGCGCGGAATTTCCTGCGCGACAAAATGCGCAGTTACATTTAGGGTGGTATCAACATGAATCGCAAGGAATGCCGCAGCACGCGGCGAGAAATTGAACAGTCAGAACTGAACCAGCGGTTGACCGATCAGGCTCTGGCCCACATGGAATCATGCGTGCCTTGCCGCGAGTTTCACGACGAACGCGCGCGTCTGCGTGAATTGGTCGGAAGTCTCGAATCGGTTGTGGCGCCAGGGGATTTTGATGTGCGTTTGCGTGCTCGCATAGCGGCAGAGCGTCAAAGAACCGCGCGCGGATCGTTCTTTACCAAATTCGCGGTTGGCACTCCGGCGATTGCCGTGGCGGCATTGCTGGTGATGCTGGTTGGCGCGATAGTCTGGTTCGCTCAGCGCGGAGGAAATCAGCCGTCCGCAGTCGCTTCCGGCCCGACAACTGCTCCCAAGCAGACTAGTCCCGTGTCGCCACCAAGTTCGATCTCAACGGGATTGGAAACCGCGTCAACTGGGACTGATACGTCAAGTGACTTAACCGCTGCCGCGCCCAGGGGTGGTGATCGAAATCCTTTCCGCACAGCAGGCGGCAGGTCGACGGCATCCAAAGGAGCAGTCGGACCGGCCAACGATCTTAGCCTCACCGGAGCAGAATCGATCCGGCAGGGCGAGGTTTCTCTTAGCGCGCCGGTAAAGCCTTTAGTGGTTTCCATGCAGGACGACCGGGGCACGAAGCGAAAGATTTCGCTGCCACCGGTCAGTTTTGGTTCGCAGCGGTTGGTAGACAACCGGTTTCCGGTAAGTTCAAACAGTCGAAGTTGGTAGTAGTAGCATGATGAAGAAGATTTTGAATCGATTGCAATCCGCGGGTTTGGTGGCAGCAGCAATGCTGACCTTGACGGTTGTTGTGTTTGCGCAAGGGGTGGCGCCGGCAACCACGCAAGCGCCGCCGGCGGCGCAAATGCCGGCTATTCCACAAACGCCGACACCTGAAAAGGTGCAGCAGCGAAGACCGCAGCGCCGGATCGTCAGTACGCCTGCCAGAGTTACAGTGATCTCGGATCAGGGACAGGTCGCGCCCCAGGTAGTAACCATCGTGCATCGCTTAAGCGGAGTCAAAATGCTGCGACTGTTGATGCGCCAGGGTAACGAGTGGGGTACGCTGCAGACCATGGATCCTGAGGCGATTACCAACGATGCGCACGCCAGCATCATCGCGGGTTTTGCGTTGGACGATGGCCGAACCATTG
>Ga0207646_10000930_pt1 | contig 37693 bp, 29 predicted proteins | sample KBSK5502metaG_FD_184343 | JGI IMG/M metagenome (GOLD analysis project Ga0207646, IMG submission 184343) | Corn, switchgrass and miscanthus rhizosphere microbial communities from Kellogg Biological Station, Michigan, USA - KBS K5-50-2 metaG... | ecosystem: Host-associated > Plants > Roots >... | reverse complement strand
CCATTCCAGTCCGGTCAGGGAACCATCCCCTTCAATCGCAACGATTGCTTCGGCGATAACGAAGTCCTCGTGCTGGGTGCTGGTGATCGTGGGGGGCGAAGTCTGGAGTTCTGAGCGATCCGAAGCGTCCAAGGAATAATGGGAGCTCCGACGAGCTCTGTCTCTTACGGAACATGATCGTCCCGCATCCGTTTGGGTACGACTATAGCGCCTTCCTCACGCAATATTTCTCGATCTGTCCCGCAACATAACTCGGCCATTTCCTCCGCACAGGCGATTGCAGCAATGAGGCAGAGGAAGGCGTCTGCTCCATCGGGGTCATTGCCAGGAGTGCGATAGGTGTTACAGAAACGCCTCACGTTCTCGTCGAAGTCGATCCGGACTCGCTGTTGTTGCATGAATTCCATGGCCCTTTGTAGACATTTCTGCGGAGAAGTTTTGTAGCTGCCGACGAAACCGACCCGGTCCGCGACCGCGCGTGGGTAGGTCTCGAATACGCATGGGGAATGCGTGGGAGTGGTCGAATCGAGAAGAATAGTATGGCCATTCTCTTTGAGACGATGCAGGAAAGCGTTTCCGGCTATGGTCATCGCAAAAATGTTCTGGAATTTGTGCTTGAGTGGCGGACTTCCCTTCGTAACAACGTCAGTCTCTCGTCTCAGCCAAAACGTCTTGTCTTTCCAGGGCGCAAAAAAGGCGAGGTCTTGTAATTCGGAGCGAGCGGAATCATCGTCGAAAGCCAGGCGTAGCCGATCGCTGACGAAGGTGGTCCATACGTCGCGAGTTTCAAACGGAGGTTGATTCAACAGCCTCGCAAACTCGGTGTCGCGCAAAAGCGAGATCGGCAGTGAGAACGGGAAATCGAATGCAGCCAACTTGACAGAAGGGTCGGCCGACAAGGAATAGACGAGGTCGGGCAAAGTCCACCCGCGCCTCTTGGTTTTCCATGGGGATGGATCGATGAATTCGTGCACCAGTCGAGCATTCCGCCCGTTCGGTTCGATGGCGTAGTGGTGTGAGCCAAGCTTGACAGCTTCAATGAGGATGATTTTCCTTGCTTGATCGCCCGCCTTTTTCGGAACGCCGAAATCACACCCGATCAAACGCGGTCTCGCTGCGAGGCATGCATCCAGCATCGCTCTCAGCGACGCAGCGTCGGCCAGCCGGTGATCATTTCCAGTTTCGATCAGAGCCGTCTCGGGCAGGCCGCTGATTCGTGTGAGTTCTTGGCTATCGGCAAAAGCGATCGCTTCGTCATTGCTGGAATGTAGGATCGTCGTGCCTCGCTTGACCACTGTGGCTGTGCCCCACCGCTTCCAGGCGGGACACAACAGCACCAACGGCGTGTCGCTTGATTTGATTGCCATCGCCACCGCACCACCGCGGCTGGAGCCGACGATGATGTTGGGCCGATGCTGATCGAACTCGGCTTGGGCGATCTTCACGGCTCCATCGAACTGGTCATCCGGCAAGGCGGGATTGATGATTTGGTGGCCATGCTGGATCAGGTAGGTCGCCTTTACGCCACCAGGAACCGAATGCCAGCCGTGGAGGAAGAGGATTTTCATCGGTTTATTGAGGAATCCCGCTTCCCTTAGGTGAGGTTCTAGAACATCCCAACTTGATTACGCCTCTCGGTGACGACGAGTTCTTGTGTCTCAAGCCAATTGGGAGCTTGCGCCATCCAATTCCGCGCAATCTCAGGGCTAGAACTGTGCGTCAATTCTGCGTGGACTCCGCGCGGAATCAAGACGTGATTGAAAATAACTGAAACTAAATCGGCCCGCTTGATGGCTATCAAATAGCGTAGCGGCGAGGTATTGGAAATGACGATCATGTGCAGTCGGACTTGCTGCTAGCGCGGTGGATTGTCGGCGAGCCGGGACAGGGCTTCGGCTTCCCGCCGAAGTTCGTTCGGCTCGTAATCGTACAGATCCAAGTGTTCTGCCAGGAAGTCTTCCGCTTCGATGCGTGATAGTCCGAGCAGACGGCCGACTTGAACCTGCGTGAGCCTGCCAACACGGTAGCTTTCCAGGGCCAACGCTTCCAGAGCGGCACACGATAATTCCTGGCCGCGAGATGAAAGCTGGGCAGCAATCTCGTCTGGAATGTCTAGAATCACCCTAACGCTCATGGAGCCTCCGAAAAATAGAATAGCACGCCGCGTCGTAGAGTCCCATTGACCTCTCCTTGAAACTTCTTTTACCGCATGGCTGTCACGAAACACCAGCCCAAAGACTCATGCTATTTGAGGGGGGACGCGGTGTTTTCTTCTCCAGAAGAAGTCGCACAAAAGCTAAGGGCGATTCAGTACCTCGTTGCCGACGAATTACTTCCTGTGGTTTACCTCGCGATGAAGCTGGGTAAGCCATTGCTGGTGGAGGGGCCGCCGGGTTCTGGAAAGACGGAACTCGCATGTGCCGTTGCGAAGGCGGCCGGCACAGTCGTTGAAAGACTTATGTTCCGCCACACCGCCGCCTCGTTGATCAATAAAGAAACCGGGAATATGAAGCTATCGCCGGCGCAACTCGGCCATGCCAACGTTCAGATCACTGCGGACGTGTACACGCACGTGGATGAGGCTCAACGGAGGAAGGCTGCAGAGGCGCTAGAGCGGGGCATTCTCGGAAATCTGTGAGCATTGTGAGCATTCCGAAAGGAATCGATTCGATATTTGAACGTTCTCAATCACGCTCATCCCTGCAAGCCCAACAAAAAAGGCCACCTTGCGATGGCCTGATCTGCTGGGTTTCAATTGCGGGGGAAGGATTTGAACCTCCGACCTTTGGGTTATGAGCCCAACGAGCTACCACTGCTCCACCCCGCGGTACGAGTCAATTATAAGCCGGAATGGAGGAACGTCAACGGCACAAAAGCTGCACCCATGTCTGTGGAGGTGTTATGGCCCGACGACGGAATAGGTCGAACATTCTGAAATGGAGTCTGATCGGCGGAGCGATTGCCGGCGGCGCGATGATTCCGCTGGTGCCGGCCCTGAAGAAGCGGGCGATGCGGGCGACCACCATTTTAAAGAAAGATCACCGGGTGGTGGGTGGACTCATGATGGCGCTGGAAATGACGCCGAAGATCAATGGAATGGTGCGCAGGAGATTGTTCGATCAGATCAAGAATGACCTGATGATCCATTCACAGGTCGAGGAAGAGATTTTCTACCCGGCGATCCGAAACCTGACGGGCTGCGTTTCCAAAGTGGATGAAGCGTACCGCGAGCATCAAACCGTGAAGGACCTGCTCTATCAGATGACGAGCATCGATCCGGTCTCCGAAGAATTCGATCGGAAATTTGCCGAACTGAAAGACGCCGTTACGCATCACGTTGACGAAGAGGAAACGGAGATGTTTCCGAGAATGCAGGAACGGATGGCGTCGGTGGAGTTGGAAGAGATCGGTCGGCGGATGCATGAGAGGAAGATGGATCTCAAAAGTGAAAGGGCCGCGTAAAACACAAAGACACTAAGGCACAAAGACACAAAGGCACGAAGACGCGGTAGAATGCTCGGCCTATGGATCAACTAATGGCTGAGAAACTTGCAATCCGCGAAACGGTCGAGAACTGGGTATTGTGGCGTGATGCGGGCGACTGGGAGCGATTCAAAACGGTGTGGCATCCCGAAGGTTGGATGAACGCCACATGGTTCCAGGGACCCGCCGAAAAATTTATCGAAGTCAGCCGCGAGGGTTTCAACAAAGGCGTTAACATCCTGCACTTCTATGGCGGCTTCAGTTGCGACATCGCCGGCGACCGCGCAATCGCGCAAACCAAAATGACCATCAACCAGCGCGCGATGGTCGACGGCGTTCTTGTCGATGTCGTTTGCACCGGCCGCATGTTCGACTTCGTCCAGAAACACGAAGGCCGCTGGCTCATTCGCCGACGGCAGCCCATCTACGAAAAAGACCGGATGGATCCCGTCGATCCTTCAGTCACGCTCAAACTCGACCAGGGAGTGCTCGACAGTTTTCCGGAAGGCTATCGTCACCTCGGTTATCTGCAATCGAGGATCGGATTTCCGGTCCGCAAAGCCCTGCCCGGATTGAAAGGAGCATCGGTCGAGAAGATCTACGCCGAGGGGAAAGCCTGGCTCGCAGGTTCTGAAAAGCCCGGCGATCCGAACTGGGCATGAAGCGCGTCCTCAAGCATCTTCTGTGGATCGTTCCGGCGATCCTCGTGATTGCCGTGGCTTCACTGGCGACCTACGCCGCCACCACGAGAAGCGCGGATGGGCGGTATCACGCGAAGCTGCAGAAGACGATTCAAGTCTCGAGCAACAGCTTCAAAGCCGATCAGGAAATGCCTGCCGACTTTTCCTGCAGAGGGAAGTCGACGGCGCCCGACATCACATGGACCTATCCGGCGCAAGGAACGAAATCGTACGCGCTGATCGCAATGGACTGGGATGCTCCCTCGCCCAGCCTGCGATTGTTTCCGATCACCCACTGGATCCTGTACAACATTCCGCCACAAACAATTCAAATCCCGGAAGGATCCACGAACGCGGCGTTAGCAACCCAAAAAATCGTTCCGGGTTTGAACATCGCCGGACAACCTGGTTACATGGCGCCGTGCCCGCCGCTGGGCACGCACAGATACGAGTTCCGGATCTACGCGCTCGATGTCGATCAGATCCAGCCTGCATCCAACGACAGGGCGGGCGTCCTCAAAGCAATGGACGGACATATTCTGGGTTACGGTGAATTGGTGGGATTGAAATCGCCTTAATTTTCGGGCGTGACGAGCACGACTTCGCCGGGCTTCACCAGCTTCAGTTCTTCGCGCGCGAGCTTTTCGATCGTTGTGGGATCGCTGCGAAGAGCCTGAATTTCAGCGGTGAGTTTTTTGTTCTCGGCATCGAGTCTGGAGATTTCCGATTCGATCGCGCTCAGTTTCCGGGCCTGCGCGTGAACCTGAAGAGCGCCCTTTTCATTGAAGACGGCGAGAAGAAGCATCGCCACTGTGAGGAGGCCGAACACGGCCAGAGCAATTCGAACGATAACGCCTTGCATCAAGCTTCTGTGATCCACTTTCTCCCGTATTCCAAAAGCTTGTCCAGATCCGCCTGGGACGTGGACTCCGCGTAGAAGCGAACCACCGGTTCAGTGCCCGACGGCCGCATCAGCACCCAACTTCCATCATTGAACAAGAGCTTCAAACCATCCACTCGATTCTGTTCGACGACGCGACGCCCGTAAAACTCGTGAACATCCGATGCGATCTTTTGTTTGACTCGAGCACTGATCGCAGGATCGAGCTTCACGTTCAAACGCCGATTATATAACGCTCCTACTTTCGAAAAAAGATCCTTTAACTGAGTTTTCAAAGATTTACCGCGGCTTGCCAACATTTCCGCGATGAGCAAACACGCCAGGATTCCGTCCTTCTCGGGCACGTGACCGCGAATCGAAAGCCCCGCGCTTTCTTCACCGCCGATAACGATCCGCCCTTCCTTGATGTATTCGCCGATGAACTTGAAGCCGACAGGCGTTTCGAGCACCTCGCGCTTGTGAAGCTTTGCGACCCGATCGATCAGATGCGTCGTCGCAAGGCTGCGCGCGGCGCCGCCAGGCCAGCCTCGGCTTTCGATGAGATAGTCGAAGAGCATTGAGATCAGCTCGTTGGGATAAATGAATTCGCCGCCTTCGTCGAGAATTCCGAAACGATCGGCATCGCCGTCGGTGGCGAGTCCCAGCTTGAGCCAGTTCTTTTTCATCACGATCTTCAACTCGCCGAGTTGTTCGTCTGCCGGTTCCGGATGATGGCCGCCGAAATAGACATCGCGGTTCGTATGCAGCACCATCACCGGAATGTTTTCCTGACGAAGGAGGCCATCGAGATAACCACCGCCCGATCCATGCAGCGCGTCGTAAGCGAGACTGATGTTGGCTTCGCGGATTTTCTTCAGATCGACTTTCGTTGCGAGATCGCGAAGGTAAGCGGGACCGATGTCGACACTTTCGACCAGCGAGTCGTTCGGCTTCGCCCTGAATTCCCAATTCGATTGCTGAAGCTCGACGATTTCCTTTTCGATTTCCGACGTGACGTCGGGCAGCGCGGGCGCTCCATCCGGCGTCGAAAATTTCAGGCCGTTGTATTCGCCCGGATTGTGGCTCGCGGTGATGTTGATCGCACCGTCCAGCTTGCCATGCATGATCGTGAATGCAACACCGGGCGTGGGCACGGCTTGTGAACACAAACGCACACGAATATTCTGAGACGAGAGCACGCGCGCAACTTCACGGCCGAAATGTTCCGAAGCGAATCGAGTATCGTAGCCGACGAGCAATGCCGGTGAGCTGTTTCGCCGCCGGACGTAGCGGCCGATGGCTTCGGTCGCCAGTCGAACATTCGCAAAAGTGAATTCGTCGGCGATGATCGCGCGCCATCCGGATGTGCCGAATTTTATTTTTGCTGCCATAAGGAGATCATAGCCAACATGACCGACAAAATTATCGTCTTTGTTACGTGCGAATCCAAAGAGCAGGCGGAAAAGATCGCGCAATCGGTCGTGACCGACAAACTGGCGGCGTGCGTGAACGTGGTGCCGGGTATCCGATCGTGCTACATCTGGGAAAGAAAGCTGACGTGGTCGGATGAGGTTTTGCTGTTGATCAAAACCACACGCGGACGATTCGATCAACTCCAGGATCGGATCAAGGCGCTACACAGTTACTCGATTCCGGAAATTGTGGGTGTCACGATCGAAGATGCGTTCGATAAATACATCGCCTGGATCGATTCGGCAGTGGGAGGTTAGCCACAAAAAGGCACAAAAAACACAAAAGGGATTCTTTGTGACTTTTGTGCCTTTTTGTGGCTATTTCCCGAATGCCCGGTCGAGATCCGCGATGAGGTCCTCCACATCCTCAATTCCAACTGAAATCCGGACCAGACCGTCCGTGATGCCCATGCGCGCGCGTTCCTCGGCGGGTACGGATGCGTGCGTCATGGTTGCGGGATGCGAGATCAACGTTTCCACGCCGCCCAGGCTTTCACCCAGAGAACACAGCTTCACGGTTTCGAGGAATTTCCCTGCGTGTTCGCGGCTGCCGAGATCAAACGAGATCATGCCGCCGAAACCGGTCATCTGTTTCTTCGCAAGATCGTGGCCGGGATGGTTCGGCAGACCTGGATAGTAAATCTTTTGAACTTCCTTCCGGCCCGCGAGGTACTTCGCGATGGCCATGCCATTCGCATTGTGTGCTTCCATCCGCACTGGAAGCGTTTTGATGCCGCGCAGAACGAGCCACGAATCGAACGGAGAGAGAATCGCGCCGGCTGCGTTCTGGATGAACTGCAGCCGCTCGGCGTCTTCTTTGTGTTTGAGAACGACGACACCACCGACGCTGTCGCTATGCCCATTGAGATATTTCGTCGTCGAGTGAACGACGATGTCGGCGCCAAGCTCGAGCGGCCGCTGAAAATAAGGCGACATGAAGGTATTGTCGACGACGACGCGGCACTTGCCACGATGCGCGATATCCGAAATGGCCTGAATATCTGCGATGGCCATCAACGGATTCGTTGGCGTTTCGATGAACACCATCCGCGTGTTTGGCCGCACGGCGCGCTCGACATCGCTGAGATTCGACGTGTTCACGTACGTGAACTCCACGCCGTAGTGTTTCACGATTTTGTCGAACAGCCGGAATGTTCCGCCATAGACGTTTTCGCCACAGATCGCGTGGTCGCCCTGTTTGAGGAGAAGGTGCGTGATGGACGTCGTTGCGGCCATTCCGGACGCGAAGGCATACCCGGCCACAGCGCGCTCGAGGACGGCCATGTTTCTTTCGAGCGCCATGCGCGTCGGGTTCTGCGTGCGCGCATACTCGAAGCCTTTGTGCTTGCCGATGCCCTCCTGGACATAGGTCGATGTTTGATAGATGGGGATGGTCACCGCACCTGTTGTCGGATCCGGTTCCTGACCTGCGTGAATAGCGTCTGTTTTAAAACCCATATAAAGAAGAAAGCCACAAAGAGGCACAAAAAGCACAAAAATTATGTGCCTCTTGTGCCTTTTTGTGGCCGATCCCCCTATGTTTCGGTGAGGTAATCGTCTCGGTTGATTAAAAGTTCGCGAGGCTTGGTTCCATCGGGCGGACCAATGATGCCGTCGCGTTCCATGGCGTCGAGCAGGCTGGCAGCACGGCCGTATCCGATTCGGAGGCGGCGCTGGAGAACGGAGGTCGAGGCTTTGCCCATTTCGATGACGATGCGCCGCGCGTCTTCATACAACTCATCCACTTCGCCGTCGGATTCGTCGAATTCCGCGCGCTCTTCCGGCGATTCCAGAATGTGCTGGTTGTATAGAGGCTTGCCTTGCTTCTTGAGGAATTCGACAACCTGAATCACTTCATCTTCGGTGACAAGCGGCCCATGCACACGCAGCAGCCGCGAAGAGCCGGGCGGCAGGAACAGCATGTCGCCGCGGCCGAGCAATTGTTCGGCGCCGTTGGAATCGAGAATCGTGCGCGAATCCACCTTCGATGCAACGCGGAATGAAATGCGGGCGGGGAAGTTGGCTTTGATCAATCCCGTGATCACGTCCACCGACGGCCGCTGCGTAGCCAGAATCAAATGAATGCCGACCGCGCGCGCCATCTGTGCGAGACGCGTGATCGATTCTTCAACTTCGCGGGGAGCAGTCATCATCAGGTCCGCCAATTCATCGATGACGATGACGATGTAGGGCAACGGTTCGCGATCTTCTTCTCCCGCCGGTGACTGCTGGTTCAGTCCGGGCATGGGCAACTGCTTCACCTGCTCGTTGTAGGCGTCGAGGTTTCGCACGCCGCGCTTCGCGAGCTTCTTGTAGCGCGTTTCCATCTCCGTCACAGCCCACTTCAACGCATTCTGCGCAATCTTGGGCTCCGTGACGACGGGAACCAGAAGATGTGGAATATCCTGATACAACCCCAGCTCGAGGCGCTTCGGATCGATCAGAATCATCTTCACCTGGTCGGGCCGTGATCGGAACAGCAGCGAAAGAATCATCGTATTGATCGACACGCTCTTACCCGTACCGGTTGAACCAGCGGCCAGCAGGTGCGGCATTTTCTGGAGATCCGTAACAACGATCTTTCCCCGGATGTCTTTGCCGAGCGCGAGCGGCAGTCGAAAATTCGACATCTGGTACTCCGACGCCTCGAGGAGCTCGCGCAAGACGATGGTCGCTCGCTCGTCGTTCGGAACTTCGATGCCGACTGTCGATTTGCCCGGAATGCGATCGATGCGCACGGACTCGGCCTCGAGCGCAAGGCAGAGATCGTCGCCAAGGCCCGTAATCCTGGAATACTTCACGCCGGCCTCCGGTTTGAACTCGAAGGTCGTGACGACCGGTCCCGGATGGATCTGTTGCACGGTGCCGGTAACTTCGAATTCGCGGGCTTTTTCTTCGAGCATGCGCGCCCGTTGGCGAAGTTCGTCCTCGTTTATCGAGATCGCGGCGGCCGGAGCATGGAGAAGCGCGGTCGAAGGGAACTCCGTGGAAGAAGCGGCCGCCGGCTTTGCCTTCGGTTTGGGAGCGGGGCGCGCGCTGAGATCCGCGACTACAGGCTCTTCCTTCCGTTGCTCTTTGGGTCGCGGTTCGGGCTTCTCCGTGACGATGGTCTGCTTCTGGATCGGCTTTTCTTTCTTCGGCTCCGCCACCTCAGCAGCTCTTCGCGCTGCCCAGCGTTCCGAAAGCGCGGATACGAACCGCAGACGGGGCTTCAGAATTTCGGCGGCCCATGCGAATGAAAATTTCGTCGCGAGGAATAGCGATACGAGAAAAGCAGCGACAAGCACAACGACCGAACCCGCCGGGTTGAACGATGCATCGAGTGTGTCGGCCAGAAGGGTCCCAATTAATCCGCCTGCTGGTACGTGTCCACGCACAAGTGGAAACGAAGGCGTGAGTGAGAACGCTGCCGAGAAGGTGAACAGCATCAGGATCATTCCCGAAATTCGAATGCCGAAATTTCGGACCGGCCGCGAGGCGAGCCAGCAGAAGGCATAAATGCCGGCAAAAACGGGAACCAGGAAGGCCGAGTATCCCCACAGCTGGAACCCGACGTCTGCGCCGTAAGCGCCCACAAAACCGACAAAGTTGGTCGGCCGCGAATCAAAATGCGGACTCTTGCTGATGTTGAATGAAGGATCGTCGGGATTGAATGAGATCAGACTCAGGCCCGCCAGAATGGCGACAGTCAGAAGCAGTAACCCAACGAATTCGTTTATTCGGCGATGATCCGTCGGTACCAGGTAAGCGGTCCAGGCCACATCGACGATTCTACCGGATTCCCGTCCAGATTGCGAGATACACCGCAATACCTAGTGCGATGCGATAATAAACGAACAGATATGTGGTGCGTGTCTGGAGATAGCGCATCATGAACGCAATCGCCATGTAGCCTACAATTCCCGACACGATGATGCCGATGAAGAACGGCGTAAGCTGGTCGATCGTGGCGCCTTCCTTGGCAATGTCCAACATCTTTTTCGCGACGGCGCCGGCGATGATTGGCGTCGAAAGATAGAACGAGAAGCGGGCGGCCGTATCGCGCTTCATGCTGCGGAACAATCCGGCGGTGATCGTGACTCCCGATCTGGAAACTCCGGGAATAATCGCGAACGCCTGCGCCACCCCGACGATGATCGCGTCGCCCCAGGAAACTTCATCAAGACTCTTCTTCCGGTGGCCGACGACTTCCGCCACGACCAGCACGAGTGCGAGCGCAATGAGCATCAGCGCGATCACTTGCGGCGCGCGCAGCGCATCTTCGGCTTTGTGTTCGAAGAGTGCGCCGGCAATCGCCCCGGGAATTGTGGCGACGACGATCTGCATCGCCATTCGCGCGTCCGGCGCCTGCGTTCGTCCCCGAAGGATGCCGAGGGCCGAGCTGATCAAGGCAAACCAGTCGGCGCGAAAGTAAATGAGAAGAGCGACGAGCGTGCCGAGATGTAGCGCAACATCAAATGAAAGGCCGGGATCCGGCCAACCGAGCGCCCACGGCAGCAGGACGAGATGCGCGGTGCTCGAGATGGGCAGAAATTCGGTGAGTCCCTGAACAGCTCCGAAGACGATAGCCTGAAAGATGCTCATGATGTTCGTGGCTGGTGCAATCAGATCTCCAAGATAACCGGCAAAATGAACGGCCGCTTCGAGGTCTGCTTATAAAAAAACTTTTTCAAATCCTTCCGGATCTTTTCTTTGATAACGGTCCAGTCCCCGCGTTCTTCAACAGATGCCTTGTTGATCGTATCGAAAAGCATTTGCCGGCTCTCGGCCAGCAGACGCTCTTCTTCAACGAAAGCGACACCGCGGAAAATGATTTCCGGCGGGATTTCGATCATGCCGGTCTGCTTGTTGATGGCGATGATGGGAAGAATGATGCCATCTTCGGAGATATGCTTGCGGTCGCGGATGACCACTTCTTCGACTTCCTCCAGGCTACCCTCATCGATCAGCACGCGCCCGACGGGCGCTTTACCGGCGATCTCCGCGCCATTCGGTCCGAAGCGGATGATGTCTCCGGTTTCAGCCACGATGATCTTCCCGCCAACGACCGACGTCTTCTCGACCAGCTTCGCGTGACGCTGGAGCTGCCGATAGGTGCCGTGAATCGGAATGAAGTATTTCGGCTTCACCAGCGTCGCCACCAGTTTCAATTCCTCTTCGCTCGCGTGTCCACTGACGTGCACCGGCGGCTGGCTTCCATCCGCGTAATAAATTTCGGCGCGGCGGCGATAGAAATGATCCATCATGCGGCCGATCGCGCGTTCGTTGCCGGGGATCTGCCGGGCGGAGAGGACGACAGTGTCGCCTTCGTCGATCTTCAAATCCTTGTGATCGTCGAGCGCGAGCCTCGAGAGCGCCGACATGGGTTCTCCCTGGCATCCACCTGCAACGACACAAACCTTATGTCGCGGATGATTGCGAATCTCTTTCGATCGAATCACCAGTCCCGGAGGAATTTTCAGGAAGCCGAGTTCCTCCGCAGTTTCTGTGTTTTCCGACATACGGCGGCCGAGAAAGCTCACCAGGCGGCCATACTGCTTCGCCTGGTCGATGACCAGCTGAAGGCGCGGAATCGATGATGTGAAACATGAAAGAACGATGCGGCCCTGCGCCGTCCTGAAGATCGATTCGAAACGATCGTTAACCGAGCGTTCCGACGGCGTGTAACCCGAGTGTTCGGCATTCGTGCTGTCGGAAAACATTGCCAGAACGCCCTGGTCGCCGTACGCAGCGAGCGTGTGAAGATCGAAGAGTTTGCCATCCATCGGCGTGGGATCGATTTTGAAATCGCCGGTGTGGATGATCGTGCCGACAGGAGTCTTGATGGCGAGTGCGAATGCATCCACGATCGAATGCGTCACGTGAAAAAACTGGACCGTGAAGCCCTCGACGGCAATCACGTCCTTGTCTTTGACAACGTTCAGCTGGGCCTCTTCAATAATTCCATGTTGCTTGAGTTTGTTTTTCACGAGCGCCATGGTGAAGCTGGACCCGTACACGGGAACATTCAAATACGGCAGGACGAAGGGAAGCGCTCCGATGTGGTCTTCGTGTCCGTGTGTGAGAAAGATCGCTTTGACTTCGCTTTTGTTTTCGAGCAGGTAGGTGATATCGGGAACGATGATGTCAATGCCGAGCAGTTCTTCGTCCGGAAACATCACGCCGGCATCGACCACGATGATCGATCCGTTGGACCGGAACGCCATCATGTGCATGCCGAACTCGCCGAGACCGCCCAGAGGAACGACTTCAAGAGTTTGATCTGTCATTTTATTAATGGCTGCGCCCTTTCTTGAGGCTGCGCGCTATCGCGCTTGCGCTTCGCGTCGGGCTTGCATTCGCGTCCGCTCATCTAAATTGATTATACACACGCAAAAATTCGGTCACTGAGAGCTCTTCCGGCCGCGTGTTGGGTTTGATGCCGGCGTGTTCCAGGCGGCGCAGGATCTCGTCGCGGCCAAGAGAACCGAACATGCCTAGTAAATTATTAGCCAGTGTCTTGCGGCGTGAGGAGAAAGCCTGATGGACGAAATCAGTGAAGCCCTTCGCCATGGCTACGTCCGGTTTCCATTCAAGGCGAATCACGGCGGAGTCGACCTTTGGCGGCGGTTTGAAGGCGCCGGGCGGCACCGTAAATCCATAAGTCACATTCGCGTAGTATTGGACGAGCACCGAAAGTGGGCCGTACGCGGCCGTGCGCGGCTCAGCGACAAGGCGCTCCGCAACTTCCTTCTGAATCATCACGGTCACATCGAGGATACGATCACGATTCTCGATGAATCGTTTGAAGAGGGGCGTTGCGACGTTGTAGGGCAGATTGCCGACGAGGTGAAACGGCGCGTCCGGAAAGTCGATCTCGAGTGCATCGCCTTCGATGATCTCGACGTTCGATGGCATATTCGCGCGAAGGGAAGGAATGAGATCTCGATCGATTTCGATCGCGACAACGCGCTGGACGGCAGCGGCGAGGACTTGCGTGAGGCTTCCGGCGCCCGGGCCAATTTCGACGACCGTGTCTGCAGGTAGCAAGCGTGCGAGCTGCACAATACGGCGGAGGATGGATCGATCAGTCAGGAAATGTTGGCCGAAGCGCTTCTTCACTTCGAAACCGAAAACGTCCCGTACGGGATTCGAACCCGTGTTACAGCCTTGAAAGGGCCGTGTCCTAGACCGGGCTAGACGAACGGGACCCCCGTTCAAAAATTACGGCTTCGCGCTAGCGCGCTCGCGCTTCGCGTTACAAATTCAGATTGTAACTGTTAGTTCTTGACCGCTTCAACGATGAAACGTTTTGGGGCGGGTCCGATGAAGTAAAACGGATAGCACGTGACGAGCACGAGTTTCTCGTCGGTCTTTTCTTCGAGGACCGAGATGTCCGTTGGAGGGACAACCTTCGTCGAGACGACGTGGTACTCATTGACGCCGTCAGGCGTGGTCAGCCGGATGGTGTCGTCGACATGAATGTCTTTCAATGCACGGAAAAAGCTGTCGCGGTGCCCTGCAAAGGCCATGGGCGTGTGGGGAATGTGGCCGGCGCCGAGCCGCAGCGTTTTGGCGGCAATACCCTCCATGACCATAACGGACATGTTTAGTCGAGGAACCTCGAGCCGTCCGAAGAGATCGCCTTCCTGCAGATGATGTTTGGCGATCGTCGCGCTCGTGTAGGATGGCCGGGGCAGGTAAAGCTCGTCTTCCAGTTCGGATTGCTCGATTCGGGCCTGCACGGTGAAAAACCCGTAAAGGCCGAGGCATATCACACCAATAAGAAGTAAGAGTTTTTGAATCATTCTATTGATGGCTGCGCCCTGTCTTGAGGCTGCGCGCTATCGCGCTTGCGCTTCGCGTCGGGCTTGCATTCGCTCCGCTCATCTAGCAGGCTTCTGTCTTGCCGTTTGAATCGGGCTCGGGTCGTCGATGACGACCTCTTTCCCGTTCGGTGTGATGGCAACGATGACATCGTCCCTGCTACTGGAATTAGACGCCATAACGTGATCGTCGTTCGCTTTCGCAATCACCCTGGCGCGGCTCCTGGGATAAACGAATTCGAGGCCGGTCAAATCGCCGGTATAAAACCAGGTTCTAACCACCTGGGGACCCCGCGGGGTCGGATTGAAATAGACAAACTCCGAATTATCATCGGGCCGTTGCCGATGATCGGTCACCGCGAGCAGGGTGGCGAGGATCTGTTTCTCGTTCTGATTCCGAATCTCCACGATGCTGCGTTTTTCGCCACCCTCCTTTACTCGAATGACGTAAGTGCCGGGTTCGAGGACAATGCCGGGGAATTCGACCTGCTTGTCCGTGGTGAAAGTGGACTTTTTGTTCCACTCCGTCGAGTAAGATTCCTGAAAGAGGGCGTTTGCAGCCATCGCGATAAACAGCATCGCGTTAATGAAGTGCATATCACCTGCCTCCGCCAGAGACAGTGCAGGTGAATTGCCTTACTTGTTCTGCATGAACTCCACGACCAGCGGTTCGCGGCCGCCGTCAGGCTTTGCCTGATACGTGATCGACACGGGCGTTCCCGGATTCCGGGGACCGCACTTGATGTTGTCGGTGACGTCCGCCGTGTAACTGAGGAATTGAATTTTCTCGGGTTGGGGTGAATGGAAATCGAGAGTGCCGCGGTCCGTGCGCACTCGCAGTGTGAGGCCGTTGGCACAATCCAGATTGATCAGGAGACCGGTGACTTTTTCTCCCTCAACGGAAGGTCCAATCGGTGTCAACGCTTCGAGAACGGTTTCTTTCGGGCTGGACGCAGCCGGCGGTGGCGGGGGAGTGGCCCGTTCCTTCTCGAGTTCCTTTTCGATGCCGGGTGTGATTTCCGTAAACGTAGTTATTTGCTCCGTCTGGTCGAGCATCTTCGTAGCGCGCCTTCGTAATTCTTGGTCCGACGTGGAGCGTTCGATGATCGACAGAACGTCTCTCGCATCAGCGGTCCGATTCGCCCGCAGAAACGTTTGCGCGAGGAGCATCCGCATATCATCGCGGCCCGGTGCGATAGTCAGGCCCTTTTTCAAAGCGGACTCCGCCTCGTCCAGATGTTCTCCCGCGTTCAAATTGATTCGCGCAAGCAGCGCGTAGCTTTCAATAAACCGCGGCGACTGATCCATGGATTTCTTCGCATAGGACCGCATGGTTTCGTAGCGTTCCGCGGGATTGCCGGCGAGTGAGGCCGCAGCGTCCGCGTCAGCGCGCTCGAGAACATATGCATAGTAGAAGTTGATCATCGGATTCTTCGAATCCGCATCGGCCGCTTTCTTCAGAAGCGCGAGAGCATCATCGTATTTCTTCTGGCGAACGCGCAGCAGTGCAAGCGAGGATTGCGCAGTGCTCAACGCAGGCGCCCTGGCAACGGCGGCGGTCAGGTGGGGTTCGGCATCGGGAATTCGATTCAAATGAAGAAGCAGATCGCCCTGATAAAATTCCGACTCGCCTTCGGACAGGCTTGTGGTGTTGATTGAACGAACGTCGATCTGCAGATTCTCCCGGCCTGTAACCTTCATCATCGGCCACGAAGTGCGCTTGCGGACGTAATCGCGAACTTCATCCTCGAGCGTGCCGTAGTCGGTTTGAAATGCTTCGCCGAAACTGTCCTCGAAAGGTTCTCCTCGGGCCAGCGCCGTCAGCAGTTGCACGAATTGAGTTCGTCGCTTTCCTTCCGCGCCGAGAATCAGGTAATGCACGAATGCCCACGACTCGGCATAGAACAGTCCCTGCTTCGATTCTTCGTTATATTCCGGCGAGTTCTGTTGAATCGTAATCAGCCGCTTGATCGGGATGAACTGGCCCATCGCCTGATTCAGCGTCGCCACATGGCGGTCCGCCGCCCGCCCGATGGTGAATTCGTTCGGCTTGTTGCCCAGCTCGAACGTGCTGTAGCACTCCGCGAATCCTTCTGTGATCCACAACGGCAAGCCGCCGACATTTTCGCGAAGCAGGAAGTGCACGTACTCGTGAAGGACAATGTTGGGTGAGGCCATGGTAGCCGTCAGCGCAATGTAGTTCACGTCTTCGCCGGGTTGGAAAAACGCGAGCGCATTCGAGGGCTGGCCCTGATACAGCGGCTTGAACGGCTTCATCGATTCGTCGTTTTTGAAGACGATGACGGTAACCGGCACCGGTGACGTTTGATCCATCTTCGGGAACATCATCGCCAACGCCGTTCGAAATTCCTCGAGCGTGCGGCCGACGCGCCGAATCTCGGCTTCGCTGGCATTTCCGACGAGCTGAAAATTCTTCGAATGAATACTCAGCCATTTGTCGGCGGCGAAAGCGGGATGAATCAACAGCAACAGCACAAGAACGGCGAGGAAGCGTTTCATGGGAATTAAAAATACATGAGCTTGCCGCGTACGTAAACCTCCGCGATGCAGGTTTTGTTGCCGCGCAAACACAGGGCGGAAAGCGCTTCATCGAACGTTTTGTATTTCTCAGCAGATGCCACGATGAAATCGGCATCTTTGCCTGGGGCAAAACTTCCGATGTGATCGGAAAGACCGAGCGCCGTTGCGCCGCCGAGCGTCGCAAGATACAAGGCTTCGGCCGGCGCGATACCTGTCGCGTTGATCGCCTCGCGCATTTGCTCGAACATGGAGAGCGAGGGCCCGCCCGCGACGTCGCTGCCTAAGGAAATCGTCAGACCGGCGTTTCGAAGCTTCACGTACGGCATCGTTCCGCTGCGGAGGTTCCGATTCGAGTATGGACAAAACGCCACTCTCGTCCGGCGTCTGGCGAGGAGAGTGATCTCCTCGGCCGACAGATGCACACAGTGCGCCATGAGGGTGCGTTCGCCAAGGAGACCGGCCGCGTCATAGACATCGGCATAAGAACGTTGTTCGGGAAAAAGTTCGGCGATCCAGCGAATCTCGTCCACGTTTTCGCTCAGATGCGATTGCACGAATGCGCCGGTCTTGTGCGCAATCTCACCGGTACGCTTCATTAATTCCATCGAACACGATCCCGCAAATCGCGGTGTGAAGACGTAGCGCAGCCGGCCATCATTGGCGCCGTCCCACTTTTCAAAAAGCCGGATGCTGGAGCGAACGGAATCCTCCGTGTTTTCCAGAAGCGCAGGCGGCGAATTCCGATCCATCATCACTTTCCCGATGAAGGCTCGCACCCCTTTTGATCGAGCGATGTTGAACGCGATATCGGTCGCCTGTTCGTGAATGGAACAGTAGACGACCGCGGTGGTGGTGCCGTTTGCGAGGAGTTCGTCGAAGAACGATTGCGAGATTTTCTCCGCATATTCGGGATCGGAAAACCGTGCTTCTTCCGGATACGTGTACGTGTTCAGCCACGCCAGCAATTCACCCTGCCCGACACCCATGATTCCAAATTGCGGCAGGTGAACATGGGTATCCACAAACCCGGGCAGGATGATCCTGTCGCCGAGGTCGCGAAAATCAGCGTCTGGAAACTCCGGCCGCGGATCTTCGTTCGCGATGCGAAGAATCGTCGCGCCTTCAATGACCAGATAACCAGGATTATGGAAATCGACGCGACCGGGCGCGAGCGGGTTCAGCAGAAGTCCCTTGAAGACCCGCTTAGGATCGCCACTCATAGCGCGGCCGATCCTTGCGAGGAAAGAGACCCACCAGAATCATGCCAATGACAAAGCCGCCGACGTGTGCCCACCATGCAACACCGCCGGAATTGCCACCCGCTACCGCGAGCGAGGCTGTTCCCGACAGGAACTGCATCACAAACCAGAAGCCCAGCACAAGAAGCGCGGGAATTTCGATGACCTGGAGAAATACAAAAATGGGTATGAGCGTCAGCACACGCGCAAAAGGATAGGAAACGACGTACGCGCCGAGCACTCCGGCAATCGCGCCGCTCGCACCAACGCTCGGAATCTCCGTGCCGGCATTCAGAATCGTGTGGACGATCCCCGCCCCAAGTCCGCACAGCAGATAAAATATAAGGTAGGAGAAGTGGCCGAGCCGGTCTTCGACGTTGTCTCCGAAAATCCACAAATACCACATGTTGCCGATCAGATGGAGCCAGCCGCCGTGGAGAAACATCGACGTGAAAAAGGGAAGCGCGACAGCCGCGAGTGGAAGATTGGATCGAGGCCACGCTAAAACGGTTGCCGGAACAACCCCATAATGCATGATCAGCCGTTCCAGACCACGGCCGAGGGAGAGTTCGTAAAAGAAGACCAGGACGTTGGTTACGATGATCAGGATCGTAATGAGTGGAAATGAACGCGACGGAATGTTATCTCTAAAGGGAATCATGTTGTCTGTTCTGACAATCCTGGTCCTTGCGCTATCCAGCCAGCGGGCAAACGCCGCCGATCCCAAACAGATTTACGACCAGGCGACAAACGCGCTGTACAACCTCGACTTTAGCACTGCGGAACGCGGCTACGAAACGTTGACGCACGACTATCCCGAGAATCCGGATTATTGGAACGCGTTGGCTTCCGCCGTCTGGCTCAAGATCACGTTTGATCAGCAGAAACTCAATATCGAAAGTTTTGCCGGCAGCTCATTGGGAACGAAAGACTCGCGGGACACCGTGAACCCAGTTGATGAAAAGCGGTTGCGCGACACGCTGGCAATTGCCATCCAGAAGGCCGACGCCATACTCAGCAAGAATCCGAACGATATTCAGGCGCTCTATGCGAAAGGGATCTCGAACGGCACGCTGGCGAGTTTTGAAGCCACTGCCAAGCGCTCCTATGTGGCCGCGCACAGCAAGGCGAGAATTGCGAAAGATCTTCACGAGCAGGTTCTGAAGCTCGATCCCTCATTCAACGACGCACGGATGGCGATTGGCGCCTACGACTATGTCGTCGGAGTGATTCCCGGATTCGTGCGATTTGTGCTTTCCCCTTTCGGCGTACGCAGCGCCGGAAAGGACATCGGCATCCAGGAACTCGAAACCGCCGCTGCCAAAGGCAAAAAAGCTTCGACCGATGCCAAGATGATTCTCACTGTTGTCTACACGCGCGAGAAACAGTATGAGAAGGCGATCGAGTTATTCGAGGAACTTCACACGAGATACCCCGGCAATTTCCTGATGGAACTGGCGGAAGGTTCCGTTTACGGAAAGATGCAGAAGTATGCCGATGCCGAGCGCGTGTATCAGGATGTTCTTAGCCAAATCCGCGCGAAGAAAAATGGATACGATCGCCTTCGACAGGCGAGAGTCCTCTATGCGCTTGGAACCAACGCGGTCGATGGTCAGCAGTTCGACAAAGCCAGCGAGGCATTCAAGCAGGTCATTTCCGCCAACGACGGCACACCAAATGAAAAAGGCCGCTCCTACCTCTGGCTGGGAAAATTATTCGACTCGATGAAAGACCGGAGTAAAGCACTCGAACAGTACGACGCCCTTCTCGCCCTCAACTGCAGCGCAGACTTGAAAGCCGAAGCACAGCGATACAAGCGACGACCCTACGGGGAATAATTCGTTATCGAGTGTTTTGTACGGTCACACTGATCCGTCCGTATCTGCCGTCACTGTCGAATGCAGTGATGTCGTATCGTCCGGCTTCCGGAAAATTCAGGATCTGAGGAATGCCGGACTTCTGTCGATTGATGAGGCGGCCGTTGACCATCCAGTTGATCTCGCCGTCGAAGCCGCGAATTTCAAGTCGCGCTTTCGGCACATCCTGACCCGGAGCGCGCCGTATCACGGCGCCATCACCAAGGCCGGTGATGTTGATCGATCCACCGGAACGGCCCCGACAGTCCGCTGACTGTCGGGGCGGCAACCATGGCTCCAGCACCGCAGGCCAGCGCGCCGTTTCGATCCGCTCCCTGGATTTACGCATGCAGGTATCGATTGGCGGGCCACTTCTGAAACGGTCCGGGAATGTCGGCGGCGCGGCGCCATCCAGCAACCATGCTGTGCGCTGAACCGGACACAAAGATTCCGGAATGTCCGCAGTGCGGCCGCCAAGCGGCCAGCAGATGCGCCCGGCTGTCACGCTCGGCGGTGGGGAATTGATCATGGTGCTGAGGCCGTCCGGCAAAGCGAAAAAAATATCGGCCAGTAAGGGCGCTGCGACGTTCGCGCCGAAAAAGCCCGGATTGGGCGTTCCATCAGGCCGCCCGATCCAGACCCCGACGGTGTAGCGGTCACTGACGCCTGCTGACCACGCGTCTCTGAAGCCGAAGCTAGTGCCGGTTTTCCACGCGAAGCCGCGATAGGGGCCGCGTCCTTCGACGATCTGTCCAACAGGACCACCGGCCTCCAAGATGTTCCGGATGATGAAAGCCGCGCCCTCACTCATCATCCGCCGCTCTTCCACCGGTGCATCGGGAACAAATCTGGGCGTGCCCGACAGTCCTTTGCGTGCCAGCGAGGAATACGCCCCGACGAGCGATTCCAGTGTCGTGCCCGCGCCCCCGAGAATGACACTCAAGTTCGGTTCGGCACCTTCTGCAAGTTCCAGTTTCAACCCGCCGCGCCGCAACATGGCGACGAACCGCGCCGGCCCCAACTGTTCCAGCACTTCGACGGCCGGTACGTTCAGGGATTTCACGAGCGCTTCTGAAACGCTGACAGGTCCGTGAAACGATTGTTGAAAATTCCCGGGCTCATAGCCGGAGAACGATTGCGGCGCGTCGGCGAGGAGCGATTCTGAGTGGATGAGACCTTCATCGAGCGCGAAGCCATATAGAAACGGCTTCAGCGCGGAACCAGGCGAGCGCACCGCGCGAACCATGTCGATATCGCTGAATCGTTCCTTGTCGCTGAAGTCGGCGGATCCGGCGTAAGCGAGCACCCCGAGCGTCTGATTATCCATCACCATCGCCGCCATCGAAACATGAGGCGGCAGCGTTTGAACGCGATCCAGGAGCAGGCCTTCGACAGTGGACTGCATCGATGCGTCGATCGTTGTCTCGACGCGCGTCACTGCAGGCATCGTGCGTTTCAGCCGCGCGGCAAGCAGCGGGGCTCGCACAGGCACACGCACAGCCTGCGCGTAGACGGGTTCGGTGAGTGCATCGGCGATAGCAGACTCGGGCCAGTGACCTTTCATACGCCGCAACACTTTGTCGCGTGCCGACTGCGCGCGTTCGGGAAATCGATCGGGTCTCAATCGGGAAGGCAACTGTGGCAGCACCGTGAGCAATGCCGCTTCAGCATGCGTCAGTCTGTTCGACGGTTTGCCGAGGTAAGCGCGGCTCGCGGCTTCCACTCCTTCCAGCACGCCGCCCATAGGCGCATAGTTGATGTACAGCGTGAGGATCTCGTTCTTTGAATAATGCCTCTCGAGTTGGAACGCTCTCGCGATCTGAATCAATTTACCGCCAATCGTGCGCGACCGGGGATCGACGATCCGGGCGACCTGCATTGTGATCGTCGAACCACCGGACACGATGTGCCCATTGCGGAGCCACTGCGAGCCTGCACGAACCAGGGCAAACGGATTCACTCCGGGATGCCATCGAAAACTTTTGTCCTCGTAGGTGATCAGTGCGTCCACGTAAAGCGGCGACACTTCATTCAACGAAACCGGATGCCGCCAGACATGATCGCTGCCGGGAAATGCACGCAGCGGAGTCCCGTCGCGCGCGAGCACGACCAGCGTGTAGGGTGAATCGCGGCCCGGCGCCGGGAGCGGGAAACAGCGGTCCATGGCCTCGAGGGCGACGAGCAAAGCCAACGCAGTGATTCCGAGGGACCGCAGCTTCTTATTGGTTATTTTTGCCATCGATCACCGTCACGATTTCGCCGCCGCCGCTCAAACCGAAGTTATTCGGACGATACATATCCTCCGCGTATAAGGGTGGAGCGATAAATTCGCCCGGCGTCACTACGCGAGCGCGATAAAAGAGGTGAAGCGCTCCGGCGTCACCGAATCGATTGAAAAAGAATCTGGAGTCGAACCGCACGGCGGCGACGAACCGGTCGTCACGAAACTCAACGTGCTTGATGTTTTGCTGGTTCATGGCGGCCGCCGGATTCAAGCCGGCAATGGTCACGGCGCTCAGCTGTTCGCCTTGAACGATGTTGAGATTTTCAATCTCGAGTCCGGCCGGGATCCTGTCCACGATCAGGCCATTTCCGATGTCGGTTTGCGACTTTGCCGTAATGTGGACGATCACGACTTCTCCGACCTGAAGCGGTCTGTTACCGATCGCATGACCATCCGGCGTGTACATGGTGCGGTTCAGTTCAATGACATCGCGCCTCGCCGGTGGCTGCTGGACCGGATTTCCTGTGAGTGAAAGCTCCACATACAGGCTGTCTTTGGACGTGTTGTTCAGCCTCACACCGGCCGTCAGTTCCGCTGCGGAGAGTGGACGGAAGTACGCGCCTGTTCGCGACAGTGGCTCCGTGCGTGCGCGAGCGGAGAGGTTCGCCGTCCATTGGCCGGTGCCGGCGCTGGTCAGGGAGCGCCCGACGAGAAACAGCGCCATCTTTTCCTGAGTGCTGTAGTAGCGATTCCTCTCCATCTCGGCTGCGACGATGGCGAGAAGATTGTCGCGGCCATCCACGGTGATTTTGTTGCGATCGAGAAGCACATATGACAAAGCGGCATCGCGCAACGTTGTTCCGTAGTCGTACCACCAGTAACCCGTACCTCGGCCCTTGCGGACACCTTCGGCGATTGCCGTGTTGCTTCGCGCGGAATCGCCCATCAGATTCAAAGCAATTCCAAGTTCCACCAGAGGGAGTCCAGACTGCGCCTGCGCCCGCAAATCGTGTAACTGCCGGAGCGTGGCGAGCGGCGCCTTTCTGTCTCGGGCGAGCACATACGCGCCGAAGGCCAGCACATCAAAGCGGCCATTGTCGCGGTCTCTGAAGATTTCGGGAGGAGCGCCCGGTGGAGTCGCGTTCGCTGCAGGTGCCGCCGGCAGGCGCGATGCGCCTTCCTGCAGGCCTCGCAGGAGAAAGTCGATCGCCTGCCGATACATCACATCGGGAACGGTGAAGCCCTGCTCGCGCGCATCCATGAGGAAATTCGCCACGTAAGCCGAGAGCCAGTACTCGTATTCGGACATGTTGCCCCAGAGCGAAAAGCCGCCGTTCGACGCCTGCATCGCGCCAAGCTTCGCGATTGCACGGTCGAGGATCTCCGCACGCTGCTCGCGAGTGAATGGCGTAAGGCCGAATCGCCGGGCCTCGTCCTCATCGATGAATACGTGAGGATAGGCCGTGCTCGTCGTCTGTTCGGCGCACCCGTACGGATACATCAGCAGTCCCTGCACGGCCGAGCGGACGTCTATCGGAGGTTTGTTGGATATGACAACATGGGCGAGGGCGGACCCGGCGTATAGTCCGGAGAGTGTCGGGTCCTGAATGTCCACAGAGTCACCGGGCCTGACTGTGTAGCGGCGAGTGAATTGAAGCTGCGGCGTCGGAGCGCGCACTGCCAGCGCAAATGTGCGGTTGATCTGAAGACCTGCGCCGCTGACTTTTACCGAAACATTGTGCACCCCGGGAACGGCACGCGCCTCGATCGGAAAACGCAGCGTTCGCTTTTCCTGATCTTTGAGCGAGGTCCCGCGCTCCGGCTCCTGAATCCGAAACTCCTCACCGGCATCGACGGATATCTTCAGGTCCTGCGCGGACCCTGAGAGATTTTGAAGATCCAGCGCGACGACGGCTTTATCGCCGAACGATAGAAATCGGGGCGTGGCCAGTTCCGTGATGAGCGGCGCCGCGATGATCATTTCGGTATCCTTCGAACCGAAACGTTCCGTTCCAGCCACAACAGCCATCAGCCGCAGTGCGCCGTTGAAGTCGGGAACATTGATGGGAATTTCCGCCTCGCCGCGGTCATCCATCGCGACGGGACCGCTGAACAGATCGACCAGTTGCACGATTTTCGGCAGGCCTCGTGTCGGCGTCGGCGTGTTGTCACCGCCGAACTTGAGTTGTCCTTTTCTCGCCTGCATCTTTTCGATCAGCCGTCCGTAGACGTCGTGCTGATCGGCGCCGTATCGCAGTTTGCCGAAGAAGAATGCGTACGGGTCCGGAGTCTCGAAACGTGTGATGTTCAGAATCCCAGCATCGACGGCGGATAACGTCACGAGCGCCTTCTGTCCTCCCGCGCCGGGCGCGCTGACTTTTATCTTCACCGTGGTTTGGGGCCGAACTTTTTGGGGAGCGTCAAGCGAGACGTTCAGTTTGCGGTCGCCGCGTTCGAGCGGAACGTGAACGATGCCCAGAGCGCGCGCCGGCGTGACCAGATCGCCCGCGTTGCCCGGGCGCAGCACGATCACAGAGATGTACAGGTCGTGACGTTTCCAGTCCCGGCTGAGCGGCACATCGATCATGGTGCTGTCCGCGTAAACAGGCATGCGCCTGACCCAGAGTGTTTTGTCGCCTTCGACGGTGATCAACGCTTCACCCGGATGGGGCGGCGTCATCGTCAGATGCACGGTTTCGCCTTCGCGATATGCAGGCTTGTCGAGCTTCAGCGCGACACGGTCCGGCCGAACGCCCTGCGTCTCATCCCCCTGCGCGCTCCAGCCTGCGTAGAATCGGTAACGGAGCGTTTGGTTGGTTTCCCGGTCGAGGATTTCCAGCCGATAGCGGCCATAGCGCACGGGCACTAGAATCTTGCCGCGGCCGCCCGCTGGAACGGACACGGACAATGTTTCCACCAGCTCGTCCGTTTCAGTGAAGCCGGAGTTCCAGCCGCGTTGATCATCGAATCGCCAGTAGTACTCGCGATTCTCGCGGAACAAGCGCACCGGCAGCTGGCTTCCGGCTCGCAGGTTGCCGTCGGTGTCCGCACGGATCACTTCGAATTCTGCCGAGCTGCCTTCGCGAGCGTAGTCACCGGTGAACAACGGACGAACACCAACCAGCACCGGAGCAGGCCAGACCACGCGCTCGATGCTTCGCACGACTGGGCGGCCGCCCGATTCGAGCAGGCTCACAGTGGCGCGAACTGTGAACGGAGAATGTTTGTTCGCGGCGGGACCTAAATCGACATCGACGCGAGCCGCACCTTGCGCATCGAGTGTCTGTTCGGAAAGTTCGTTTCGCGTCTTCGCGTCGTTTTCACCCGTGTCACCGAATTCAAAACCCGGATACTTCCTGGCTAACGGATTCTTGTTTCTTTCGAACGCGGCCGCTCCGAGAAGGCGATTTCCCGCCGCGGGGGCACCGTACAGGTAGGTCCCTTGCACTCCGATCTGGAAAAGCTGATTCGCGGCCAATGCCTGGTCGGCGCTGGTCAGGTCGAGTTTCATACGCTCGGGCAGGAATTCTTCGACGCCGAAACGGAATACCGAGCCGGGAGCCTTATCGGCAGGATCGGCACGCAGTTCCAGGGTCCATGCTCCTGTCGCCGCGTCCTCGGGTAGCTGGATGTGTTTGAGGTAGTAACCGCTGTAACGCGCATCCGGTTGCCACGTGGCCGTGAACTGCTTACGTCCGGTCGGATCCTTGAGTGATGCCTGAATGGGCTGTGCAGCTACAGGACCTCCATCAGGATCGCGAGCCAGGACCGAAACATCGAAAGCTTCACCGGGCCGATACAGATTGCGTCCCGAATACGGGAAGAGACGCGCGGGCGTATAGCGCTCGCCGACGATGTCGTATTCCGACAAATCGAGTGCCGGTTCCCTCAAGGCAATCATCGACACCTGCTTGTCCTTCAATGCCAGCGCGACTTTCGCGTCCCTGGGACGTTCGGCGAATGTGGCACGGCCATCACCATCGGTTTCGGCGCGAGCCAGGGTTTTCCCTTTTCCGTCCAGCCACGATACTTCGACACCTCGAACCGCCTTGCCGTCGACGAGAGAACTGACAAACGCGTCCGCACCTTTGTCGAACAGGCGCAGATGAAGGCCGAGATCGCTCACGTAGAAGTACGTCGTCTGGAAGTCGTAACGGAAGCGGCCCGGCTGGCTCATTACTGCCACGTAAACTCCGGGCTCTTTCAATTCGCGGATGTTCTCGACGGGAATATAGGTGGCGCTGCGCTTGTTCGGCTGGCGCTCTGTGGTAAACCGTCCAAGGTACACGCTGTCGATCAGCTCGCGGAATTCATCCAGTTGATAATTTCCGACAGCGCCTCGCAGAGAAGTGCGACGGTAGTCGTACTCCTGGTTGCCCTCGGTTTCGTCGCTCTCGCCCCGGTTCTGCTGCCGGTTGCGCGGACGCGAGATGACGCGATCGAAGAAGTCCGCCAGCTTTTCATTCTTGACGCGGAGGAACTGGATATCCACTTCAGGAACATTCACGGTGATCACAGGCAGGCCGCCGTTCTGCCCCGCAGGCAGGACCATGCCGTTGCTTGCGAAGTAGTAAGCGGGAGGAACAGGAGCTGTCTGAATGGAGTAACGCCAGTCGGCAGCCAGCGCTGTTCCATTCCGCGCCTGCAATCCCGTTGAAACAAGAACGACGTAACGCGTCTCGGGTTTGATGTGAGGGAAGTACAACAGGCGTGGATTGTCGCCGACGACCCATGCGCCGGATACAACGGTACCACCCTCGGGGTTGGTGTCTTCAGGCTTGACGCTCACCACGGATTGCTGTGGTTTTTGCGGAGGTTCATTGAAGAAAGGCCCACGCGTAGCCGGCCTGGGTGGCGCGGGCATTTCGAAGACCCTCACGTACTGGTCGTAGGTCGTGCGCGCATCAAGAGGCAGCGAGAACGTCAGGGCGAGCGCAGGAGCGCCCTCGAGCGCCCGATCCCCGGCATCGACGAGAAGGAACTCGCCGGTTTCGTTTTCGCCTCCGACTCTGGGGCCGAGGCGAGGGCTTCGCAAAAACCAAACAACCGCCGCGACAAAGACAATCGTCACCGCCGACGCGGCGACAAAGCGTGCGCGTCTGGTTTGCAATTGAAATTGCATGGAATCCTCCCGAGCGTCGTGCTCTTTTTTGGGGATTCTATGTCAAGGTCAAAGGTGTTACGAGCGCACGGCCGCATCAAAGTCGGGCTTGGGGCGGCAATTCCTGTGGTAATTCTTCGTCAGACGAGTAAATACCCTAATTACGAATAAAGGTACGTTGACGTAATTAGGGTATTTACTCGTCCGACGAGGAATTACCTCCCCAAGCCCCACTTTGACGCGGCCGCGCGTTACGAGCGCAGCCGTTCTTCGAGATATGTCTGGAGCGAATCCACCGAGATGCGATCCTGCTGCATCGTGTCGCGGTGACGCACGGTGACCTGGTGGTCTTCAAGTGACTGGTGATCGACGGTCACGCAGAACGGGGTACCGATCTCATCCTGCCGCGCATAGCACTTGCCGATATTGCCACTATCGTCGAAGAGTGACCGCATGCGCCCGGTCGACTGGAGGCTCGTTTTGATGCGCTTCGCCATCTCGACCATGTCGGGTTTGTTGCGCGCGAGCGGGATGACGGCGACTTTCACGGGGGCAAGATCCGGATGCAGATGCAGAACGGTTCTCTCCTTCCCGCCTTCGAGCTTCTGCTCTTCGTAAGCGTCCATCAGGAAAGCCAGCGTGATGCGATCCACGCCACCCGACGGCTCGATCACGTAGGGCGTCAGATGCCGGTTTGACGCCTGATCGAAGTAGGTCTGTTTCAGAACCGCATGCTCGTTAACGATGAAAGATCCATCCTTGAATGTCGTCCTGCCGCCTTTGGTGTGACAGGTCAAATCGTAGTCGGTGCGATTGGCAATGCCTTCGACTTCGTCGAATTGCTTCGATTCTTCACGCTCGGGAAAGAATCGATAGAGAAGATCCGTCGTGGCTTTGGAGTAGTGCGAAAGCTCCTCAGGCGACTGCGGGTACTGGTTGAGGTTCTCCGGACGAATCCCGTACTGGTGATACCAGGCGACGCGCTCCGCAATCCATCGGCGATGCCATTCCTCGTCCGTGCCGGGCATGACGAAGTATTCGATCTCCATCTGCTCGAATTCGCGCACGCGGAAAATGAAATTCTTAGGCGTGATTTCGTTGCGATACGACTTGCCGATTTGCGCAATGCCGAAGGGAAGCTTGCGGTTTGTGGAATCGAGAACATTCTTGAAGTTGACGAAAATCCCCTGAGCCGTTTCGGGCCGCAGGTACGCGATGTTTTCCTCGTTCTCGATCGGGCCGACCGTTGTCTTGAACATTAAATTAAACGGACGCGGTTCGGTGAGATCGTGCGTGCCGCCTTCCGGACACTTTTCATTCGGATCGATCTGGTCGGCGCGAAAACGCTTTTTACATTTCCTGCAGTCGACGAGCGGATCCGAGAACGTCGCTTCGTGGCCCGAGTATCGCAGCACCATCCGGTTCATCAGGATCGCCGCATCCAGACCTTCCATATCGTCGCGCTCGTACACGTTCGCGCGCCACCACGCGCGCTTCACGTTATTTTTCAGCTCGACACCCATCGGGCCGTAGTCCCACGTGCCTTGCAAACCGCCGTAGAGTTCGCTCCCTTGAAAGAGGAACCCCCGGCGTTTGCACAGCGACACGATCTTCTCCATCGTTGCCAGTGCCATCAGCCGAATATACCAGTAATTATCGAGGAAGTTTGATCTTCAATTCGGCGCCGTAGAGCATCGTGCGGTCGTTGTCGCGCGCGGCCCACTTCAGAAGAGTTTTGAGATTCCGCTCGGCGCGGCCTTCGAAAACAGTCCGGCCGTTGGCAACAACCTTGATGGGTTGATTGAAATCGAACGCATCGGGCGAGAGAAGAAGCGTGAATTCCGCGACCCCTTTTGTTATTGCTTCGATGGTATTGCCTGAACGCACGAGGTCGACACGGCCGGGATGCCGCGGTCTTTCAAAGAGGGGTTGCTCCTCCATGATGTTCAGATCCGATATGTTTTTCGCTTCGCCGGACGGCATCCCGAATTGATCAATCACGAGCCAATGCGCGCGGTTATGGTCCTGGCTCATGGCTTCCCATGTCAGCTTCGCCGGATGCGGATCGCGCGGATGGTCGGCGACGAATTTTTCGAACGTGTCCTTCAAGTCGGGCCACCACGCCGTGTTGTGACCGGCTTCGGGCTGAGGGTAGTAGTCGATCTTCACTCCGGTCATCAGGTGCCGTGTGAACGGCTCGACATCAGAGGTCGGGTACAGGCGATCCTTTCCGCCGTTGACTACAAGCATCGGCTTGTTGCGAAGGTTATTCGGGAATATCTGGCCGTCGTCGATGTCCCGGTTCGCGAGAACCATGATGAAACCGTTCAAGGGGAGAAAGCTCGCGTACGGCGTCGTGTCGCGCATGCCGATGTAGTACGCGCCCGTGCCGCCGTCTGAAACCCCGGCCACGACGACGCGATTCTCGTCGACGTTGTACATGCGTTTGATCGAATCGACGATCGCGTTCAGGTTCAAAACCTGATCGTCACTCCACCACGGCGCGTCGTACCAGGAATAGGGAACGACGTAAATCTGTTCGGCTCCAGGGAGCGCCGATTCTCCATTTCCACGCGGCTGATTGTTCTGGCGGCCGCCGACGCCACCGTGCAGTTGAAAGCGAACCTGATAGCGGCGCGCGGGGTTGTAATTCGCCGGAACATTCAACGCGTAGAAGTGCTCGATGCCGCCTTTGGTGCGGTTGCTGAGCATGACGATGCCGGTCTTCTGGGTCGTGTACGCGCGACCGGTCTTCAATCGCTGCATGGCTTCATCGAATGTGACGCCCGTCTTGACGATATCATCGACCATCTTTTCGGCATCATTCGGGGACTTCGCCGCAAAGAATTTGTCGAACGCTGTGTCGATTTTGGACGGAGCCTGAGCGAGCAACGCAACGGCGAGCATGGAGAGTGCGAGTTTCATGGCGTCACATAATATCGCAAAAAGTCTTTCACCTCCGAAAGCGTTGGGATGCCGCGGCGGGCGCCGATCTGCATGCACTTCATGGCCGCAACAGCATGTGAGAACCGGATGATGTCCGCGAGATTCCACTTCTGGAGCACGCCATAAATAAAGGCGCCGTGAAAGACATCGCCCGCGCCGGTCGTGTCGGCAACAGGAACGCGGAAAGCGGGGGACTTCATCAACTGGCCATGGTCCACGAACAGCGCGCCCTCCGAGCCGCGGGTGATTCCAACGACCGGACAGCCGTAGCGATCGGCGAGCTCGCGCGGGGCATCATCTCCCGGTGCAAAGTCGGAGCCTGCAATGAGGTAATCGACGAGGCGAAGAAGTTCATGCGTGGAGTCGTCATAGACTTCATCGATATCGATCACGACAGGAATGCCGGCCTCACGGGCCCATCGCGCGGCTTGCAGAGAGGCTGTGGTGTCGCAGCCATCGAGGTGGAGAATGCGGGCGCCGGCGATCATCTCTCGACGTAATGCCTCGACAGGATATTGCAACCGCGGATCGCGCCGCCAGAGGATCGTCCGCTCGCCAACGCCTTCTTCCAAAAGGATAATCGCGATCTGGCTCGACGCGCCTTCGACCGCGCGCACATGAAGCTCGAATCCTTCCGCACGAAGACTCTCGAGTTGCGCCTTTCCCCAGTCGTCCGTGCCGACGGATCCGATGTAACGCGCCTTCAAACCCAGCCGGGTGCACGTCGCGAGCGCGGTGGCCACCTGGCCGCCAGGTTCCGTGCGCACTGCGTTCATGTGAATTTTGGTGTTGGGTTGAGGAAACCGAGGCACGACGCAGATCGTGTCCATCGCATTTAGCCCGAGTCCGACAACGTCAGTTATGTTATTTTGCAATGTTACGGAACTTCCGATATGCCCCTCCATCAGAGCGACTCGATTATATTGAAGACGTATCCGCTCGGAGAGGCCGATCGCATCGTCGCCTTTTTCAGCCGCGACCATGGAAAGATCCGGGGTGTGGCCAATGGCGCGCGCAAAATGAAAAACCGTTTCGGCGCGTCACTCGAGCCGTTGGCGCATTCCCGAATTCAGTTTTTCGAAAAAGAGAATCGGGACCTCGTGCGAATCCAGTCGGCGGACCTGCTGGATTCCCCCATGAAGCTCTTTCAGGATTACGACCGCGCCGTGTGTGCCGGCCGTCTGGTTGAACTGGTCGATCGATTTCTCCCGGAGCACGAACCGCAGGATGCCGTCTTCCGATTGGTGCGGATGACCGTTCGCGCGCTCGAATCGGGATGTTCGATCGATTTTGCACGATGTTACTTCGAAGTCTGGATGCTTCGCCTTTCCGGCGTCTTTCCGGATTTGTTTTTGTGCTCCGTTTGCACCCGGCCATTGGAACTCAGTGAAGATCGATTCCTCGCGCCGGGACTTCAAGCCGTAATCTGCGGCAGTTGCGATCATCGGAATGCATCCAGCGTGTTGACCGAAGTCATCGAGCTCGCTCACAACATTTTGAAACATCCGTTGAATGGCGATGGAGGCGGAACGGACCGCGCCGTGCGAAATCTGCACGAGTTGAACGAATACTGGATTCGTCATTATTCTGAAGGGTAGGCGTGGGGGGACCGGCCAAAAAGCCATTAAGGAGGCCGCGAAGCGGTGTACCAACTATGGCTTGGCCGGTGGGCCCGACGCTAACCTTAGGGGCTAACAATAGGGAGAAGAAGATGCAGAAATACGTTTATTTTTTTGGCGGCGGCAAAGCTGAAGGTAAAGGCGATATGAAAGACACGCTGGGCGGCAAAGGCGCCGGCCTGGCGGAGATGACCAACGCGGGCTTGCCCGTGCCGCCGGGATTCACGATCAGCACCGACGTCTGCCGGATCTTTTACGACAACAAGGGGCAGGTCGGCGCCGACATTCAGAAACAAATCGATGAATCGTTGGCAAAACTCGAGGCCGTGACCGAACAGAAGCTCGGTTCGACCGACCGGCCGCTGCTCGTGTCCGTGCGCTCGGGCGCGAAGTTTTCGATGCCCGGCATGATGGACACGATCCTCAATCTCGGCCTCAACGAGACCACCACGAAGGCTCTCGCCAAGAAAACTGGTAATGAACGCTTTGCATGGGACAGCTATCGCCGGTTCATCCAGATGTATGGCAACGTCGTGCTGCAAATCGAAAAAGGCGCATTCGATGAGATCTTCGATCACATCAAGGAAAAGGCGAACGCGAAGCTCGACACCGAGATCCCTGTGTCGTCGCTGCAGCAGCTCGTGAAGGAATACAAAGCTCTCGTGAAGCAAAAGACGAAATCCGATTTCCCCGACGATCCGCGGCAACAGCTTCAGGGTGCCATCAATGCCGTGTTCGGGTCATGGAAGAATCCGCGCGCGAACCATTATCGGCGCATGAATAAGATCTCCGAGGATCTCGGAACCGCCGTGAATGTCCAGACGATGGTGTTCGGGAACATGGGTAACACGTCGGGCACGGGCGTCGGTTTCACGCGGAATCCTTCGACGGGCGAGAAAGAGTTCTACGGAGAATTTCTGATCAATGCCCAGGGCGAAGATGTGGTCGCCGGAATTCGCACGCCGACACCGATCCGCGAACTCGATCGCGTCATGCCGGAGTGCTACAAGCAGCTTCGCGAAATTACGGATCGCCTCGAACGCCACTACCGCGACATGCAGGACTTCGAGTTCACCATACAGGAAAACAAGCTGTACATGCTGCAAACGCGAAACGGAAAACGCACCGGCAAAGCAGCAGTGAAGATCGCCTCAGACATGGTGAAGGAAAACCTGATCTCGCCGGAAGACGCGATCATGCGCGTCGAGCCGGCGCAGCTCGATCAGTTGCTCCATCCCGTTCTGGATCCCAAGGCAAAGGAGAAAGCAAAAGAACTGGCGCAGGGACTGGCCGCGTCGCCGGGCGCTGTGAGCGGCCGCATTGTTTTCTCGGCCGACGACGCCGTCGAGAAGGCCAAGGCGTGGGCTGAGGATACCGGCGAAAAGGCAAAGGCCGGCCGCGTTGTACTCGTGCGCAAGGAAACCGTTCCCGACGACATTCATGGCATGGAAGTCGCCGTGGGCATTCTGACTTCGCGCGGTGGCACGACGAGTCACGCGGCTGTGGTGGCGCGCGGCATGGGCAAGTGCTGCGTGGTCGGCGCCGAGTCCATCAAGATTGACGAGCGGAACAAGGTTCTCAGCGTGGGCACGACGGAGCTGCGCGAAGGTGACTGGATCACCCTCGAGGGTTCGACTGGAAAAGTCTTCGAAGGCCGGGTGCCGACGACGGAGCCCGATCCGACCAGCGGCGACTTCGCGGCATTCATGGGCATCGCCGACAAGATTCGGCGCCTCGGTATTCGCGCCAACGCCGATATTCCTCGCGATGCCGAGGTCGCGCGAAAGTTTGGTGCCGAAGGCATCGGCCTCTGCCGAACCGAGCACATGTTCTTCGCGGAAGACCGCCTGCCGCACGTTCAGAAAATGATTCTTTCCGATACTGAGCTCGACAGGCGCGAGCATCTGAACAAGCTGCTGCCTTTCCAGCGCGCCGACTTCGAAGGTCTGTTCCGCGTAATGGATGGGCTGCCGGTAACGATTCGACTGCTCGATCCGCCTTTGCACGAATTCCTGCCGAAGCGCGAAGAACTGATGGTCGAGATCGCGGTGCTTCGGGCAAAGAATGGTCCGGCAAAGGAGATCCAGGACAAAGAAAAACTGCTTCAGCGCGTCGAACAGCTCCACGAATTCAATCCGATGCTCGGGCATCGTGGTTGCCGCCTTGGCATCACATACCCCGAGATTTCCGAGATGCAGTGCCGGGCAATCTTTGAAGCGGCGTGCAAAGTCCAGAAGGAAGGGAAGACCGTAAAGCCGGAGATCATGATTCCGCTGGTCGGCGTGCCCAGGGAGCTGGTGGAGCAAAAGGCGATCGTGGATCGCGTCGCGCAGGAAGTGTTCGGCCAAACCGGCGTGAAGGTGGAATACACGGTCGGCACCATGATCGAGCTGCCGCGCGCTGTCGTCGTTGCCGACAAGATTGCGGAGACTGCAGAGTTCTTCTCGTTTGGAACGAATGACCTCACGCAAACGACGTTCGGCTTCTCTCGCGATGATGCCGGCAAGATCATCGCGGACTACATGGCCAAGGGAATTCTGAAGGCCGATCCGTTCCAGGAACTGGACCGTGAAGGCGTCGGCGGCCTTATGCAGATGGGTGTTGAGAAAGGCCGGTCGACCAGATCCAATCTGAAGATCGGGATCTGCGGAGAGCACGGCGGCGATCCATCGTCGGTCGAGTTTTGCGATCTGGTGGGACTGGATTACGTCAGCTGCTCGCCCTATCGCGTTCCCATCGCGCGGCTGGCTGCGGCACAATCGGTCGTGACGCGAAAGTCGTCGGGCGAACGCGGCAGAACGGTTTAGGGGAATTACGACAAAAAGGCACAAGAGGCGCATAAGTTTTTGTGTCTTTTGTGCTTTTTTGTGGCTAAAACATGAAGATTCTTTTTGATTACCTCAGACAATATCGTCTTCTCGTCGGGGCTATCCTGGTTCTCGCGGCGATCAATCAGATTTTTTCGCTTCTGGATCCCGTCATCTTTCGCCACGTCATCGATGACTATGCGACGCGCTACACCGAATACACCACGAGCCAGTTCTTTCGGGGCGTCGGTTTGCTGCTGGCCGCAGCCGTGGGAACAGCGTTCGTTTCTCGAGTTGCCAAGAATTTTCAGGATTACTACATCAACGTCGTCACGCAGCGGCTCGGCGCGCAGATCTACTCGGATGGCGTGCGGCACTCGCTCGAGCTGCCATATGCGGTCTTCGAAGATCAGCGCAGCGGCGAAACGCTCGGCAAACTTCAGAAGGTTCGCGCGGATGTCGAGCGGCTGACCAACGCTGTCGTCAATATTCTGTTCATCTCGTTGGTCGGCGTCCTGTTCGTCATGATCTACGCGATGCGAATTCATTGGCTCGTGGCGACTGTCTATTTCCTGACGATACCGATTCTCGGCACGCTGGTGTCGGTCCTCAGTCGCAAGATCAAAAAAATTCAGAAAGTGATCGTCGCGGAAACAACGGCACTTGCGGGCGCAACAACGGAGTCGCTGAGAAACATCGAGCTGGTGAAGAGTCTCGGCCTTGCGCAGCAGGAAATCAAACGGCTCAACAGTACGACCGGAAAAATCCTCGGCCTCGAGCTGAAGAAAGTGAAGTACCTCCGCAGCCTCAGCTTCATTCAAGGTACGACCGTAAACGCGCTGCGCACTTCGATCCTCGGCCTGATGCTTTACCTGATTTTTGCGCGCGAGATCACGGTCGGCGAGTTCTTCTCGCTCTGGATTTATTCGTTCTTCATTTTCGGCCCGCTGCAGGAAGTCGGGAACGTCATCAATATTTATCGTGAGACCGAGGTGTCACTGAAGAACTTCGAAGACATTCTGAACACACCGAAAGAGCCTCGGCCCGTGCACCCGATTCCGGTGATGAGCATTAGCCAGGTGGATTTCAAAAATGTCGTGTTCCAGCATCAATCGGCGGCAACCAGGGCCCTCGACGGAATCTCGTTCTCGGCTTCATTGGGAGAAACGATTGCGTTCGTCGGGCCGTCAGGGTCAGGCAAAACGACTTTAGTCAAACTTCTCGTCGGCCTCTATCGTCCACAAAGTGGCGACATTCGATATGACGACTTCTCCATCGACGACGTCGACTTGAACGAGGTCCGCGAGCGGATCGGTCTCGTGACACAGGACACGCAATTGTTCTCGGGAAGCATCCGCGAGAATCTTCTGTTTGTGAATCCGGATGCAACGGACGAAGAATGCATGGCCGTTCTCAACAAGGCCGCCTGCCAGTCGCTGCTGCGGCGCGCCGACAAAGGCCTCGATACGGTCATTGGAGAAGGCGGCGTGAAAGTGTCCGGAGGAGAGAAGCAGCGTCTTTCGATCGCTCGCGCTTTGCTGCGCCGGCCGAATCTGCTGGTGTTCGATGAGGCGACGTCGTCGCTGGATTCGCTGACCGAGGAGGAGATCACGCAAACGATTCGCGAGGTTTCGGTGCGAAAAGATCTCATTACCATCCTGATCGCGCATCGGCTGTCGACCGTCATTCATGCGGAGAAAATATTCGTGCTCGAGCGCGGGAAAGTCGTGGAATCAGGCCGGCATGACGAGCTGGTCGAATTGAGGGGCCTGTATTACGCGATGTGGCGCCAGCAGATCGGCGAGCGTGGGGCAGGAGTTTCACCACAAAGACACGAAGACACAAAGGCGCGCGTCAAAGTTCTTTAATCGCGCGCCTTTGTGTCTTCGTGTCTTTGTGGTGAAACTCCCTTCTCCAACGCTTCGACGCGCTTCAGCAGTTCGGGAAGGCGTTTAAAAACGGCAGAGCTCTTCAACCAGAGTTTGTTGTCGATGGCCGGATAGCCGGAAACGACCTTGTCGGGTTCGATCGAATTCGGAATTCCGGTTTGAGCGGTGGCGATGACGCGATCGCCGATCTCGAGATGGCCTGCGACGCCGACCTGTCCGGTGAGAATCACGCTTCGCCCGATTTTCGAGCTGCCCGCCAGACCCACCTGCGCGCAGAGCAGCGTATCCTCGCCCACATCGGAAGCGTGGCCGATCTGAACGAGATTGTCGATCTTCGCGCCACGCCGGACGCGCGTCTCACCTATGGTTCCGCGGTCGATGGTGGAATTCGCGCCGATTTCAACGTCATCTTCGAGAACCACGATCCCCGATTGCACGATTTTGTAATAGCTTCCGTCGTCTTTCTTCGCATAGCCGAAGCCATCGGTTCCGATTTTGGCGCCGTCCTGAAGGATGACGTTGTTGCCGATGACGCAGAACTCGCGAACAGTGACGTGCGCATAAGCTTTGAAGTTGTCGCCGATGCGAGCGCCCCGGCATATGTGAACGAACGGATGAATCGTGCAGTTCTTGCCGATATGGACATCATCTTCGATCACGACATAAGCGCCGATCGATGCGCCTTCTCCGACTTTTGCCGATGATGCGACCCGCGCACTTGCATCGGTGCCGCGTGCCGGCTTCGGTGCTTCATAGAAAAGTTCAACCGCCCGCGCGAATACGAGATATGGATTCGCGTTTCGGAGGGTTGCCGCCGGGATCTCCGGAAAGTCCGGCGACACGATTACCGCGCTCGCTTTTGTCGTGCGCGCCTTCGCCGCGTACTTTGCATTCGAAACGAAGGTCAGGTGGCCGGTGCCCGCTTCATCGATTCCGACGACGCGAGAGATCTCCACATCTCCATCACCATTCAAAACGCAATCCAGACGCGCCGCAATCTCGGACAGTTTCAAATCAACCTCCTAGGTGCGTGCTAGTATAGCTTTCGACGTTGAATGAGCGAACACCGTCACCTTCTCAAGTCGGCTTCACTGATCAGCGCTTTTACCATTCTCAGTCGCATTTTCGGGTACATCCGGGACTCCCGCATCG
>Ga0207646_10000928_pt1 | contig 37746 bp, 36 predicted proteins | sample KBSK5502metaG_FD_184343 | JGI IMG/M metagenome (GOLD analysis project Ga0207646, IMG submission 184343) | Corn, switchgrass and miscanthus rhizosphere microbial communities from Kellogg Biological Station, Michigan, USA - KBS K5-50-2 metaG... | ecosystem: Host-associated > Plants > Roots >... | reverse complement strand
GCCCTGATCACGGGCGTCCGCCGGCGGATGCGCGATTTCGATTCCTAAGTGCCGGAACTCGGGAGCCGGGTAGCCTTAGCTGCTGTGAGCCGCGACGGCACCGGGCCGCAGTCCATCGACGACGTGATGACGCGGCTGGCGGAGCGCCGCTACATCGGCGATCGGGCGCTGGCGACCTCGATCTACCTCTCGCTGCGGCTGGGCAAGCCGCTCTTCATCGAGGGCGAGGCCGGGGTCGGCAAGACCGAGGCCGCCAAGGTCATGGCCGACGTCCTCGGCGCCCGCCTGATCCGCCTCCAGTGCTATGAGGGCATCGACCTCGCCCACGCGGTCTACGAGTGGAACTACCCGCGCCAGCTCCTGCACATCCGGCTCCTTCACGAGTCGGCCGACCCGCGGGCGGCGGAGAAGGAGATCTACAGCCCGGAATTCCTGCTCCGGCGCCCCCTGCTGGACGCCATCGACAACCACGACCCGGCGCCCCCGGTGCTGCTGATCGACGAGATCGACCGCTCAGACGAGGAGTTCGAGGCCTTCCTGCTCGAGGTCCTGAGCGACTTCCAGATCTCGATCCCCGAGCTGGGCACCATCACCGCCACCCAGCCGCCCTTCGTGGTCATCACCTCCAACCGCACGCGCGAGGTCCACGACGCCCTCAAGCGCCGGTGCCTGTACCACTGGATCGACTACCCGAGCCTCGACAAGGAGATCGCGATCGTGCGCGCGCGCGCCCCCGAGGCCGCCGAGGGCCTGGCCCGCGAGGTGGCCCAGCTGGTCCAGAACCTGCGCGAGATGGAGCTCTACAAGGTGCCGGGCGTGGCCGAAACCCTCGACTGGGCGCGCTCCTTGGCCGCCCTGGGCGCCACCAGCATCGACCCCCAGCTGGTGGACGCGACTCTGGGCGCGGCGCTCAAGTACCAGGAGGACCTGGTGCGGGCGCGCGAGTCGCTGCCGGAGCTCGTCGCCCGGTCACGTACGGACGGTGGCTGAGCCGCGCGTCCGCAGCGATCTCCTGCCGCGTCTCGCCACCTTCGCGCGGCTCCTGCATGACGCGGGCCTGGAGGCCGGCCCCGGCCGCCTGACCAACGCCGCGCGCGCGCTCGGGCACGTCGACCTCCGCCACGCGGACGACTTCCGAAGTGCGCTGCGCGCGGTCTTCGTCAGCCGCAAGGAGGAGCTGCCGGTCTTCGAGGCCGCCTTCGACATCTTCTGGGCGCCGCCCGACCCACGGGTGGTCGCGGGAGGCGCGATCCCGGGCCGGCCGCGGTCGCTGCCGCTGCCGCCGGACAAGGTGCGGGCCTGGATGCAGCTGCTGGGCCTCAACACCTCCCAGGCGCCGCGCGAGGACAGCTCCGAGCAGCCGGCCAGCAGCTCCGGCTACAGCCCACAGGAGCTGCTGCGGCGCAAGGACTTCGAGGACATGACCTGGCAGGAGACGGAGGAGGTCAAGCGCCTCCTGCAGCAGGCGCCCTGGCGGATCGCCGAGCGCAAGACGCGCCGCCTGCGCCCCTCCAGCCAGGGTGCGGTCGACCTGCGCCGGAGCGCGCGGCGCTCGATCCGGACCAGCGGCGAGATCGTCTCCCTGCTCCACCGGCAGCGGCGCCTGCGGCGGCGGCCGATCGTGCTGATCTGCGACGTCAGCGGCTCGATGGAGAAGTACACGCGCCTGCTCCTGATCTTCGCCCACGCCATCGCCCGCCGCGAGGAGGTGGAGACCTTCGTCTTCTCCACCCGCCTGACGCGGATCACGCGCATGCTCCGCCAGCGCGACCTGGATCGGGCTCTGCGGGACGTCACCAAGCGGGTCCACGACTTCAGCGGCGGCACCCGTATCGGCCAGGCGCTGGCCGAGTTCAACCGTCGCTGGGCGCGGCGGGTGCTCGGGCACGGGGCGGTGGTGATCATCATCAGCGACGGCTGGGACCGCGGCGACCCCACCGAGCTGGAGCTCGAGCTCTCGCGGCTCCACCGCACCGCGCACCGCCTGATCTGGCTCAACCCGCTGCTGGGGTCCGAGGGCTACGAGCCGCTGACGCGCGGCATGCAGGCGGCGCTGCCGCACACCGACGACTTCCTGGCCGCGCACAACCTGCAGGCGCTGGATGAATTGGGCCGCCTGCTGGCGGGTTTAGACAAGCATCGGCGCCCCCGTCGCTGGGAGCGCCCGCTAGCGTTGGAGACTTAAACCCATGCGTGAAGTACTCGACGAATACCGGGCCTGGCGGCAGCAGGTCCCCAAGGTCGACATCGCGATCGCGACCGTGACCGAGACCTGGGGCTCGAGCCCGCGCCCGCTCGGCTCCAAGATGATCGTCAGCTCGGACGGTAGGATGGCGGGCTCGGTCTCCAACGGTTGCATCGAGGGCGCGGTCTTCGAGGAGGCCCAGAAGGTGCTGGAGACCGGCGAGGCCAAGCTGGTCGACTACGGGGTTGCCGACGAGACGGCCTTCGAGGTGGGCCTGGCCTGCGGCGGGCACATCCAGGTCCTGATCAGCAAGGCCAGCGAGGTCCACGACAGCCTGGCCGAGAAGCTGGTCGAGAACAAGCCCGTCTACATGGAGACGGACCTACGCAACGGCGAGCCGGCGCTGCTCCTGAAGGCTCCCAACCGCGACCTCCCCTGGCGCGAGGGCGACCTCTTCGTCGAGCCCTTCCCGCGCCTGGCGCACATGGTGATCATCGGCGCCATCCACATCGCGATCCCGCTGCACCGGCTGGCCAGGCTGATGGGCTACCGGGTGACCGTGGTCGACGCCCGGGCCAAGTTCGCGACCGCCGAGCGCTTCCCGGAGGCGGACGAGGTGATCGTGGCCTGGCCGGACGAGGCGCTGGCCACGATCCCGATCGATCGCTCCACGGCGGTGGTGATCCTGACCCACGACCCCAAGTTCGACATGCCCGCCCTGCGCGCGGTGCTGGGCAAGGGCGCCGGGTACGTCGGAGCCATCGGCTCGAGCAAGACCAACGCCAACCGCTTCGACGCGCTGCGCGAGGAGGGCTTCTCAGACGCCGACCTGGCGTCCGTGCACGGGCCCATCGGCCTCGACCTGGGCGGCCGCGGGGCGGAGGAGACCGCGCTGGGGATCATGGCCGAGATCACCGCCGCCCGCCACGGCGGGACCGGCCGGTTCATGAGGGATCTGAAACCTGCCGTAGGGGCGGGGCTTGCCCCGCCCGCGTAGGGGCTACTCCGCCAGACGGCGGAGCTCGTCCATGTTCTCCTTGTCCGGCCCGTCCCCCGACCCCGGCACCTCGAGGATGAACGGCTTCTCGGCCAGCCGCTTGTCGTGCAGCAGCGCGCGGAACCCGGCGTCCCCGATCGCACCCTTCCCGATGTTGGCGTGCCGATCCCGGTTGGACCCCAGGCCGGTCGCCGAGTCGTTGGCGTGGACCGCCTCCAGGCGGGCGATCCCCACCACGCGCTCCCACTCGTCCAGCGTCTTGTCCGCCGTCTCCACGCTGCGCAGGTCGTAGCCCGAGGCGAAGGCGTGGCAGGTGTCGAAGCAGACGCCTGCCCGGGGGTCGTCGACGGCGTCCAGCAGCGCCCTGACCTCCTCGAAGCGCGCCCCCACGCAGCCGCCCATGCCCGCGTTGTTCTCGATCAGCAGGTGGGCGCTCTTGGGGTTGGCCCGGTCCATCACCCGCACCAGGTGCTCCCGGATCTGGGGCAGCACCTTCTCGAAGCCCTGCCCCTTGTGGCTGCCGGTGTGGAAGATCACCCCGGTGATCCCCAGCTGGTCGGCGGCCGCCAGGTAGCCGGCCAGCGTCGACTCCGAGCGCTGGCGCAGGGTGGCGTCGTCGCCGGCCAGGTTGATGAGGTAGACGGCGTGGAAGAAGAAGGGCGGGTTGCCGGCCGCATCCGCGGCCTCCCGAAACTTCGCGATCCGCTCCTCGTCCAGCTTGGGAGAGCCCCAGAAGCCGGGCGGCGTGGGGTGGCACTGGATCGACACCGCCCCCAGGGCGGCGGCGCGCGGGAAGGCGAGGTGGAGCCCGCCGGAGGATTCCACGTGGGCGCCGAGGATGGGCATGCGCCCGATTATGTGCAGCGGAAATTGAAGACGTCGGCCTGGCGGCCCCAGGCCACCTCACCCACCGGCTGGCCGCTGCGAGCGTCGACGAAAAGGAGGATGTGGCCCGGGCCGCAGCCAGGGTGCAGGAAGTCCCACGTGTACATGCTGCCGATGTAGCGGTCCAGCTCCAGCGCCCAGACCAGGCGGTCGCGCATCAGCAGCCCGAAGGGGCCGGAGGGGCCGGTGGCGACCGCCAGCAGGGCGCCCACCACCGTCCGGCGATACTGGCCGGCCACGGCCCGCGCCGCGGTTTCGCCGATGACGCCGCGGCAGGCCGTGACCGGTCCCTGATGAGCCCAATCGGGCAGCCTCTGCGCGAGCTCGCAGGCCCGCGCCTGCCCCGCGCGCGACTCCAGGTGCACGCCTTCCTGTGCCAGCTGGCGGACGACCGCGGGATCGAGCTGGCCGCTCACCGCGGCCGGATCCGGGGCCAGTGAGCGGACCCCGAACAGCACGCCGGCGACAGCGGCCAGCAGCACGCCGAGGATCAACCCCAGACGCGGGCCCATCGGCCCATGAGAGTACCCTGCGCGGGTCCCGATGGCCGTCTTCCTGATGAGCGACCTCGACCTGCCGCTCCGCGATCGGACCTACCGGGAACCCGACGGCCCCCACGTCCTCCTGGTGCGCGGCCGCGAGCTGGACGACGCGCTCGAGCACCTCGACGCCCGCCCGGACTGCCGGGCGCTGGGCATCATCGGCCCGGTCCCCGGCGACGTCCCGGACCTGGGGCTCCTGCAGGGGCGCCGGCTCCTGGTCTGCTGCGAGGACGGGCCCCGCATGCGCGAGCTGGCCGAGGCCGGCATGACGGCCGGCGCGGAGGTCGAGTGGCTGCGCTCGGACAAGCCCCACTTCGACCGCCTGGCCGCCTGGGCGCTGCCGGTCGCTGGCGTGGTGCTGGCGGCCGGGTCGGCTAAGCGCATGGGCAACAACAAACTGCTCCTGGACGCCGGCGGCCAGCCGCTGGTCTGCCACGTCATCGAGGCCGCCTCCGAGGGCGGCTGCCACCGGGTGATCGCCGTCTACGCGCAGCAGCAGGTGCGGGACGCGATCGCCAGCTCCGCCGTCTGCGTCGAAAACCCGAACGCCGCCAGCGGGCAGGCCTCCTCGCTCCGGGTCGGCCTGACCGCGGTGCCCGACGACATGGCGGGGGCCCTGGTCCTCCTCGGCGACCAGCCCCTGATCGGCGCCAAGACCGTGGAGGTCATCCTCAGGGCCTGGCGGCGCGAGGGTGCGCGCCCGGCGGTGGCGACCTCCTACGACGGGCGCCGCGAGGATTGGCGGCCGCCCGTCCTGCTCGACCGCTCGCTCTGGCCGGAGCTGATGGCGCTGGAGGGCGACGCGGGCGCCCGGCAGCTGCTCGAGAAGCGTCCGGAGTTGGTCGATACTGTGCACTCGACCGGTCGCCCGGACGACGTCGACACGCCCGAGGACTATGCCAAGATCGTCCACCTCTTCCCTGGAGAGCACTCGCGCTGACCAGCTGAAGCGGCTGCGCCAGGGGCTGCCCCAGGTACTGCGCGGCAACCGCTTCTACCGTGAGCGCCTCCACGACGTCCGCGGCTGGGACGACTTCGAGCGGCTGCCCTTCACGACCAAGGCCGACCTGGTCGCCGACCAGGCGGCCACGCCGCCCTTCGGCACCAACCTGAGCTTCGGCCTCGACCACTACGTGCGCCTCCACCAGACCTCAGGCTCGAGCGGCCAGGCGCCGCTGCGCTGGCTGGACACGGCCGAGTCCTGGGACTGGTGGCGGACGATCTGGGCGCGCCACGTCTACCCCGCCGCTGGCGTGACCAGCCGCGATCGCATCCTGCTCGCCTTTTCGTTCGGGCCCTTCATCGGCTTCTGGTCGGCTTTCGCCGGCGCCGAGGCTCTCGGTGCGCTGGCCATCTCGGGTGGCGCCATGAGCACCGAGCAGCGCGCCCGGGCGATCCTCGAGCTGGGCGCGACCGTCCTCTGCTGCACGCCGACCTACGCGCTCCGCCTGGCCGAGACCGCGACCGCGCTCGGCCTCGACCTGACCGCGTCGGCGCTTCGGGTCAGCATCCACGCCGGCGAGCCGGGCGCCAGCATCCCGGCCACCCGCGATGCGATCGACCGCGCGTTCGGCGCCTACGCCATGGACCACAGCGGGATGACCGAGCTGGGGCCGACCGGCTTCAGCTGCGCGGTGCGCGACGGCCTGCACCTGGTGGAGTCGGAGTTCATCTTCGAGGAGATTGACGGTGAGCTCGTGGCCACCAACCTCGGCAGATGGGGCTCGCCCGTGATCCGGTACCGCACCGGTGACCGGGTGCGTGTGAGCCGAGACCCGTGTCCCTGCGGCAGCCCTTTCCCCAAGCTGGTGGGCGGGATCCTGGGCCGGGTCGACGACATGATCACCGTGCGCGGTGTCAACCTCTACCCCTCGCAGGTGGAGGAGATCGTCCGCCGCCATCCCGAGGTGGTCGAGTTCGTGATCGAGCACCGGCGAGAGCGGCAGATGGACGAGGTGACGCTGGTGGTCGAGTGCGTGGACGGCGTCGCCCCCGGCCCGCAGCTGGAGTCGGAGCTGCGGGCAGCGCTGGGCGCCCGCATCGGCGTGCGTCAGGTCGGGCCGGGCACGCTGCCGCGGGCCGAGCTCAAGGCCAAGCGCCTGGTTAGGATCGAATCGTGAGCGCCTTCCGCCGGGAGCTGACGCCCGTTTCCTTCCTGGAGCGCTCCGGGGCTGTCTACGCCGATAGGGTGGCGGTGGTCGACGGCGGGCGCCGTTTCACCTACGGCGAGTGGCGCGCCCGGGCCCGGCACTTCGCGCACGCGCTGCGCCGCGCCGGCCTCAAGAAGGACGACCGCGTCGCCTTCCTTGCCCTCAACGGTGAGCCGCTGCTGCTCGCGCACCTGGCCGTGCCCCAGGCCGGCGGCGTGCTGGTGGCCATCAACACACGCCTGAACGAGGCCGAGGTCGCCTACATCCTGGAGCACAGCGGCGCCCGCTTCGTGTTCTTCTCGCGCGAGCTGGAGCCGCAGCTGGCGAGTGCGCCCACGGGGCCGCGCCGGACCGCGCTCGATGCGGAGTTCGAGGCCTTCCTGCAGACGGGCTCTGCCGACCCGGTCGCGTCCTGGCTGGAAGACGAGTACGACACCATCGCGATCGACTACACGTCGGGGACCACCGGCCGCCCCAAAGGGGTGGTGTACCACCACCGCGGCGCCTACCTGAACGCACTGGCCATGGTGCTCGAGAACCGCCTCCGTGCGGACTCCGTCTGCCTGTGGACGCTGCCCATGTTCCACTGCAACGGTTGGGTGCACACCTGGGCTTTGCCGGCGGCCGGCGCCTGCTCGGTGTCGCTGCCCCGTGTCGACCCGCCGCACGTGTGGCGCCTGCTCGCAGAGCACGGCGTGACGCATTTCAACGCGGCGCCGACGGTGCTGATCATGCTGGCCAACGACCCCGCCGCGCAGCCCCTGCAGCGGCGCGTGCGCGTCTGCACCGGCGGCGCGCCGCCGTCGCCCACGCTGATCGCGCAGATGGAGGAGCTGAACATCGAGATCCAGCACCTGTACGGCCTCACCGAGTCGTACGGTCCGTTCACGCTCAACGTCATGCAGCCGGGCGTCAGCGAGCTGCCGCTCGAGGAGCGCGCGCGCTTCATGGCGCGCCAGGGCGTCGCGCACGTCACCGCCGGCCTTCAGCGCGTGGTGGACGAAGAGCTGCAGGACGTGCCCGCCGATGCACAGGCACTGGGCGAGATCGTGCTGCGCGGCAACGTGGTCATGAAGGGCTACTACCGCGACGAGGAGGCGACCGCGACCGCGTTTGCCGGCGGCTGGTTCCACACGGGCGACGTGGCCGCGATGCATACCGACGGCTACATCGACATCCGGGATCGCAAGAAGGACATCATCATCTCGGGAGGCGAGAACATCTCGACGATCGAGGTCGAGCAGGCGGTGATGTCGCATCCCGACGTGCTGGAAGCCGCGGTGATCGCGATCCCCGACCAGAAATGGGGCGAGGTGCCGAAGGCGTTCGTGACGCTGAAACCCGGTCGCTCGCTCACCGAGCGTGACGTGATCGATCACGTGCGCGCCCACATCGCGCACTACAAAGCGCCGCGCGAGGTCGAGTTCGGCGAGCTGCCGAAGACGTCGACCGGCAAGATCCAGAAGTACGTGCTGCGCGAGCAAGCCTGGGCTGGCCGTGACAGGAGGGTGAACTGATGGCGGTTACCGAGAAAGCGGCAGGCACGACCGCGCAGCAACTGCCTTATCGCGAGGAGCTGACGCCGGTCAACTTCCTCGAGCGCTCGGGCATGGTCCACGCGCGGCGCGTGGCGGTGGTCGACGGCGAGCGCAGCTGGACCTACGCCGAATGGCGCGCACGCGCGCGCCGCTTCGCGCATGCGCTGCGCGCGGCCGGTCTCGAGAAGGGCGACCGCATCGCGTTCATGGCCGTCAACTCGGAGCCGCTGCTGCTCGCCCATTTCGGCATCCCGCAGGCGGGGGGCGTGATCGTCGCCATCAACACGCGGCTCTCCGCCGACGAGGTGGCGTACATCGTCGAGCACTCGGGCTCGCGCATGGTCTTCTTCTCGCCCGAGCTGGAGCCTGCGCTGGCGCGCGTCCCCAGCGGCGTGCGCCGGATCGATCTCGCCACCGAGTTCGAGGCGTTCCTGGAGACGGGCTCGGAGGAGCCTGTGGAGTCCTGGCTGGAGGACGAGTACGAGACCATCGCCATCGACTACACCTCGGGCACCACCGGCCGCCCCAAGGGCGTCATGTACCACCATCGCGGCGCTTACCTGAACGCGCTGGCGATGGCCGTCGACCACCGTCTCGACGCCGGATCGACCTACCTGTGGACGCTGCCCATGTTCCACTGCAACGGTTGGTGCTTCACTTGGGCCACCATCGCCGTGGGCGCGCGCAACTACTGCATCCCCAAGATCGACCCCGCGCAGGTGTGGAGCCTGCTGCGCAGCGATGGCGAGTGGCATTTCTGCGCGGCGCCGACAGTGCTGATCATGCTCGTCAACGACGCGGCCGCCGGACGCCTGGAGCGGCCCGCGCGCCTGTTCACCGCGGGTGCTCCGCCTTCGCCGACCATCATCACGACCATGCAGGACCTCAACTTCCAGCTCGAGCACGTCTACGGGCTGACCGAGACCTACGGCCCCTTCACCATCAACCTCTCGGCGCCCGGCGCGGACGCGAGCGCGCGTGCGCGCCAGGGTTATCCCAACCTGGTGGCGGGCGAGGTGCGCATCGTCGACGATGCGATGCGCGACGTGCCCGCGGACGCGGAAACGATGGGCGAGGTCGTGATGCGCGGGAACGTCGTGATGAACGGCTACTTCGAAAACGCTGAAGCCACCGAGATCGCCTTCCAGGGCGGCTGGTTCCACAGCGGCGACGTGGGCGTGATGCACGCGGACGGGCAGATCGAGCTGCGCGACCGCAAGAAGGACATCATCATCTCGGGGGGCGAGAACATCTCTACGATCGAGGTCGAGCAGGCGATCGCGTCGCACCCCGCGGTGATGGAGTGCGCGGTGATCGCCATCCCCGACGAGAAGTGGGGCGAGGTGCCCAAGGCCTTCGTGACGCTCAAGCCCGGGCAGTCCGCAACCGAAGCCGAGCTGATCGAGCACGTGCGCTCCCGGCTCGCGCGCTTCAAGGCGCCCAAGGCGGTCGAGTTCGGCGAGCTGCCCAAGACCTCCACCGGCAAGATCCAGAAGTTCGTGCTGCGCGACCGCGAGTGGGCGGGCCGCGAGAAGCGCATCAACTGATCACCGCACGAAATCTGCGATTTCGCGGGGACCCCGATTGACCTCCTCCGGGCGTCAATGACGACTGGCCGGCGGCTGGGCGTCTCGATCCCAGGGGAGCGCTCGCCCCTGTCCGAGGTGCCGGCCCTGGCCGCTCGCCTCGAGGCGCTGGGGTACACCGACCTCTGGTCGTACGAGATCAACCACTACGACGCCTTCACGCCGCTGGCCGCGGCGGCCGCCACCACGGGCCGGCTGCGGCTGGGCACGGCCATCGCGCCCGTCTTCTTCCGGCCGCCCGGGCTGTTGGGCATGCACGCCGCGGCCCTGGCAGAGCTGGCGCCAGGCCGCTTCGTGTTGGGGATCGGCTCCTCGACGCCGGTGGTGGTGGAACAGTGGATGGGCGTGCCCTTCGGCCGGCCGGTTTCGGCCGTGCGCGAGTCGGTGCAGTCGGTGCGCGCGCTGCTTCGAGGCGAGAAGGTGGGGGGCATGCGGCTGGCCAGGCCGCCCGCCCAGCCGCCGGCGATCTGGATGGCCGCCCTCGGCGCGGGCATGGCCGCTGCCGCCCGGGAGCTGGCCGACGGCATCTGCCTGTTCATGGTCGGGCCCGGGTTGGTGCGCGAGATCGTGGGCGACATGGATTCCATGTGCCGCGTCACCGTGATCCCCGGCGAGGAGGACGCGGCCCGCGCGCAGGCCCGCCGCCACATCACCACCTACGCGCTGGTGCCGTTCTACGCCCGCGTGATGGCGCGGCAGGGCTTCGGCGAGGAGGTCAAGGCCATCCAGGAGCGGTGGGCGGCCGGGGACCGCGCGGGGGCCCCTGGCCAGGTCTCCGACGCCATGGTCGCCGAGCTCACCCTGACCGGCTCGGTCGATGCCATCGGCGCCGGCCTCGAGCGCTACTGGGCGGGCGGGCTGGGCTGCCCCGTGCTGGCCGTGGCCGGGGACGACCAGCGCGCGCTGGAGGCGCTGGCGCCGGGTCGTTGAGCCTGCAGGAGTTCGCTGTGCGGCCCTTCGGCCACGAGCGCCGTGGCCTGCTGGTCGACCGCACGCCGGAGCGCATCCTGGAGGCCCAGCCCAACTTCCCGCTCCCCGGCCCCAACCGCGTGTGCAGGGTGCGGAGCTCTACCGAGCGCGTGCCGGGGCTGGTGGCCGAATGCCGGGCTTTTTTCGGCGCCCGGGGCCTGCCCTGCGCCTGGATCCTCGACCCCGACACCAGGCCGGCCGACCTGGCCGAGCGGCTGCTGGCGCTCGGCCTGGAGCCGATGCCCGAGCTCGCGGTGATGGTGCTGGCGGCCGCCCACGAGCTCGAGCCGCCCGCGCCGGGGATCACCTTCCTCGACGGCCTCCGCGACTTCGCCACCTACAGGCTGGCGGCCGAGATCCAGGCCGAGGCCTTCGGTGGCGGTGTGGTCCCTGGGTTGGAGGCACGCTGGGAGGAGCTCGAGCCGGCGCAGAACCGCCACCTGGTGCTGGCCTGCGCCGGCGGTGAGCCGGCGGCCGCTGGTTGGGCCTGGATCACTCCCCAGGGGACGCAGCTCAACGGCGGGGCCAGCCGGCCGGGGTATCGCGGGCGCGGCCTGTACCGGGCCACGGTCTGGGAGCGGCTGCGCCTGGCCCGCGCGGCCGGCTCGGCTGGGCTCACGGTGCAGGCGGCGCCTTCGTCACGACCGATCCTGGAGCGCCTCGGGTTCGAACGCGTTGGGGTCTGGCGGCTCTTCGCGGACCAGAATCAGCCGTCATGAGAGCACTGGTCTGGCTCGGTCCCGAGCGCATGGAGGTGCAGGACGTCGCCGAGCCTCACCCGGGTGCGGGCGAGGTCCTGGTCAGGACCGAGGCGGCCGGCATCTGCGGCTCCGAGATCGAGGGCTACCTGGGCCGGATGTCGAACCGGGTGCCGCCGCTGGTCATGGGCCACGAGTACGCGGGTGTCGTGACCCAGGCCGGTCCGGGCGCCGACCCGGCCTGGACGGGCCGCCGGGTGGCGGTGAACCCGATCGTAGGCTGTGGCGGCTGCGCCCACTGCCAGGCCGGCGACCGCAACCTCTGCCCGGACCGCCACCTGATCGGGATCGGCGCGCCGGGCGGCTTTGCCGGCCTGAGCGCTGTCCCGGAGAGATGCCTGTTCGCGCTGCCGGAGGGGATGGACGCGCGGGCCGGCGCGCTGGTGGAGCCGCTGGCCAACGGCATCCACGCCATCCGCCGGGCCGGCGGCGAGCCCGCCACGGCGGTCGTGATCGGCGCGGGCACCATCGGCCTCGCATGCCTGCAGGCGGCGCTCCTGCAGGGAGCCGCCAGGGTCGTCGTGGTCGAGCGCCATCCCACGCGCCGCCGCCACGCCCTGGCGCTGGGCGCGGCCGAGGCGGTCGACGACGTGGCGCGGGTCAAGCCGGGCGTCGACCTCGCGGTGGACGCCGCCGGCTCGGCGGCCACCCGGCGCGCGGCCGTCGAGCTGTTGGGCCCGGCCGGCACCGCGGTCTTCATCGGCCTCCACGAGGACGAGACCGCGCTGCCCTGGCACCGGGCCATCCGCGGCAACCTGCGGGTCCAGGGAGTCTTCGGCTACGCGGACCGCGACTTCCAGCAGGCGCTGGACTGGCTGGCGGCTGGCAAGGCCGCGATCCCGCTCAGCGAGGTGCGGCCGCTGGACCAAGGCCCCGAGGCCTTCCGCACGCTGGCCGCGGGCCCGATCGACGAGATCAAAGTCTTTCTTGGCTGACTCTCCCGGCGCAACCGGGAGGGGATAGGGGTCGAGCGGCCCCCTCCCGCAGGGCGGGGAGGAGCTAGGACAGTTGTCCCCGCAGCAGCTTGCCGCCTTCCGAGCGGGGCAGGCTGTCGACGAAGACGACCCGGCGCGGCACCTTGAACGACGCCAGCCGGGCGCGCACGAAATCGCTCAGCTCGGCGGCCTCCACGCCGGCGGCGACCACGCGGGCTTCCAGCACCCGTCCCCAGGTCGGATCCGGGACCCCGACGACGGCGGCGTCGCGCACCCGGGGGTGGCTGCGCAGCACCTCCTCGACCTCGGCGGGCTGCACGTTCTCGCCGCCGGTGATGATGGCGTCGTCGAGGCGGCCCTTCACGACCAGCGCCCCGTCGGCCCGCAGCTCGCCGGCGTCGCCCGTCGCGTAGCGGCCGCCGAAGGCGGGAGACAGGACAGGCCCGCCGACCACGATCTGGCCGTCGACGACCTCGATCGTCGCCCGCGAATGCGGGAAGCCCGCCGTGCCGGCCAGCTCCTCGGCGGCGCCGGGCGGCACGGTGGCGACATGGGAGCCGGTCTCGGTCAGGCCGTAGGTGGGACAGACGTTGAGGCCCAGACGCGCCCACACGCGCACGTCGCCGGCAGGCGCCGGGGCGCCGCCCAGCAGGATCGCGCGCACACGCCTGAGCGCTTCCAGGCCCCCCGCGTCGAGCAGCCGGACCAGCATCGTGGGCACCAGCGAGAGCAGAGTGCAGTGCTCGCGCTCCAGCGCTTCGAGTACCCACGCCTCGTCGAAGCGGGGCCGCGTGATGAGAGGCTGGTTGGACACCGCGGCGCGGATGAAGATCGCCAGCCCGCCGACGTGGTGCGGCGCCAGGCACAGGAGCCAGCGGTCTCGAGCCGTGGAGGCCAGGCTCTCCTGGCACCCCTCGGCCGAAGCAAGGAGGTTGGCGAGGGTGAGCGGGACGCCCTTGGGCGGGCCCGTGGTGCCGGACGTGAAGACCAGGCAGGCCTCGTCCTCCGTCCCGGCGACCGCATCCTCGCGGAGCGTGGGCTCGCCGTCCTCGACCAGGACGCGCGGCCGGCAGCCGTCGAGCAGGCGCGCGATCTCGGGCTCGGGGGAGCGCACCGGCAGCGGCACGAAGGCGCAGCCCTGGCGCAGGCAGGCGAAGAGCAGCGCGGCAAAGCGGACCCCGGCCGGCTCCCGCACCGCGACCCGGTCGCCGGGCCGCAGACCGAGCCGTTCGAAGCGGCGGCACCAGTCGCCGGCCAGGCCGTCGAGCTCGTGCCAGCTGACAGAGAAGCCGGCGCCGGCGTCTACCAGCGCCCGCCGCGGCCCGTCGCGCCGGCTGCGCTCTGCCAACAAGTCCATGGGAGTACCATCATGGACGTTACTAGCAATCGCTCTAGGAGTGCTGACTTGTACGATTGGGTGCGGGCGGGCGAGTACGAGGACATCCTCTACGACACCCTCGACGGCAACATCGCGCGGATCACCATCAACCGGCCGGAGGTGCGCAACGCCTTCCGCCCCACGACGCTCTTCGAGCTCAGCCACGCCTTCAACGTGGCTCGCGACGACCCCGGGGTCGGCGTCATCATCCTGACCGGCGCCGGGGAGGAGGCCTTCTGCTCCGGCGGCGACCAGCGGATCCGGGGCGACGACGGCTACCGGGACCCCACCGGCGTGGGCAGGCTCAACGTGCTCGACCTCCAGGTCCAGATCCGGCGCACACCAAAGCCCGTGGTCGCCATGGTCGCCGGCTACGCCATCGGGGGCGGCCACGTGCTGCACGTGGTCTGCGACCTCACGATCGCCGCCGACAACGCGCGCTTCGGGCAGACCGGACCCCGCGTGGGCAGCTTCGACGGCGGCTACGGCTCGGGGCTGCTGGCCCGGATCGTAGGCCAGAAGAAGGCCCGCGAGATCTGGTTCCTGTGCGAGCAGTACGACGCGCAGGAGGCGCTGCGGATGGGGCTGGTGAACAAGGTGGTCCCGCTGGCCGACCTCGAGCGAGAGACCGTGGAGTGGGCGCGCCGCATGCTCGAGCACAGCCCGCTGGCCCTGCGCATGATCAAGGCCGGCATGAACGCCGCCGACGACGGGCTGGCGGGCATCCAGCAGCTGGCCGGGGACGCCACGCTCCTCTACTACATGAGCGAGGAGGCCCAGGAGGGCCGCGACGCCTACGTCAACAAGCGCAAGCCTGACTTCTCCAGGTTCCCCCGCCGCCCTTAGCCCGGCGCGCGTTTGGTGGCTGGCCGCGCGGCCGGCGACCCTGGCGGCGTCGGTGTCGCCGGTGCTGGTGGGGACGGCCGTGGCCGTTCACGAGGGCGGGGCGCGGCTCCTGCCCGGGCTGGCCGCGCTGGTGGTCGCCATCACCATGCAGCTGGGCGTGAACTACGCCAACGACTACTCGGACTTCGCGCGCGGCGCCGACACGCCTCGGCGCCGGGGCCCGGTGCGGGCCGCGGCTTCGGGCCTGGTGGCGCCGGCCAGCGTGCGGAACGCCGCCATCGCCGCCTTCGGGGTCGCCGCCGTGGCCGGCCTGGTTCTGAGCCTGGCCGTCGACTGGCGGCTGCTGATCGCGGGCGGGCTGGCGGTAGCGGCGGGCTGGCTCTACACGGGCGGTCCGCGCCCCTACGGCTACCTCGGCCTGGGCGAGGTTTTCGTGTTCGTCTTCTTCGGCCTCTTCGCGACCCTGGGCACGACGTACGTCGAGGCGGGTCGCGTCGGCCTGCCGGCGTGGCTGGGTGGGATCGCCACCGGCTGCCTGGCCTGCGCGATCCTGGTCCTCAACAACCTGCGCGACGTCGAGACCGACGCCGAGGCGGGGAAGCGGACGCTGGCCGTGCGCCTGGGGCCGCGACGGACGCGGGTGCTGCTGGCTGCCCTGCTGGTGGCGGCATTTCTGGCCGCGCTCGGGGTTCGCGGCCTGCCCTTGCTGGCGGCGCCGCTGGCCCTCTACGTGTACCGCCTGTCGGCCGGTCGCGACGCCAGGGTGCTGGTAGGCGCGCTCAAGCGCTGCGCCGAGCTGGAGGTCACCTTCGCCCTGCTGTGGGTGGTCGGGGTTCTCCTCCCGTGAAGGTCGAGGTGATTCCGATCCGGATCCCGATGACGCGCGAACGCGTCTATGACGCGGTGCTGGCGACGGCCGCGCGCGCCGGGCTGGTGGGCCTGGGCGAGGCGCCCGACCGCGAGGCCGCGGTCGCCATGGCCCGCCTCGACCTGGAGGCCCGCGAGCGGGGAGTGCCCCTGGCCGAGCTGCTGGGCGGCGTGCGCCGCCGGCGGATCGCGTGCACCGCGCTGGTCGAGGACGCGCGCCCGCACGCCGTCGCGGAGTCGGTCGAGCGGTTGCGCGGCGAGGGCTTCGGCACCTTCAAGCTGAAGGCGGCCAACGCCGGCGGGGAGCTCGACCTGGAGCGCCTAGGCGCCGCTCGCTGGGCGGCGGGGCCCGCGGCCGCGCTGCGCCTCGACCTCAACTGCCGCCGGGCCGCCAATGCCCTGAGCACGCTCAACCACCTCCACCTGGAACTGGTCGAGCAGCCCCTGCCGGCGGACGCGCCCGCCGCCGAATGGGCGGCGCTGGCCGCCGCCGGCGGGGTGACCCTGGCCGCCGACGAGTCGCTGGCGGATCGCGACCTGGCCTGCCGGCTCGCCCGCCAGGGCACGGGGCTGGCGATCAAGCTGGCCCGGGTCGGCGGGCCGGCGGCGGCCCTCGAGCTGGCCTCGGCGGCCACCGGCCCGGTCACCATCGGCTCCGCCTACGAGACCGGGATCGGGATCGCCGCGGCCCTCCACGTCGCCTGCGCCCTGCCCCGCGAGCCGCTGGCCTGCGGCCTGGCGACGCGCCGCCTGCTGGAGGCCGATGTCGTGGCGGGCTTCCCTGAGGGACCTGTCCTCGAGCTGCCCGAAGGGCCGGGGCTGGGGGTAGAGCTGGACTGGGCGGCGGTCGAGCGCTACCGGGTGGACAGGTGAGACCGCAAGAGCCGCGCCACCTGGTCGGGTTGCTCCAGATGGACGGCGTGGCCGGCGCCCGGCACGACCTCGGCGCGCCCGTGAGGCACCGCCCGGGCCAGCCTTCGGGCCAGGTCGGGATAGCGGCCGTCCTCGGCCCCGGCGATGAAGAGCGCGGGCGCCTCGATCCCGCCCAGGCGGTCCCAGAACGGTTCGACCGCCGCCGGGCCCAGGCCGCGCAGGGTTGCGGCCACCGCGGCGGCGTCCTGCCGGCGGCGCATTGCGTCGAGGTCGGCGCGGCCGGCCAGGCGCGCGAACATCGGCTGCGCGGCCCAGTAGCGCGCGAACCACTCGATGCCTTCGCGCTCGATCCGCTGGGCGAGTGCCTCGTCGGCGGCGGCGCGAGCCGCCCGCTCCGACGGCGCCAGCCCGGCGTGGGCGCCGATGGTGGTCAGCGAGAGCACGAGCTCGGGGCGATGGGCCGCGATCCACAGGGCGAGGCGTCCGCCCATCGAATAGCCGACCAGGTGGGAGCGCCGGGTCACCGCTTCGGCGGCAGCGCCGAGAGACCGGTGGCCCATCAGGTTCGGACGCTGAAACTCCCACTCGGCGGGCAGGCGCGCGACCAGCTCGTCCCAGGCCCCGCCGTCCTGCATGAAGCCGTGCAGCAAGGTCAGGACCATGGACCAGGCGAAGGTTAACGAGCGCTTCGCGGTCACCTTCGCCGACCAGCTGGCGCGGTCGGGGGTCACCGACGTCTGCCTGGCGCCCGGCTCGCGCTCGGCGCCGCTCGCGATGGCGTTCGCGCGGCATCCCGGGCTCCGCACGCGGGTCCTGATCGACGAGCGCTCCTGCGGCTTCTTCGCGGTCGGCCTGGCCAAGGCGAGCGGGCGCCCGGTGGCCATCCTCTGCACCTCCGGCACCGCCGCCGCCGAGTTCCATCCCGCGGTCGTCGAGGCCTCCTACTCGAATACGCCGCTGCTGGTCCTCACGGCCGACCGGCCGCCCGAGCTCATCGGCGTGGGCGCCAACCAGGCCATCGACCAGACGCGCCTCTACGGCAGCGCCGTGCGTTGGTTCCACGACCCCGGTCCGCCGCAGGAGGGCGACGATTGGCGCGGGCTGGTCACGGGAGGGGTGGCCCGGTCCGTCGGGCCGCCGGCCGGGCCGGTGCATCTCAACCTCCCTTTCCGGGAGCCGCTGGTGGGACCGTGGCCGACCTGAGCCCCCTGCGCCAGGCCTTGGCCGCCGCGCAGCGGCCGGTGCTGGTGGCCGGAGAGATGCGCGACGGCGCCCGGCTCAGGGCCGCGGCGGTCGACGCCGGGCTGCCGGTGCTCGCCGAGCCCTCGTCCCACCTGCGGTTCGCCGAGCTGCCCTACGACGCCATGCTGCGGGCGCCGGACTGGGCGGCCGCTCACAGGCCCGACCTCGTGGTCCGGATCGGTGCGCCGCCAACCTCCAAGCCGCTCAACCAGTGGCTGGCAGCGGCGCGGACCCGGACCTTCCTGGTGGCCGAGCACGGCCGGGCCGACCCCGATCGGATCGCAACCGACCTGCTGCGCTGCGATCCGCTGCCGGTGGTGGAGGCGCTGGCCGGCCCAGGTACGTCCTGGATGGACCAGTGGACGGCAGCCGCCGGCAGAGCCGGCGCCGCGCTGGACCGCGCCTTGGAGGCGGGCCCGCTCTTCGAGGGCCAGGCCGTGCGGGCCCTGGCCCGCGCCGCGCCGCCCAACGCCGCCCTCTTCGTCGGGTCGAGCATGCCCATCCGCGACGTCGACACCTTCTGGCCGGCCACTGTGCCCAGCCAGTCCTTTCTCGGCAACCGGGGCGCCAGCGGCATCGACGGGCTGGTCTCCAGCGGCCTGGGCATGGCCGCGGCCTGGCCCAACCGCCCGGCGGTGCTGCTGCTCGGCGACCTGAGCCTCTACCACGACATGAACGGCCTCTGGGCGCTGCGCCGCCATGGCCTGCGCGCCACCGTCGTGGTCCTCGACAACGACGGCGGCGGCATCTTCGAGTTCCTGCCCCAGGCCGCGCACCGCGACGTCTTCGAGGAGGTTTTCGCGACCCCGCTCGGCCTCCGCCTGGAGGACGTGGCCCGGCTCTACGGCCTGGGCTACGCCTGCGTCGACCGCGCCGACCAGCTCCCGGACGCCATGGCCGACGCGCTTTCGGCGGACGCATCGGTGCTGCTGGTGGTGCGCTTCACGCGCGCCGCCAGCGTCGAGGGCCACCGCGCCTGCTGGCGCGCGGTGGCGGAGGCTTTAGGCGACTAGGGCGCCCAACAGGGCCCGGAACTTCACCTCGGTCTCCTCCAGCTCGGCGGCCGGGTCGGCGCCCGCGATGATCCCGTTGCCGGCGAAGAGCCTGGCCCCGTCCTCCCAGAGCAGCCCGCAGCGCAGCGCGACCGCCAGCTCGCCGTCCCCGCGCCCGTCGATCCACCCGACGGCGCCCGCGTACCAGCCTCGATCGAAGCCTTCCAGCTCGTCGATCAGCCCCAGGGCGGCGTCGAGCGGCAGGCCGCCCACCGCCGGTGTGGGATGCAGAAGGCCCGCCAGCGCCAGGGCGTTGGGCGCCGGCTCGCGCAGCCGGGCGCGGATGGTGGTGGCCAGGTGCTGGATGTTCGTGAAGCGAACCACCTCGGGCAGGCCGGGGTCGTCGACCCGGAGGCTGACCGGCGCCAGCCGTTCGGCCACCCAGGCGGGGGCCACCCGGTGCTCGGCCAGGAAGCGCTCGCCGAGCAGCGAGGCCGCCAGCAGCTCGTCCTCCTCCTCGTCGGCGCCGCGGGCCACCGAGCCGGCCATCGGCTGTGCCGTGACCGCCGTGCCCGCCCGTCTGACCAGGAGCTCGGGTGAGGCCCCGATGAAGGCGGTGCCGTCGGCCCCGGTCATCAGGTAGGTGAAGCAGGCGGGGTATGCGGCGCGCAGGGCGCGAGCCACGGCCGCCGCCGCCACCGCGCCGTCGGCCCGCGCCACCACCTCCCGCGCCAGCACCACCTTCTCCGCCTCGCCGGCCGCCAGCCGCCGGCTCGCGGCCGCCACCGCCAGCATCCATTCGCCGGGCGGCCGCTCGGACGTGATCTCGAGCGCCCGCGCGGCCGGGGCCCGGAAGCCGGTCGGGATCGCCAGCAGCTCTTCGGCGCCCGCGATCGCGGCCGAGGCATAGGTGCGGCCGCGGACCCGAGTTACGGCCAGCGCGGGCACCCGTAGGAGCAGCGCGGGGAAGCCCGCCCAGGGACCGGCCGGCTCCCGGTCGGGACGGAAGGCGAAGCCGCCGACCGCCACCAGCCCGGTGCCCGCCGGGCCCGGGTCGGCCCCGCGCTCGCGCTCCGCCAGCCGCGCCCAGAGCGCGGCCGCGGCCGCCGGCAGAGGCCCGGCCTCGAAGTCCAGCTGCCGGCCGCCCGCATCCAGCAGCGCGGCGCCGCCGGGAGCCGAGACCAGGTCATAGGCTCGGCCAAGGGCCGCCACGCTGACGGCGTCCGGCATAGGACGCTCGACCAGCATCACCTCGTGCCCGGCGTCCCGGGCGGCCGCGACCAGCCCCACCAGGTCGGGACTGCCCGCCAGCTCGCGCAAGCCGCGAGTCATGACCGCCGTTCGACGTGCTCCCGCGCCGCCCGCAGCAGGGTGCGCTCGAAATGGTGCCGGACCAGCGTGCCGCTGGCGTCCAGCAGCTGGTTGAAGAGGTCCAGAAGCTCGCGCTCGGCTTCGGCCGGGTCGCGGCCCTCGGCCTGGATGCGCTCTCGGACGTGGCGGTCGAAGAGGTCGACGGCCCAGCGCGAGGTGCGCTCGACGGAGGCCGCGTGCTCGCGGCCCAGCTCCATCAGCTCGCCAAGGGGGACACCGGCGGCCAGCAGCTTCAGCCCGGCGGCGATCGCCTCCAGGTCGGCGGCCGGGTAGCGGGGGTCGGCGCCGTCGGAGACCGGCACCAGCAAGCCCGCCTGCTCCAGCGACAGGAGCAGGGGGGCGGCCACGCCGCTACGGGCCGCCAGCTCCTCCAGGGTCAGGCTCTCGGGCGCCGCGGGATGGGTGATCGCCGCCACCAGCGCCTCGTCCGAGGATTCCAGCTCGCCGTCCAGGAAGCGCCGGATCACGGTCAGCGTGAAGCCGCGCTGCTGGAGGTCGCGGATCCGGGCCAGCCGCTCCCGGTGCTCGTCCGAGTACCACGTCACCCGGCCCTGCCGCCGCGGCGCGGCCAGCAGTCCCTTGCCCTGGTAGAAGCGAATGGTGTCGACCGCGACGCCCGCAGAGCGCGCCAACTCCTCGATCCGATACTCCATGAGTAATCACTCTAATCGTCCGGCTCAGCAGGAGGCGGGCGTGGCCGGGCGGTCCCCGAGGGTGACGTTCACGGTGGGATGGTCGGAGCCGCGAAGCACCGCGAAGGGCACCGTGTCGCCCGGCTTGTGCAGCTGCAGGACGCCGCCCAGGGTCTGCCCGTTGTTGAGGTCGGTGCCGTCGATCTTCTCGACGACGTCGTGCGCCTTGAGGCCGGCACGCTCGGCGGGACCGCCGGCGACCACGCAGCTGACCACGATGCCGTAGCCCGGGATGGAGGCGCTGCTGTGGGAGGCGAGATAGCTGGCGATGTCCTGGTAGCTGACGCCGATGTAGGGATGGCCCGGCTTGCGGCCGGCGATCAGGTCCTCGGCGATCCGCTTGGCCACCAGGCTGGGGATGGCAAAGCCGATGCTGTTGGCGGAGGTGTCGCCGGCGGTGTTGATGCCGATCACCCGCCCGTCGGCGTCGGCCAGAGGCCCGCCCGAGTTGCCGGGGTTGATGGGGGCGTCGGTCTGGATGACGTCGGGCAGGTTCTCGCCGGCGGCGCCGCGCCCGGCGCCCACATTGCTGAGCGTGCGGTGCACGGCCGAGATGACGCCCACCGTCACCGAGCCGAAGCCTTGGGAGCCTTCCGGGCTGCCGATCGCGGCCACCGGCTGGCCGGGCTTGACCTTGGTCGAGTCGCCGAACTCGGCCAGCGGCAGGCTGCCGTCGGGCAGCTTGAGCACCGCGAGGTCCTCGAGGCTGTCGGTGCCCTGCACGTCGGCCGTGAAGTGGCGGCCGTCGGGGAGCAGGACTTCCGCGGTGCTGGCGCCGGACACCACGTGGTTGTTGGTGAGCATGAAGCTGCTACCGCCCTGGTGGCTGACGACGAAGCCGCTGCCCTCGGCGACGCCCGTCCGGGTGCTGACGATGATCAGGCCCACCGCCGGGGCCAGCACCGAGTAAACGTGCACGGCGTCGAAGGGCGTGGGGGTGGCGCCGGCGCCGCCGGGGGTCGGGGTGGCGACGGCGATCTCGCCCGCGCTCGCGCTCCCGCTCGGACGGGGGCTGTGCGAGGTCGTGCCCGGGCTGCTGAGGCTGCACGCCACGAGCGTCATGGCCAGGGGGGCGAAGCGCAAGAAACGCGGGAGGCTCACGTCAGTAACCCTAAACACTGACTCTCTCCTCTCTCCAAGGGGGCCCGGACCGCATGGATCGGGCCTCCCCTTTTTTTGCCCGGCCGGGGCTCCTAGCCCGCGGTTGACCAGTAGTACAGCCGGTCGAGCCAGGCGGGATCGTCGCGCAGGGCCGCCGCGAAGCCTTTGACCGACGCCACGTAGTCGAAGTCGTTGTTGTAGCGGTAGATGGCGCGGTCCATGTTCCCGGGCCCGCCCATAGCGTGCAGGTAGCGCGCCGCCGCGTCGATGGAGTCGTGCGGGCTCATGACGTCGCCGACCCCGTAGCTCGCCCAGGTCCCCGGCATGAACTGCATGGGGCCCAGCGCCCCGGCGCTCGAGGGGCCGTTGACACGACCGAAGTCGCTCTCGATGAAGTTGATGGACGCCAGGTAGCTCCAATCGATCCCGTAGCGGCTGCCCGAGCTGAGGTAGTAGCCCAGGAGCTGAGCGATCGGCGCCGAGTCCTGCAGGTGGCGGTTGTGGCGGATCTCGACCTGTGAGAAGTCGTCGATCCCGGCCGCCCGCCAGAGCGCGCGCAGGGCGGCCGTCGTTTGGCGCAAGGCGGGGAGGTCGGACGGTGGCAGCAGCGCCGAAACCAGGTCCTCCAGCCCGGGGTCCACGGCCAGCGCGTAGACCACGACCTGCTGGGTGCGGATGGCCAGCCGGTACTCGTAGCGCGCCACCTCCAGCCGGAGGCTATGGCGGAGGGCACCGAGCAGATCGGCCGGCTCGGCCTGGGCCCCCAGGGCGCTCACCTGCGCCGCGGCGCCTGCCAGGTCGGCCTGCTCTGCCCGCCAGGCCTTTGCGTACTGGACCTGGATCGGCACCAGCTCGGGGTTGACCAGGGCGTGGGCGGGGAGCGCCGGCAGCAGGGCCGCGAGGGCCAGTGTCAGCGGGAGCAGGGTGCGCCGCACCCGAAGGGTTATAGGGCCGGGCTACGAAGACTCGAAGACGCCGCTGTTAAGCAGTCTCCAGAGCGCGCACCGGGCGGTCGGCCTCCGAGGGCGGGATCATCGGCGGTTCTTCGGGATAGGGATCCGACTCGTTGGGCATGCGCAGGCTCACCGAGTCCAGGAGCGCGCCCACCTCGTCGCCGACCAGCTCGCCCTGCGCCATCAAGGCCTCCGCGGCTTGATCGATCGCCTCCTGGTTCACGTACATCAACCGCCAGCAGTCGATGTAGGCGGCCCCGAGGACCTGCGCGACCACGCGGCGCGACGCTCCGTTGAGCACAGCACCGGGCAAGCTGGTGGCCCCGCCCGTGAGCGGGCTTCCGCCCGAGGCCTCCTGGAAGCGCGAGATGAAGTGCTCGCCGAGGGTGGCGGCCTTGCGCGACATCACCGGGTCGAGCGGGTCGGGGCCCATGCCCCAGACGCCGACCATGTGGCAGGCCAGATTGGTGGACTGGATCAGGTCCATGCTCACCCCGGACGAGTTCTCACCATAGAAAACGCGCTCTGAAGCGATGGCCCCCAGCCCGTGCCGGAGGTCGCCCGCAGCCTGCGAGCGGAAGGTGTGGAACTGCTCTTCGTTCTCGATGTTCTTGTGGTGCCCGAGCGAGGCGCCACGCATCTTGATCGAGAGCCGGACCGAGCTTTTCTCCGGCTCGTAGAACCGCGCGGCCACCGCGTGTCCCAGCTCATGGCGCGCGACCGCGACCCGGTCGCGCTCGTTGTACTCGACCGACTCGGCCAGTCCGGACTCGACGTTGCCCATGGCCTCACGCAGGTCGCGCCAGGTGAAGAACTGGCGCCCGTCCTCGAAGGCGTACATCAGCGCCAGCGAAAGGACCTGGTCGATCATGGCCGGCGAGTAGCCCTCGGTGATGCGCGCCACCTCGTCGCGGCGGCTGGGAGTGTCCAGCTCGGGGTCGTGCTGCTTCTTGTCGAAGTAGAGCGCCGCGATGTCCTTGCGGTCTTCGCGGGTCGGCATCCGGAAGGTGATCGTGCGGCCGAAGCGTCCGGGCCGGGTGACCGCCTCATCCAGGACCGACGGCCGGTTGGTGGCCCCCATGAAGAAGAGGTTGTAGCGGGGCGGCCGCAGGGGCGGCACGCGCAGCGCCATCCGGCTGCCGTTGGCGCGGATCTCGCGCGGCAGGAACAGGCCGTCGAGCGTGATGTTGATGGTGCGCCGGAAGGTCCTCTTGAGGAAGGTCGGGTTGTCGACGCCGTCCATCAGGACCAGCAGCGTGTTGAGGCCCAGCTGCCCGCCGCCGAACATGCCCCCCATGGCACCGCCGGCGCCGCCCATGCCGGCGCGGCGGTTGCCGAGCGCGTCGAACTCGTCGATGAATATGGCGCACCCGCCCCAGCGCTTGGCCTTCTTCTTGGCGGCCCGCACCATCATGAAGACGGACACCATGTCCATGCCCAGGAACATGCCCTGGAAGGACGCGCCCGAGGTGATGATGATGGGCATCTGCAGGCTGGTGGCGATGCCCTTGGCCAGCATCGTCTTGCCGGTGCCCGGGGGTCCCACGAAGAGGACGCCGCGCTCGCGCTTGCCGCCGGCCCTGACGTAGTTGCGGCCCTGCTCCATCAGCCGCAGGATGCGCACCATCTCCGTGATCGCCGCCTTCTGGCCGCGAACGTCCTCGATCTGCACGTCGTAGTTGGCATCGCCGGGGACCAGGGTCTGGCGGCCCATCTTCCCGAACAGCAGGAAGGGGCCGAAGAAGATCGCGAACTGGGCCAGCATGAGGAAGACGAAGAGCACCACCTGGAGGCCGAGCTGGAGGGCCAGGCCGGGCAGCGCCGCCAGCGCCTCGAGCGGCGTCAGCCCGAAGAGCATCGAGGCCAGCGTCAGGTAGATGACGAGCAGAGCCAGGGGGACCAGGACCCGGCGCCAGAAGATCGCCCGGTTCGTCTCCAGGGTGCGGGTCTCGACGTGGGTTTCCTCGCCCAGGCGCTCGCTGAGCACCAGGTAGCGCTTGATCCAGCTGCCCAGGCCCCGGATCACGAGCACGCCGGCGAGGCCGAAGAGCACCGACCCCACCAGGCCGTAGCCCAGCAGGAAGTTGGCCCAAACGCCCATCAGGAGACCGAAGAGCAGCCCGAATATCCAGACCAGGATCACGGCAGAAAGGCCACTATACCCCCGGTTCCTGGGAGGCCGATCTCAACGAATTGCAAGCACCCGCCGGCGGCTGCTCCAGAAAAGGGTCAGCCCCATGCCCACGATGGCCACCAGGTCGCCCGGGCTATAGGCCTGCGGGAACACCCGGTTGACGGGCGGCGGCAGCTCGATCCAGTCGCCCATGAAGTCGAGCCGGGTGTCCGGGCCCATGACGACGTAGTAGCCGAGGACCCCCTTGTGCAGGAGCTCGATCGGGCCCCGGTCCGCCAGCGCCAGGGAGACCGGCATGTGGCCCAGGTTGGCCCCGATCACGACCAGGTTGAGGAGCATCCCCACGGCCACGATCATCAATCCCGGAACCCGGTCCCGGTGCCACAGCGCCCAGCCGAAGAGCAGGCCCAGGCCGGTCACGTAGAGCAGCGGCGCCCAGGGCGTGTAGGCGAGTGGGGTGCTGACCCCGATGTCGCGCATGAGCAGCGCGAAGAGTGGGATCAGCGGCCAGCGGAAGCGGATGGCGCCCAGGTTGTGGAGGCTGCCGCCCGTGGCGAGACCGAAGGCCAGCCCCACGATGGCGGCCGTCAGGAACAGCATGCGGGGCCGAGTCTAGTCGGTTAGCTACGAAATTCAGCCGCGATGCGCGCGGCGCTGCCGGCCAGCACGCGCACGCCCGTGGCCAGGGCGTCCTCGTCGATCCGGAAGGTGGGTGAATGGTGCGCCGGCGGCGTCTCGGCGTCGGGCGGCCGGCAGCCCAGCATGAAGTAGCAGCCGGGGATGCGGGTCAGGAACTCGGCCATGTCGTCGCTCACCGTCAGCGGCCGGCCCAGGTGCTGCGCCTTCTCCCCGATCAGCTCGGCGCCCACCCCGAGCACGGTGCGGGTCACGTTGGGGTCGTTGAAGAGCGGGATGGTGCCGTGCACCAGCTTCAGCTCGGAGCGGATCTCGAACTCCGTGTCGGTCTCCAGGAGCAGGTCGCGCAGCCGCTGCAGGCTCTCCGCGCGCATCTCGGGCGTGAAGCAGCGCAGGCTCCCCTTCACCACCAGCCGGCGCGGGACCACGTTCCAGGCCCCGTCGGTCTGGATGTCGCCGACCGTGGTGTGGCATTGGACGCCCTCGTACTCCAGACCCTCGACCACGCTGTGCAGCCGCTCCAGGAGGAAGGCCTGGGCGGCGATCACGTTGCCCGCCCGCTTGATTACACCGCCGTGCCCGCCGGGCCCCACCAGCTCGATGTCGTAGGCGTCCGAACCCGACCACTGGAGGCCTGGCCGGGCCAGCACGAAGCCGCTATCGCCGGGCGCCCAGGTGTGGAGCCCCAGGCAGGCATCGAGCTGATAGCGGTCGAGGAAGCCGCCGGCGATCATCTCGCGCGCGCCCGCGACGATCTCTTCGGCGGGCTGGAAGACGAACAGGAACGACCCCGACAACCCGGCCGCGGACTCGGCCAGCGTGCGCGCGACCCCCAGCATGATGGCGGCGTGGGCGTCGTGCCCGCAGGCGTGCATCCGCCCCTCGGCCTCCGACCCGAACTCCACGCCCGATTCCTCGAGGATGGGCAGGGCATCGATGTCCGCCCGCAGGAGGACGGTGCGGCCCGGCCGGCCGGTGTCCAGGAAGGCGACGGCCCCGGTCGGCGTCGGGCACTCGTCGAGGCGCAGCCCCAGGTCCTGCAGCCGGTCGCGGATGTACTGCGAGGTGGAGGTCTCCGACCAGCTCACCTCCGGATGGCGGTGGAAGTGCCGGCGGTTCTCTATGACCTCCGCCAGCGTGGCCGGGGAAGGCTGGGGAAGTTCCAAGGGGTCAGACGATCGTGCCCAGGCTGTATCCGCGGGCCGTCGAGAGCAGGAATCGCGACCCGAGGCTGGGCTCCAGCTCGTCCAGCTTGCGGCGCAGCGTGAGCAGCGCGCTGTGCACCGTGGAGCGGGCCGCGTCGGACCGGAAGAGGCCGGCGTTGATGAGGTCGCCGGCGGTCGCCGGCTTGGACCCTTGCGCCAGGTGCACGACCAGGGCGGTCTGCTGCGGCGTCAGGCGCGTGTTGTGCGAGCCCACGCTCATCGTGCGCTTGGTGGGGTCGAACTCCAGGCGCCCGAATATGTAGCTGCCGCTGCGCCCGCTCCCGGTCTCGACCAGCCGCGCCGCGAGGTCCGAGTAGATGTGCGCCATGGGCACGTTGCCCTTGACGAAATACGAACTGGCGCCGTGTTCGTACGCCTTGCGGATGGCGGCGGAGCTCACCTGGGCCGCCGAGAGCACGATCACCGGCAGCCCGGGATGGTGCTGGCGGATCCAGCGCAGGAGCTCAAAGCCGGACTCCTCGCCCTCGTCCAGCACCAGGTCCAGCAGCACGCCCGACATCCGCTCGCGGGTCAAAAAGTCCTTGGCCGCCTCCGCGCTGCCGGCCACCTTGGGCTGATACCCGAGGTCGTTGAGGTCGAGCTGCAGCTGCATCTGCATGGGCACCTCGTCGTCCACCACCAGGACGCGGGAGCCCAGCACCTCCACCGGCCGATAGACCTCCAGGCCGGGGGGCAGCGGGGGCAGGACCGGAGCGCGGTTACGGAGCATCAAATGGGGAGTGTGACCGCTACAATGGGCTTCCCGCCATTCAGGCGCAACCGTCTTGGGAAAACCAAGCCACCTAACAAAGATTTACCAGATCTTAACTGGTCCACGGTCAGGCCGCCTCATACTCCGCGCCAGACAACAAGGGTCTCAATGGGGATGGGAATCAACCGCAGAGCTCGGCGAGTTCTACGGGAGCCCACTACCGGGGGCTTACAAGTTCGGAAAAAGGAGAGTCAGATGACCTGGAAGTCCCGCCTGATCAGCGCCGCGCTGGCCGTCGGCATCCTGGCCGCTTTCGCGCTGTCGGCCGGCACCGATTACTTCTGGTAAACGGCCGGCTCGTCTGAGTCTGGGTTACCCCCGGCGATCCCGCCAACGGCGGATTGCCGGGGGTAACAACGCATAGAGGTCGGCTCTGTCGACCGCTTTGCTCATATAGCCGACGACATCCGGGTCCTCGGTTCCCGACGGGAACACCGGGTATGCCGTGTAGAAGATGACAGGAAGCGGCATGCCCCTCGCCCTCAACTCCGCCAGCAGCGCCCAGCCGTCCATCGGCTCGGGCAGCATGAGGTCGATGATCGCGACCTCCGGTTTCGAGCTCTTCGCCACCTCGAGCGCTTCCGTGGCATCCTGCGCGACCGAAACCTTGTATCCGAGCATGCGCAGGTCGGTTTCCAGGATCACCCGCCAGGCACGCTCGTCGTCCACGACCAGCACCGAGGAGCCGCGTAGGTCCCCAGGAGGCGGTTCGAGGGGCTTGGGGGGCGTGAACGGCACAGCTTTGCGGCAGTATATCGACGGCGATGGCTGACACCCTGCAGCGGGTCACCCAGCCCGCGACCGCTCACCGCCAGGGCCTGGTGGCGGCGCTGCGCAGCTGCCAGACCGAGGCGGACATCGTGCAGGTGCTTTACCAGTACCTGCGCTCGGCCTATGCCTACGACGTCATCGTGCTCCACGTGCTCGAGCGCGAGGGCTGGTACCACGCCTTCGCCATCGACCAGGGCATCCTGCAGGACGTCCAGCGCCGGCGCCTGGTGGAGTCGCTGTTCGCGCCCTACTACGAGGCGGGCAAGACCGAGGTCATCCACCCGCCGGTCCAGACCGTCGAGCGCTCGCGCGGCCCGGGCGCGCGCAAGGTCCCGCGCACCATCATCTTCTCGCCCCTCAAGCAGGGGGAAACGGTCATCGGCGCCGTCCTCTACCAGTCCCACGAGGACCGGGTGGTGCCGGTCTCCGAGATCGAGTTCCTGGAGGAGATCGCCCGCGACCTGGGCGTCCTCACCGCCAACGCCTACCTCAACGAGGTCACCCGCAACCAGGCCATCCGCCTCACCGCCCTCAACGCGGTGGCCCGGGCCCTGGCCTCCACGCTCGACGAGGGCGGCGTGGTGGCGGCCCTGCACGAGACGCTCACCCAGCTGCTCCCCGTGCAGGTGGTGGAGCTGGTGGTGCCCGACGAGGACGCGCCGTCGTCCCTGCGCGTCCTGCGGAGCGGCGACAACCAGCCCCCGCTGCTGCGCATCCCGCGCCGCTCGCCCCGGGTCGCGGTCTCGCGCTCGATCCTGGACGACCCGCGCACCCAGCTGAAGACCGAGCCGGACGGCACCGCCTACCGCTCGGGCGCCTGGGTGCCGGTGCGCGAGGGCGGCGCGACGCGCGCCGTGCTGTCGATCCACAGCCGGGACGCGGAGGCCTATGAGGACTCGACCGTCATCTTCCTGGCGCAGGTCGCCGACGAGGTCGCGCTGGCCCTGCGCAACGCCCACAGCTATTCCGCCCTCGAGGCCCAGCGGCGGCGGCTGGAGGTGGTCAACGCGGTCGGACGCCGGCTGGCCTCGAGCCTCGACCGCTGGTCGATCATGCGCACGCTCCGCGAGGAGCTCTCGCGGCACCTGAAGTTCGAGATCTTCGGCCTCGCCACCATCCATCAGGGGGACGAGGGGCCGATGGCCGACGGCTACAGCTGGATCGACGGCAACGAGACCGTCTACACGGTGCCCCTGGCGGGCTCGGGACCCTCCCGCGAGGCCTACGAGACCGGGCAGCCGGTCCTGGTGCGCCGCTCCCCGTGGGCCACGCGCGTCGAAGCCCACCACCCGACGGGAGGCCTGCTGGAGGCAGGCGGCGCCATGGTGTACGTGGCCGACGCCGAGCGCCGGGGACGCGTCGCCGCCCGCTCGATCGTCTGGGTGCCCGTGCGCCGCGGCGAGCGGGTGACCGCGCTCCTCTCGCTGCAGTCCTACCGGGCCCGGGTGTTCACGGACTGGCACGTCCACCTGCTCCAGGACGTGGCCGCCCACGTCAGCCTGGCCCTGGCCAACGCCGAGTACTTCGCGGCCGCCCAGGCCGAACGCAGGCGCCTGGAGGCCCTGCACGTCCTGGAGCTGGGGGTCGCCGGGTCGGCCGACGAGGCGCAGATCGCCAACGCGGTCTTCACCGCCGCGCGCGAGTACGTGAGCGCCGACAACTTCCTGCTCGTCTACCTCGACCCGGACGGTCTGCTGGGCGGCTTCGGCTCCGAGCACGGCGGGCCGACCCAGGTGCTCGACGCCAAGCCCGTCGAGCGCACGGTCCAGTTCCGCAAGCTGCAGGAGAGCGGCCAGACCTTCGCCGGCCACGTGCCCGAAGAGGCCCGGCGCCCGGGGTCGGGCTGGCCAGGCGTCGAGGACCAGCGGATGCCGGTGGAGGTGGTCTGGGTGCCGGTCCTCCAGGACAACCGCGTGGTCGCCGCGCTGAGCGCGCAGCGGTTCGAGGAGAACCCTTTCGGCGAGGACGAGGTCCGGCTGATGGAGAGCGCGGCGCCGATCGTGGGCATCGCGCTGCGCACCGTCCGCCTGCACCGCGCCAACGAGCTGGCCCTGGCGCACTCGGTGCGCATGCAGGAGGTGGCCGCCCTGGCCGGCCACGAGCTGGCCGGCGTGGTGGCCTCGATCGCCGACCAGGCCCGCAACATGCTGGGCGCGGCCGGGGCCGCCTGCTGGGCGTTCGACGCCGAAGGCAGGACCACCGCCGAGGCCTCCAGCGGCGACGCCACCGCGGCCCGGGTTCTGCAGTGGGCGGGCCGGGGCCGCCAGGGCGGCTGGCCGGAGACCCCGCACGCCCCGCTCAGCGGCCAGCGCGGCGGCAGCGCCTGGTCGCTGGTGCCTCTCTGGTACGCGGACACCATGGTCGGCGCCCTCGGCTCCGTCCACGCCGGCACCCCGGTCGACGAGGCCGCCTCCGGTACCGTCGAGTTCGCCCGCCACGCCGCGATCGCGATCGAGAACGCCCGGCTGGGCGCCGAGACCCGCGACCGCATCCGCACCCTCGAGGCGGTCGCCGCCTTCACCGAGCTGGACATCACCCGCCCCGCCGACACCCAGGCCGAGATGGCCGCCCTGGTGGAGCGGGCGCTGTCGGCCTCCCAGGGTGCGCTCTGGATCGCCGACGAGACGTCGCTGCGCCGGGTCAGCGACGGCTTCCAGGTCGCGCTGGAGAACCCGGCCCAGGCCCTGCGGGCGTTCCGCAGCAACCCGATCGGACCCCGCGCCCGGACGCTGCTGAAAGCGATGGGCAGCGCCACGGCCGTGGCCACCCCGATCCTGGTCGAAGGCAAGCTGGCGGGGCTGGTGGTGGCCCAGGCGGGCGCCGGGTCCCCGGCCGAGACGCGCCGCCTGATGGCCGTGCTCGCCGGCCAGGCCGGCGTCGTGCTCGGCCGGCTGCGCCTGGTCGAAGCCCTGGCCCGCGAGCGCCGGACCCTCGACTCGATCCTCCGCCACTCCCCGGTGGGCGTGATCCTGGAGGACGAGGCCGGGCAGGTCGTGTACGCCAACCCCGAGGCCGAGCAGCTCTACGGCGTCGAGGTCGCCAGCTTCACGGGCCGGGCGGTGGAGGAGATCCTGGCCGAGGCAGGCGCCCAGGTCACCTCGGACCCGGACGCCGAGCCCGACGCGCCCTCGGTGCTCACACTGCGCGCGCCGCAGGAGCGCGTCATCGAGGTCCGGCGGGTTCCCCTGCCGGGCATTCGGGGGGAGCCGGCCGGCGTGCTCTCGCTGCACGAGGACGTGACCCGCGAGCGCCAGGTCCTGGAGGCCAAGGACCTGATGCTGCGCGCCATCGGCCACGAGGTCCGCAGCCCCGCCGCGGCCATGAAGACCACGCTGGCCGGCATCCTGCAGTGGGAGCGGCACATGGACGCCGAGCAGCGCACGTCGCTGCTGGTCGAGGCCTACGAGATGTCCGACCGCCTCCTGAACCTGGTCGAGGGCCAGCTGATCATCGCCAAGCTGGAGACCCGCCAGTTCGAGCCCAACCCCGCCCAGGTACAGCTGGCGCAGGCCGTCGAGCACGTGATGGCGGTGCTCCAGCACCGCTACGGCGACCGCATCGAGCGGGTGTCGGTGCGGCTGCCGCGAACCCTGCCGGCGGCCTTCTGCGAGCCCACCCACCTGGACCAGGTGCTGACCAACCTGGTCGGCAACGCGCTCGAGTACACCGGCGCCCCCATCCACGTCAGCGCGCGCATGCAGGGCGAGTGGCTGGAGGTCACCGTCTCCGACGAGGGCCCGGGCCTGCCCGTGGAGCGGGTGGAGTCCCTGTTCCGGAAGACCGCCCCCGCCGGCCAGAACCGGGCCCGGGGCGGCCTGGGCCTGGGGCTCTACCTCTGCCGCCTGGTGGTCGAGCGCTCCTTCGGCGGGCGCATCTGGCTGGCCGCCACCGGCGGCGGCGGGACCACCTTCAAGTTCACGGTGCCCGCGGCCGGAGTGGCCGCCCAGCGGAGAATCGCGGCCACCGGGGGCTAAAAATTTCCTGATTTGCCGGGAAACCCCGGCCGGATCGGCCCCAGGGCTCGCGGTTTGCCGGGAAATCAGGGAAGGTGGGGGCCCAGGCAACTGATAATTCCCGCCACTGATGTCACGGGCCCCGCTCTGGGCGCGCGTGGGCGGCGGCCTGGAGTTGGTGCCGGGCGGCGACCGCCACGGCCCCGCCGACCCCGACTTTCCGCCCCCGGGCGAGGGCTGGGAGCCCCTGCTGCTGGGCGGCCGCCTGGTGGGCTGGGGCCACGGCGCGGGCAGCCGCGCGCTGGCCCGGCAGGCGGAGGAGGACGGCGTCCGCATCGCCAACGACCGCCGCGCTCATCTGCTGGGCCGGCTCGGGCACAAGCTGCGCTCGGCGCAGCTCTCCCTCCAGGAGTCGGCCCGGCAGGCGGCCTTCGGGCGCCCTGAGCTCCTCGAGCAGCTGTACGAGCAGGCGCAGGAGGTTGGGCGGCGCGCCGCCGCCGTGGAAGCCGCCGCGCTGAATCCGAAGGACCCGGCTCGGGGCGTGGTCTTCGGCGCCATCCTCAACTCGGCCTGCGCCGGGGCGACCCTCGATGTGCCCGCCGATGCCGTGGTCATGGCCCCCGAGCCGGTGCTCCTGGACGCCATGTCCCGGGCCTGCGAGTGGATGGGGGGTCCGGGCACGCGGATTCGCGGCCAGCGCCGCGGGCACTGGTGGCGGATCGAGATCACGGCCGTGCCCGACGCCAAGCCCCTGGCCGCGCCCGAGCTGGGCGAGCCGCTGGTCCAGCTCCTGGTCGACATCCACTGCGGCGGCTGGCTGGACGCCTCCGAGCCGGGCCGCCCCGTGCTCTGGCTCCCCGCCCGCTGAGGGGAGCCTCCCCTGGCTTGACCACCGTCCGCCGCGTGGTCGCCGGCAACCCGAGTCCCTACACGGGCCCTGGCACCAACACCTGGATCGTGGGCGACGAGCCGGTGGTGGCGGTGATCGACCCCGGCCCCGACGACGACGCCCACCTGGCGGCGATCGAGCGGAAGCTGGGGGCCGCCCAGGTCGGCGTGATCCTGGTCACCCACTCGCACCAGGACCACCTACCGCTGGCCGAGAAGCTGGGGGCGCGCCGCCAGGCCCGCGTCGCCCGCTGGCCCGAGCTGGCCGACGGCGACCGGGTGCTGGCCGGGAAGCTGGAGCTCCAGGCCCTCTACACGCCCGGCCACGCGGCCGACCACCTCTGCTTCTGGATCGCCGGCGATCGCGTCCTCTTCACGGGCGACCTGATCCTGGGCCGGGGCAGCTCGATGGTCACCTACCCGGAGGGCGACGTGGCGGCCTACCTGCGCTCGCTGGAGCGGGTGGCCGCGCTGCGGCCGCGCGTTCTCTTCCCCGGCCATTGGGACCCGGTCACCGACGCGGCGGCCAAGATCGAGGAGTACCGCGCGCACCGGCTGGCGCGGGAGCGCCAGATCGTCGAGGAGCTGCGCGATCGTGGACCCGGCACCGCCCCCGAGCTGACCGGCCGCGTCTACGGCCGGGAGGTGGAGGGCGAGCAACTGCTGCGAGCGGCCGAGATGACGCTGCGAGCGCACCTCAAGAAGCTGGTCGACGAGGGGTCGGCTTCGGTTACTGGACCGCCTGACGGCGAGGTTTACGCGCTGAGACCGAGCTGACCGGGGCCAGCCGCTGCCGGAGCACAGGGACCAGCTCGCGCAGGTCGGGATCGACCCAGTCGAAGGCGACCACCCGGTCGCTGACCTCCCAGAACACCCCCTCGGTGGTCCGCTCCATCCGCGCCAGGGCGTCCTCCGTAAAGCTCGCAGGCACGGCCAAGATGCCGGTCACCAGCGTGCCGACGATCTCGGGCCGCTCGGCGCCGATCGCCCACAGAGAGAGCTTGATGGTGGCCTTGAGGACGCCGTTGAGGGCGATCGGCTGGGCGGTCGCGGCCATACCGCTCAGGGTGCGAGCGAGGAGCTGGGCGAGCATGATCGCCCGGTCGAGGTCGACCGCCGCGCTGGCGATCGTCATGTCGGCGACGTCCTCGGCGGCGGTGCCGATGATGAAGGGCATGCCCGCGGCGTCGAAGTTGCGGCCGTAGGCGACGAGGTGCTCGGCGACCCGCAGCACAAGCTCGGGCCGGACCGGCAGCGCCTGGATGGCCAGCGCCCTGTACTCGTTGAAGGTGGCGTAGACGAAGGTCGGCGCGCGCTGGTTCATGGCGGCCCGCAGGTAGGTGTTGAAGAAGCGGATGACGAGGTCCTCGAGGTCGCGGTCGCCAGCCTTGATGGCAGCCTGGCCCAGGCCGCGCGTGGCGCGGGCGATCGCGTGGATGACCTCCTTGCGAAAGGCGGGGGTCTCACCGATGAGGTCCACCCAGTCGCTCAGCACCGAGTGCTCGACCCAGGTGTTGGTGCGGTCGACGTGGGCGATGGTCTGGTCTGACGCTCCCGGCATGTCGACGTGGTCGACGCCGAACCACCACGCCTGCAGCCTGCCCTTGGCCGGGACGTAGTCGTCCACCACCAGCGCGCGCAGCGCCTCGATGGCCCCCAGGCAGACCTCGGTGTCGCCGCGCTGCAGCGAGCCCAGGGCGATGTCCGAGATCTGGGAGAGGCAGTCGCGCATGTCGTGCCGCGCCTCGAGGCCGCCGTTGGACGCAGCCCGGCGCAGCGTGACACCGCCTCGGTGACGCAGGGCGCGGATGATGGTTTCGGCCCGCATGATCGAGAACATGTAGCGGACGTAGGGCAGAAGGATCGCGAAGTCGACAACCGCCAGGAAGATGGCGACGGCAAAGCCGAAGCCGGGTACGTAGTCGGCCTTGATCTCGGAGCTCACGAAGATCGTGAACACGATCGAGACCAGGAACAGCGCCAGTACCACCGCGTTCATCGGGTCGCGGATGAAGATGTCGATGATGCGCGGCGAGTAGCGGTCGGCCGTGAGCTGCACGCCCAGCACCACGACCACGATCACGATCGCGATCGCGACTCCCTCCGAGGTGCCGACCAGCGCCATGGTCGGGGCCGCGCCGATGGGGTCCGGCGTGAGCAGGTCCAGCACCGAGTGGTAGCGGGTCGCGCGGGAGATGTCGAGGAGTCCGACGACCGCCACCAGGGTCAGCGCGATCCCGGCCAGGATCAGGCCCGGCGACCAGATGCGGAAGTAGTAGCGGCGCCGGCCGGCGGGGGTCACTGAAACTGAATCAAATCGGCGTGGCCCTGCGATCCGACGACAAAGTGACGTAGGGGCGGGACTTGTTCCGCCCTACCGGAGCCCTCGCCAGTCGTCCGGCGGCGCACCCGGCCAGCCGGCGGGGAGCGGGGCCGGGTCGGCGGGGCTGCCGCTCAGGTAGGGCATGGGGTCGTAGGGCACACCTGCAAAGCGCACCTCGAAGTGCAGGTGGGGCCCCGTGGAGTTGCCCGTGGAGCCCACGAAGCCGATCACGTCGCCTGCCCGCACCCGCTGGCCCCAGCTGACGTTGGTGCGCACCATGTGGCCGTACACCGTGGAGACGCCGCCCTCCTCCTGGATCAGCACGTGGTTGCCGTAGCGCTCACTGTCCAGGAACGGGTAGGCCAGGCCGGGTCCCGCGGCGTGGATGGGGGTGCCCTCGGGCAGTCCGAGGTCGATACCGGTGTGGAAGCCGGTGGGGCAGTCCTGCGCCGGGCGCTCCAGCTCGAACCCGGTGCAGCCGTAGGGCTGCGTGATGGGGCCGTGGAGCGGCCACTGCTCGCGGGCGCCGGCCCCGGGGGCGAAGCCGTCTGGCGTCTGGGGGGCGGGAAGGATGGTCAGCCAGTCGTAGACCCCGACCACCAGCGGCTGCTGGAGCTGGTCAGGGCCCGGCGGTGTGCGATCGGGAGGTTCCTGGGCGGGCGCGGCGGCGATCATCGCGAGCGGAGCCAGGCAGGCCAGCGCTTTGAGTAGGCGGAGCACGGGGCGTGGGTATGGTAGCCACGTGCTTCCAGCACTCAGCTCCCTCTCCGAGGCCGACCTGCGCGCCTGGCTGGCGGAGCACGGCCAGCCGCCCTACCGCGAGCGCCAGGTGCGCTCCTGGCCGGCGCGCGGCGCGGCCGGCTTCGACGAGATGCGCGACCTGCCCGCGCCGCTGCGCGCCCAGCTGGCCGGGGCTTTCCGGCTCAGCTCGCTGGAGGAGATCGCCCGCTCCGAGATCGCGGCCGACCAGACCACGAAGTACCTCTACCGGCTCGATGGCGGCTACACGGTCGAGGCCGTGATCATGCGCTACGCGCGGCGTTCGACCCTGTGCATCTCATCGCAGGTCGGCTGCCCGATCGGCTGCCCCTTCTGCGCCACCGGACAGGGTCGCTTTGGCCGCAACCTGGCCGCGCACGAGATCGTCGACCAGGCGCTGGATGCCAACCGCCGCCTCCTGGCGGAGGGCCGCCGGCTGTCGCACGTGGTCTTTATGGGCATGGGCGAGCCGCTCGCCAACTACGACGCCGTGATCGCGTCGGTCCGCGCGATCGCCGACCCCGACCTGCTCGGCATCTCACCGCGCCGCATCACCGTCAGCACCAGCGGCCTGGTGCCGCGCATGGAGCGGCTGGCCGAGGAGGGGCTGCCGTTCACCCTCGCCATCTCCCTGCACGCGGCACGCGACGAGCTGCGCGACGTCCTGGTGCCGGTCAACCGCAAGTACCCGCTCTCCGCGCTGATCCCCGCCGCCCAGGCCTACGGCGCGCGCACCGGCCGCCGGGTCTCCTACGAATGGGTGCTGCTGGCCGGGGTCAACGACACCGAGCGCGACGCCCGCGAGCTGGGCGGGCTGCTGGACCGCCGCCTGGCGCACGTCAACCTGATCCCCTTCAACCCCGTGGACGACACGCCCTACCACGCCCCCCAAGCGCGCCACGTGCGCCGCTTCGCGGAATGGGTGGCGGCGACCGGACTCAACGTGACGGTCCGCGACACCAAGGGCCGCTCCGGCGATGCCGCGTGTGGCCAGCTCCGAGCCCGGCTGCTGCAGCCCGCGTGACATCATCAAGCCCGATGGATGAGCAGCAGGTCGCCTGGATCGACATGGGCTTCCGGTCGCCGGTGCTGGACGCCGAGGGCAACCAGATCGGCACCGCGGAGTCGCTGCTGGGCGACGAGAAGGAGGACATCTTCCACGGCATCGTCGTGCGCCTGAAAGACCACCGCCACGTGGAGGTCCCGGCGGCGCAGGTGGCGAAGATCACCCTCAACAACGTCCACCTGTCGGTGCAGCCGGACGAGGTCGCCGGCCTGCCCGACTACAAGGAGGAGCGCTGGTTCCACATCGGCTGGGGCGGCCACTTCCGGAAGCACCCCGACTGGCGGGAGACCGACCGGACGTAGCGCCGACGCTCTACGCCGGCACCAGCGGGTTCAGCTATCCGGCCTGGCGTGGGGTTTTCTACCCCGAGAAGCTGGCC
>Ga0207646_10000927_pt1 | contig 37748 bp, 29 predicted proteins | sample KBSK5502metaG_FD_184343 | JGI IMG/M metagenome (GOLD analysis project Ga0207646, IMG submission 184343) | Corn, switchgrass and miscanthus rhizosphere microbial communities from Kellogg Biological Station, Michigan, USA - KBS K5-50-2 metaG... | ecosystem: Host-associated > Plants > Roots >... | reverse complement strand
CACAATCTAAGGTCAGAGAGGCAAACGCGTGAAGCCATTGCAGATTCCTATCGAGCACAAAACCCTCGGAAACGGACTCCGCGTCGTGGTCGCACCTGACTCGACTGCTCCCGTGGTCACCGTGGGTGTCTACTACAAGATTGGATTTCGCCTCGAGCCGCAGGGACGCAGTGGCTTCGCGCATCTCTTCGAACACATGATGTTCCAGGGCTCGGAAAATGCGCCGAAAATGCAGCACATCAAGCTCGTCAATTCGAGCGGCGGCGTCCTAAACGGTTCCACAATGTATGACGTCACCAATTATTTCGAGGCGGTGCCTTCAAATGCGCTGGAACGCGTTCTGTGGCTCGAAGCCGACCGTATGCGCGCGCTCAAGGTCGATGATGAAAATCTCCGCAACCAGCGGGATGTTGTGAAAGAAGAAGTGCGCGTCAACGTAATGAATCAGCCCTACGGCGGCTTTCCATGGCTTGACATGCCGCCCGTCGCGTTTCGTAATTGGGCGAACGCTCATAATTTTTACGGCGACTTCGCCGATCTGGACGCGGCAAGCCTAGCCGATGTCCAGACGTTTTTCCGCACTTACTACATTCCCAATAACGCAGTACTGTTGATTCTTGGAGATGTGAATCTTGCGGAGGGATTTGCTCTCGCTGACAAGCATTTCGGCGATATTCCTGCCGGGCCGCCCCCGAAATTTGCCGATCCCTCAGAACCGAAGCAAACGCAAGAACGCCGCGGCGATGTCATCGAAAAATTTGGAACCTTGCCTGCCATGGCGATTGGATACGTGATGCCTCCGCGCCGCACGCCTGAATGGTGCGCCATGGGTTTGCTCGATCAGGCTCTTCACGGTGGCCGCGCTGGACGCTTGTATCGCGAACTTGTGCTCGAGAAACAAATCGCCGTTGAAGCCGACGGCGGCATCGACGACGTGTTTGTTTATGACGGTCCCACACAAATGACAACGCGCATTTTTCACAAACCGGAAATTTCGAGCGAGGACACTCTCGCCGCATTCGATGAAATTGTTCGCGAAGTTCAAGGAAAGGGAATCACCCCCTCGGAACTGGACCAGCTCAAGGTGAAGTGGCGCTCCGACTACTTCGCGACGCTCGAAGGCGGACGTGGCGGCCACATGCCCAAATACGGCCTGATGCACTTGCTTGCGGGCTTCACGTTGTTTGACGGCGAGCCGCAACTCGTTAACACGATTCTCGATGGATTTCTTGCAGTCACAAAAGAACAAGTCCTGGCCGCTGCGCAAGACTATTTGTTGCCGCAGAATCGCGCCATCGTCTTTCGAAAACCTGTGGAGAAATCCGCGCAGGAGGCCGCCTGATGGCTACCCAAGTTCAGCGGACAGCGAAGTCGATTCCCGAACTCTCGGCGGAGCGCGAAGTGCGCTGGCCAAAGCGAACGAAAACAAAACTTGCGAACGGTCTCGACATTATTCTTCTCGAATCGCATACAATTCCAAAATTTCACGGCGAGCTTTATCTTCGCTCTGGGAACGCAGCCGCAGCAGCCCGCGGAACCGCGCTCGCCGAGATGGCCGCGACCATGGTGCGCACCGGAACTGCGAAACACACCAGTCGCGAAATCGAAGAGCAGCTTCGCGGACTCGGCGCGGATCTTTCCGTCAGCGCCGGACAGGACAACAGCGCCATTTCGTTCGCTGGCCTGAGCGATCACGCGGAACCGTTGCTGCAGCTCGTCAATGAATTGGCCCGTGAAGCGGCATTTCCCGCGGGAGAATTCGAGCGCGAACGCCGACAAAGGCTCGAAGAAGTAAAACTGGAACGCACGCAGCCCGGTTTTCTTGCAGGTGAACGACTCCGCAAAGTTTTGTTTGGTTCCCACCCTTACGCGCAGGTCTCTCCCAGCGAAGAACAGGTCGCCGCGTACACGCGCGAAGAGTTGCAATCTGTGTATCGCGATTTCTACACTCCGGAAAACGCAATATTAATACTCGTTGGCGACTTCGATCCGGCTACGATGCAGAAGGCCGCAGAAAGAGTCTTCGGCGACTGGAGCGGCAGAAAACCCGCAACTCCAGAGAGCACGAAGCCCCCGGTTCTGAAAGGTAGGCGAGTGTACCTCGTGGATTTGCCGGCCTCAGTGCAAACGCAAATTCTTTGCGGCTGTCACGCCATCACTCGCAAGCATCCCGACTGGATCAAACTCGGCCTCACCAACAGTTTGTACGGTGGAGCTTTCAATTCGCGGCTCGTGATGAATATCCGCGAAGATAAAGGCTATACCTACAGCCCGCGCAGCGGCGTGAATCCATTACGGCAGTACGGATATTTTTCGGTTTCAGCGGCTGTACGCAATGATGTTGTTGCCGCATCGCTTACCGAAATCTTTTACGAAATCGACAAACTTCGCTCGCTTCCGGTTCCGGAGGCGGAGTTGCTCGACGCACAGAACTATCTGACGGGCGTTTTTTCCATGGGACTCGCTACGCAGAGCGGACTGCTTTCGCAGATTTCCACTCTTGCCCTGAATGAACTTCCCGACGACTACCTCGAGACCTATCGTGAAAAAGTCCGCGCTCTAAAGCCGGAAGACGTTCTCACTGCTGCGAGAACCTACTTCGACTCCGCGAATATGCAAATCGTTGTCGTTGGCGATCGCAAGCAAATCGAATCCCAGGCTGAGCTCTTTGGCGAGGTGGGAATTTACGACGCCAGGGGGAATCGCCAAAATTAAGCGCGGGCCGACTTCCCCGAAACACAACACCTTCAACCTGTTGCTGAATAAGGCCCATCGCAGGCGCCACCAAGAACCGTGAATCAAAATCCGCCCGCTTGCGTTAAGAATTGCCCTCCAGAAAGTAACCGACCTGAAGGTCGGCTACTACAACTAATTGCCAATCCCGAGATCTCATCCATTGGTGGATTCATGAAAATTCTTTTCCATGTCAGAGGACCTGATGAGTTTCTTTTGGGTGTTCGATGCGGAGAGGAACTTGGTCGGCGATACGGATGCCGTAGCCTTCGAGGGCGACGACTTTTTTAGGGTGATTGGTAAGAACACGAATATCTTTCAGGCCGAGGTCGATCAGGATTTGTGCGCCGATACCGCTTTCGTGCTGTACGAGGCGCTGGCGCGCTGGCGAGCGATCGAGCTGTCCACGAGCGTGAATGTGAATTTGCGGAAGAACGCCAGGCTCACCGGCGGCTTCGATGCCAAAGCCGCGGCCTGTGTGGTGCAGATAAAGAAAAACACCGCGATCCTCTTTGGCAATTGCGGCGAGCGAACGGGCAACCAGTTGGTGGCAATCACAGGCGACAGAACCAAAAACATCCCCGGTGAGGCAGTGGGAGTGAACGCGCACAAGAGCTGGATCGGCACCGTCGAGTTCGCCGCGAACGAGCGCCACATGCTGATCGTGATCCACGTCGCTGGCGTATGCAATCATGCGGAAATCGCCGAAGCTGGTAGGTAAAACGGTTTCTGCTACTCGGCGAACGTAGCGCTCATGCTGCATGCGGTAGCGGATGAGTTCGGCGACCGTGAGCATTTTTAAATTGTGTTCGCGGCAGAATTCGATGAGCTGCGGCACGCGGGACATGGTCCCATCTTCATTCATGATTTCGCAGATGACTCCGGAATCGTTTAGGCCAGCGATACGGGAGATATCGACGCTCGCCTCGGTTTGGCCAGCGCGTACGAGCACGCCGCCGTTGCGAGCCCGGAGAGGGAACATGTGTCCGGGACGGGCCAGGTCCTGCGGCTTGGTCTTGGGATCGATGGCCGTGAGGACGGTGATGGCGCGGTCTGATGCGCTAATGCCGGTAGTCACGCCCACGCGGGCATCAATCGCTTCGCAGAAAGCGGTGCCGTGCACCGAGGTGTTGATTGGCGACATAAGCGGAAGGTGGAGCTCGTCGCAGCGCTGCTCGGTGAGCGTGAGGCAGATCAGGCCGCGGCCGTACTTGGCCATGAAGTTGATGGCTTCCGGAGTTATTTTTTCGGCGGCCATGGTAAGGTCGCCTTCGTTCTCGCGGTCTTCGTCGTCCACGAGGACGATCATGCGACCGTTGCGGATTTCTTCGACGGCTTCTTCGACGGAGCAGAACGGTGTTCTGGGTGTGTCAGTCATTGGGATAGCCTCTGAAAGCTGTAAAAATCATAGCGCGGGAGATGGAGGCATAGGAAGTAGATGAAGCAAAGAAGGAAAAGGATTCGGTCGAAAGCTGAGGTATCTCGACTCGGTCGACAAAGGGTAGCACGGGAGTGTCATGACTCGAAGCAATAAGCTTGGAATTGGGAAAATAGCAGTGGACGTGGGATTGCGTGGTGGAGTGGGGTCGGACGCGCGTAATGGCTTTCTCCTTATGGCGACAAGTTCCTTCTGTTCGAACCACACCGGTTTTCATGATTTGCACGCCGTACCTAAGACGCCGGCTCCGAGCTGGCATCTTCGGCTCGTAGACAAAATCCGTCGACAGCGGCAAGCAGAAACAAAGTGCAGAGACGAAACCGGAAAAACAGTTTGAAGCATCTCTAGTTATGAGGGGTCTGTGAGCGGTCGGCCGTTTTTCTCCGGCATGAACCGGTGGCAAAGATTGCTCTTCAGCGGGTGGCAGTTTACAGGATTCACAACGGTGTACAGCGGTCGGCCGTTCACGCCGGTCCTTTCAAGCAACAGCAGCTTGAATTCGACATTCCCGCTGCGGCCGGATGTTTTGGGAGACCCGAATGCGAATGTTCCATCGGGTTTGGCGTTTAATCCGGCGGTCTTTGCGACACCAGCGCCATTTGTAGAGGGCGATGCCGGCAGAAATTCTCTGCGCGGGCCGATGTACGTGGATGCCGATTGGGGACTCGGAAAAGCGTTTCAGGTCACCGAGAAGACTAAGCTGCAATTCGACTGGCAGAACTTCAATGTGTTCAACCATCCGAATCTAGGACTGCCGAACAATGTGGTCGATTCATCGGGAGCTGGGCAGTTCACGTCATTGGAGACGTTTGCGCTGCCACAGACAATGCAGTTCAGCCTGAAGTTTATGTTCTAGGTGGGTCGAACAGCGGGCGGACATTTCTCCGATTCTTATCGGAGGATGAATTGCACAACGTGGAAAACCCCGGCGCCGATGAGAGCGGCGCCGGGAATGGTGAGAATCCACGCCCAGACGATGCGGCGGGTGACGCCCCAGCGAACAGCCGTGAGGCGGCGAGAAGCTCCGACACCGACGATGGCGCCAGTGATCGTGTGCGTAGTGCTGACGGGGATGCCGAAGACAGCGTTCATGACAAGAGTGAGGCCGCCAGCGGTCTCTGCGGCGAAGCCGCCGAATGGAGTCAGTTTGGTGATGCGCTGGCCCATGGTCTTGATGATGCGCCAGCCACCGGCCATGGTGCCGCCGCCCATGGCGAGATGGCAGCAAATAATGACCCAGTAGGGAACGGCGAATGATTTCAGCACGCCGCCGGCGACGAGCGCCGTGGTGATGATGCCCATGCCCTTCTGCGAATCGTTCGTGCCATGACCCAAACTGAAAAGTGCGGCGGAGAGTAGCTGCAAACTGCGGAAAACGCGGTCGACTTTTCGCGGCCGCTGGCGGTGAACGATCCAGCTGGCGATCGTCGTGAGAATGATTGCCAGAACCATTCCTACGACCGGCGATAAAAAAATAAAAATCACTGGCTTGATCCAGCCACTAACGATGAGGGCTTTGTATCCGGCATGCGCGATGGCGGCACCGCCGTAACCGCCGATCAAAGCGTGGGAAGAGCTCGTAGGCAGACCAAGAGTCAGGGTGATGAGATTCCAGGAAATTGCACCGAGCAGTCCCGCGAGGAGGACTTGTTGCGTGACCATCTCGATGTGAATCATGCCCTTGCCAATGGTGCTGGCAACAGCCGTGCCGAAGACGAACGCGGCGATGAAGTTCCAGAAGGCTGCCCATGCTACGGCGCGCAGAGGCGTGAGGACGCGCGTGGAAACGACGGTGGCGATGGAGTTAGCGGCATCGTGCCATCCGTTGGAGAACTCAAAGATGAGCGTAAGGGCGATGACAATTATAAGGAGAGAGAAGCTAGGCACTAGTGGAGACTCCGCAGAAAGGATCTAAGGAAGTAAAGAAGACGCGGCGGAGTGCGATTTCAGGTAATGACTCGATGGAGGGCATCGGGTGGCTCAAGCGGACTTTAGAATGACGCCTTCGATGACGTTGGCTACGTCTTCGCATTTGTCGACGGCAGTCTCAATGACTTCGAAGATTTCCTTCCATTTGATGATCTGGACCGAGTCTTTTTCTTCGTCGAAGAGTTGCGCGATCAACGTGCGGCAGAGGCGGTCGCTTTCGTTTTCGTAACGGTTGATTTCAATGCAGTGCTTGAGTGCCTGATCGGGGGTCTCGATAGCGTGGACGGCGGCTGAGACTTCGATCGTGGCCGAGACGAGCACTTTGACGAGATCGATGGTGCCTTCGCGGATGATGTTCACGCGATAGAGGACGAACCGGCTTGCGGCGGCGTCGATCAGGTCGATGACATCGTCAAGCTGGCTTGATAAGGCATGAATGTCTTCGCGATCAAACGGAGTGATAAAAGTTTGATTGAGCTTGGTGAGGATGTCGTGGGTGATCTCGTCGCCCTGGTGCTCAATGGCCTTGATGGTTTGCACCTGTTCGGGCACGCCCGTGTAGTGCGAGAGCATTTGTTGAAGCGCTTTGGCGCCAACGACGATATTTTCAGCTTGTTTTGCGAAAAGGCGGAAGAAACCCTCTTCGCGCGGTAAAAGGCGCTGCAAAAGTCCAGGCATTTTTGGCAACTCCCCCCTGAGGAGTCGATGAGCGAGGCGAGACGAGTCTAGCGAACGCGAGGCGCAGAGGCAAGAAAGGCGGCAGATGATGCAGATGATGCGGTCATCAGTAAGAAGTTTTCACTGTTCAGTCGGCTGAGTAGCTGGAGGCAATATGGTTGTAAGCGGGAGAACCAGGAGCCAGAGGGCGGCGGCGTACAGGGCATACCAGGTGGCTTCTTGCAGTGGACTTACACTGGGTGGGCTGAAGACTACCAACGCGCCTGTGGAGCTTAGGTGGACTAGCTGGGCGAGCGCGATGCTTTGTGTGCGTTCGTAGAACCAGGCGATCAAGACGCGCATTGCGGCCATGGCGGCTACGAATACCGCGAAAAACGCCGGCAAGGCTTTGCCGTGGGGAGAGGCTGAGCCGAGGAAGTCGATGACTGGCGCGTGCCAGAGTCCCCAGAACAGGCCGAGGATTGCTGCTGCGGGAAGAACGGCGAAGCGTTGCCGCAGTCTTGGATAGGCGAAACCCATCCAGCCGATCTCTTCGAGGAATCCGGCCAGGATTCCAAAAGAGACGCCGATCCAGAAACGATTTGGCGTGTAAACGGGTGAGACGAATGTTTTCAGGCACAGAAGAACCGCAAGAACCATCGCGGGAGGGATGAGCAGCGCGCTGTACCAGCGTAGCGGAAACCGCAAGCGCCGCATTCGTGCGAAGAGAGACTGTAGGCCTTGGCGACCGTCGAGCCAGTGAGTCAGAAAGATTCCAGAAAAGCTGGGGCCAACGAGCATGGCGGGAAACATGAGGATGCCCGTGAGTTTCTCAAGCGGCGCGCCTTGCAGAAGTCTTGGCGCTGTGACCAGAAATGCTGCCGTCCAGGAAGCTGTGAAGGTGAGTGCGAAATACGAGACGCCGGGATGTTGGCAGATAAAGGAAGATTTGGCTGCGGAGGTGGACGGCGAGTCCATGGTTAATGAGGGATGCTACAGCTCTAGGCCCAGAGGCACAATGAGCGAATTTTCGAACGAGCTGGCGTCGGGTAGAAGCTAGGGCGACGACACGAGGTGTGGAGCGAAGAACCTAGTAATAGGGGCCGTTTACTAGCCAGAATTCGGTTTTGAGAGTGTGTCGGGTGTTCAAAATTAGAGAACGACTCGCGATTGAGCCGATGGTGGAGCGTTTCAACCTGTTCAACATTGCCAACTATGCGCGGCTCAACACGAGCCTCGATGGAGGTTTCGGCGATGTCAACGGGACACCGAAGGGCAGTGAGCCGAGTCGCGTTGGCCAAGGATCCGGCTCTTTTTCACCTGGAATCCAGAGCCTTCCAGTTCGGGATTCGCGTGAGCTTCTGAACTTCGTCTCATCTAGGATCAAAAAGGGCGTCTCGGTTTGCACCGGGACGCCCCTTTTTGTTGGATTGAGATATTGGGCTAGCTGGAAACTTAGTACATGCCGCCCATGCCGCCGGGGCCACCTGGGCCGCCTGCAGCAGCAGCCGACTTCTTGTCGTCTTCCTTCAGCTCGGCCACGAGAGCTTCCGTGGTCAGCATCAGGCCGGCGATAGACGCGGCGTTCTGGAGAGCGAGGCGGGTGACCTTGGCCGGGTCAATGACGCCAGCCTTCACCATATCGCCGTACTCGCCAGTGTCAGCATTGAAGCCGAAGTTTTCGTCCTTGGAGTCGCGGATTTTGCCGATCACCACAGCGCCTTCGTGTCCGGCGTTGAGAGCGATCTGGCGGGCGGGCTCTTCGAGAGCGCGCTTCACAATGCCGACGCCTACTGCTTCGTCATCATGCAGCTTAAGCTTTTCGATTGCCGCGATGCAACGAAGCAAAGCGGTGCCGCCGCCGGGAACAATGCCTTCCTCGACTGCCGCGCGAGTGGCGTGCATGGCGTCCTCAACACGAGCCTTCTTTTCTTTCAGCTCGGTTTCGGTTGCCGCGCCCACCTTGATGACCGCAACGCCACCAACCAGCTTGGCGAGACGTTCCTGGAGCTTCTCGCGGTCGTAGTCGGAGGTGGTGTTTTCCACCTGTTGTCGGATCTGCTTGACGCGGCCTTCGATTTCGCTGGCCTTGCCGCCGCCTTCAACGATCGTGGTGTTGTCTTTGTCGATGGTGATCTTCTTGGCTTTGCCGAGGTCTTCAATCTTGACGTTCTCGAGTTTGATGCCCAGATCTTCCGTGATGGCTTTGCCGCCAGTCAGGACCGCGATGTCTTCGAGCATGGCCTTGCGGCGATCGCCGAAGCCGGGAGCCTTGACGGCTGCGCACTGCAGGGTGCCGCGCAGCTTGTTCACCACGAGAGTCGCGAGGGCTTCGCCTTCGACGTCTTCCGCGATGATCAGCAGGGGCTTGCCAAGCTTGGCAATCTGCTCGAGCAATGGGAGAAGGTCCTTCATGGAGCTGATCTTCTTTTCGTGGTTAAGGATCAGCGCGTTTTCGAGGACGCATTCCATGCGCTCCGGATCAGTGATGAAGTAAGGGGAGAGATAGCCGCGGTCGAACTGCATGCCTTCGACGACTTCCAAGGTGGTTTCCATCGTCTTGGATTCTTCGACGGTGATGACCCCATCCTTGCCGACCTTCTTCATGGCTTCGGCGATGATTCCACCGATTTGCTTGTCGTTGTTGGCGGAAATGGTGCCGACCTGCGCGATCATGTCGCCCTTCACGTCCTTGTGGAGCTTCTTGATTTCCTCGACCGCTATTTCGACGGCCTTGTCGATGCCGCGCTTCAGGGCCGTGGGGCTCGCACCTGCCGCGACAGTCTTCACGCCTTCGCGGAAGATCGCCTGAGCGAGCACGGTCGCGGTAGTCGTGCCGTCGCCGGCAACGTCGGAAGTCTTGGAAGCGACTTCGCGAACCATCTGCGCACCCATGTTCTCGAGCGGATCGCGGAGTTCGATTTCCTTGGCAACCGTCACGCCATCCTTGGTGATGATCGGCGCGCCGAACTTCTTCTCGATCACGGCATTGCGGCCCTTGGGACCGAGCGTAATCTTCACTGCATCGGCAAGAGCGTTCACGCCGCGCAAAATCGCCTGGCGGGAATTCTCTCCCGTAACAATCTGCTTCGCCATTTCTCATTTCCTCCTAATAAGCTTGCTGCGAACTGCCGAATAATTTTGCAAATGCACCCCGAAGGTCGGGGCCACCACGACATTCAGATCAGAAGCGCTTACTTCTTTGCGGCTTTTGCGGCGCCGCTCAACTTGGCCAGGATTTCCTCTTCGCGGAGAATGAGGTATTCCTCACCGTCCAGCTTGATTTCCGTGCCGCCGTACTTCCCGAACAGAACACGATCGCCGGGCTTGACGTCGAGAGGGATCAGTTCGCCCTTTTCGCGCTTGCCGGCGCCGACAGCAATCACTTCGCCTTCCATCGGCTTTTCCTTCGCCGAGTCCGGGATGATGATGCCGCCCTTTACGGTTTCTTTTTCCTCGATACGCTTCACGATTACACGGTCGTGGAGCGGGGTGAGATTGACTGCCATCTTCGCAAAACCTCCGTTTGTAAACTTGCAGGTGAACTGTGGAATTGGCGCTAGAGAGGGGCTTAGCACTCCTCACAGTCGAGTGCTAATATAGCAAAACTAGGTGGCATGTCAAGGATTTGCCTGACAGGCAGAACTATCTTTAGGGGAAATTCACGAACGCCCTAACACGAGATAAACCATTTATTTATAATATGTTAGAAGATGCAAGGAAAATCTTGCACTTGGCGATTGCCGTGCTCCCTAGCTGGGCGTAGAATCCGCGCGAGGCCCTGAGTGGCAACTCTGCTCTACATTCGCTTGGTCGGCTTCACAGCCGGAACGCTGCTGATGCTTTTCTGGATGGTAGTGATTCTCGGCTACCGCCGGCAGCGAAATTTCGAGCGCGTATTCTTCTTTCTGTGCCTTGCGCTGTTTTTGTTCTACAGCGGATCGCTTCTGGCGATTAATTCGGAGATTTACTACGCAAAGCCGCCCGCTTTGCTCGGCGAGTTTGCCGCCGGGCTTGTCTGCGTAGGGCTGACGTTTTTACCCCCGTTGCTGCTTCACTTGCATCTGGAGTTCGCAGAGATACGCAAGGTGGCGACCGCCAAGCGTTCGGCGGCGATCTGGATCGGGTTGGCCTACTTGCCATCGCTATTTTTTCTGTTCGTGCGGATTCCAGAAGCAATCCAGAAGGGCAGCTTCGATTTTGTGGTACCTGGGAATTCGCTAGGGCGGCTTTATGTGGTTTGGTTGTTTGTCATCGCTTTCGTGAGTGGCGTATGGGAAACAAGATTTTCGCGACGTGTGCGAGACGAGTCGGAAAGAGACTTTCACCGGCTACTCGGCGTGCTGCTGGCCTCGGTGCTCCTGCTGATAACGGCGGCTCACTTCATTTCGACGGGCCTAAGCCGCACCGGCCGCGAGACGCTTGGCACGGTGCTGGCTCTGCTACCGCTGATTCCGCTTGCCGTGCTCATCTACATGGTGCAGCGCCACAATTTTCTGAATATTGGGAAGCAAAAGAATCTTCTTTACGCCGTCTCCGCGACATTTCTTGCACTGATGTACCTGGCGTTAGTACGGCGCATTAGTGAATCTCTCGCTGCCGTCGTTCCGCCGGAGGCGACGGCAGGTATTCTCTTATTTCTATTGGTGATCTTTATCGAGCCGCTGCAGCGCGCGCTCGGAAAAGCTCTGAAAGAGACGGCGCAAAAGGAGCTGGATGTCGCACAGCGGCTCGCTGCGGAGATTCGCCAGGAGGCGAGGCAAGGGGACGTCTCGCGTCTGCGAGGGTTTATTGAGCGAAGAATTGTCGAACAGCTGGCATTGCGGAGTGCGCGTCTTGCACCGGCCGGAGCCGACACGGCTCGCAGCCAGAACGGCGTGACTGCTGAGGACGCAACGGAGAAGCGCGCAGCGATTCCATTTAGTCCCCGAGAGTTCACGATAGTGCAAGACGGGAAAATTCTGAGTGTGCTGCATGTGGAGCCGCACGGCGCCGGTATTTCGGGCGATACATCCGCCGCGCTCGAGTTTCTTTGCGAGCAGTTGCCGGGGGCATTTGACCTGTGCCGGCTGATTGAGGAGAAGTTGCAGTTGGAGAGGGAATTGGCGGAACGCGAGCGGATGGCTGTGCTCGGACAAATGGCGGCAAGCATTTCGCACAATTTGAAAAATCCGTTGGGATCGATCAAAACAATTCTGCAAGTGCAACTGGAAAGCCCGGAAATGCCGGAGTCGCTGAAGACGGAGACCCAAATGGTCTTGGGAGAAATATCGCGGCTTTCGAACAAGCTGGGTCAGCTGCTGCAATTCAGCCGGCCAACGGTCTTGGGAGATGCGAGCGAAGCTTGCGACGTGGGTGAAGCGGTAAAAGAGGTGAGCGAAGTGATGCGGCCCGAGGCGGAGCGAAAGGGAATTGAACTCGCCGTGTCGGCGCAATGTGGACTGAAGGTGAGGGTAAGCAGGGAAGCCGTGAGCGACATTGCTTCGAATCTTGTGGTGAATGGGCTGGAAGCTGCGACCACTGGCGGACACTTGAGGGTAAGTGCGTCGCTGATGGGCGGCAAGGCCCTAATTTGCCTGGAAGATGACGGGAAAGGTATTCCGGCGGAGCTGCACGAGAAAGTGATGCAGCCATTTTTCACCACCAAGACACAAGGAACGGGACTGGGATTGGCGATTGTGGCGCGTCGCGTGAGCGAGGCGGGAGGAACGCTTGAACTAGAGAGTCCGGTAGCCGACGGGCGAGGAACGAGATTTTCCGTGTGGCTGCCGTTGCGGGAGGACAGGTGATAAAGACGATTCTGATCGTGGACGACGAACCGGCGGCGCGCTACGGTCTGCGGCGGGCGCTGGAATCGAAGTATCGCATTGCGGAAGCGGACTCCGCTGAAGCCGCTCGGGACGCTTTGGTGACCGAGAAGCCGGACCTCGTCCTGCTGGACGTAGTGTTGCCCGGACAGGATGGACTTTGCTTCCTAAAATCAATGCGTGACCAGGGAAGTATGGTGCCAGTGCTTATGGTCTCCGCGCTGGATGCCGCCAAGACTGCGGTAGACGCCCTGCGGCTGGGCGCCGCGGACTATTTGGTAAAAGGATTTGAACTCGATGAATTGCGCCAGCGCGTTGCGAATCTGCTGAAACTGGCTTCTCTAGAGCAAGAAAATGACTCGTTGCGGCGGCAACTGGCCACCGAAGGTCAGTTTGGCGGAATGATTGGGCGGTCAGAAGAGATGCGGCGCGCGTTTGAAATTGCCGATCGCGTTGCGGCAACAGACTCGACGGTGCTGATTCTTGGCGAGAGCGGTACGGGCAAAGATTTGCTGGCGCAGGAGATTCACGCGCGTTCGTCGCGCTCGGGAAAGGCGTTCGTTGCGGTCAATTGCGCGGCGCTGCCGGAAACGTTGATTGAGTCGGAGCTGTTTGGATACGAGCGCGGAGCCTTTACCGGCGCTGCGCAACAGCGAAGAGGGAAATTCGAGCAGGCGCACGGGGGAACGCTGTTCCTCGACGAGATTGGCGATATGAATCCGGTGACGCAGGCAAAAGTGCTGCGCGCGTTGGAAAATCGCACGATCGAAAGGCTGGGCGGCTCGCAGACGATTCCTGTGGATGTGCGGGTGATCAGCGCGACGCATCGCGACTTGCCGGCCGAGATACGCGGCGGAAAATTTCGCGAGGATTTGTTTTACCGGTTGCGCGTGGTGACGATTGAACTGCCGCCGCTACGCGCGCATAAAGAAGATATTAGCGTGCTTGCCGACGCATTTTTGAAAATACACGGAGCGCGGCTGAATCGTGCGCCGCGATTGAGCAAGGTAGTGTTGGCTTCACTTGAAACTTACGACTGGCCGGGGAATGTCCGCGAATTAAAAAACGCGCTGGAGCGCAGTGTTGTGATGTGCCGCGGGGAAGAAATTGTACTCGGAGACTTGCCGGGCGAGGTCGCGAGCGGCCAACCACTGACGAGCAAAGAGAGCGCGAATGGAGCCGATGCTGGAATGGGCGAGCGCGATTTTCGCGAAGCGAAGCGGAGATTCGAAGTCGCCTGGATTACGAAAGAATTGGTGTCCCATCGATGGAATGTATCGCGCACGGCCGCGACGATCGGTTTGCACCGGCAAAGTTTGCAGGAAAAGTTACGCGAGCTTGGCATTCGAAGACCTGGCAGGGAGCCGGAAGATGGGGCGGAGGAGTAGCGAGTGCTTGCAGACGTCAGGTTGGAAAAAAGCGCTGACCACTCGGACCCTGTGGCAGGCTACGTGACGGCAGGCGGGGCGAGCAGACGATTTGGGTCGGACAAAGCGCTGGTGGAATTTGGCGGAAAGACGCTCTTATCGAGAATGTGCGAACTGGTACAGGCGGCGACTGGTTCGGTGCGAGTGGTTGCGCCGCAGGGACGTTACGTCGATCATGGCGTAACGATTGTAGAAGACCGCTGGCCTGATGAGGGTCCGCTGGGCGGGATCATTACGGCGTTGCTCGCAACCGAGGACTCCGGCAGCAAGCGCGAATGGAATTTGGTCGTGAGCTGCGACATGCCCTTCCTGACGCTCGGATGGCTTGAGTATCTATGTATGCGCACTCTGTCTAGCGATGTGGAGGTAGTTGTCCCACAATCCGCGTACGGCCTGGAGCCCCTGTGTGCGTGCTGGCGGACGGCGGCAGCAGCTCTTTTGCGGGCGGCTTTCGACGAAAATGTGCGCAAAGTAACCGAGGCCATGAAACGCCTGCGAATGGAAGTCCTTGACGAGACGCACTGGAAACGGTTTGATAGCGCGGGCCAGCTTTTCTGGAATATGAATACGCCGCAGGACTACGAATCCGCGTTGCGGACCTTCAGAACGGGACAAACGTGAGCGAAAGGGACACCACGAAAAGCGGGGAATCGGCCGGAGAAAAATCCGCCAATTATTTTGAATTCCGCGAAGTTTCAAAGGCGTTTGACGACCGTCCGGTGCTGAATCAAGTGAGTTTCGCGGTGAAGCGCGGAGAAACTTGCGTCATCATGGGGCGCAGCGGAGTAGGAAAATCCGTTTCACTGAAACACATCATGGGATTTCTGCGCGCCGATTCGGGACAGGTTTTTATTGACGGCGTCGACGTAACGAATTATACGGAGCAACAATTCTACGAGGTGCGCCGCAGGGTGACCATGGTGTTTCAGTCCGGGGCGCTTTTTGATTCGCTCACGGTGCGCGAAAACATAGCCTTTCCGCTGATGGACCAGCCAGGACTCTCCTACGAGGACGTCGAGGATTACACGGACAAACTAGCGAAGGAATTGGAAGTCGAAGATGTGCTGGACAAAGTGCCCAGCGAATTGTCCACGGGAACGAAACGCGCAGTGGCGATTGCTCGCGCGCTGGCGCAGAATCCGGAAGCGATTCTTTACGACGAGCCCACCACAATGGTTGACCCGATCATGGTCGGCCACATGAGTGACCTGATTTCGAAGCTGAAAGGTAAATTTCACCGCACGTCCATCGTTGTAACGCACGATACGCACTTGGCGCGAAAATTGGCGGACACAATCGTGTTCCTGCAGGAAGGCCAGGCGACCGTATTTTCTTCCTGGGCCGAGTTTGAAAATTCGCCTGATCCTTTCTTTCACAACTTCCTGATGCAGGATCAACTCATTCCGGCGCTGGATGTGACTTTGTGAGCCAGTCCGCAAACGGCTCTTCTGCTGATCCACGCAGTCAACTTCGCCGCGAGATGGGGTTCTGGGACGTTCTTTTCTTCAACATCGCTACTGTTCTGGGGCCGCGCTGGGTTGCTGCTGCAGCGCACAACGGCACTTCTTCAATCAGCTTGTGGATACTCGCCGCGCTTCTCTTTTTTGTACCGATGGCGCTGGTCATCAACGAACTGTCGTCACGTTTTCCGGAAGAAGGCGGATTGTACGTCTGGTCCAAGGAAGCCTTTGGAGATTTTCACGGCTTCGTTGCGGGCTGGACCTACTGGGTGTACACGATTTTTTATTTTCCTGGGTTGTTGCTGGCCAGCACTTCCATGAGCGCGTATGTGATCGGTGGCAAAGGAGCGGAACTGGCGCAGGACAGAACCTATCTGCTCGTGGGTTCAATGGGGCTGCTCTTCATCGCGGTGCTGCTCAACATCATCGGCCTGAACGTCGGCAAGTGGCTGCAAAACGCCGGAGGAGTTTCCACCTATCTGCCGCTGCTCATTCTTGTCGCGATTGGTGGAGTGATTTGGCTGAAGCACGGTTCGGTCACTCACTTCACGTTGTCGAATATGATGCCCACGTGGAATTGGGACACTGTCAATTTCTGGTCTCAGATTGCATTTGCGTTTACCGGACTTGAATTGGTTTCCGCGATGAGCGGCGAAATCCGCGAACCCAGGCGCACGCTGCCGCGTGCTGCGCTGACCGCTGCGGCCTTGATCGCCGCAATGTATATCGTCGGAACGTTTTCGGTCCTGGCGCTGGTGCCGGCTGGCGACGTCGATCCAAAAAGCGGTGTGTTTCACGCGATCACGGTCGGATCTGTCGCGCTGAAAATCGGCTTCGTTGGTATTCTTGCCGCCTTGCTCGTCACGGTCGGCAATGCTGGCGGTGTTGGAAGCACAGTCGCCGGAATTGCTCGTGTGCCGTTCGTCGTCGGGATCGACAGGTATTTGCCCAAGGCCTTCGGAAAGATTCATCCGCGCTGGAAGACGCCTTATGTTTCGATCATCGTGCAGGCCGTTGCTTCTGCGCTGGTGCTGTTGCTTAGCCAGATCAATGAGACGACGCGCGGCGCATATCAAGCGGTGATCGATATCACCATCATTCTATATTTCATTCCGTTTCTGTACATGTTTGCCGCGGCCATCAAACTTGCTGGACGCCCGGACCGCACGGCAAATCCTCACGCGGTTCTGGTTCCCGGAGGTAAAGCCGGTGTGTGGATTGCTTGCACTCTGGCGTTTTCGGTCACGTTGTTGTCGATTATCGTTTCTGTATTTCCGCCGGGAGATTCTTCGAACCGAAAGCTCTTTCTTATCAAAGTGATTGGCACCACGGTTCTGGCAGTCGCTGTCGGACTGATTTTGTATTTCTGGGGTGCAGCGAAGAAACGATCCGAAACATCTTAGACGGGATGTCGACATATCATTTTCGACGCTCCAGTGGGTTCTAGAATCCTTCTGAGACAAGACGGTCGAGCGTCAAGCGGCTTTGGGCTCCGTTGTTCGCGCGACCTTCCAAGTAGCGCTCTACGTATTTCCCAAGCACATCGCCTTCGAGGTTAACGAGGTCGCCTGGTACGCGATCGCGAATGTTCGTGTGCGCGTAGGTGTAGGGGATGACGGCGATTTCCGCGATGTGGTTGTGCCGGCGGGCAACGGTAAGGCTGACTCCATCGATGGTGATGGAACCTTTCGAGACGATGAAGCGCGCGAGGTCTCGGGGGACTTCCACGCCATACCACCAATTGTCACCTTCAGCAGTGAGATGCGCGACGCGGCCGGGACCGTCCACATGTCCAAGAACGAAGTGGCCGCCAAATTCTTTTCCTGCGGTGAGAGGCTGCTCGAGATTTACATCAGCGCCAGCCTTCAGCGAGGCAAAAGAGGTTTTGGCGAGCGTTTCGCCAGAAAGGTCCGCAGAGAAGTTTTCCTCGTCGCGATGCACGACCGTGAGGCAGCAGCCATTGACGGCGACGCTGCCGGAGACCGCGAGGTGCGGCGCGAGCGACGGAGCGTAAACGGCAAGTTTGCCGCCTGTAGGACGCACATCGAGGTGAGCGATTTTGCCGAGATGTTCAATGATGCCGGTAAACATGTGCCCTTAGCGGATGTCTCTTTCAAGATAGCAGATTTGCGGATTCAGCCAAATTTAACGGCTTGCCGCGAACCGATATGTTGGTTTCATGCGGCCGCTACAAAAACCTTACTAGAATTTAGTAAGATTGCGTGCACTAAACAATTGCTGTTCCAAGAGGCGGCACTCGATCTGATGACCAGCGAATCACGGGACCGGGAACTGGGGATGCACCGCAAGATCACGCGGCGGGATTTTTTGGATGGTGCGGCCATGGCGATCGGGGCGGTTACGCTTGGTCTGCATGGCTCAGTGACACCATCTCGCGCCGATGAACTGCCCGCATATCCGCCTGCGCTGACCGGGTTACGAGGAGATCAGGACCGGCTCTTCGAATATGCGCACAGACTGCGCGACGGAAAATCCTGGGAGACCTTTGGGTCGATTGAAGAGGTGCCCGAGCAGTACGACTTGGTCGTGGTTGGCGCTGGAATCAGTGGGCTGGCGGCGGCTCATTTTTACCGGAAACAGGCGGGCAATAGCTCGCGAATCCTAATTCTCGATAATCACGATGATTTTGGCGGACATGCGCGGCGAAACGAATTTGACGTCAACGGAAGATTGCTGCTCACGAATGGCGGTACGCAGTCCATCGAGAGTCCGGGTGAGTACAGCAAAGTTGCCAAAGGGGTGCTGAAGGACCTAGGAATTGACGTGCAGAAGTTTTATCAGAATTACGATCAACGACTCTATGCGGGCCTTGCCACTGGATGTTTTTTTGACAAGGAAACTTTCGGCGCGGACAAATTGGTGACCGGAATGGGCACAACACCGTGGGCCGAATTTCTCGCGAAAACGCCACTTTCTCCAGCCGTGCAAAAAGATATCGCGCGGCTGTATACAGAAAAGAAGGACTATCTGGCTGGGAAGAGCAAAGCGCAGAAAATTGCTTTCCTAAAAACGATCAACTATGCGGATTTTCTAACGAAGCATTGCGGGGCACGGCCCGAATCGCTGCCGTTTTTCCAAAAATATTCGCATGACCTATTCGCGGTAGGGATTGAAGCGATTTCAGCGTACGGCTGTTACAGCAACGCTGACGACTACGGATCATTTACATACGCAGGGTTCAGCGGACTGGGACTGGGCACGGAGGAGAACGAAGAGCCGTACATTTTTCATTTTCCCGATGGCAACGCCACGATAGCCCGGCTGCTGGTGCGGGAGTTGATTCCAAGAAGCATCCCTGGGAATTCGGCGGAAGACGTTATCACCGCGAAGGCGGACTACAGCAGACTCGACGCTGATGGAAATGCCGTGCGCCTGCGTCTGGGCAGCACGGTGGTGAACGCAAAACAGAATCGCGCCGGGGCGACGCGGAATGTAAGGGTGTCTTACGTTCGCGAGGGGAAGTTGAAGCGTGTGAGCGCCCGCCATTGCGTGCTGGCCTGTTACAACGCGATGGTGCCGTATCTCTGTCCGGAACTGCCGTCAGCGCAAAAGAAGGCGCTGCGATACTGTGTGAAGGCGCCGTTTCTTTATTCGCATGTGGCGATTCGAAACTGGGAGCCGTTCCAGAAACTGGGGATTCACCAGGCCATGGCGCCAGGCGGCTATCACTCATTTGTCGCGCTGGATTTCCCGGTGAGCGTCGGGAAGTACAAATTTCCGAGTAATCCAGAAGAGCCGGCGGTGCTGTTCATGTTGCGAACGCCATGTAGTCCGGGAGCGCCGCGTCGAGATCAATACCGTGCTGGACGGTATGAATTGTTAAGCACGAAATTCGAGACGATCGAAACAAACATTCGCGACCAATTGCAGCGGATGTTTGGCGATGGGGGCTTTGATGCGGCGAGAGATATCGAGGCCATCACGGTAAATCGCTGGGCTCACGGGTACGCGTATGAATATGATTGGTATTCGGATCGCGATCTGCCGCCCGGACCTCGGCCAAATGTGATTGGACGAGCGCCGCATGGAAACATCACCATTGCGAATTCCGATTCGGCGGCGCGGGCGTACACGGACGCTGCCATCGACGAGGCGTATCGCGCGGTGCAAGAACTTCCCGGGATCGGCGGCGCGTCTGGCGCGCGTATTCGATGACGCCCAAAGAGAAAAATTATTGGTTGGAGACAGTCGAAGCGCCGCAGATACTCGTGCGTGAATTGCCGGAATCCGTGGACGTTGTCGTAATCGGTGCGGGATTTACCGGATTGTCCGCGGCGCGCACTTTGGCGAAGCGTGGCGCGAAAGTGGCGGTGCTCGAAGCTGAAAATGTTGGATGGGGGGCGAGCTGCCGCAACGGCGGCATGGTGCTCACCGGATTGAAGCTCGGCGCGCCGGAGCTGATCGCCCGATATGGAAGAGAAGCCACGAAGCGGATGTATGCGGCCTCGCTCGAATCGATCGATTCCGTTGAAGCGATCGTGCGCGAAGAAAATATCGACTGCAATTTTTCGCGTTGCGGTCATTTAGAAGTCGCATGCAAACCTAAGCATTTTGACGGCTTCCGGCGCGGCGCGGAGACGATTGAGCGAGAATTTGGACACAAGCTTCGAATCGTAGAGAAAGCGGATTTGCCGGGAGAAATTGGCTCGCCGATTTATCACGGCGGAATGGTGGACGGAGTGAGCGCGGGGGTGAACCCGGCGCGATACGTTGCAGGACTTGGCAGTGCCGCGGCACGATCCGGAGCGGAGATTCACGAGAAGACGCGCGTTCTCGGCTTGGAACGGCAGACACAGAATGTCGGCTCCGGCTGGAAGGTGACCACCTCACGCGGGAGGTTGCACGCGGGGAACGTTTTGGTTGCCACGAGTGGCTATACCAGTCAAGTCACGCGGTCATTGCAGAAGAAAATTGTCCCCATCGGATCGTTCATTATCGTGACGGAGGCGCTTCCGGAAGCGCTGGCGCACGAACTGAGCCCGTGCAACCGGATGATCTACGATTCGAAACGCTATTTGTATTACTACCGCCTGACGCCCGACAGAAGGATGTTGTTCGGCGGACGCGCAGCGTTTTTCCCCGAAAATCGGAACACCGTGAGAGAGAGTGCTCAGATTTTGCGCGAGGGAATGATCGAAGTGTATCCGCAACTGCGCCAAACAAAAGTGGAGTATGTCTGGGGCGGCACCCTGGATTTTGCGTTCGACATCATGCCGCACGCGGGAAAAATGGACGACATGTACTACTCCGTGGGATATGCGGGACACGGAGTCGCGATGGCGACGTCACTCGGACAAAAAATCGCTGAAGCGATTCTGACTGGCCACGACAAGAATCCCTTTGCCCGAATTCCATTTCCCGGCGCACCGCTAGGACTCTACAACGGAAAGCCGTGGTTTCTGCCGTTCGCGGGTGCTTGGTACAAGTTCTTAGATTGGGTCAGCTAGTTAATCAAGTAAAGCAGCTACCACTAAAACTTGCGCGAGTGTTCTTTTGCCCAGCGTTCCACGACCACTTTTTTGTCCGTATAAAACTCGATCGCGTCGCGGCCCTGTCCGTGCATGTCGCCAAAAAAACTGTCTTTCCAGCCGCTGAAAGGGAAGTACGCCATCGGCGCCGCGACACCAATGTTGATGCCAATATTCCCAGCTGGCGCTTCGTAGCGGAAACGCCGCGCCGCGCTGCCGTTTGAAGTAAAAAGCGATGCCTGATTCCCGAATGGATTCTTTTGGAGAAACGCCATCGCTTCATCCAAATCTTTCGCGTGGACAAGGCTCAACACAGGGCCAAAGATTTCCGTGTGCGCAAGCTCGCTGTCAGTAGGCACGGCGTCTAAAATCGTGGGCTTTACGAAATTCCCGGATTCATAGTTCGAAACACTTGCGTTACGTCCGTCAACGAGCACTTTTGCCCCGGACTTTTCGCCTTCGCCGATCAACGTTTCGATGCGGCTCTTGCTCTGAGGCGTGATGACGGGCCCCATCTGCACACCTTCGTCGAGGCCGTAGCCGACGCGTAATTTCGATGCGGATTCGGCGATGGCGTCGCGAAACGTTTTCTGTGCATCGCCAATGGCCACCGCGACGGAGACCGCAAGGCAGCGTTGACCGGCGCAGCCGAAGGCGCTGTCGCTGATAATGTTCGTCGCCATGGTCATGTCGGCATCGGGAAGAACGATGACAGGATTTTTGGCTCCGCCCTGACACTGCGCGCGCTTTCCGCTCGCAGCAGCGCGAGCGTAGATGTATTTCGCTACGGGTGTCGAACCGACAAAACTGACCGCGCGGACTTTCGGGTGATCAAGGATCGTGTCAACAGCCGTCTTGCCGCCGTTAACAAGGTTTACAACTCCCTTCGGCAAACCAATTTGCTGGAGCAATTCGAAGGTACGTTTCATCGTCAGCGGCACACGCTCGCTCGGCTTCAACACAAAAGTGTTGCCGGTAGCGATTGCGTACGGAAGGAACCAGAACGGAATCATGGCGGGAAAGTTGAACGCGGTAATTGCGGCTACGACGCCCATCGGCTGGCGAATCATCGTTTCGTCAATGCCGCGGGCGACGTCTTCAAGATTGTAGCCCTGCATCATCATCGGAATACCGCATGCGACCTCGACGTTTTCGATAGCGCGGCGAAGCTCGGCTTTCGCTTCGCTGAGCGTCTTTCCGTTCTCAATCGTGATCAGGCGGCCCAATTCGTCGAGGTGCTCTTCGAGCAGCATTTTCAATTTGAAGAGCGGCTGAATTCGGTCTTCGGGAGGTGTGCGGCGCCATTCAGGAAATGAGGCTGCGGCAGCTTCGATCGCGGCGTTTACTTCGGCCACGTCGGCAAGTGGGACTTTTCCGAGAGCTGCGTGCGTCGCCGGGTTAACGAGATCTTGCCACTCGGTCGATTTGGAGTTGACCCATTCACCGCCGATGAAATGCGGGATGCGGACGTCGGAAACTGCTGTGGCGCTCATTGAGATACCTCTGCGGTCGCGGAGAATATGCGAGGAAGCGAGAACTTACATGTTTCGAGTAAAGTCTAGCGTAACTTCGCGAATCAGCCAACGAAAGATTGGTGCAGCTCAGAGATCGAAGTAGTTGTTAAGCAGTGCATCGACAGCGAAATCGGGGCCAAATTCATGAAGAAGTTTTTCGCGAAACGTCACTCTCGAAATATCCGTTCCCACGCTGAACGGGACTTTCGCATGGAGCGCCAGTCTTGGAGCGTAGAAGAGGAACAGACGATCCACGAATTCCGCCGTCAGTGCTGAGCCGTTCAGCCGAGGACCAGCTTCGAGCAGGACATTTAGAATTTCCCGCCGGCCCAATTCTTTCAGAACCGCTTTTAGATCGAGTAACCCGTGTCTAGAGGGCGCATTCGCAAGCTCGACGCCTGCGCCCTGCAATTCTTTCGCTTTCGGAGACTTCAGCGAAGCGCCTGTAAAAACGAGCAGATCATCGTCAGCAGATTTCACGATCCGTGCTTGCGGCGACAGCCGCAGCCTGGTATCCAAAATTACCCGCAGCAGCCGGCGGCGACGTGACAAGCCGCTGCGATCCGTGAGCAGAGGATCGTCAGCGAGAATTGTGCCGATGCCTGTTAGTAGCGCATCCGACGCGTGGCGAAGTTTTTGAACCTCCGCGCGCGATTCCTCCGAAGTGATCCATTCCCGCTGATTGGTTTTCCCTTGATTCGGAAGCGTGAGTTGGCCGTCCAGCGTCATCGCCGATTTCAGTGTCACGAAAGGACGTCCATTGCGGATCCAGCACGCGAAGCCGTGATTGAGCCGGCGCGCCTCGCCTTCGCAGACGCCCATATCCACGATGACGTCAGCCGCGCGCAGCACGTCAAACCCTCGGCCGGCAACTTTGGGATTCGGATCCTGCGTGGCCGCAACCACCCGCGCTATGCCCGCCTTGACCAGCGCCTGTGCGCACGGTCCGGTGCGGCCAGTGGTGTTGCATGGCTCAAGCGTCACGTATACGGTTGCGCCTCGGGCCCTCTCGCCCGCCGTTTTCAACGCGACGATCTCTGCGTGATCGCGCCAATCGTATTGATGAAACCCTTCACCGACAATTTGGCCGCCGTGAACTCCATTGCCGACGATGACGCAGCCGACGGTGGGATTTGGGCTCGCGAGGCCCACGCCTTTGCGCGCAAGCTCGAGCGCGCGTTCGATGAAGCGAATGTCATGCTCGTTCATCAGCTAGTCGAACAGGGAAGCAGCGTAGGTTTCGGCGTCAAACGGAACCATATCGTCAATTTTTTCCCCGGTGCCGACAAAACGAATCGGCAATCCAAGCTCGCGGGAAATCGCGACAACAATACCGCCTTTTGCGGTTCCATCCAGTTTGGTAAGCACAATTCCAGTGACGCCAACAGCGCCGGTGAATTCGCGCGCCTGTGCAAGTCCGTTTTGTCCCGTGGTGGCATCCATGACCAACAAAACATCGTGCGGCGCTCCGGGAATTATTTTGGCCGCGGTGCGTTTCATTTTCTCCAATTCGGACATCAAATTGGACTTGGTGTGCAGGCGTCCGGCGGTGTCGACAAGAACCACGTCGGCATTGCGCGCCTTAGCCGCAGCCATTGCATCGAAGACAACAGCTGCCGGGTCGGAGCCGGATTTCTGCTTGATGACTTCCACGCCATTGCGATGCGCCCAAATTTCGAGCTGTTCGATCGCTGCGGCGCGAAAAGTGTCCGCTGCGCAAAGCACGACGTTCAGGTTCTGCTGGCGCAGCCGGTTCGCGAGCTTCCCGATACTCGTGGTTTTTCCCGATCCGTTGACTCCTACGATAAAAATAACTCGCGGCTGTTTGTCGCCATTTGTAGCAGCCAAATCCTTTTGCGTTCCAATCGGAGCTTGCAGGATACGCGTGACGTGCGATTTGATCTCGCGTTTCAATTGAGAAGTGTCGGACAGCGCGTTGCGATCCAGTTTTTCTCTTACGGAGTCCAGGATTTCACGCGTGGTTTTGACGCCGAGATCCGCCGAAAGCAGCGCCGTTTCCAGGTGTTTCAGCGCCGCGGGATCGATCTGCTTTTCACCCAGAAAAATATTATCGACCGTCTGTGAGAGCGCGTCTTTTGTCTTAGTGACAGAAGCTTTCAGACGGTCAAGCAGAGAAGGCTCAAGGAGTCGTTCAGGTTTGCCAAAAAGTGAAATCATATCCAATCAAAAGTGTAACAGATGCGCCGCAGGTGCGTTTTCGGTAGTCAGCATTCACGGATGGAAATCGGAAGAAGAGACGGCCAGGGTCGCAGCGATCAGACTTGAACTTCGACTGCGGTCAGTCGCAGTTTGCCGCTGGTGACCGCGGCATCGAGTGCGGCGACGATCACGGCGTCAAACTTCGCACCAGTCAGCGCCTTGATGCGGGTGAGTGCAGATTCCAGTTCCATGGCCGTCTGGTAGGGCCGGTTCGTGGTCATGGCGTCGAGCGTATCCGCCACCGCGATCACGCGCGCCATCAGCGGAATTTGTGGAGCAGTGAGTCCGTAGGGATAGCCGCGGCCGTCCATGTGTTCATGGTGCAGTTCGATACCGGGCAGCATTTCCTTCAATTGGGAAACAGGGCGCATGATGTTGGCGCCTTTCACGGTGTGCTGCTTCATGAGCTCGAATTCTTCGGCGGTCAAAGCGCCTGGCTTCTTCAAGACGCGATCATCCACACCAATTTTTCCGACGTCGTGCAACAGTGCGGCAATTCGCAGCCTGTCTAGCTCTTCTTCAGAGAGTCCGAGCTCGCGGCCTATCAGCGTGGAATATTTCGCCACGCGGCCCGAGTGACCACGCGTATAGGGATCTTTTTCGTCGATTGCGGCGGCAAGCATGCGGATCGAGCCAAGAAAGAGTTCGCGGTTGGCTTCCGCCGCTTCTTTCAGTTTCTCGATGTATTCTTCGATGTCGCCAGCCATCTTGTTGAAATTTTCGGCGAGTTCGCTGATTTCGGACGCCCCCTGAACCTTGGTGCGCTGATGAAATTCACCTCGGCTGATGGCGCGAGTTGAAGCAGCAAGCCCGTGAATCGGCCGGCTGATGGCAACCGCAAACAAATATCCAACTATGATGGCGATCAGAACGACCACGCTCACGAACGTTAGTGCCTGGCGATTCAATTCCGTAACGCCCGCGTCGGCGCGCGCTTCGGAAAGACTACGCTGCGCAATCACGGCCCAATTCACTTCGGGGAACGTGCTGTAGGTCCCGATCATTTCCACTTGGCGCTTGTTTTCCATTTCCGTGAAGCGCAACGTTTCGGTGCTGCGGAGTTCATGGGGCAGCGACCGCACGCGGCCCACTACCGTCGAATTTGTGCTAACGTCCTCGCCCGGCGTGAATTTCGCCGTGTCATGGTGCGCCACGATGTGCCCCTGCTGGTCCACCACGAACACGCTTCGCCCGCGCACACTGGCGTCCTTGAGTCGGTGAAGAATCGGCTTCAGCGAAACAACGGCCGCAATCATTCCCGTGAACTGTTGATTCACATTCAGCGGAATTGCGATGACGAACGCCGGCTGGTTATCGGGTTCCAGTGCCAGAGGATCGCTGCGAAACTTCACCGAACCCAGCTGAGGTGATTGCACGCATGTAATGAATGCGCGCTGCAGCGCTTTGCTCACGAATGGATCTTTTTCCGCCTGAAAATTTCCCTGCGAAGCGCTGGTGCCTTTCCCCGATTTCCCCACTGCCGTCAAATACAGGAATGTCGACGGATTGCTCTCGACGGAATTTTCCAGAAGCCGCGTGACTTTGGGCTCCGACGCGGGATCTTCCACGTCTTGAATCAAGCCGCTGAGCACCAGAATCTGCCGGTCGCTCATCAACTGCTGCGTGATATTAGATTCAAATTGCTGCAATTCCTGCGAGAGCGAACGGGTGAGTTCAGTTTGTTGTACTCGCTCCGTATCCACCAGCTTGTCCTGGCTCAATTTCAGTACTTGCCGGTGATAAAGAAGCAGCGGCAGCGCGCTGACAAGCAGCATCGCGCCCAGAACGAGCCACAAAATACGTACGCGTCCCGCACGCAGCTTGGCCAAAATTGCGCTGAAGTTCTCCGCCATATTCCAGAATTTATTTTATCGACTATGCTGCCAAAACTGGCGGAACGAAAAACAGAAAGTGCGGATTTGGTATTGACCGTTGCGTACCCGACCCTTCGTACAGGCCTATTCGCGCCTCGATGGGCGTTCCATCACGTCGCGAATCGCATCGCCAGGTGGTTTTCCTTCGTGCAGGATGGCGTTCACCTGTTCGGTGATGGGCAACTCGACATTCGCCGCGGTCGCGAGATCGAGCAGCGCCGCGGCGGTTCCCACTCCCTCAGCCACCATTTTCATTTGGGCGAGAATCTCTTTGAGCACACTTCCCTTGCCAAGCTCAATTCCAATGTGGCGGTTGCGGCTCAACGCACCGTTGCAGGTCAATACCAGGTCGCCAAGTCCGGCAAGGCCGCTCAGTGTTTCGGGTTTCCCGCCAAGCCGCGTCGTCAGCCGCGTCATTTCCGCCAGACCTCGCGTGATCAGAGCCGCAAGCGAATTCGCGCCAAGGCCCAATCCGCTACAGACGCCCGCGGCGATGGCAATCACGTTCTTCATCGCGCCAGCGAGCTCTACGCCGAGTACATCGTTGTTTGTGTAAAGGCGAAATCCGGGGCCGGCAAATTCAGCTTGGACTTCACCGGCAGGGTCGGCGTAGTGCCGTCCTGCTACGCGCGTTAGTTCAAGTACCGGGCGTCCCGCAACGACGACTGCTGTTGGTTCGCCGCGAGCGGTTTCCAAGGCGAACGAAGGTCCGGACAGGATGGCCACACGCGCGGCCGCCGCATCGCCCAAAACATCGTGAACCACTTCGCTCATACGTGCGTGTGAGATCGGTTCCAGACCTTTCGTCGCGCTGACGAGAATCATTTCGCCGTGCCAATGCTGCCTGGCAAGTGTGTACACCTTCCGAGCGTACGCGGCGGGAATTGCGCCGACGACGATCTGCGCGCCGGTCATCGCCGCAGCAATATTATTGGTAACTTCGACTTGAGCCGGAAGCTTTTGGCCCGGAAGGTAGGTCTGGTTCTCGCGTTCGCGCCGGAGGAATTCCGCCAACTCGGGATCGTGCACCCACAGCGAAACTTCGTGTGGCTGGCGGCTGCGCGTCAACACAAGTGCCAGTGCCGTCCCCCAACTGCCCGCGCCGAGAATGGCAATTCTCTTCACGCTTCGTCTTGTTTTCTGCTTAACGAAAATTTTGGCTCTTCGCCTCGCGCCAGCCTGCCAATATTTGCGCGGTGCTGAACGATAACGAGCGCCGCGATTGCCAGTGATCCGACTGTCACAACATTCGGCGGCGCAAAGTGCGGAGCCCAAAATAGATAGACAAGCAACGGAATGGCGGCAGCAGCAGCCAACGAACCAAGCGAAACGTATCGCCAGAACCAAACGACCAACGCAAAGAGAATTAACGCGGCAACTATCGCTTCGGGACACAGCGCGCCAAAAATCCCCGCAGCCGTCGCGACACCTTTGCCGCCGCGAAACCTTAACCAGACCGGAAAGCAATGTCCGAGCAACGCAAAGAATCCCGCGATGACCATGACTCGCGCTTCCCCATGCATCACCCGGCCAGCGAGCCACACGGCCAGCCATCCTTTACCTGCGTCGAACGCTAAAGTCAGCACACCGGGTAACGGGCCGGCGACCCGCGCGACGTTCGTGGCGCCGATATTTCCGCTGCCCGTCTTGCGGACGTCAGCACCGTCGAAAAGTTTTGCGAGTATCAGCCCAAACGGAATCGATCCCAGCAGATACGAAACCAGGAACAGCAGGATCGGTGTAATCGGAACAATCACTGTTCTTTGCTTTCGGCTTCTTGCGGCACGAATTGGAATGAACGCAGCGTAGTGTACTCCGCTCCCGTACTTTTTCGCTTGCTTTCAACGAGATGAAATTCTCTGGTCGCCAGCGTACCAAAGCTGCGGTTTTTCCATTTCTCGATTTCTGCCTTCAGGGCAGGTGAGAGTCGGGTTTCTGCAAAACGCGCGATGGTAAGATGGGGCACAAACGGTTTTTCCTCGCGAGCGATGCCCAGCGGCGACAAGGCCAGATTCACTTCAGAGGCGAGCGGTGCAAGATTCGGTGAAGATTCGATGCCGACCCACGCGACGTTGGGTCGCCGTGCGTCCGGGAAAAATCCGGTTCCGCGAAATCCGAGCTTCACATGTTGTGCTGTATGGACTGTGCCGAGCGCAGTAGCAATCTCAGTCATACCAGCAGAAGAAACTTCACCGATAAATTTGAGCGTGATATGCAAATTTCCCGGGTTCACCCATCGAGGCCGCGCATCCGCACGGCGGAGTTCATCGATCATCGAAGAAATTTTCTCCCGCACGTCCACGGGAATCGACAAGGCCACGAAGAGACGCATCGTTCATGCCCGTTTTGGCGGTGTCTTGCCGTTATACAAAAAATGCACGCGCACCATGTCCAGCGCGGCTTGCGAAGCCTGCAACCGCACCATTTCGCGGTCGCCCGGCAGGCGAAGCGCGCGTTCGCGAACTCCCGTGGCGCTCGCCAGCGCAATATGCACCGTGCCCACGGGTTTTTCTTCGCTCCCGCCGCCCGGACCGGCGATTCCCGTGATGCCAACTCCCAGCGTACTTCCCACGTGGCGGCGTATTCCCTCCGCTAGAGCAATCGCAACCTCGGTGCTTACCGCGCCTTTTGTCGCGATCAGTTCGGGCGGAACGTCTGCCCACGCAGTCTTCATCTCATTGCTATAGCACACCACGCCACCGAGAAAATAAGCGGAGCTCCCGGCGATCGTCGTCAGACGCTCGGCAAAAAGTCCGCCAGTACAGCTTTCAGCGGCGGCAATGGTCGCGTTTTGCTTAAGCAAGTCCTGCGCGACGATCACCTCAAGCGGCGAGCCGTCGCGTGAAAAGATGCGGTCCGTCAAAGCAAGGTCCAGTCCGCGCTCGATGTCTAGAAACGTTGCTTCTGCATGCGCGGCATTTTCGGTCCACATCCGTAGATGGATTTGCACTTCGCCCGGCGAAGCGAGCACCGTCGTTTGCACTTCGGGATATCGCGTGTAAACAGGTCCCGCCAGATGATCGACATGCGATTCGCCGAGCCCTGTAACGCGCAATTCGCGATGAAACATGCGCACTGGCGAGACGCGGCGGTGAAGGCGCGGCAACACTTGTTCGCGAAACATCGGCTTCAATTCACGCGGCGGGCCGGGCAGCAGCGCGATCATCGTCTCGTGGGCTTCAAGCCACAGGCCCGGTGCCGTCCCGCGCGGGTTGTCGAGCGGCTCGCTGCCCTCTGGCACCATCGCCTGGCGCAAATTTGCTTCGGGCATAGGCCGGCCAAAAGATCGAAATCTGGCTTCAATCGCCCGCACAATCAGGTCACTGCGGACCAGCTTGCGCCCAAGCAATTCCGCCACAGTTTCCCGCGTCAAATCATCTTCTGTCGGGCCGAGCCCGCCGGATGAAATGATCAGCGGCACGCGATTTACGGCATCGCGAAATGCTTCCATTAGCAGCGCTCGATCATCGCCAACTACGGTTTTTCGCACAATTTCAATGCCAAGTTTGTTCAGTTCTTCCGTGAGAAAAAGTGAGTTGGTGTCAATCTTGTCCGGCGTAAGCAGCTCAGAGCCTACGGCAATGATTTCCGCTTTCATCGTCATTCATTTTAACCTTGGGCTGCTCGCTTCGTCCAAGCCACACTAGAGCCATCCCAGTTTTTTGATTTACAGCCTGGGCTGTCAACCTGTGATATGCCGATGGCAGAGTGGGTGTGGTTGTGGTTGTAAAAGAAAAGACGGAACAACACTAAATCAGCCGAGCAGCGGCAGTCCTCGAACGTCCCAATCCAGCGTGAAAACCGCGCTTGATGTCGCCACAATCGCCCGGCCCGACGGAAGCAGCGCCATCCCAACAACCCCAGCTCCACTTAGGGCAAGTTCTGCGCGGCCCTGCGGGGTGATCCGAACGATGCCGCGCCGCCCACCCAGCGATGCTGCGACAAACAAATGTCCGTCGCGATCGAACGCAAGTCCCTGCGGGCGTCCCAACCCACGGAAAAATGTAGTCACGTCGCCACCTTGCGAAATGCGGTACACGCGGTCAAAGCTCGAAGTGGTTGGACCTGTCGCGTAAAGCTCGCCGCTCGGATGAAACGCCAGGTGGTATGCCGCGACGGAAGGCTCAAGCGTCGCAAACACGAAAATTTCCCGGCTCGCACTGATTTTGAAGATTGTTCCGCTGCGATCTCCGACATATAAATTCTGATCGCGGTCGAATGCCAGCCCCGTCGCGACTCCCATGCCTTCAATCCACTGTTCGGATCGGCCATCCGCGGAAACACGGTGAATTGTGCCATCGTTTCTGCAAGAGACAAATAAATTTCCGGTGCGATCCAGGGCGAGTCCGCTGGGATTCGTCAGCGAGGTCACGAACGGCTTCACATTGAAATTCGACGTGATTTTGTACAGCGAAACAGGCACTCGCTGACCCCGCGGTCCGCTGAAGGTCACATAAATATTGCCGTCCGCATCCACGGCCGGGCTGGCCACGGGATGCAGGTTGTCCGCAATCTGCATTCCCACGGCGACGGGGAAAGGCTGGCTTTCGTGTTCGGGCGTTATGACACGAACCACTCCACCGTTTGCGCCTTCGGGGACACGCGCTACAAGCCGTTGCGGACTTGCCAGCGCCAACGTTGCTTCCGCCTCGCCGAAGCGCACCGCTGGATGTAAGTGCGTTCGCGTCGCGAATCCGCTACCGCGAATTTCCACTTCGCCGCCGGGAATCGCAGCCGCAGGCGCCACACTTTCGATGCGGGGAATGCCGTTTTTTTCCGTGGAGGAGCCCAAACCAAATTTCATAGCAAGCTAAAGTGTAACGCGACCTTCAGCAGAATGGCAGCGTAGAGTCCCGCCAGCCAATCGTCGGCCATGATACCCCAGCCGCCGCGCAGCTTTTCCAGATTGCGGATGGGAAATGGCTTCCAAATGTCGAAAAGCCGAAACAGTAGGAAGCCCGCAAGCAGATATTTCCAATTCAGCAGGCTCAGTGCGGAAAAAACCGCGTACGTGGAAAAATCCATATGCGCCAACAGGTTCGGCAATGCCACGGGAATCAGCGGAAGAATTAGGGTAATGTGCTGGCCGGCCACTTCGTCGATCACAACGAATGGAGGATCTTCAATGCCCGCGAAGGTTGCTGTTTTTCCGGCGCTCCAAACTCCTACGAACGACAGAAATAAAACCAGCAGGATGGCAGATGTCACCGGTACGATCAGCGCCGCATTGTGAATGTCCGCGCCCGGGACGAGAAAGTGATTGTCCACCAGAGTCGCCTCCGTGAGGCGTTGCTGCGAGAGCAAATCACGGATACTGTGCGGACGCAGGAAAAACAGCGACGTGAGTATCGCGGTAACCACGCCCACCAGCGACCCGAAAGTACCGGGAGCTTTTGGCGCGTAGCCGACACCAAGCGCTGTGGCGATCGCAAGGGCCAGACTTGGTTTTTCTTTTGCAGCTTCAGTTGACGGTGTCATTCCGCTTTCGTCGTGCGTCAGTCTCGGAACCGCTTTCCTCAAGCTCTGCTTCGTCGAAGACCGGATCGGACACTACATACGTTTCGCTGGCCCACGCGCCCAAATCGAGTAGACGGCAGCGTTCACTGCAAAACGGAAAATCCTTGTGGAGGTCGGAGTCCGTCGCTGTCTTGCAAATGGGGCAGCGGTGCTTCATCGTCAGAAGCTTAACCCAAAACGCGCAGCGGCGCTCCAGTGGTAATACGGTGGAGCCTTTCGTGTGCGGGAGGCTCGCTCTCCGGCTTGCGTTTCTCCGCGCGCGGCAGGATTTCTACTATGCGTCCGATCAGATCGTACGCATCGGTCTTCGTGATTTCCACGCGAGCAGCGTCGCCCGTGTCCGCGAATCGGCCGTCAGGCAGCTCGATGTCCGTCAAATATAGTTTGCCGTCTATTTCGGGCGCCATGCCTTGCAGGCGGGCTTCCCAAACGAGCGGATTGTCCTTTGAAGGTCCTTCGATCAAAGCTGTTTCCGTGCGGCTCTTCCAATTCTTCAATCGTTCACGGGAAATTTTCTTCTGGATGGCCATCAGGCGGTTGCGCCGGTCCGTCACAACTTCCGCATCGACCTTTCCATCCAACGCAAAACTGCCGGCGTTGTCCACGTCTGAATATTCAAAAACGCCCATCCAGTCAAATTGTCCGGCGCGCACGAAATCGCAGAGTTCTTTGAAGTCATTCTCCGTTTCGCCGGGAAATCCGACGATGAATGACGTGCGCAGCGAAACTCCTGGAATCGTCGCGCGAATGCGTTCGAGCAATTTCAAAAACGCTTCGCCATGCGAACCGCGCTTCATGCGCGCCAGCAGGTTGCGGCTGGCGTGCTGCAAAGGCATGTCCATGTACTTCGCAAGACGTGGATGAGCGGCAAGCGTGTCCAACAATTTCTGGGTGACGCGATTCGGGTACGCGTAAAGAAAACGCACCCAGAGAAGTTCATCGATACCAGAGAGTGCTTCAAGCAATTTCGCCAAGCCATCGCGAAGTCCCAGATCCTCGCCGTAAGAAGTGGTGTCCTGGCCGATCAGCGTGACTTCGCGCGTGCCACCGGCGGCAAGATTCTCCGCTTCGCGCAATACGGATTCAAAGCGGCGGCTGCGGAATTTCCCGCGTAATTGCGGAATGATGCAGAAGCTGCACGGATGATCGCAGCCCTCGGCAATTTTGATGTACGCGGCATGTTTCGGCGTGGTCAGAATTCGTGGCGTCAAATCGTGGTAGAGAAACGCCGATGGCTCCGCAGGCAAAACGCGCAATTCGCCATGCACAGCTTCCAGGATACGTTCCACTTCGCCGGTTCCCACGATCGCGTCCACTTCCGGCACTTGCGCGAGAATCTGGTCGCGGTAGCGTTCGACGAGGCATCCTGCAACGATAAGTCTTTTCGCCGAGCCGAATTTTTTGTGCTCCGCCATCTCGAGAATGGCGTCAACGGATTCCTTCTGCGCGGGTTCAATGAAGCTGCAGGTGTTCACCACCAGCACGTCGGCTTCGTCCGCGCGCGGTGTCAATTCGTAACCATCGCCCGCAAGAATGCCCATCATCACCTCGCTATCGACAAGGTTCTTGGGGCATCCCAGGCTGACAAATCCGACTTTCGGCATGGAGAAAATTGCGCCTTTTCGCAATCCTTTATTGTAGCACGCGCCCTAGCCGGGCTTGGGTGATCCCATTTGCCGAAGCGCGTTCATCTTGTGCGAAGTTCGGCGCGGATGGTTCCGAGAAGTTTTTGCAGACGGGGTACATCGCACCTGGCATTACCAAACCGAGCGGCGGCGTAGAGCAGTGTGAACTCTTCCACCATCGAGCTCAACGCCGGCTTTTTTACCGCCGCAGCGAACTCAAACGGAGTTTGCGTTTCGTTTCGCGTATAACCGTGGCGGCCCATCAAGTGCAGCAACTCCGAATACATTCTCGAGGCAATTTGTGAACTGGCCGCGCTGACGTTCTTTCCGCGCGACGCCACAGCCATGCGCAGTTGCCGCAAAAGCCGGCCGACCAGGCCATAGCGCAGCGCAACGAGCAGCACAACCAACAGAAGCGGTAACACGAATGAAACTCCCGCGTGGTGGACTTGCCACATGCTGAGATCATCTTTCATGTGCCGCTGTATTTTGGACAGCCAGGCGACACCAAATTCGCGCCAGTTGCGCGATTTCACCTGGAAACTTTGCGCAAGCGCCGTCTGGTGCGCAAAATCGTAGCTGATCACCCAGTCGTTCCACGCCAATTCTGCCCAGTCCGCAATCTGCGAAAACCGCGAAAGAAAACTAGTCGTCACGATCGGAGCGTCAGGCGTTGGGTCAAATACGATCCAGCCGCTTCCAGGAAAATACGCTTCCACCCAACTGTGCGCATCGCTGGCGCGCACGATGTAATCGCCGCCCAGTTCATTGAACTCTCCGGGCAGAAACCCGTTCACTTCGCGCGAAGGAATCCCCAGCGTGCGCAGCATAACAGTCATCGATGACGCGAAATATTCGCAGTGCCCTGCGCGCGTTGTGAAAAGAAAGTGTGCGAGCGGATCTTTGCCGGGATTCCCAGTCAGGTCTAGCGTGTAGTGATATTTCGTTTTCAGAAAATGTTCGAGCTCGGTGGCTTTGTCATAGGGCGTGGGGGCGTGCTCAGTTGCCGAACGCGACAGAGCAGCAATCCGCGGATCAATTTCTGAAGGCAATTGCAAATACATATCGGTGATCGCCGCCGGATAATCGGAGCCTGCAGCCGCAAGCCGAGGGCGGTCGAGCGCCGGAAGTTGCGAAATTCCCGTGTAACGCACGGAGACAAAGTTATGAAACGGATTGATCAGCGAACCTGCGGAATCCCGGTACAGATAGGAGCGCCGGTGGCTGACACCGCCAGCTTCTCCTGTGAAATTCCCGCGAATCGCCAGAGTGTTCCCGGCGACGAAGAGCGCATCGGATGCCATAGGCTCCTGCAGCACGGTGAATTGCAAAATTTCTCCGCGCAATTCGCCGGGTTTCGGTTTGTCACGTAATGCGATCCAGCCGTCACTGTTGGCCGAAAGCGTCTCCGGTCCGCGCTCTGCCGACGTCCATCGCCTTCCGTCGAAGTTTGCCAGGGCGTTGCCACGCCAGCGCAGCGCCGGATAGTTGACCGGTGAACCGGTTTCGACTCGCAGTACCACCGCAGAGCTTTTTTTGATTTCTCCAATTTGTCCGAGTTCCACTTGATCGGTAAATCCGCTAAGAAGCGTTGGGTTGAAACTGGTCTTGCCGAGATAGCCTGCGCTGACGCGAGGAAGGAGAAAAAACAAAACAATGCCGCAAAGGATTGCTCCTATGGATACCGTGAGGGCCGCGAGGCCAAGTGCCCGCGCGAGCTTGTTCTCGGCGTTCGGCATCGAAGCGCTCGGGGGGATCAATGCGCCGCTCGCCCCGCGGCGGAGTTCAAGTCCTGAATACGTTGCAACGGCGAACAGAAGAAACAGGAAAAATAAAAAGAGGAAGGTCGTGTCCACGGTGAGTACGGCGGAAGCCAGCACGGCCGCAAACGCGAGCATCACCAGAAAGTGCGCGTCGCGATCGGTTCGGGCACTGTATAACCTGACCAGAAGAACAAAAATCAGGAAGTGGACCGAGCTGATCAGCGCGGCGTAAAGAGGAGGATTAGGAGAATTCGCGGCCAGGCTTCGCGAGAGGAAAAACATATCCATAGGGAAGAAAATGAGGTAGCACAGCACCATAAATGTGGCCGTGCGGGAGGTCAGTTCGGGTTCGTGGCCATACCACCAGCGCCGGACGCGGTACAGCAGAGCAAACGTTGCGACGATCGAAGTGAACAGATCGATTTTTCCAGTGCCAACCAGTGTGAGGATCGCCGTAAGGAGCAACAGAAAAAGAGAAACGCGAAAAAAGCGTTCCGCGGGAAGAGGTTGCGCGATAGAGACGGACGTAAGGGCAGCCATGGCCGAACCTTAATCGTAGCATTCGGCCTGCAAGTGCGGACGGCAGCGGTCCAATCGATAACCGTTAGTGTGTTGTTTTCGATGCCGAAAGATGTTTGACAGCACTTCGAGCGACTTTCCGGGTGAGACCGGAAACCGGCATCGACTGAATCTCGGTTAGCGGCAGGTGTTTTGCGGCCAAAATCTTGGGTAGACGCTTCACGCGAACAAGGTAGGCAGCGACAGAGATGGTTCGATACGTAACAGTGTGCCGCACTTTATCCAATAGTTCTGGTCGAACGAATTTTGCGTTTTCGATTCGTAAATCGCGCTGCAGAATTGTACGAAAGGCATTCTCCAAATCTGCCCGTGCCGACACGGTAGGAAAATGCCAGAGTTTGGCCACCAACGACGGAATATGATCGTCGGGCTTGCTGCCGGCGAGAGTTGCAGGCGGAGGCAGAAGCAGGGAATCGCCCTTTGAATCCAACAACACGACGCTGACCAGTTGAATCGCTACAACGGCGCGCTTCTTGCGTTTTTCCGGCAGCGATTCGGCAATGCCAAGTTTTCTTCCTTCGCAGAATTGCGCTACCGGACAAAGCAAACACTGCGGCGCGCGCGGAGTACACATCGTCGCGCCGAGCTCCATCATCGCCTGGTTCCAGTCACCGGAAGATTTCTGCGCAAGGAGACGATCAGCGCTCGTTTGCAAATTGGCCCAGCGCTTCGGTTCCCGCAGATCGCCGCGAATTGCTTCGAGACGGGACACCACGCGAGCGACGTTTCCGTCAAGCACGGCGTGCTTCTCATCGAACGCGATGCTTAGGATGGCGGCCGCGGTGTATTCACCGATGCCTGCCAGGGCCAAGACGTCTTCGCGTTGCCGCGGGAATTTGCCTGCGTGCCTTCTAACGATTTGCTGCGCGGCGTGCTGCAAATTGCGGGCGCGGCTGTAATAGCCGAGTCCGGACCACAGGCGCAGCACTTCTTCCTGGGGAGCCGAGGCGAGGCACTGCACGTCGGGGAATCGCGCGAGAAACCTTTCGTAATAAGGTATTACCGCCGCGACGCGCGTCTGCTGCAGCATGACTTCCGAAATCCAAATGCGGTAGGGATCACGATTTTTGCGCCAAGGCAATTCGCGCTGAAAGGTCTGGAACCAGCTGAGAAGCGAATCCCGAAATTTCGGTAAATCGGCGGTATCCAAATGCTCACCCAAAACAAATCTGTTAACGCAGTTGACGGATTTCTTCAAGTGACTCGAGGAAGATCACGTACGAAGAGTGCCACAGTTCGGCGGGAATGGTGCCGCGAGCGCGGCTGGTCACAATGATTTTGAAAAGTTCGGGTGAGGCGGCCAGGTCCTGCAACAGCGCGCTCTGTGCTTCCGTTGATACCGGTTGCGCCAATGCCAGGTGCTGCAGAATCGCAAATATGTTTTCTTCCGCCGGGGCGAGCATTGTTTCGATTCCTGCGCTGCGAAATTGCAGGTAAGCATTGCGCTCGTAGAAGTGCCAGGCAATTCCCGCACAGAGCGTGACAGCACGCTCAAATCTTTCCTGCAACCTTGCGGTGTTCTCGGCGCCTACATTCCCTACATTCCCTCCATCCCCCCCATGCGGATCGAGCACCAGCAGCAGGCGGCGATCATCCTCGCGGGCGAATTCTCGCACCATCAAGGAGCCGGCCCGCGCGGAGGCTTTCCAGTGCACATGACTTGCGCTGTCGGTCGGAACGTATTCGCGCAGGGAGTGCAGGTCGTGTCCGCGGCCT
>Ga0207646_10000925_pt1 | contig 37781 bp, 40 predicted proteins | sample KBSK5502metaG_FD_184343 | JGI IMG/M metagenome (GOLD analysis project Ga0207646, IMG submission 184343) | Corn, switchgrass and miscanthus rhizosphere microbial communities from Kellogg Biological Station, Michigan, USA - KBS K5-50-2 metaG... | ecosystem: Host-associated > Plants > Roots >... | reverse complement strand
GTTTGTGTGAAAGTCACTCGCGAGTTTTTAGATTTTTCGGTGCTCGACGGCAACGATCTCGTCACGCCGGCTCCGGAATGGGGATTTCCCGGACTCAAACCCGGCGACAAATGGTGCGTCTGCGTCGCGCGCTGGAAATCCGCGCTCGAACACAATCGCCCCGCGCCGGTCGACTTGGAAGCAACCCACGCTTCCGCCCTCGAATTCGTTACGCTGGAAGATCTAAAAGCGAACGCCCTCAAATAAGTGGCCTAAAAGCAGCTTCTTAGGCGATGCGTGTTACAGCCCCGCAGCGCAATTTGCCGTTGTCTCGTCGCTTTTGCGGCGAGCATGCTTTTCATCGCCCCATCCCAAGCGCAATCATGGCGGACGCGCGAAACTGTTTATCCGGCGCAGACGGTTGACGGCGTACCCCTGCAACCGTTCTCGTTCGATCGAGAACCTGCGCGCCCGCAGGCGATTCAAGTCGCGTATTACACGCCTCGACCGACTCGCCACGCTGAACCGATCCAACGTGACGAATACGATTCTGAAGCGACCGCGCCCGGATTCGATATCGGCGGTTCGCATCCGATGGTTCCCGGAAATCGCGCGGTGGTGCGGAATGGAATCGCTTATGCGCCGGCGAATGCGCCCGACGCGGTCAAACATGCAATCTGGGCGATCAATTCCATTCGCAATCGCCCTTATGTTTGGGGCGGGGGACACGGATCGTTTCATGATTACGGTTACGATTGTTCCGGCACAGTTTCGTTCGCGCTTCATTATGCCGGTATGCTCGAGCAACCATTGCCTTCGAGCGATTTTCTTCGTTACGGCGAAAGCGGCCGCGGCCGCTGGTTTACGATTTACTCGCGGCACGGTCACGTGTTTGCGATGATCGCTGGTCTGCGTCTCGACACGACCGATCTGCGCGACGGCAGCGATGTTGGTCCGCGCTGGTACATCGATGGTCGCGACGCCTGGGGTTTTCAAGTGCGGCATCCGGTCGGGTTGTAAACGGTCGCGTTCGCAGCCAACATAACGGCAACTTGAAACTGCCGTTCAGCTTTTTCCTAGCGCTGCGTTATCTCAAACCGAAACGCACGTTTCTTTCCATCATCACTCTGATCTCCGTTCTCGGCGTTACGCTCGGCGTGACTGTGCTCATTCTCGTGATCTCGGTGATGACCGGTTTCGACCGCGAGCTGCGACAAAAGATAATCGATTTCGATGCGCACATTCTCGTGAAAAGCGAGGACGTGATGCGCGACTGGAGGACACTGCAGAAGAAGATCGACAACACACCGCACGTGGTCGCGACGGCGCCGTTCGTGCAAGGTCCGGTCATCGTCGAATTCCAAAACCAGCGCCTGGCGCCTGTGATGCGCGGAATCGACCCAATCCAGGAAGAAAAAGTGATTCCGATTCGCAAATTCATAAAGGAAGGTCAACTGGATCTCGATGGCGAATCGGCAGTGCTCGGGAGCGACCTCGCCCGCATCTTGCGCATTAATGTTGGCGACAAGCTGACCGTCTATTCGCCCGGAAATCTCGGACAAATTCTCGACGAGATTAAGAACCTCGAGAACGCGAAGGGCGCAGACGAAAAGAAAGCGCTCGACAAATTGCGCGAGGTTGTTCTGCCAAAAGACGTGACCGTCACCGGCATTTTCGAAACCGGACGTTACCAATATGACTCCGAGTTTGTGCTCGTGCCGATCTACATCGGACAGGAGCTTTACAATCTGGGCGATGCGCTGCATGGCATCACCGTTCGGACGGACGATCCCTACGGCGCCGATCGCGTCAAAGAATCGCTCGAGCAATTTCTCGAGCCGCCGGTTTACGCCCAAACGTGGACCGAGATGAACCATCAGTTCTTCGAAGCTGTGCGCCTCGAACGCAACGTCATGTTCTTTTTACTCTTTTTTATCGTCGTGGTCGCGGCGTTCGGGATCATGAGCACGCTCATCACCGTCACCGTTCAGAAAAGGCGCGAGATTGGAATTGTGAAAGCGCTTGGCGCAAACATTTCCCAGATCATTTGGGTTTTTCTGGGGCAAGGGACCGTAGTCGGACTTTTCGGCACGCTCACTGGTTTGGGTCTCGGAATGACGCTGATTCGTTACCGCAACGAATTCAGTCACTGGCTCGCGTCGACGTTGCACATCGAAATTTTCCCGCGCGAGGTCTACCAATTTTCCCAGATCCCCGCGCAAGTCGTGCCGCACGATGTCGCGATCATTTGCATCAGCGCATTTTTGATCTGCTCGCTCGCCGCTCTGATCCCTGCCTACTTCGCCGCCCGCCTCGACCCAGTCCGAGCGTTGCGCTACGAATGAGAATGACGAATCCTCCCATGGATGCGGACACGGGAATGAGATCAAGAGAGTTTTCCAAACAGTCCCGATCATCGTTTTCGCGACGGGATTGGGTTTTGGCCATCGTCCTGCTCGTCGTAACGCTGATCGCTTACTCGCCCGCCTGGAATGGAAAGCCGATCTGGGATGATGACGAGCACCTGACTAGACCAGACCTGCGTTCGTTAAATGGGTTGGTGCAGATCTGGACGCACTTGGGAACTACACACCAATATTATCCCGTCGTTCACACGATCTTCTGGATCGAGCACTGGATCTGGGGCGACACGCCGCTTGGGTATCACCTGACCAACATTCTTCTCCACGTGGCGGCGGCTTTGCTGTTGGTTCGGATCCTCAGAGAACTACAAGTGCCCGGGCGATGGGTTGCGGGCGCAGTCTTCGCTTTGCACCCGGTACAAGTAGAGTCGGTCGCGTGGATATCGGAACTGAAGAACACGCTTTCGGGGCTATTTTTTCTTTCCTCGATACTTTTCTATTTGGGATTTGATCGGACCAGAAAGCGGGGTGGATATTTTGCAGCGCTCGGGTTGTTTTGCCTCGGACTGCTATCGAAAAGCGTCATCGCGATTCTACCTGCAACCATTCTCGTGGCTTTTTGGTGGGAGCGGGGCAGACTTTCCTGGAAGCGAGACGTCTTACCGCTCATGCCGTTTTTTACAATCGGAATAAGCGGCGGCTTTTTTACAGCGTGGGTCGAGCGGACCTTCGTTGGTGCACAAGGCCCTGCCTTCCAATTGTCGATCATTGAGCGAATCCTCATTGCCGGACGCGCATTTTGGTTCTACCTGTCGAAGCTTTTTTGGCCGACCCACTTGATCTTCATCTATCCGCAGTGGGATGTTAGTCAGGCCGTTTGGTGGCAGTATTTATTCCCGATTGCGGTATTACTGCTCTTCGTCGCCTTGTGGATGTTGCGGCAAAAGTGCCGCGGGCCACTTGCCGCATTTCTCTTTTTCATCGGCATGCTTTTCCCAGTGCTTGGCTTTCTCAATGTGTTCCCCTTCATCTATTCGATCGTGGCCGATCACTTTCAATACCTCGCCTGCATCGGCATCATAACATTGACGGCCGCCGGTCTTGGTCTATTCGTGGCCGCTGCGCCACCGTGGGTCCGCCGGACTGGCATGGCGACGTGTTTCATATTAACCGCTGTATTGGTCGGCTTGACCTGGCAACAGACGCGAATGTACCGGGACGAGGAGACGCTTTGGCGAATCACGCTTTCACGAAACTCGGATTGTTGGATGGCGCACAACAACCTCGCCAGTCTGCTGCTTAAGAGCGGACGCCTCGACGAAGCCATCGTTCACTATGAAGAAACGCTGGCAAAACGGCCCGACCCGGAAAGAGCGCACTATAATCTGGCGGCAGCGTTCGAGGCCGCAGGAAAGACCGACCATGCAATTGAGCATTATCGCATGGCGTTGGAAATGAGGCCCGATTACGCCGATGCACACTATAATCTCGGCGGCGTTTTTGCCCGCAACGGCCAAATTGATGAGGCCATCACAGAGTACGAAGAGACTTTGAAGTTGCAGCCAAATGATGCCAACGCGCATAACAATCTCGGCAATGCCTTGGTGCAAAAAAGTCGGCTACAGGAAGCGATCGATCATTACCGTGCGGCCTTGCAGTCGAGAGGCGATGATTCTGGAATCCAATTCAATCTGGGCCACGCTCTCGCGCGAGAAGGACAGATGGATGACGCTATTGTGCATTATCGGGCCGCTCTCTCGATCCAACCTGATAATGTAGAGGCGCGATATGAATTGGGCAGCGCGTTCCTTCAGAAAGGCCAGGCAGAAGACGCAATCGTCTGCTACCAGGAAGTTCTGGCGATACGACCTGATCACATTCAAGCGCACACCAATCTTGGCAATCTCTTTCTACAAAAAGGCGAGATGGCGAAGGCGATTGCACAATACGAAAAGAGTCTTGCGATATTTCCTCAAGACGTCGTCGCCCAAACGGATTTGGCCTGGGTTCTTGCAACTTGTTCTGATGGATCACTGCGCGATGGAAGAAGAGCCTTGGAGCTGGCCCGGTCCGCAAACGAACTCTCCAGCGGAAAAGATCCATTCGTGCTTCATTGCCTGGCTGCGGCTTACGCCGAGACCGATCAATTTTCTAACGCAGTTCAAACTGCCGAGAAAGCGATGCAGCTCGCCTCCGAAACGGGCAACCAAGGATTAGCGAAAGCGCTCACAAGGGAAATGGAATTCTACAAATCTGGATTGCCTTACCGAAGGAATGCTAAGTAGTCTGGTTACCAAAGTCGTTTCTTATTACTTAGACGAAGAAACTGTTGCGTCGTCACTCTGATTCCCGCGTACTTCACCGCACGCCTCGATCCGGCTAAGCTCATCGCTACGAATGATTTAACTCCGACTCGTGCTCTTGCTTATCATCCAAATCAGGAAGAGCTCGAGCACGCGAAAAGCATAATCGTAGCCGCCAGGCCACTCACTTTGCCGCGGGCCGGCGACGTTCAAGATGTTGATCTTGTGCTCGCGCACAAAATCGACAATCGATTGCGCGGCGTCTTCGACGGACATCTTCGCCGCGTCGATCAATTTGTGGGGGCGCAGCAATTGCTTGCACCATTCAACTGTGAATTCAGTTCCGCCGCGCAACTTTTCAAAATAAATGACGAGCGTCGCGTCGGAATCCTTGACGTTCTGCAAAGTGCGCTCGGCGAAGCTCCCCTGCTCTAATTCTTTGACCGGATAACGATCTGGAATTCTGCTGAACTCATCGAGTCGAGCGGCCGGGCACCAACCGCCGCAATCAACTCCGTGTTGGAGCGCGACATCGAGCGCCGCCCGATCAACCCCAGTTTGGCCGCCTGAAATAATTTTCAATCGCCTGTAGGAACGATGTCGGCTCGCTCCACCATAAGAATGACTGTGCGTTCCGGCGCGCGTGTCCGATGCCGAACCCCTTTCGGCACGACGAAACCTTGTTGCGGTCCAAGATCGACAACTTTGTCTTCAAGATCGATCAGGAAATAGCCGTCGAGAACAAAGAAAAATTCGTCGATGTCGTTATGCTCGTGCCAGTGATATTCGCCCTGCAACACGCCCAGCCGCACGACCGAGTCGTTCACCTGACAAAGAGTTTGGTTGTACCAGTTGTCCGTACACGCATCGGAGAGTTTCTGAACGTCGATTACTTCAAGCGGTTGGTGCAGAATGTTGAGATACGTTTTGTACGGAAAATCTTGAGGTGATTTTGCTGAATCCATTTTGCTAGCGCTTATCTTGTCATTCCGACCGAAGCGGAGGAATCTCTAAATATTTTGTTTTGAGAAACGTGTCAGGCCGGAAATAGCTAGAGATGTCTCGACGGAGCCTGTCCTGAGCGAAGTCGAAGGGATCGACATGACAGACTCTTGCTATTCCTCGCCGTCGAAATAGTCGGTCTCGTGGCTCTTGATCACCACGCGATCTGCCGCTGACGTCTTGTTCACCTTCCACTTCCCGCTGTCGGGATAGTAAGCCGATTCGCCGATCGGATTATCGGCAATCACATAATAAATGAGATCTTCCTTGCCGGTGTTAGTAATTTGATGCGGTTCGTCCGGCCCGAAAATGAATGCATCGCCTGTAATAACGTCGGTCGTCCCGTCTTTATTTCGCACACTGCCTTCGCCGCTGATCACGAGATAAAGTTCCCACGCTGCTGAGTGCGCGTGATACGGGAAATTACTTTTCCCCGGCGGCACTCGCGTCCATTCCAAGTCGAACGGATGCCGCTTTGCGAAATCGAGCGAGTCCGGATCGCGACCGAGCGCAATTGAGATTCCCTTGAAGTGCGCGGCGTACTTTCTGCCCGGCGATTGCCACGGCTCTTCCTTCATCTCGTTAACGTTTACTTTACGCATCCAAAAAATTAATCTGGAAGCCATGAAACCATGAAAATTCCAGTTTAAGAAATTCCTGGCTTCCTGGTTTCCAGATTCTGATTTTACTCTTCTCCGTCGAAGTAATCCGTCTCCTTTCCTTTCACGATCACTTCCTTCATCTCTTCCTTCCAGACTGCGAACTTGCCGCTATCGGGATAATGACAGGAATCGCCGCGCGGATTGTCGGCGATCACATAATAAACAAAATCTTCCTCGCCGGCATTGGTGAGCTGATGTGCTTCACCCGGCCCAAAGAAAAACGCGTCGCCCGCGGTGACGATTGTCGATCCATGCTTGTCGCGAATACTTCCGCGACCGGACACAACGAGATAAAGCTCCGATTCGGTTGAGTGCGAATGATACGGACAAAGCGATTTCCCTTTCGGAATGCTGACCAGCGCGAGATCGAAAGGATGCCGCTTCGCCAGATCGAGCGACTCCGGATCCCGCCCAAGAGCGATCGAAATGTTTTTCGATCTTCGCCCAAACTTTCCCTTCGGCGATTGCCGCTCCTGCTCTTCAATATCTTTCAGATTTACCTTACGCATACGATCGACCATGAATCGTCTTCCAGTTTCGCGGGTGATTTCATTTCGGCGCAGGAAATATCACAAGGTTCATGTCACCGAGACGGCGGCTGCAAAGGATTTTCGTTCCGTCGGGCGACCATCTCGGATTTACAAATTCACCAGGAGCATCGGTCAGCTGGCGAACGCCAGTGCCGTCCCGGTTCATTACGACAAGTTGAAAGGAGTCGTTCACCCGTCGGGAAAAAATAACGCGCTTGCCGTCGGATGACCAAGCCGGCCAACCATCGATGTTTCCTTCACCAGAAATGTTGCGATCATCCGAACCGTCTGACTTCATGACAAAAATTTGCGATGCTGCGCCGTTGATGCGGCGGTGCAAGATCGACATCCCATCGGGTGAATACGACGCGTAAGTATATCCGCCGCCGGTCGTAATTCTTTTGAGGTCAGTCCCGTCGGGCCGAATGGTGGCGAGGTCCATTTTCTTGTCGGCTTGTTCGCCGATCACTTTGTTATCACTTGGGACATTTGTGCCGTCAGCCGCCGTCGCGCCGGAGAAATATGTCGTGTTAAAAAGAATCCGCTCGCTGTCCGGCGCCCAGGTCGGATGGATGTTTTCGGCTTTGCCCTGAGTGAGCTGCCGGACCTCAGTCCCATCGGCTTTCATCACAAAGATTTGGGAAACACCGTCGCGAATCGACACAAACGCAATTCTCTTTCCATCCGGCGCCCATGCCGGTGAATCGTCTTCAGCGTCACCAGTTGTACGTCGGCGCATGTCGCCTCCGTGATTGATGCTGCTCGCGTCCATCACGTGCACTTTCATCCCGCCATGACGACTGGAAATCAGAACGATTTGATGTCCATCGGGCGACCAGAACGGCTCGTAATCGACAACATAAGTGAACGGTTTGATTTGCTTGAGCGGAAAATCATCAGCAGTCGCTTGCAATGCACTGCCGAAAAGGAGCAGTGCTCCAATTACGCACGCGCGAGACGTCACAGTTTCCATTTCTTCGGCAGCTTTTGTTTTAGTTTTTCGACTGGGGCGAAGAGGTCGCCCATTTTTTTGACGCGCTCCAGAGTTCTGTCGGAGCGGAATTTTAGGAGATCGGCTTTTTTCTTTTTCAGGCAGTTGGCGACTTCGTCCCAGGTGACCGGAGTCGAAACGGTCGGTTCTTCCCTCGCGCGGAGTGAATAGACGCAGATCGTGGTCTTGTGTTCGTCATTCTGGCTCCAATCGACGAACACTTTTCCTTTCCGCACCGATTTCGACATGTTCGAGGTGACATTGCCATGTTCGCGCTCGAGATGTTGGGCGAGCGCGCGCGATAAATCTTTGGTTTGATCGAACGTGGCCGGCGTGTTGAGTGGCACGTAAACCTGCAAACCTTTTGAGCCGCTGGTTTTGGCGAACGATTTTAATTTCGTTTTGCCTAACAAATCGCGCAGCCACAGTCCGACCTGGCAGCATTGAACGATGTCGGCCGGCGCGCCGGGATCGAGATCGAACACCATCATGGTCGGTCGCGCGACGTCATTCTTTTTCGCGAGCGAGGTGTGCAGTTCGAGATCGGCCAGATTTGCCGCCCAAACCAGTGTCGGCAGATCTTGCGCGAGGCAATAATTCATCATCCGATTGTTGCCTTCGCTCCAAACTTTCGCCGTCTTGACCCATTTCGGCCGATGCGTCGGACAATTTTTTTCATAGAAAAATTCCGCGTCGACGCCGTTCGGGTAACGCTTCATCGTCAGCGGCCGATCTTCGAGATGCGGCAAGAGCACTGGCGCGATCCGGATGTAATAATCGATGACCTGGCCTTTGGTGAACCCGACTTTCGGGTAAAGCACCTTGTCCAGATTCGAGACCGAAAGCTTTTTGCCTTCGACAACGAGCTCAGCTTTTTCGGGCATGACTCAACGTTTCTCAGCCACAGATTTACACAGATTAATCTGGAAGCCAGGAAGCCAGGAAACAAAACAGAAAGCAAAAACTCAGAATTCCTGGATTCCTGGTTTCCTAATTAGTTTTTTAAATCTAGGCGAAGAAGCGTTCGGGCGAGAGCATGGGCTGCGGTTTGCAGATGCGGGCGACGCAATGCTCCCAGCTTTCGTGGCCGCTAATGATTTCAATCTCGACGCGCATGAAATAAATCGGCACCTTCATTTCCGCCTCCGGCAATCGCGGCATGCGGACAGCGTCTTTTTCGGTGGTGACGATCATCGCCAGATCGCGCCGGATGCAGCGATTAATGAAACTCCGCAGTTCCGCTTCGGTGTAGTAGTGATGATCGATGTAGCGCAGCGCAAGATCGACATGGGCGCCGAGATTTTTGAGAGCACTCTCGAAACTTTCCGGAGCAGCGATCCCGCATATCGAACCGATGAACGCGCCGTGCAATCGGTCGAGCATTAATCGCTCGCCGGTATAAATGTTTTGCAGGTAAAGCGGTCGGTGCGCGCACTCGATGATCTCGGCGGTGCGATTGTAGCGGCGGATGCGCGCGATCAACTTCTCGTTCGATTCTCCGGTATTTTTCGTGATGAAAATGTAGCTCGCGCGGCGCAAGTTTCGCGGAGCCTCGCGCAACGTGCCGCGCGGCAACAGGAATTCGTTACCGAACGGCGCTTGTCGATCCACCAGCACGATGTCGAGCCGATGTTTCAGGTGGAGATACTGCAAACCGTCATCGAGCAGGAGCGTGTCCACTTTCCATTTGTCGATCGCAAATTTCCCGCTTTTGACGCGGTCTTTGTCCACCAGCACGATCACGTCTTTCAAATTGTGCGCGAGCATGTAGGGCTCGTCGCCGGCGGTCACGGAATCGAGCATCAGAAATTTTCCATCGGAAACAACGCGTGGAGGATCGACATCTGTCGTCAGCAATCGATCGAACCAATTTCGCTTCGTCGGTTTCGGCACACTTTTGTAACCACGGCTTAAAATGGCGACGCGGCGGCCGCCCAATTGCAACGCACGCGCGAATTTTTCCACGACCGGAGTTTTACCAGTTCCGCCGACCGTCAGATTCCCGATGCTAATGACAAGGCAACCGAGAGTGCGCTCGCGGAAAATTCGTTTCCGATACAAATAAAGCCGAAGTTGGACGATCCGTTCGTAGATAAACGAGAGCGCGTAAAGAATTCCGCGCAAAATCGCGGCGCGAAATCCACGGCGACGGCCGAGGACAACGTCGATGCCGAACTGCTCTAGATTTTCAAGCCTGCGACCCATCTCAATTGCTGATTGCTGATTGCTGATTGCTGATTTGAACGCCGTGATTGTCGGCCGTCGTGATGATTGTGCGCGCAGCTGTGGTTTTAGCGGCACGCAACATGGCCGCGGCAACTTTTCGCGCATCGCGCAATGTGACCGCGCAGATTGTCGATCCAGACCCGCTTAAGAATGCGCCAAGCGCGCCGTTTTTTTCGGCAGCGGCAACGACGCGCGGTAAAAATGGGATCAGTTTTGCGCGAAACGGTTGATGAAGTTGGTCGGTAAAGGCGCCGCGCAAATTTTCGTAATCACCTGAAAAGAATGCGGCTGTAATCGCGCAGGCGTTGCCGGCGCTCGCGACAGCGTCGGTGCGCGAAATCCTTGTCGGCAGAGTTTTTCTGGCCGCCGATGTTTGAATTTCAAAATCAGGGATCAAGAGAACAAATCTTAATCGAGGTGAAACTTCAAAGCGCTGAACATTTTCACCACGCGCGACAGTAAAACCGCCAAACGACGACGGCGCGGCATTGTCCGGATGTCCTTCCAATTCTGCGCACAATCGAAAGGTCGACAATCGGTCGAGCGGTCTGCCAGTAAGCTGATTTAATCCATGCAGGATGCCGAGGCGAATGGTCGCGCTGCTACCCAAACCGCGCGAGCGCGGAATTTTCTCTATCGCCGAACAAGAAAACGTGAAGCGTCGTCGTTTTGTTTGCTTAAAAAACAAATCTGCCGCCTTGGCCGCAATCGGCGCTAGCACTTCACGTTTTGTAGTGTGCGATACCGTTACAAAATTGTAAATGCGCAGCGCGACGCCGAGGCAATCGAAGCCCGGGCCAAGATTGGAAGTGCTGGCGGGAACGCGGACCGTTACGCTTTGCATAGATCGACAGACAAGAATTGACCGTCGCCTAACGATAGCGCGTCGATGGCAATTTGCTCGTGCCAGCTTCTGTCATGTCGACCGAAGTGGAGACATCTCTTGATGTTTCTGAAATAGTAAGAGATTCCTCGACTTCGCTCGGAATGACAAAAAGATGATCGCAAATTCTCAATGGGTCGATCGTGGGTTGCTGGACGCATTCAAAGCGGAAGGAACCGATGCGCACAGGCTTTGCACGATCGACAATGGCTGGGCGGAACGTTTCGGCCGCGACATTCTGATTTCATTCAGAACAACTGCGGCACGCGATCGCTTGATTCTCGAGCTGAAGGAGTGGGAGAGGTCGGTCGAGTTTTCGATCGATCGGGTTTTCGCCCGATTTTTGCCAAAGCAAAATGAAGAACGCGAAACGCCAAAGCTACTGTCCGGAAATGGAGATGAAAACTTGCAGACGGTTGCGACCGAACATCATCTCAAATTCGGAATCGACTTCGGCGCTGGATATTCGGTCGGTTTGTTTGTCGATCAACGGGAAAATCGTCGATTCGTCCGGCAAACCAAGCCGAAGCGAGTGTTGAACTGCTTTGCTTACACTTGCTCGTTCTCAGTGGCGGCCGCGTCGGGGAGCGCGCAGACGGTGAATGTCGATCTTTCCAAGAAATCGTTGGAACGCGCCCGGCAAAATTTTGTCCTCAATTCGCTTTCCACCCAAGCACATAAATTTATTGCCGACGATGTGCGCCCTGTTTTGCAACGCCTGGCGCGGCGTGGAGAAAGATTCGACATGATTATTCTGGATCCACCGACATTTTCGCGGACGAAACGCGGCGAGGCATTTCATGTGGAAAAGGATTTTGAGGAGTTAATTGTTTCGGCGTTCGAGCTAATCGACGGCGACGCTCGCATTTTGCTATCGACCAATTGCGAAACGCTGAATGAGGAGGCGCTTGAAAGGATGGCGCGATATTGTCTGAAGCTATCGCGCCGGGCAGGGAGCTTACATCGACAGCCGCTGCCGGTAGATTTTCCGCCCGGCACCGCAGCAAGCACGATTTGGCTGACTTTGCGTTGACCAAATCGCTGGCGCGGACAATCGTTAATCAAAATGGAAGAACGAGGACATGACGATTTAGCGGAGCGCGGCCTGCGTTATACGCGGGAGCACTTCGACGAGATTTTGAGCCAGACGGAAACGTATGTCCGCGAAAATCCGGCGCAGTCGCTTGCTTACGCCGTGCTGGCGGGATTCGTTTTAAACCGATTGGGCATCGGGCGAATTTTGAGAGGTGTCGTGCGACTGGCGCTATTCGCGCTTAAACCAGCGATCCTGATTTACGGCGCGGCGAAATTGTACGAAGCGGCGCAGGAAGAAGAATGAGGTAAATCCCTCAGGCTTCCAGGGTAAAGCCGACTTTCAGTGTTACCTGCCAGTACGCGATGTTCCCTTCCTCGAGGTAACCGCGCGTTTCGGCAACTTCGAACCAGCGCATGTTGCGGACGGTTTTCTTTGCCCGGGCAAGTGCGTTCTTAATCGCGTCTTCAATTCCATTCGGCGAGGAGCCGACCAGCTCAATCTTTTTGTAAATGTGATCAGACATGCGGGCATTCTTCGATCGGGCTGCGTCGAACACAACTCGAAATGACACCACGAAGAACGCGAAGCATGCGACGGCGGTGCCTTTGATTTACTCCGTGTTCCTTCGTGATCCTGGTGGTGATAAGTTTGGGTTGAGCGGGCAACCATCGATGGTTAGCGTGCGTTTCGCTTTGAAATGAAGATCGACAACCGGAACATCGAATCGCATTTAAAGGAGAAGCGCGTCTTTAAGCCGGGGAAGGAATTCGCATCCAAAGCGCGGATCAAGAATCTCGCCCAGTACCAGCGGATGTATCGCGAGTCGATCAGGCAGCCAGACAAATTCTGGGCGCGCGAGGCGAAGGAACTTTCCTGGCAAAAGCGCTGGCGAAAAGTCCTGGAATGGAAAGCGCCGTTTGCGAAATGGTTCGTTGGCGGAAAACTCAATCTTTCCGAGAACTGCCTGGATCGACATCTCATTACGCACCGCCGCAACAAAGCGGCAATTTTGTGGGAGGGCGAGCCGGGCGAAAAGCGCACACTGACTTATCAACAATTGCATCGCGATGTTTGCCGCTTCGCAAACGTTCTGAAGCGGAACAAAATCGGCAAGGGCGATCGCGTGATCATTTATCTGCCAACCATTCCCGAAGCTGCGATCGCGATGCTCGCTTGTGTGCGCATCGGCGCCGTCCATTCCGTCGTTTTCGGAGGCTTTAGCGCGGATTCAATTCGCGACCGGATCCATGATAGCGGCGCGATTGCGTTGATCACGGCGGACGGCAGTTATCGGCGCGGCGGGATTGTTCCGCTCAAAAAAAGTGTGGATGACGCGCTTCGCGACGGGACCTCGGTGAGACGCGTGATTGTTTTTCAGCGCGCGCACAATGAAATCCACATGGAAGAAGGCCGCGACGTTTGGTGGCATCGCGAGCTGGAATACGTCGACGACAATTGTCCGCCGGCGCCGCTCGACAGCGAACATCCCCTCTACATTCTTTACACCAGCGGCTCGACCGGAAAGCCGAAAGGAATCTTGCACACGACCGGGGGTTATCTGGTCGGGGTTTATTCGACGATGAAATACATCTTCGACATCCGTGACGAAGATATTTTTTGGTGCACCGCCGATGTCGGCTGGGTGACCGGGCACAGCTATATCGTTTACGGCCCCCTCGCCAACGGCGCAACTACGTTCATGTACGAAGGCGCGCCGAACTGGCCGGAGCCAGACCGGTTTTGGCGAATCATCGAGCGAAACCGGATCAACATTCTCTATACCGCGCCGACCGCGATCCGCGCGTTTATTCGCTGGGGCGATCAATGGGTGAAGAAACACGATCTCTCTTCGCTGCGTCTGCTCGGCACGGTAGGCGAGCCGATCAACCCCGAGGCATGGATGTGGTATCACAAAACAATCGGCGGTGGACGATGCCCGATTGTCGATACTTGGTGGCAAACAGAAACCGGCTCAATCCTGATCACGCCGTTGCCGGGTGCGATTCCAACCAAGCCGGGCAGCGCAACGTTGCCGTTTTTCGGTGTCGATGCCGCGGTTGTCGATGCGAAAGGAAAAGAAGTCGGCGCAAATGTCGGTGGAAAATTAGTTATCCGACGTCCGTGGCCGGCGATGTTGCGGACAATTTACGGCGACAACGTCCGTTACCAAAAACAGTACTGGAGCGAATACAAAGGCAATTATCTCACGGGCGACGGCGCGCGACGCGATGAAGACGGTTATTTTTGGATCGTCGGGCGCATCGATGACGTCCTCAATGTTGCCGGACATCGGCTCGGCACGTCGGAGATCGAGAGTGCGCTGGTAAGTCACGCAAAAGTCGCAGAAGCCGCCGTCGTCGGGAGGCCGGACGAATTGAAAGGACAAGGCGTGGTCGCTTTCGTGACCGTAAAAACCGGAGTCGATGCTTCAAACAATTTAAAGGCCGAACTGCGGGAGCACGTCGGCACGCATATCGGCGCGATCGCGAAACCAGACGAAGTCCGCTTTGCCGAAGCGCTGCCAAAGACGCGGAGCGGAAAAATCATGCGGCGATTACTGAAAGAAATCGCGAGCGGCGCGAAAGTTAGCGGCGACACCACCACGCTCGAAGATTTCAATGTTCTGGCGAAACTAGCTGAATCCGAGGAATAGGTAGTAGCAATGAGTTTCATACGCACAGGTCTGCGCGAGATCGGATTGAAAATCCGGCGGCAAAGAACGCGCATGATATTGCGGCACGAGAAGCGGGTGCTGCAAAAAAGCGAGATCGTTCTCGGGCGCGAAGGAACTTCGCAGGCGGCGAATTTTCCCGAATTGCGGAACGAAATCGTGGCCTTGAAGAAACTCGAGCAGGAACAAAAAGAAGTCGCACTTCGGATCGCGCAAATCGAAGAGGGCATTAAAAAAATCGAGGCACAGCGGGAAACGAACGCCAAAAAACAGAGCGAAGCGATGGCGAAGTTGGAAGCGGAGAAGAAACCAATCTTGCACCGTCGCAACGATGCTAAGAGCGCAGCAGAGTTGTGCGAGCGCGAAGTAAACGCGGTCGAGCGGCGGATTCACGAGAACGACGCAGTCGACCAGGAATTGTTAAAAAAATTGTCCGAGCTCCAAGCGCTCACGCCGCCGCCGGCGGATTTGGAAACGCAAACTGGCAGCATCAGCGCGCGACGCGCTCGGTTGCCCGAAGAACGCGCCGAATTGGTCCGCGCCCGACTCGGCAGCACCGACGCCACACGGATTGCCAAGGAAAAACTCGCCGCCGCTGAAGAAGAACTTTCCGCAATCGAAAAGAACATTGCGAAAGTGCGTGGCGAATATGAAGCCCGTGACAAAGGTTTCGCCGATAACATTCGCGTCCAGCAGGACGCCGTCCGCGAAGCCAGACAACATCATCAAGTTGTTGAAGAGCGAAAAAACCCGGCCTATCTCAACATTGGACGGCATCTCGCGTCACAAGGCATCGCTCCGCCGAATGCGCCGCATTTGCTCGACGACGTGCGCAAACACCGCGTGGCGGTGGATCGACATCAGCAACACAACGACGAGCTCGCGTTGCTCTCCCGGAGCATCGACAAACAAGAGCTGCGGCAATTTTATTTCAGTGTTGTTTCGGTGATCGCGCTGCTGGCAATTATTTTGCCGCTGGTTGCGAAATCGCCGCGCAAACGCGAGTGGCTGCCGCAACAAACCGAGGCGATTCTATCGATCAATACCGAACAATTTGAGCGCGACGATCTGCCGAAACGCTGGCACAAGGAGCAGGCCGATGTTTGGCAGAACGTTTGGACGGGACTGATCGGCCCGGCCGCGCGCGTGCCGGCGCTCAATCTGTCGCGAGACACGCTTCAAATCACCCGGGCGGCGACGAGCTCGGACATCGGGACCGTTCGCGAATTCATCCTGGTTGAAAATCGGGGCGACGTCTCGCAAATCATCCACTCGGCGCAAAGCGACAAAGAGTTTCACAGGCGGACGGTCAGCGGTCTGTCCGTGTGGGAAAAATCTGATCTGGCGCTCGCGCGCGTCGGCCCCAGCACACTCGCGGTCGGGAGTTCGAGCGAAGTGGATGAACTGGTCCGTGTTCGACTTGGCATCGATCTCGATCTGAAAATTACCGGACAGTTGTTCGACCGGTTCCAGGCATTGGACCGCGAGAGCGCGCTGCGATTGATCTCGCGTAGCCCGCCCGATTTGCCGCGGATGTTTCACCCGATTTTCACGCCCGAATTGCTGGAGAACTCGCAGTTACTAGGGCTCGCCTTGACGCTGCAAAATCCAGTTAAAGCGCGCTTGTTTCTAAAAGTGAAATCTCCGGAATCCGCGTCGGAACTCGCGCGCAATTTGCACAACGAGCCGCAACGCTGGTTGCGTCTGCAAGATTCAAATCTGATGCTCTACGCCCAGCCGCCGGAAATTACGCGACAAGCGGCCAACCTCGAGCTGCATTTCAACGTGCCGGAGGAGACCGCGCGCCTTCTCTTGCAGCGCGTCGCAAAAACCGACATCGCCACCTCCGTTGCTGGCGATTGACCCCGAAAGCTTTCGGGGTTGATTGCCAGCGTCAGTTTGCGCTTATAATGCCGGCCCAATGTCTGGCCACCTGATTTTCACGATCATCTTCGCTGCCTCGATGTTGATCTTGCAGACGTCCCGTGGGGCCAATCCGGAGATGGTCGACATTGCGAAGGTCGATCCAACGATTGTGATCGACTTGCGCTACGCGACCGAGCGCAACGTGACCGGACACGCGTTGTATCCGCTTGGCACGCGCGCTCTGATTTTGCCGAGCGTCGCGCAACAGCTCGCCGGTGCGCAAAGTTATCTCAAGCAGTTTCGTTACCGGTTGAAAATTTGGGACGCCTACCGGCCGAGGGAAGCGCAGGAGTTGCTTTGGAAGTACGCGCAGAAAGACCAATACGTCGCGAATCCAGAGAGAGGTTTTGGCTCGATGCATTCCTACGGGGTCTCAGTAGACGCTACATTGGTGGACGATTGGAGCCAGGATGCGAGCATGCCAACCAAGTTCGACGAATTCACGCCCCAGGCGATGTTGCGTTACACCGGGCGCGATCCGCTGGTGAAAGAGCATCTGACGCTTTTGCAGCTGGCGATGGCGCGCAACAATTTCTACGGCTTGCGGGTCGAGTGGTGGCACTTCACCACCGCCGATTGGAAAAAATACGTTCCGTATTGGGAAGACAGACAAATGTCGCAAACAGGCGAGACTCCTGCGCCGAAAAGTTGAAGCGCGACTTCGCGTTTAAGAATTTGGCGAAGTCATGATTGACGCGATTCTGCGCGACTTGCGCCAGCCAGAGTACATCCACGTGTTGATTAATCCACTGCCGATTTACGGAGTGGCGATGGGATTGCTCGGATTGGTCATCGCATTTTTTTTGGGAAGTCGACGCGCGCAGATCGCGACGCTGATCGTCGTTCTTGTCAGTGCGGCGTCGGCCTGGCCGGTTTATGAATTTGGCGAACAAGCTTACGATCGCGTGCTTTCGATGGCCGACGAGCCGGGACAAGCCTGGCTCGATGAACATCGAGACCGCGGCGAAGATTGCATTTGGCTTTTCTATGGGTTGGCGGTGTTGAGCACAGTTGCGTTGGTCGCGCCGCGCAAATGGCCGCGTTCTGCTAAGCCCCTGGTCGCATCAGTGATTTTGTTGAGCGCTGTGACTTTGGGATTCGGCGGCTATATCGCTTACGCCGGCGGCAAGATTCGGCACCGCGAATTTCGCAATGTCCCGCCGCCGCCGCGAAAACCGGATCACGAACACTAGATCGAGGATTAGCCGTTGAAGTTGTAGGTCAGGCGCTCCGCCTGCCGTTTTTTTTGTTTAGGCAAGCGAAGCGCTTGCCCTACAATTTTTGACGTGGCTACCATGCTGGATCGCGCCGAACAAAGGGTTGAACAACAGAGTGAATCGCTCAAAAAACCGCTCGGGCTTTTCGATCTCGTCCTGACTCAAATTCTGTTCGTCGTCGGCTCGACCTGGGTCGGTGCCGCCGCGAAACTTGGACAAGCGCATCTTTTCTTTTGGTTGTTGGCCATTTTGCTTTTCTACATTCCGCAGGCCGCGGTCGTGATTTACTTGAACCGCCGGATGCCGCTCGAAGGTGGCATTTATCAATGGGCGAAGCTCGGCTTCAGCGAGTTCGCCGGTTTCATCGTGGCCTGGAATCTGTGGCTGCTTTCAATCACCGTGATCGCGTTGGGCGGAATGTTTGCGACCACGAACATCTCTTACGCCATCGGTCCGAGCGCCGCCTGGATGCCGAACAGCAAATGGTGCGTGTCGTTGATCAGCTCGGCGCTCGTCGCCGGTCTTGGCTGGACGTGTGTCCGTGGCTTGTCGTTAGGCAAATGGCTCCACAATGTCGGCGCATTTGCCATGCTCCTGGTTTACGGCGCGCTGATTTGTCTGCCGTTGCTCGGTCTCGTTCGCGGCGAATTGAAAAGCTATCACCCGCTCCAGCTCGCGCTGCCCACGATGTCGATTTTCTATTGCTTCAATATTTTCAGCAAACTGTCTGTCGGCGCGCTGAGCGGATTTGAGTACGTCGCCATTCTCGCGGGCGAAACGCGCTCTCCGGCGCGCGACATCGGCGGCTCGGTCATTATCGCGTCGCCTGTCATCGCATTGATGTTTATTCTCGGCACAAGTTCGGTCCTGGCTTTCATCGGTAACAATCCGATCGATCTCATCGGTCCGGTGCCGCAAACATTGCGATTGGGTCTACGTTCGTTTCCAATCGCGGGCGCAATCGCATCCGTTGGAATTTTATTGATGACCGCGAGATCGGTATCGTCGACCAGCGTTCATGTAACTGGAAGCTCGCGATTGCCCATGGTGGCGGGATGGGACCAACTGTTACCGGGCTGGTTCTCCCGTTTGCATCCGCGATATAAAACGCCGGTCAATTCGATCATCTTCGTCGGCGCGACCACGCTTGTGATCGCAATCGCGAGCCAAGTCGGCGCCGGCATCCAGGAAGCGTTTCAATTGGTGGATAATGCCGCCAACGTTTTCTACGGGATCGTTTACTTCATGCTATTCGCAATTCCGATCTTTGGCGCCGGCGCGATTCGTTCCGGCGCACCGGTCTGGCTTCGAGTTGCCGCGATCTGTGGCGCTGCTGTTTCGCTGCTCGCAATTTTCTTCACGGTCTATCCGATCATCGACGTGCCCAGCCCGCTGATTTTCGGAGCAAAAATCGCAGCCGTCACCATCGTCGCCAATGCCATCGGCGTCGCCATTTATCTCTTTGGCGAACGGAGACGCCGCGAGCGCCCACAAGCATGACTGCGTAAAGCAGTCATGCTTCATCGGCAGTTGTCTCGTGGCAATTGTTGATGACCCAGCGCAGATATTCGGGCAAGCCGGCCGAGACTGGAACGAAAATTATCTCGGGAATTTCGTAGGGATGAAGCGAGCGCAGTTTTTCCTGAAAGGTCGATTGTTGATCTTCGCTCAACTTAAAAAACACAAGCGTTTCGTTTCCTGTCTCGATTTCCCCTTTCCAGCGATAAACCGATTCGATCGCCGGTAAAATATTTGCGCATGCAGCCAGTTTTTCAGTGACGAGCTGATTGGAAATCCGTTGCGCGGTCTCGCGATCCGGAAACGTGCTTAGCGCGAGAAGAACGGCCATTCGTCAGGCAGGAACAAGCGATTCACTCTGCCTCACCGGCTCGAAATGCCCGGGCGGCTCGCCCCGGCAGATCCAGCCGCCGCCAATGACGATATCGCCATCATAAATCACTGCGGCTTGTCCTGGCGTGACCGCGCGCTGCGGTTCATACAAGCGAATTCGGGCGCGATGATTTTCAAGCGGCGTGATCGTCGCGCGTGTGCCGGGATGGCTATAACGAATCTTCACCGTAACATTGACATCTTCGTTCGGCAGATCAGGTACGATCCAATTAGTCCGATCGATTTCGAATTCATCGCAAACCAAATCGTCAGCGTCGCCCACGATCACGCGATTTGTCTGCGCATCCAGATCGACGACGTAACGCGGTCGCGCTGATCCACCGGGAAGTCCTTTGCGCTGACCAATCGTGAACAGTTCGATCCCATCGTGTTCGCCAACAAAGTTTCCATCGACATCGTAAATCTCGCCGCGATGAAACTCGTTTTCACCGAGATGCGAACGCAAAAACGCTTTGTAATCATTGCCGGGAACAAAACAGATCTCCTGACTGTCGATCTTGTCGGCGACTTTCAAACCTAACGAATGGGCGATTTTCCGGATTTCGGGCTTTCGCATCGTCCCGAGCGGCGTGAGCGCGCGACGGAGCTGCGGCTGACGCAGACTGAAGAGAAAGTAAGATTGATCTTTTCGTGGATCGACGCCTTTGCGCAGCACCGTTCGGTCGCCGTGATGTTCGATGATCGCGTAATGTCCGGTCGCGATGTAATCGCAACCGAGCGCGTCCGCTTTGCCCCAAAGATTTCCGAACTTGAGTTTTTCGTTGCACATTACGCACGGATTCGGCGTCCGTCCGGCCTGATACTCGCTCGTGAAATAATCGATCACGGTGCGCTCGAATTGGTCCGCCTCATCGACAACGTAATGCGGAATGCCTAACGAATGGGCGACACCGCGCGCGTCCGCGACCGCTTGCGGGCCGCAACACTTGTCCTCGGCGCGCGAGATGCAATCCTGTGGCCACACTTTCATGGTAACGCCGATGACATCGTAGCCTTGCTCGCGCAGCAAATAGCCGGCGACGCTGGAGTCCACTCCACCGCTCATGCCAAGCAACACGCGTTTCTTCTTCCGATTCATCGAGGCGAAGAATTTCGATCAATCGCCGACCGAGTCAATGAGCGAACCGGCACGCTGACAAATTTGCTGCCGCGAACTGTGAATCGCCACGGATGTTGCGCCGACCGGGTGATTCCGATTCGTTCATCGGCGACAACATCGACATCTTCATCAGCGGCGTAGGCGAAGCAATGGCGCGGATCGGCGCACAGATTCATTTCATGATGCCGATTAGTGATGTCGAAGGCTTGCGTCAGTTTCCCCGGGCCGGAACAAAGTTGGCGTTTATCACCAACGCCGCGCCGGCTTTGCATCAGCGCGATCCCGCGAAGCGGCTGCACCGCGCGGATCAAGACAAAGCCGTTGGTTTCGCCTTTCACGAGCACGTTCAACATCCAGTGCGCGCCGTAACTGAAATAAATATAAGCTGCGCCAGGTTTGTTTCGTTCGACGAACGCGCGCGCGCTCGGACGCGAGGACGTATGGCAGGCTTCGTCGTTCTCCGCCAAATACGCCTCGACTTCGACAATTTTTCCCGCGCAATTTCCCCAGATCAGCTCAGCTCCCACCAGTTCCCGGGCGCACGCAATCGGGTCGCGTCGGAAAAAAGTTGCCCGAATGATTCGGTTTCTCACCTTGCAACTACGTCGCCCGCTAGATCGATTGAAAAGGAGCTAAAACCCTTTCGCCTTGTAATAAACCGGGACCTTCACGTCAGACGCCACCGGCTTTCCCTCGCGGAATGCAGGAATAAATTTCGCTTTGCTCAAATCGTCGAAGGCGGCATCGCCAAATCCAAGAAACGGCGGCTGCTCGCTCAAGACTTTGAGGTCCCGCAAACTGCCGGTTGCATCTACTTTTAATTCCAGTTCGGTCGATCCGTCCACCTCTACCGGCGCGCTTTCACGACTCGGATAATGAAAACCGTTGAATTTCGAGTCTCCTCCCCAAAATGGCTGAGGGCCGATGAAATCGCTTTCTTTTTTGAGTTCCTCGCGTTCCTGATTGGAAAAAATACGGAGCCGCGGTTTGTCATTCACAATAGCGAAAATGACGGTCCCGTAGTAAATCGCGTCCACCGGCATGTGATTGTAAATCGCCGGGATAACTTTCGGGTTAACGGCGGCCGACAATTTTTTGAGAATCTCTTGCTCCAGCAATTTCGAATCCGGCGTGCCGCGATAGGTCGAGACCGAGAGTACCTCGCCCGTTCTTTTGACCGAGAGGGAAAACATGATCGCTGCGTCCTTTTGCCCCTGTCTAATCAACTCCGCGGTGTCGATCCGGTTGATCAAAGCATCGGGCCCGGTGCCGAGCAGAACCGGCCGATACATCGGCAGGTTCGCCGTCTGTGACGATGAAACATCCACCTGCGACCAGCCAAGATCGACAACCGACAACAAAACGACCGCTGAAATTCCGAAAACCCGCATGGGACAGATACGCAACCGAAACCGTGGCTATTTTCAACCGCAATCTCGCCTAAATTTACGCCGCCGCTGCCGGCCGATTTTGGAAGGCAATCTTGTGCACGACCTGATGACGCCGGAAATAATCGATCATGGCATCACGTGTTTGGACGGGATGAAACGTGCAGCGCGTCGCGGGCGTCTCGAGCAAAGCGCGCAACTTCATGAAGCGGTGGCCGCCGCTGCGTGAATCGAATGTGTTGAAGGCGATCGAGTAACGTTTGTCGCGCTCGAGCATGCGACCGTCGGTGAGTCGCATTGCAGCGATTCGGCGCTCGTACCCTGATCCCTCAGTTTCGATTTCAATGCCAAGCAAATTCCGCGGCTCCCTGCTCGCATAGACTTCTTCCATCGCTGTTTTGATCTCTTCCGGAGTGAGCTCCGCCGTGACGACATAATTCTCAAAGGGAATGAGCTTCCAAATGTCATTCACCGTTTTCGGACCAGCCACGAAGTTGTTCTTCTCATCGAAAACGCCATGCATTGCGCCGTCCACTGCGGTGCCGCGTTCTCGCAACGCTTCCAAAATTGCCGCGCCAATGAGCGCTTCGACCTCGCTCGGCTCGCCCGGACGACCGCGCAGGTGAAGCGTCTCGGCTAAAATGCCGATCGGTTGGGCAAGAGCGCTTGCCGATGCATCAAGCTGCGGTTTGGCTCGTGAGACCAGGACATGATCGATCGGAATTCGATTGTTCATTAATTCGCAGTGCGCCTCGCGATGCAGCAATTTCTTTGAAGACCTGTCGAATGTGAGGTCGAGACGGCCGACGTGAATACCGAAATGATCGGCTTGGGTTAGAAGCACGCCGTTTGTCAGACGGCTCGGAATTGTTTGATGCGTGTGACCGGCAATAAACGCCCCGACTTCGCGGAACTCTGAGGTTAACGCGACGACATTATTGGCGAAATCATCGCCGCCGCTGCGCGGCTTCAGTCCCATGTGCCCCGCGAGCACAATCGCATCCGCGCCCTCGCTCTTGGCCTTGATCATCACGCGGCGGACTGAGTCGACCGAGTATTCAAAATCGAAACCGCGAATGAATTCCGGCCGAAACCAAAACGGCATTCCCGGAGTTGTCAGTCCGATGATGGCAATCCGGATTCCTTCGAACTCCTTCAAAATATAAGGCTGAACTTTCGCGAATGGGTTCGCCGAAATCTCACCGCTGGCTCTTCCTTCCATCGACATGTTCGCGGCCAGTACCGGCATGCTCGATTGCGTGATCGCGTTTGTGAACGTCTCCGGGCCCCAGTCGAATTCGTGATTACCGACGATCCACGCGTCGTATTTCAAGTGATTGAAGAGATCGATCATCAGCGCGCCGTTCGTGCGCAAGCTGACGTCAGTCCCTTGATAAACGTCGCCGATGTCGATCAAGATCGAATTTCGATTTTGGCGGCGCCATCGCCGGATTTGCGTGACGCAGCGCGCAAACCCGCCCAGGTCGGCGTTTCCTGCGTAATCGCTCGTGGGCAGAATGTGCCCGTGCAAATCGGTCGTGTGGAGAATCGAGATTCGAACGATGTCTTCGTTCAGCGCAGCCGCGGCGCGCGCGACTGGCGGTGCGGCGCAAAATAAACCGGCTTGCCCGATCGTTTTAAGAAACGCGCGCCGAGTGGGGGAACTCACTTAAATCGACATATCAGTATTAACGTCCGGAAACAATTTTATTTCGACTGAATCCCAACACGAACAGACAGAATTAACACAATTCACAAAATGGTTAGCCTTCTGGGCTGTTTACCCTTCTTTAAGGCGTTTTAATTCTGTAGATTCTGTGCATTCTGTCTTCCTTATGGAGCTGGAAGGAATCGATCACGTGGCGCTAAGTGTGCGCGACGTGGAGCGTTCCTCGCAATGGTACATCGACGTTCTCGGTTTCGAGCGCCGGCACCAAGGAATGTGGGACGGCGTTCCCGTTTTCATCGGCAAAGGCACAACCTCTCTCGCGTTGTTTCCGGTCAATGAAGAATTGGTCCGCCAAGGGACGGATTCGCCGTGGCGAATACCATCCGTCCGCGGCGACGTCCGCATGCTTCATCTCGCGTTGCGCGCGAATCGGCAAAACTTTCTCCGCGCTCAAGAAGAACTGAAACGGCGCGGCATCAAATTCGAGTTCCAAGATCACGAAATCTCGCATTCCATCTATTTCCGCGACCCCGACGGCCATAAACTCGAAATCACAACCTACGAATTAAAATGACGCTCCGTCGCCAGAACGTCCGAGTCTGGATTAGACCCAAAAAATACGCCCTTTAAAGACACAATTTTTGGGCATAATTCTCGTTAGGTCTAAGCTTGTGCTTCGAGGTTTTGGTGGCTGAGGCATTTCAGCAGCGCTCGTTTTTGCTAGAGGATCTGAGGCCGGGCGTCTCCACGGGAGAGGCGGAAGCGGACTTGACGGTGGTGGCAACGCGGCTCTCAACGGTGTACCCGACGGAGTACCCGAAGCACTTTTCCGTACAGATCGAATCACTAACGAATCTGGTTTTGGAGAGATTTGAGAGTTGCTGGTTTAACTCAATTGGAGTTACTTTTTTTGCCTGCAGAACGGCGGCTTACGATGAAACGCGCCCTCACTCTCCTTATCCTTATTCCAGCTCTCCTCTTCACACTTGCCTCGATTCTCGCGGCCCAGGCAGAACCCCAGACGCCGAAGCCCAGTCCCGAGCACCAGCGCCTGCACTACTTCGCCGGCGACTGGCAGACAGAGTGGGAAACAAAGCCCGGCCCGAACGGCCCCGGCGGCAAGGTCATCGTCACCGACCATAACGAAATGCTGGGCGATTTTTTTGTCGTCTTCCACCGCGAAGGACGGCGTCCCGGGGGACCTGGAAAAGAGATTGGTATCTTGGGATATGACCCAGAGCGGAAGGTCTATACCTACGACGGCTTTGGCGATAATGGAGATGTCGCTCGAGCCACCGCTACCGTCTCGGGAGATACCTGGGTTCTGCGCGCGGAAGGAGACAAGTTCAAGGAACGCTTCACTCTCAAGGAAGTCTCACCCACGTCCTATACATTCATCACCGAGGTCTCGCTCGACGGTGGTCCCTGGACCAAGGTTGAAGAAGGCAAAGCAACAAAAAAGTGAGTTATCGCGTCGTCGATTGATACGCACCGTGTTGTCGCAAGCGGGCAGTGAGTGAGTGCGAATGGAACATCTAGTCCTAACCAATACCTGCAGCCAGCAGCTTGTCGGAGGGTTGAGCATTGAGGGAATGAGCTAAGAGAGCGTGACATGCTGGCGGTTGTCTCGTCTAACAACTAACCAGCCGCCTTGCGGGAAGGCGCCAAAATCGCGTCGCGCATGCCGTGGACAAATTTTTTGTCGGCCGGTGCGATAGTGGCGAGAGCGCCGCGCAGTTTCACGCGGTCGCCTTCGACAAAATAGTACGGACAAAGGCGAACGCGGCCTTCCATCGTTTTCGATTCGCCAGAATCCGGAGCCCAGTAGCGATGCTTGAGCAACCGGCCTTTGTGAAAGCGCTGCATGATCGTCGGTGACGAGTCGAAGGTAGCGAGCGCATTCTCGATTCTCTTTTCCCATTCGGCGTGGGCGAGATCGGAACCGAGCGAGACGCCGCGGCTGCCCCAGCCAAGCGGCGAAAAACCGCTGATTTTTAGAAGCAGGTCGCGATCTTTCTGGCTAAACCTGGCCGCTTCGCGCCAATCATGAATTTCCAAACGTGGGATGACTGCGTGTTGAGGCAACGGCGTTGGATCGAGCAGCCAGGAGTAGGGGATCACCTTTTGGAGCTGAGTAAAATATTTCTCGCCCAGCTCGCGGCGCCAAAATTCGTGCAGTGGTTTCAACCAGAAAAGCGCGAACCACATTTTTTCTTCGAGAAACGGTTTGATCGGCGGCGTGATCGTGACTTTATCTTCGGCGTTTGCGCGCAGCAGATTGTCGATCTTCGGAATGTTCGGCAGATCGAACAGTTCGAAGAACCGGTAAACCGCGCGACCGTCTCTTGGCTCGTAGTTTTCCGCTGCGACAACGCGCCAGTTGATATCTGGTTGTCGATCTTTTCCGCCAGTCGGACGGACTCGTCCTGTGGCGAGCAATCGCGTGACGATCCATTCCATTTCCGGCCGATACGTCGCGGCTTCTTGAGAAATGACGATGTCGCCGCCATCCGGCAACGCGCTTTGAAATCCATCCAACATTTCGTCAGCGCCGCCGACGATTTCTTTATCGAACGCGGAATAGGTTCGGTTGAGCCAGGCGGTCAAACCGATTCCGCCCGGGACCGAATCGATCTCAGCGATGACGTAACCGTTGTCGGTGAGAATCAGATCGGGTCGAATGACTCGCGGCAGATCGTCGCGAATTTCTTTGCGCCGGGAAAATTCAACCAACTCTTTCGGTTTGCCGGCATCGAGATAGCGGGCGATCCACTCGGGCTGTTTTCCTTTAACGCTTAATTGATAAAGCTGATTGCACGCGCGCTGAAAAACGAACAGGCGATGCCCGAGCTGCTCGAGCTCGGTTAGAAATTTTTGCTCAATTGGAAATGCGTCGGGCGAGAGCAGCCAATCCTTTTCTGCAAAAAGGCCTTCTTTTGGAAGAGCTTTCCGGATTGCTGCCAATCTGTCCTCGGCGACTCCGATCATTATCGAGTTAACGTCGATTGCTCAACCCGCCTTCGCAAGGCTACGGCGCGGCAGGCCCTCAACCCTCAACTTTGTCTCAACGTCCCGCCGCCATCTTCTTCAGCGCGAGTTTCACCAGTTCTTCCGCGGATTTTGCCTGGCGTTGCGTCTGCAAATCGCGAACGGCTTTGTGCGCGTCAACCTGTTTGTAACCGAGCGCGATCAGCGCGAGGACCGCTTCGTTCGCCTGTTCCTGCTCCGGCGTCGGCGCGTGCGCGGCAGTCGCTGCTTCCCAGGCAGCCGCGACGCCGAGTTTGTCTTTCAATTCCAGAACGATTCGCTCGGCCGTTTTCTTGCCGAGCCCGCTGATCTTCGAAATTGCCGCGGTATCAGAGTTCACGACCGCGGTTTTAAAGTTCGTCACGCTCATGCCGCTGAGGACAGCCAATGCCAGTTTCGGACCGATCCCGCTCACGTTGTTCACGAGCAACCGAAACAAATCGCGCTCCGGAACGGTCATGAACCCGTAAAGAATGTGCGCGTCTTCGCGAACGGTCAGATGCGTGAGAATCCGGATTGGTTGGCCGACAGCAGGAAGTTTGTCGTAGCTCGAAAGCGGAATGAAAACTTCGTAGCCGACGCCGTTGACGTCGACTGTTGCCTGTGTTGGCAGCGCGCTCACGAGTTTGCCGTCAAGAAACGTGATCATGTGAACCAACGCTTCCTCAATCCGGCTTCAACACAAGCGTAAGATCGACATCTTTGCCTTTGGCGATGTTGAGCCCGGTAGCAGAAAAACTTTTCCAGGCCGCGGGCGGAGTCGGAAATACTTTTGTAACCAGCGGCGCCGGCAGAATGACAAAGCGCGCTCCATTCTTTTCCATGAATTGGGCGGCGTTCGTTGAATTTAACGGAGTGATCCAGCCTTTTATCCGCGACCGAAAATACCAAACCAAACTTGGCTCCTGAAAATCGACGGCGCCGAATTCCATTTCCGGCCGAAGCTGATCGCGTGCTTGTCGAAAAAGCTGAGCGGCTGGAAAAAATCGCGCGGCCGTAGGCGCGACGAAAAGAGCAACGATGAGATAGATCGACGCGGCTGCCACCGCACATCGTTTCAGAAATTGCGGGTGATCGACCAAGTGCCGCGCGAGCAAAAGCGAAAGCAGCGGAAACGCCGGAAGGGTGTAATGCGGCAGCTTGGTTTTTAGCAAACTGAAGATGACAAAAATGATCGCGGCTCCGGTCAGAAGGTAGGTGTCGATCTTGTCGCGGCTTCGCCAAAGTTTCTTCACCAGCGACGGCAGTTTGATCGACCAGGGAAAAAAGCTGGCGAAGATCGTGACGAAATAAAACGGAAGAAGGAGAAGATAAACGCCTAACGAATTTGCGCCGTGACTTTCCATCGCACCGAACGATCGGCCGATAACGTGCCTTCCGATTCCGATCTTGAAAAATTCGCCGTGCGTTTGAATCAAAGCGGGCACGCCCCAGAGCGCAACGACTGCGAGCATGAGCAACATGCCGCGCAGAAACTTGAAGCGCTTCGCTAGCTCGACATCTTGCACAAACAATTTCATCACGGCGAGCGTTAAGAGCGGCGTCCAGGCAATTGGTCCTTTTGCGAGAAAACCAAACGCGAGCGAAAAGTAAAACGTCCACCACCAAATTGTCGATCTTGAGGGTTGTCGATCTTTCTCCGTCGCGTTGAAGAACAATTCATAGCCGGCCCAATGCGCAGTCGTCACAAATAAAACCAGCCACATATCGGCTACGGCCGCTTTAGCGTGAATAAAAGTTTGCAGCGATAGCGTAAAGATGATCGCCGCCCACCAGCCAACGCCTTCTCCTCCAATTCGTTTTCCCCACCCTAAGATCGACAATGCAATGAGCGCGGCCGCGATCGCTGATGGAAAACGAGCCGCGAAATCGTTTTCTCCGAAAATTCTATAGCTCGCGACCTGCGCCCAATAGGCGAGGGGAGGTTTGTCGAGGCGCAGTTGATTATTGAAATGCGGAACGATGTAATCGCCGCGCTCAATCATCTCGCGCGACGCTTCGGCAAAGCGCGGCTCGTCGCGATCGATCAGCGGAATGCTCCACGTCCCGACAACCTGAAAAAGCAGGCATCCCAAAAACAGCAACGCGTAATTGATTGATCTCACGTGCGGCCTCAAAATAGCGTCCGGTAAATCTGACGGGAACTTTATTGTGAAGCGCAGCGCTGTTTTTTATTGGCTGATCGGCATCGTGATTGTTGCCGTGATCATCGCAGCTGCGTTTTATTTGGATGATGCTGTCCGCGATTTCATCGCGAGCCATCAAACCCCAGGTATGCGCAATTTCATGCGCGATGTGAGCCGGTTTGGCGATTGGCCGGAACATTTTGCACTCGGACTTGTTCTCGCCGGCGTCGCCTGGTGGCGCGGAAACAAGAAATGGACGCGCATTTTCGTGTCGATGTTGATCGCGCTTTCCATCGCAGGGTTGGCGGGGCGCGCGATCAAGATTTCGACGGGTCGCGCGCGACCATCGGTCAAGGCCGAGCAAACTTGGAATGGCCCGCGCTTGAGCTCCAAATTTCACGCGTTTCCATCGGGCCATGTCGTTGCTTCGACCGCATTCTTTGCCGTCCTTGTTTTCGCCAACCGGCGGATCGGTCTGCCGTGTTTGCCGATCCCGGTTTTCATTGGTTTCTCGCGCATTTACGGCGGAGTGCATTATTTATCGGATGTCGTTTGTGCGGCTGTGCTTGGAATTTTATGCGCGCTTTTGGTTTTGCGGTTCGTGCTTCCCAAAATCGGCAATCGGCAATCGGCAATCGAAAATTAGAACGGAGGGGGTGAGATTAGCCAAAGCTGCGCTTTGGCTTTGGAGTTAGATCCCGCGGTCGCGGGATTTTAACCCTACGCTGTCGCGTCCCACCAATCGAACTGCGTTCGAATCTTCCTTTGCGAACCAGGAAGCACTGGCCTGCGCAGTTTACTGCCAGTCCGGCTCGGACATGGCGGAGGGGGTGAGATTCGAACTCACGAGGCCTTTCGGCCTTCCGGTTTTCAAGACCGGCGCAATCAACCGCTCTGCCACCCCTCCCGAGGATTCGGTCGCGAGAATTGTGCCATCGCTCAGGAGTTGAGCAAGGCGCAGGAGGTCGGTTGATCGAGAAAGCTCGACAATTGAACATGTTCATGTGAACTTATATGTTCAGAGCCGGAGCCCAATGACAAAATCCAAGTCCAATACATTCAGGCCGATAATCGAAGAAGCACCTCAAAGCTTCGCGCCGATCCATGGACGCGGCGCTTCGTGGAGCCCGGCCAACCGTTTCGAAAAGCTCCATGTCGATCTTATCGATGTCGATGTTGTCGATGGTGTTGCCGACGGAGAAGAAAGATCGAAAAGAGCGACGCAATATTTTCGGGATGCCACAAAAACAGTCATCGCGCGGAACCAAAGTCCTGATGTCGGTTTCGAAACGAGCATCAATCCCTATCGCGGTTGCGAGCACGGGTGCATTTATTGTTTCGCACGGCCGACTCATGAATATCTCGGCTTTTCCGCCGGCCTCGATTTCGAATCCCGCATCATGGTGAAGAGCGACGCGCCGCGATTGCTCGAAGCCGAACTGTCCTCGCCGAAATGGAAACCGCAGTTCCTGATGATGAGCGGAGTGACGGATTGTTATCAACCGATCGAGAGAAAACTGAAGATCACGCGCGGCTGCTTGGAAGTTCTGACAAAATTTCGAAATCCGGTCGGAATCCTTACCAAGAATCGATTAGTGACGCGCGACATCGACCTCTTGTCGGAATTAGCGCGCGATCGCTGCGCCGTTGTGAATTTATCGGTAACGACGCTCGATCCGAAGCTGCAACAGATTCTCGAGCCGCGCACTTCGGCGCCGGCCGCGCGTTTGGATGCAGTTGCGCAATTGCGCGCAGCGGGAATTCCAGTCGGGGTCATGGTCGCGCCGGTGATCCCCGGGATTAACGATCACGAAATTCCGCAAATTGTTGCGGCTTGCGCAAGAGCGGGCGCCCAATTTGCAGGCCATGTTCTGTTGCGGTTGCCTTGGGCAGTCGCGCCATTGTTCGAGCATTGGCTCGATGAGCATTTCCCGGAGCGGAAAGCAAAAGTGTTGGAACGGCTGCGTCACACTCGTGGTGGCGAACATCTTTATGATTCGCGATGGCGTAAACGTCAGACAGGTGAAGGCATTTTTGCAGAACAGATCGCAACGATGTTCGATGTGAGTTGCCGCCGCGCCGGTCTCGGTGAACGGCCGAAGCTTTCGATGGCGGCTTTCCGGAGACCGAGTGAACAGTTGGATTTGTTGTAGAGAAGTAACAAAATTCAGGCGTCGTGAGCGACACCGTCCGGTTGGTGTGTCATTCATCGTCCGACATCCGTTCCCAGGATACTGACGCTTAATTGGACGTCATTCGCTTTCGCGCGGAACATTTGGCCTCTTTCTTGGTCTACTACTGCTGGATCAGGTGACCCATGCGGCCTCCGATCTGGTTCCGGGCGATTCTAAATTAGAAGTTGGATTTGATTACGAAACCCATCTGAACCGCCTACATGGCCCTACTGCCTTCATTTTCGGAAATTGCCAAATTCTTGAAAAAAGGTGAGACCGAGAAAGCAGAGAAACAGATTTTGAAACTTCGCGAAGCGGCGCTCGACCTGCAAGAAGAGAATCTGGCCCTCCGCGAAGAGATTAAGAAGCTGCGCAAGGAAAAAAGTGCCCGGGCGAGCCTGGAATTTTCAGATGGCGTTTACTGGCGATTAGAGGGGGATGAGCGCGCCGGCCCGTTCTGCCCCCGCTGTTACGACGAGCATCACCAGTTATCCGAGCTTCTGGACGGAAGCCGTTATGTGGGCAAGACGCGTTGGATTTGTACAGTCTGTAACCGTGTGTTCGATTAGCGACGGCTTAATTATAAGTGGGCATTTGCGCAGTGTAGGGTTCGAACCTGCGACTTGTCGCCGCGGCGACCGCTCAGAAACTTAACTTTGCCGATGTCGTCGGCCTTGTAATTTTCAATTTCTATTTTCTAATTGCTGTCTCCACAGGCGCGATTAGCTCAGTGGTAGAGCACTTGCTTCACACGCAAGGGGTCGCTGGTTCGATCCCAGCATCGCGCACGCTTCGTAAAACGGCACTCGCTCCAGCCGACAAAACGAAAGAGCTTGCAATTCTCGACAAATTCTCGACAATACGGCGTATGAGCGCGAAATCTGAGCAGAAACGAATTTCGGAGAAGGTCGGCAACGTCACCGTGCCGATTTATCCGAGCGACAGCAGCAAAAACGGCTACAACGGCTTCACTGTGGTGTGGTACGACGCCGGTAAACGATGCCGAAAATTCTTTTCGCAATTATCACGAGCACGGCGACACGCGCGACTTGTCGCGACCAAGATCGAAAACCAAGAGCGCAAGGTGTTGAAGCTCAGCCCAGACGATGCGCGCACATACGTTGATGTCGTCAGCACTTTACGCCCGCTGAATCTCGCGCTCGATGCTGCGGTTCGTGAGATCGTAGCGGCGCGCGGCATCGTTGGCGATTACCCACTGCTCCAAGCCTTGCAATTTTGGAAACGGCATCATGATGATGCGATTCCAGAGAAACGAGTCGCTGATGTTGTAGCTGAACTCGTGAATGGGCTTCGCAAAGATGGCGCATCCGAATCACACGTTGTCGAAATGGAGCGGGTGCTCGGAAAGTTCGCTGCTGCATTTCAAACCAATATTGGCAACGTCAGCACCGCCGACATAAACGCCTACTTGCGCGGCCTCGAATCGTCGCCAGCAAGTCGAAACATTTATCGCCAAAAGTTCGTCACGCTTTTCAATTACGCGCGGCGCGTTGGCTATTTGCCCGACCGAACAACTGCGGCGACCAAGTCGGCGAAAGCAAAAGAGCACGGTCGCGAGATCGAAATTTACAGCGCCGAGGAAATGGCGCTGTTGCTGCAACACGCGAGCGACAGCCTGAGACCATTCATTGTGCTCTGCGGCTTCTGTGGCCTTCGCGCCGCAGAAGCAATGCGACTCGAATGGAAAGAAATCGACTTCACACGTTCAACGGTTCTCGTGTCAGCCGCGAAAAGTAAAACGCAGTCGCGGCGATTTGCGCCGCTGCCGGATAACGCGGCGGCATGGTTGCGACCGCTCGTTAAGTCAACAGGAAGGGTCGTCGAGGTTATCGGGGTCGTGAAAGCACTTCAACGTTTGGGCGCGCGCTCACACGTCACAATGAAGCGCAATGGATTGAGGCATTCGTTTTGCAGTTACCGGCTTGCCATTGCTCAGAACGCGAATCAGACCGCATTGGAAGCGGGTCACAGCGCCGACGTTCTTTTCAAACACTACCGTCAACTGTGCACGGAAGCGGAAGCGAAACGCTGGTTTTTAATCGCACCTGCTGAAGCGGCGAACGTTGTGCCGATGGTTGCGACCGCTCGTTAAACGCGCACTTCGAATCGGGCAGCGCGTCGTCGGATTTGTTCGTTGCGTCGCGCTTCGTTCTCCGTCTGAGTGATCGGCGACGTGTCACTTGGCAGAGAGTAATCGGCGCGAAATCGCCACGCGTCCCGAACCGCTTGACTCCCGAAGCGCCGATACATCGTGGCGACCGAAATGCCCAATTCAACGGCGAGTGTAGCGGGATTCACAGGCTGGTCGTTGCTTCGCAATTTCGCCGCGCTGACGTGCAAAGGGGCGCTCGGTTCTTTCGCTGCTTCCCAAATTCTCGGGGTCAAAAGTTTCGCGATTGGCGTGTCGTAAAAAAGACGGCGTTGCTCCGAATCCATTTCGTCGCGGTGTTCGAGCGAGATTCCCTTGCCAGCCATCCAGAGATCAAGCGCAGCGTTTAGTTGTTTGCCGTTTGTCATCCCTTGCAGAAACAGAGGTCTCAACTGTTCGAGTCGGCGTTTAATCTCCGGCGACGCCGCGCGCAGCGAAAAGTAAAAAACGAGCCGCTCAACGTTTCGCCATTTGCGGATTTTCATGTAATCGGGCGTCGCGAGCATCTGCGAAATCAATCGCCGCGAAGGTCTGCGCACGCGCCAATGACCGCCCTTCGTCCGATAAGCTCCCGGAACGTCACCGGCAGCGCACCACCGCTCGAAGGTTCGAACGCTGACACCAAAGATGCTTCGTAAACGCGACATTCGATCTGAATTTGAGAAAGCTCGCGCATCTACATTATGACGCAAACAAATTCACCTGAGCGAAAGCTCGTCAGCAAACCCGAACTTGCCGCCCGTTATGGCGTGGTGGTGCGGACAATCGACAACTGGATCGCGCTGCGGCAAGTGCCGTTCCTGAAAATTGGAAAAAAGATGGTTCGGTTCGACGTAGCCGAATGCGATGCCGCCCTGCAACGATTTAAGATCAACGTCGCGGACTAAAAAAGAAAACCCCGACGCGCATTTTTTGCAGACACGCGCCGGGGAAATGAAAACAAACAAATGAAAAATAAACAGGCCGGTGAAGGTAAGCAAGCGTCTTGTTTCGCAGATCGAAACCCCGGTGCCGCGCGATACGCAACTCAACGCCGACCTCGCGCGTCGCGTCGTGTCACAACAAAGCGTCGCCATATCGCCGAACAGTTCGAATTTCGATTCACGAATCGGTACCAGGCGCAGTGAAAAAATCTGAGGAGATTCAGGAGAGCGTGAGTGGAACGACGCAAGCGCCGGATTTGCGCGGCTCGTCGTCGTTCACTCCCACCGACGGAAGCGTCGAAAACTTTTCGGTGGTCGAGATCATCCGGTTGCACAACGAACTTTCCGGGATTAAAAAAACGGTGTCCGAGCTTGCCAAAACGGTGCTCGAAAAGGCGATCAAGCTCGGCGACCTGCTCACTCAAAACAAGGCAGCAGTTCCCCATGGCGGCTGGTTGAAATGGATCAAAAAGAATCTGCCGTTCGGATGCCGACAAGCTCAGAAATACATCACCGTTTACGAAAGGCGTGACGTGCTTTCAAATGCGAACCCGAGTTCGCATTTGAGTATCAACGCTTACTTGCTCTTGATGAGGAACACTGACCGCGCCAGAGACGGCATCAGCCAACGAACACCCATCGACGACTTCGGAGGCGACGCCACACCTGTCGCACAATCCGCCATCAACGACCTTGGTGGAATCGTTTCTAAGTCCGCTGCGAAAGCCTCCGGTAGGTATAACGGTAACGCTGACCTTTGGGACGACAAGCCCGCCCTGTCGCATCCAACGCACAACAAAATCTACAACCCCAACGGTGGGCAGATGCCCGACCAAGTGGCGAATGGCCTGCACGAGCAAGGATTGATTCACGAGCCGTTCGCGTCGCAGATGTTTGGCGCTATTAAAAGTGAAAGTCAATCTGCGCGCACGGCTGCGAGAGAGGAGCGCGCTCAAGCAAGGCTCGCCAAGTTTGCTGAAATTGAGGCGCTGCCAGAGGTTCAAGTGTTCAGTCAATTTCTCAACACGCAGAGCAAGCGCGACGCGGTGACGATTCTCGCGGTTTTGGCGTTGCGTCGCGGCATCATAGATTCAGCCGGAACGGTCGTCGCGCCATGATCTATAAAAGTGACGTGTTCACGGTTCAAAAAGGATATCGACATTTGGCGTCGAGCGCTGCATTGTCGCACGCTGCCTGTTACGACCCCGTCAGCGCGATCCTCGGCAGGTCTCCACATGCTTTTAGCGATCAAATGAACTGCGATTCAGCAAAGAGGCAGCCTAACGAATAGGCAGCAAAAAAGATCGCCGCCGCGTCTCAGGAAAAATTCGCGACGGCGAAATAAGATCCAATCAGGAGACAATGATACGACGGACAAAACATCAATCAAGCGCCAGCCGTTTTGCTGGGTTGAAAAACGAAAGCTCCGAATGATTGCGGACGTGTTTGCTGAAAACTTTGGAAGCGTAAACGCAGCTCGCTCGATTTACTTGGCGCTGGCCGAGATCGCGTCGGATCGACAGAGCGACACCTTCGACGCGAGCCACGCTGAGATCGCGCATCGTGCCGGGCTATCTGTTGCGACCGTGAAGCGCGTCTTACCGACATTCAGAGACCTTGGACTCGTTGTGATCAAACGAAATTCCATCAACAAAATTGAGCGTCCGAGCACCTACACACTGATTCGAGGTGCGCTAGCTCACCATGAACTAGCGCTAGCTCAGGGGACAAAAAACAAATGAGCTACGTAAGAAAGAATCTTAAAGAATCTCAGAATAAGCATTACGACTGCTGAACACACTTAAGCTGGATAAACACAACCCATGAAGCGATGCGCAAGGATGGTCGTGAGATTGGGTGTGGCGCGCGCGCAACCATGAGCACCACCACTGATGATCGACAACGTTCGCGCCGCAAGATGATCTGTAAGACGTGCGATGCAGTATTCACGCCGAAGCGTTGGCGAAGCGATGGAAGATTTTGTAGCGACAAGTGCCGCCAGAAACACCATCGCAGTCGTGTCGCGTTGGCAGAATCTAAAATTCGTTAGCGTTACGATTGGTCAGTGCGCCACCACAAGTCGTGTGATAAGAGACAAGTCAAAGCAGATGACAACCGCAGAGCGATTCATCAAGTCAGTCGCGATCTGATCACGCTGCTGTTGCAGTCATCGCACCACTCGTCAGTGACGAGAGCCTTCGTCACCTATGTCTCATGTCGATCAGACATGTCCACGTCACGTCGCATCACGCGCGACACAACACTGTCATTTGGAATCCGAGAACTCTCTTTTTCGCGCTCAGGCCCGCACTGGTCGCGACAGCAGCCCGATATGAAATCGTTCCACCCTTCCAAAAACCTTGCTCATGCACATGGCGATGAAAACGAATTTCGCTCGTAACAAAGTCGACCTTGCACGCAAGATCGGTATTGCGCGACGGACGCTTTACGGCTTTGAAAAGTTATCGGGCGCGCCGAAGCCACGCTCGGACGGGCGGCACGACGTGAATGCTTGGAAACGCTTTGTCTCAGCACGCGCCGACCAGATTGTGATCGCCGGAATGCCGTTGTCACAGATTGAGCGAGCGCGCCTCGAACGGCTTCGCGTTGTAACCGCGCGCGAGCGACACAAACTGGACGTTGAGCAAGGTAAATTTATTGCCGTAGAGGATGCGAATCGACAAGTGGACACGGCAAACGGAATCGTCATTCGCTCATTGTATCAACTCGTCGAGAACGAGATCCCTGCGAGGTGCGGTGGCATGACCCCGGTCGAAATCAAAAAGATCGGCGTGCGATTGCTTCGCGAGTGTCTCGAACTTCTAAGCGGCGAACTAAAGGCAGCAGCGGCGCAAACATGACGACGACGCAACAGGAGCGCGCTGATTTGGTTGAACGAACTGAGCGCGACATTTTTGGCGCAGCGCGTTCAGAAAAACTTTTGCAAAAGATTTCAGCATCGCACTCGGCTGCTGCCCCCGAGCGCGATCACCGACAAACAAAAAAAGGGCAGCAAAAACTAATATGAAAACTCAAGTAAACCTGCGTGCGTTGACTGCGGACGCGTCAACATTTTCTGAGATGCTGGCGATTCTCTGCGATCAAGCCAAACTGAGTCGAGGTCGCGCGATTCTTTGCGCGGCTGAGATCTCGCCTTCGCGTTATCGGCGCTGGATGGCCGATCGCGCCAGCGGTCGCATTCCCGAAAAACGCGGTCGTAGTTCGATCACGGGCTTTAGATTCATTGGCGGCTGATGAAGATCATCTTGATCTCAGTGCGACAAAAGAAGGAGAAATAATTTATGGCTGAAATGGCAGCAAATGTCGGGCAAGTCCCGAGGACGATCAACGCGAACGGCGCGCTCGCGCGCGGCCTGCGCTGCACTCTTAATTCGAGCGGCACGTGCGATTTGAGCGCGATTGGTGTGCGCGGTGATTACATCACGGCGGTTGACATTCCTGCTCTCAGCGCAGGCGTAGGTTACCCGACTGGCGGTGAAAAAAA
>Ga0207646_10000924_pt1 | contig 37795 bp, 27 predicted proteins | sample KBSK5502metaG_FD_184343 | JGI IMG/M metagenome (GOLD analysis project Ga0207646, IMG submission 184343) | Corn, switchgrass and miscanthus rhizosphere microbial communities from Kellogg Biological Station, Michigan, USA - KBS K5-50-2 metaG... | ecosystem: Host-associated > Plants > Roots >... | reverse complement strand
CGCGCCCCGGGCGGCGCCTGCTGGAAGGCCTTCATCAGCTCCTCCCATTCGGCGCACCGCGGATGCGACGCGACGTGGGCGGCGAAGCTGCGCTTCAGGTCGAAGCCTTCCTTCGTGTCCATCACCATCACCAGGCGCCGCTCGAGCTGGTAGATGTCCATGCGCAGGACCCCCACGCGGAGCAGGCTGTCGCGGACCTCCGGCCAGATCCGGCGGTGGTGCCCGCGATAGGCGGCGATGCCCTGCGGGTCGTCCTTGAGGTCGAGCGTCATCACGTGGCGGGTCGTATTCGAGGAGTCGCTCATATCGGGGGGGTGATCTCCTGCCGCGACTCGCCCAGGCCCTCGATCCCCAGCTCGACGACGTCCCCCGGCTTGAGATAGACGGGCTCCGGCTTCATCCCGAGCCCCACCCCGGCCGGCGTGCCGGTGCTGATCACGTCGCCGGGCAGGAGCGTCATGAACTGGCTCAGGTAGCTGACGAGCACCGGCACCCCGAAGATCATGTTGCCGGTGCTGCTGCGCTGGCGGTACTCGCCGTTCACCTTGAGCCACATTCCCAGGCGCTGCGGATCGGGCACCTCGTCGCGGGTGGCCAGGTACGGCCCCAGCGGCGCGAACGTGTCGGCGCTCTTGCCCTTCACCCACTGGCCGCCGCGCTCGAGCTGGAAGCTGCGCTCGGAGTAGTCGTTGTGGAGGGCGTATCCGGCGACGTGCTCGTACGCCTGCGCCTCGGAGACGTAGCGCGCGGTCCTGCCGATGACCACGGCCAGCTCGACCTCCCAATCGACCTTGGTCGAGTTTCTCGGCGTCACGAGCGGGTCGTTGGGCCCGACGAGCGCGGTCGTCGACTTGAAGAAGATGACCGGCTCGGCCGGGATCGCGGCGCCGGTCTCGGCCGCGTGGTCGCGGAAGTTGAGGCCGATGCACACGATCTTGCTGGGCCGGCGCAGGGGCGGACCGAGGCGGTCCCGCGCCCCGAGGCGCGGCGCCGACGGCGCGTTGCCCGGCAGCCACCGGGCGAGGGTCGCCAGACCGTCGCCGCCGAAGAACGCTTCGTCGAAGTCCGGAACGCAGCGCGAGACGTCCACCCTGGTCCCGTCCCCGAGAAGCACGCCGGGCTTCTCTCGCCCGGGCTCGCCGACGCGGATGAGCTTCATGTCGCCAGCACGCCTCCATCGATGGGATAAGCCTGGCCGGTGATGAACGCCGCCTCGTCCGAGCAGAGGTAGAGCGCCAGGGCCGCCACCTCCTCGGGCCGGCCCATCCGCCCGATGGGCTGAGCCTCGGACAGCGTCCGGAACATCTCCTTCTCCCGGCCCGGGTAGTTCTTGGCGAGGTACCCGTCCACGAACGGCGTGTGGACCCGGGCGGGAGAGATGCAGTTGCAGCGGATGTTCTTCCTCACGTAGTCGGCCGCGATCGACATCGTCATCGTGTGGACCGCGCCCTTGCTCATCGAGTACGCGAAGCGGTCGGGGATGCCGACGTGGGCCGCCGTCGAGGCCATGTTGAGGATCACGCCGCCCCCCTGCTTCAGCATCTGCCGCACGCCCGCCTGCGCGCAAAGGTAGATGCCCTTCACGTTCACGCGGAACACGCGGTCGAAGTCGGCCTCGGTGGTCGTCTCGACCGTTCCCACGTGGGCGATGCCCGCGTTGTTCACGAGCACGTCGATCTTCTCGTGATCGGCCACGATCGCGCCGAAGACCGCGGCCACGCTGGCCGCGTCCCCGACGTCGACCCGGCGCGCGTCGACGCGGCCGCCGGCCGCCCGGAGCTTGTCGGCCGTGCGGCCCGCCGCGGCCTGGTCGACGTCGAGGGCCTGGACGACGGCCCCCTGCCGGCCGAAGAGCACGGCAATGGCCTCGCCGATGCCGGAGCCGGCGCCCGTCACCGCCGCCACCTTGCCGTCGAGTCGGAACATGGCGCTCCCCAGAGGCTAATTCATTCCCGTGCGCGCGACGAACCTGGCCACGAAACCTCCGCCGTCGCGGAGGGGGACGTCGACGAAGTCCTTCGCGGTCACCTCTCGCTCGCCCATCTGCACCGCGGCCCCGCTCGTCTGATCGTCGCCCACGAGCGTCGCATGGTAGCGCCCCTTGCCCAGGAAGGAGAGCGGCACCCTCAGCGTCCGCCGGTCCTTTCCATTGAGGATCCCGAGGAACCAGCGCTCACCGCGGCGGCGCGCGTAGACCGCCAGCTCGCCGATCGCGCTCGGGGGGAGGACGCGCGTCTCGTCCCACACGCTGGGGATGGTCTTGATCACGTCGGCGGCCGGGCTGTCGAGCAGGCTCTTCGGGTGGCCGCCATAGACGAGGACGGGCGAGGTGAAGACGACCGCGGTCGCGATCTGATGGGCCCACGTCGTGTCCTTGCGCCGGTCGCCGAACACCACCGGCGTGTAGTCGGCCGGTCCGGCCAGGAAGCGGGTGAACGGGAGCGTCGTGTTGTGCACGGCCCATCCCGGCGTGCGGCGGGACTCGAGGCCGCGCACCGCTTCCCGCGTCATCTCGTTCGGCCAGGTGCGTTCCATTCCGGTCGGCTTGTTCGCGCCGTGGAAGTCGACGAGGAGCTGCGTCTCGGCCGCGTCCCTCAGGATCGCCTCGTAGAGGTCGATGACCTCCTTGGCCTCGTGGTCGAAGAAGTCGACCTTGATTCCCGCGATCCCCAGCCCATGGAGCCGTTCGAACAGCCGCCGCCGGTCGGGCGCATCGTGCTGGTCCTTGCTGTGGATCCACACCCAGATCGAGACGCCGCGCTCGCGGGAGTCGTCGACGAGCTCCTCGAGCTGCTCGTCGGTCCATCGGCGCCACGTGCCCTCGACGACCTGGTGCTCGAAACCCAGCTCGCCGGCGAGCCGCGAGAAGTCCTTGATGACCGGGAACAGGCACTGATCGCGCTCCGGGCCCGGGGGGGCCTTGTCGCAATCTCCCCCGCCGTCGAGGTAGCGCCAGACGGCCCGCCCCGGGCGGAGCCAGACGGTTCGGATGCCCTGCGGAAAAAGCCTCGGATCGGGCGGCGGCGCCAGGTCGTGGATCGCGTCGCTGCCGACGAGCGCGTCGAGGTCCCGCCCCACGAGGACGACCCGCCAGGGCGTCGTGATGGTGCCGTCGATGGCCGCCGGCGCCGCGAGGCGCTTTGCGTTGTCTTCCCCGTAGCGCAGCGTGTACGGGTAGCTCGCCGGCACCGCGTGTCCGAGCCGCTCCCGGAAGCCTCCCTCGCCGTCGGCCTGGAGCATCATGCCCGCGTACTCGCGAAGCGCGGCCTCCGTGATCGAGGCATGACCGCGGCCGTCCGGGAGCCGGAACGTGAGCGGCGGCGCGGCCCAATCGCCCCCCGGTACGTCGGCCAGCTCCCTGCGCTGGTGGACGCCCTCGTAGTGATCCCGCGCGCCGTGGTACCAGACCGTGCTTCCGGCGGGAAGACGGAACGCAGAAGCGGCATCGGGCACGCGGCGGCCGGGGCCGGGCACGATGAAGCGGAAGGCGGCCGCATCGTCGAACGCGCGCAGCTCGACCACGAAACCTTCGGGCGCCTTCGCATGATCGACGTGCAGCCGAGCCCCCCGTGACCGGTCCACCGCCTGCGAGTGCACGCCCCGCCAGGGGTACCGTTCATTCGTCGAGTAGCGTTCCACGCGGCCGACCCGTGCGTCGCGGCCCAGGTTCACGCCGTCCAACAGGATCCCGAGCGGCGATGCGTCGATCACCGGCCGCCCCGCCAACGTGATCCGGTAGGCCAGACCTCCGTCCACCGCTTCGACGATGATTTCGACCTTCTTGTCGGGACTCGCGACCGCCACGGCTTCGCGCGCGCGCGCCGTCGCGGGCGCGGTCCGTGGCTCCTTCGCGACGTCGACCCACAGCGCCGGCTGGCGGATGAAGAAGTTCCGGATGACCTCGTCGACGCTCGAGTCGGCGGGCAGCTTCCCCCACAGCTCGAGGTAGCTCGGCTCCGAGAAAGCGAGGCCGGCGAAGAGCAGGCTCGCCTGCCGCATCGGCCACTCGCGGTCGTACATCACGTCGGGTGGCTTCGGCCAGCTCTTCTTGTCGCGCATGTAGGGGACCATGAACTGCATCCCGCGACGCATGCCGCGCCCGTCGGGGAGCGTGAAGCTCCAGAGATCGTGTTGCGGGGTCGAGAGGAGCTGGCAGAGGCCGGCCATCGCCTCCAGGTTGAAGAGCGAATAGCCGTAGGGCTTGGTGCGCCGCAGCTCCTCGGGGAAGCTGCCGTCGGCGGCCATCTGGTTCGGCAGCAGGACGGTCTTGAACCGGTCGCGGCAATAGCCGACGACCTCGTCGCTGCCGGCCAGGCGCGCGAAGGCCGCCGCCTGCAGCGCCCAGCACGTGGCGTGGTTGTTCTTCGCGTCGCGCTCCTCGATCCCGCTCTTGTCGGTGGTCATCCACCGCACGTAATCGGCAAACCACGCGCGGACCCCGCGCTGCGTCCCGGCGTCGAAGGCGGGCGCGCCGGCCAGCACTTCGGCGGCGCGGGCGACCTCCACCAGGTGGAGCGTGTCGATGATGCCGGTCCCCCTACCCGTCACCCGGCCGTGGATCGCCTGCGCGTAGCGCAGGTGCGGGCTCATGCGCGTCGTCTCGTCCACGAACCAGGCGCGGAGATGCCGGACGGCGTGCTCGGCGTAACGCGCCTCCCCCGTCAGCTTCCAGGCGGCGACGAGCGCGGGCACGTCCACGCTCAGCCGGCGCATCGCCTTCCGGTGCTCGTCGAAGTTGTCGGGGTTGGTCATGCCGTCGCGCTGGATGTACGGACCCCCGGGGTTGGCCGGATCGGGCCACCAGTAGTCGGCCTCCGAGAAGTAGTCGTGAAGACCACCCGCGCTGCGCGGCGACGATGCGGAGGTCACCGTCACCGGCTCGTCACGGAGAGTGGCGTTCGCGGCCTTCAGAATCCGCTCGCGATCGATCGCCCACACGTCGGTGCGGAGTGCGGGCGCGCTCGCCGGGCCGGCCGTGATCGCAAGGATCGCCAGGACCCGATGCATCACTGCCATATATCACATGCGGCGGGCGTGCTCGGCCGGCCGGTTCCGTCCCCGCGGCGGGACGTGGAGTACTGGCGTAGGATTCAACCGTGACGCCCGCGTTCGCGATGATCGTGCTCGGCCTTTCGTCTTCCGCGCCCGCTCCGGCGGCGTCGGTCACGGGCTCCCTGGAATCGGGTCCCGGCTTCCACGTCGTGACGTTCCCGCTTCCGGCCGGAAAGATCTACGTCAACCTGCCCGACGACCTCGCCCCCGGCGACACGGGCAGCGCCACGGTGAACCCGGTGCCCGCGGGAACGAGCGAGAGCGATCAAGCCCGCCAGCGCCAGGAGCTGAACGCCTACGGCGTCGAGATAGGAGGCCTGCGGGCGCCGGCGAATGTGGGCGTGCGCACGTTCACCGTCCCCGCCGGCGCGACCGTGCTGGCGATCATTCTCGTGGACCCGCGGGGCCGGCCGGCCGGCGAGGTGAAGGCGCCGCTGCGCTCCCCCGCCCCGTCCCCGTCGAGCTACCTGGTCCCGACCGTCGGCCAGACCGGCGGACCCGTGCGCATCGCCGGCGCATTCGACGGCGACCTGTCCAACTCCAGCGTCCAGATCGGGGGCAAGGCCGCGCCGCCGATGGCCGAGTCACCGCGCCAGCTCCTGGTGCGCGGTCCCGAGGAGCCCGCCCCGCCCGCGCCGATCGAGGTGAGCGAGCGAGGCCGGGTGGTCGCTGCCGGCACGTACCGCAGCATCTCGGTGCGGCTCTCGGCGCCCGTGACCAACCTGCTCGCGGGCCAGCACACCACCCTGACGATCGCCGTCACCGGCCTCGAGGGCCTGCAGGACACGCTCCCCGTGCGCTTGAGGAACCGGTCCCCGGACGTCGTGCGCATGGAAGGCGGCGAAGAGCAGACGCTTTGCGTGCGGCCCGACGAGGTGAGCACGACCGGCGCGTGGACGAGGACGCGGGGGCTGACCGGCGTGCGCGCCGGCGGTTTCTCGATCCACACCGACCTCACCGAGCCCGGTCCCCGCGTCGAATCGAGCGTCCGGGCCGACGCGACTGTCCACGGCGACCTGCTCGCGCGTCTCCAGCTCGATCGCCCGGCGCGGACCGCCGCCGGCCAGAGCCTTGCCGCCGGCCCGTATCAAGTCGTGGTGCGCGGCACGGGCGAGCGGGGAAAGGTGCGCCTGTTCTTCTGGCGCGACGGCCAGGCGGCGGGGACGGTGGACGGGGCCCTGCTCAAGCAGGTCGCCGGCGGCTCCGTCTGCGATCGGCGCGACGTGTCCGACGCGCAGCAGAAGGCCACGGCCGGGTCGGGCGACCGCGGCTTCGACGAGCTGGGCTTCGCCGCGGGCAGCGCCTTCACCGTGCGCGGCGGGGACGGGAGCCTGCGCCTGGTGCTGACGAGCTCAGAGGGAGTCTTCTCGATCGAAGCGACCCTGGCATCCGCCTGAGCGAGCACGGACGGCGTCCGGATTGCCGGAACGCCGTTTCCGAAGGCCCTTGACATCGGCGGGGGTAGGGTGCGTATCCTTAATGATCGAATTTCGCCTTCCTCGAGAGAGCCCATGGCGCATATCCAGTTCAAGCGCGATGTCCTCGTCGATCCCTCCGTGCGCACGGCCGTCGAGCAATCGTTTGCTGTCTTGCCGGAGGAGTATTCGGTCTCCATCAGCCTTCGAGAAGGTACGGACGATTGGAGCGTTCAGGTCGTCGGGCCCGCCAGCGTCGTGGCGGGAAGGATCCCCGTCAACGATCAGAAGCCCGAGGCCATCAGGAGGTACGTCCGCCAGATGATCAGTGGGCTCCACGGGGGCTGAGGGGTCGACTCTAGACCGCGGTAGAGCTCTCGGTCCCACCGGCGGCGATCACGCGCGCGGGCATCCCTACCGCGACGGCATCCGCCGGGATATCGGTCAGCACGACGGCATTGGCGCCGATGACGGCGCGGGCGCCCACCTTGATCGGTCCGAGCACGCGAGCGCCCGCCCCGAGCACCGCGTCGTCTTCGACCACCGGGTAGCCGTTGTCCTTCGCCGTGCCCACGGTGTTCGATCCCATGAACCGCACCCGGTCGCCCACGCGGGCCCGTCCGCCGACCACGATGCCGATGGGGTGAACGAAGAACACGCCGCGCCCGAGCGTGATGTCGTTGCCGAGCTCGATCCCGAAGAGGACCGTCTGCAGCCGACGGAGCAGGTGGTTGACGCCGGGTAGCCGCCATCGCCGCGCGCCACAGCGCATCCGCCAGAGGACGAGTATCAGGTAGGAGTCCTGGGTGAGGGCCGTGGCGGCCACGTGCCGGGCGCCGGGGGGCGCACCCGCCGCGATGGCGAGGTGTTGGGCGTCCTCCCGCAGCGTGCGAAGCACGGTCGCCGGATTATGCCTCAGTTGACGCCGAGGGCGACATTGCGCATGAATGCGCGCGGGTGGCGAAGGGCGAAGTGGATCTCGGCGGCGGCGGCCGCGGCGCCCGGACGCCGATCCCCGGGCCAGTCCGCCGCATCGATCAGGAGCGCGTTGCGCTGATGATCCTTCCGCCACCGCCGCCAGCGGCGCGACTCGGCCGCCGACATGCGCCCGGACAGTCGCTGCACGAGGAGAGTGAGCCCGAGGACGAAGCCGTGACAATAGGCGTAGCCGCGTCCCTCCGGCCAGTCGCGCACGTCGCTCAGCGTCCGCGCGAGCGCTTCTTCCTCGCCGAGCGCGCCCAGCCACGACATGTACGCGAGAGGCATGTCCCGAGCGATCTCGAAACCCATCTGCCCGTAGAAACGGGGATTGAAGTCGATGAGCTGCAGGCGCCCGGCCTCGGGAACGTATTCGGCCTCGAACACGCCGAAGTAACCCACCGCGCGGCAGAGCCTCACTACGCCGGCCAGCGCCGCGGCGTCCACGGGGGCCTCCTCATAGCAGACACCCACCCCCAGCCGCCGAGGCCGCTGCAGGATCTTGCGCGAGGCCCGCGCCGCCACGTCCTCGGTCCCGCGACCGATGAAACCCGCGATGGAGTAGATGCCGTCGTTCGCCTGCGGGCGGAACACCTGCACCATCGGGAGGTCGGCGTTGGGCAGGACCCTCGACAAGGCCGCGCCATAGCGGTTGTAGGCGAGAAAGCCGGCGTAGCATTCGGCCAGCTCGTCGGCCCGCTCGACGAATCTTCCCTTCGCCCGCGTGGCCGACAGGACCTGGGTGCGCGGCTTGAGGAGGATCGGAAAGCCGAGATCGCGGGCGGCGGAGAGAGCCTGCTCCACGCCGACGGGGAAGTCCGTCGGGACCGTGTCCACGCCGACCCGCGCGCAGGCCTCATAGAGGGCCTTCTTGTCGAGGAGGCGAAGAACGGCGTCGACGCCCGGCTGGTACAGGCGGTAGACCTTGCCGAGCTCGCGGGCCCGATCCGCGATGAGCCACGCCAGATCGTCGGAGGTGGGATAGAGGACGTGCCCCGGCTCGCGCTCGCCGAAGGCGAGCAGCCAGTCCAGGAAGCGGTCGAGCTTTCCGATGGGCGGGCAGCGCAGCCAGCGGGTGACGTGCCGGGACCAGCGCGCCGGAACGAGCGCGCCATCCCCGGCCATCGTCACGGGTATCCCGCGGCGGCCGAGGCACCGCGCGGCCGCGAGCGTTCCGCCGTAGGCGGGCATGGTGAGGAGAAACGGAACGTTCCTGCGGGGCGCGGGCCAGGCCTCATCCACGGCGGTCCGATTGCGCTCGGGCCGCCGCGCCCAGGAGCCGACGCGCACGTCTCGAGTCACCGCCACGCGCGCCCGTAGGTGAAGAACACCGCCGCGCCCTGGCTCGCGATGGGCAGAGAAGGAGCCTGCACGCTCTTCCGTCGCGAGTAGCTCGCTACCACGGCGAAGCCTCGGGCGAGCGCGTACCTGAGGTTGGCCACCAGATCGGTGTTGGTCAGCTCGAAGGACGCATCGGCCGGATCCAGGTTGCGGGCGCGAATGGCCCGGAGGTCCAGGACCATCTCCGGTGTCACCGACAGGGCGTATCGAGCCGAGAACAGGCCGTTGATCCGCACGCGGCCCAGCCCGTACGCCAGGTCCACGAAGCGGTCGTACCGGGCCTCGATCGCCTGCCGTCCCCAGCGCGCATCCAGGCCCGCTCCTCCCACGGGCGTCGTCCGGGACCACGACGTCATGAGCGGCCGGAAGCGGCTGGCGCCCACCCGCACGCGGGCATGCGCGCTCGTCCCGAGCGCGCGGCTCCACGCCCCTTGGACCGTGTGGGTGACGCTGTGCTCGCCCAGGACCGTCGAGAGCTGGTACTGATAGGCGGCGCTCGCGGTGTCGGCCCGGCGGAGCTCGCGGCTGACGCCGGCCCCGGCCGTCAGCGTCGAACCCCCGACGAGCGACGGCGAGTCGAAGCTCACGGTCTCGTGCTGAAGCTCGAGGGAGGCCGTGGTGCGGCGAGAGGCGCTGTAGGAGACGCTCCCGCGAGCGGTGTTGGCGCGGCCGAGAACGGCGGGCAGCAGGAGGCCCGACGCCGTGAGCGCAGCGAGCTCCGACGCATAGCTCGTGCGCCAGGTGTCGCTCACCCGGATCACGGCGCGGGGCGAAAGCAGGTACGAGCCGTCGGCGTCCGCGCCATAGGTGAAGTGGTCCAGCTCGGAGACACGGCGGTAGAGGGAGCCGTGGCCTCCACCCGACAGCGCGAAACGCCCACGACGTCCGCTCCACGTCCGATCCAGCCTCGCGCCCAGGCGCGTCACGAGGTCTCCCGGACCCTCGGGCGCCGCGAACCGGACGTTGTCGTCATAGCCCTCCTGCGCGTCCACGGACAGATTCCACTGAGGCAGGGGCGCGGGCGCCGGGTCGAGCACGCTCTGCGCGGAAGAGGGCGCCGTCGACCACAGGATGAGGAGCATCGCCAGCCACCCGCGCCCCGTGGGCCCGCGATGAACCTCGGCCACGGCCTTGCTATTTCCCGTCATGCGGGCGACATTCGAAACATGAGGTCGTGCCGCATACGGTCGAGGCTCGTCGTGCTCGTCACGCTGGCGACCGCCTGCGGAGGGAGCAGCGCCTCCCCCGTGCCCGGTCCCGGCGCCTCGCCCTCGCCCAGCGGCGGCTGGCTCTCGACCGCCGGCAACCGGATCGTCACCGCCGACGGAGCCACGTGGATGGGCCGGGGCGTCAACCTCCCCGACACGCGCTCGTGTGGCGCGTGCGTCCTCGAGCCGCCCAACGTGGCGGAGGTCAAACGGCGGATCGACGAGGTGGTGGACCAGTGGGGCGCCAATTTCCTTCGCCTCCTGCTCGAGAGTTACCCGGCCCCGGACGGCAAGGCGCAGTGGCGGGGCGTGCTGGACGATCCCACGTACCTCGCCAGCCTCCGGGAGATCGTCGCCTACGCCACGAGCAAGCGCGACGTCTACGTGATGCTGTCGCTGTGGCACGACCCCAGCATCGGCCCGACGGGCTGGCCCACGTCCGACACGAACCGCGTCTGGCAGAGGCTGGCTTCCACTTTCGCCGGCGACCCCCGCGTGCTCTTCGGTGTCGCGAGCGAGCCGGCCGCCAATTTCGATGGCGCCCAGGACGCCCAGGTCTGGACCGCGATGAACGACGCCGTGGCCGCGATCCGCGCGGCCGAGGACGGCGCCGGCGCGCGCCACCACATCGTCGCGGTCCAGGGCACGCGGCAGTGGGCGCGCGTGCTGGACTACTACGTGCAGAACCCGATCAGGGCCGGAGGCGGCGCGAACGTGGTCTACGAGACGCACGTCTACGACTCGGCCGACGTCTTTCAGTCCCGGTTCGTCGGCCCCTCGCGCACGATCCCCGTCATCATCGGGGAGTTCGGGCCGATCGACCAGCCCGGCGTCGCGCGGATGACGACGTCGGATTGCGCACGGCTCATGGACCAGGCCGACGCCCTCCAGGTCCCGTACCTGGGCTGGACCTTCCACATGCGTTGTCCTCCCGACCTCCTCGAGGACCACAGCAATGGAGGGTGCGGCGTCGGCATGCCGCTGCGGCCCACGGCGTGGGGTGCTCTCCTGCGCGATCATCTGCTCACCTTCCGGCGCTGACGGGGGCCGGCCACGCTCCCGTGGCCGGGGCGAGCTTGCTCGCGACCGCCAGGGCCGGCGCCAGCATGAACGTACCGGTCCAGGACACGAGCCCCATGTCCCCGTAGCACTGGACGAGATAGACGATGACGGTCGCGATCACGGCGAGGGCGGCGGCGCGGTCCGCAGGGGCGCGGGCGAAGCGGTGGGCCCGCGCGACCAGGTACACGGCCACCCCGAGCGCCAGGAAGATTCCGCTCAGGCCGGCCACGCCCCCGAAAGCGAGCAGGCCGAGCACGGTGTTGTGGGGGACGTAGCGGTACTGCGGAAAGATGCTCGAGATGTCCACGGCCTTCACCTTCTCGACGTATTCGTGCCCGAAGCCGGTGCCGAGCAGCGGGTGGTCGCGCAGCGTCCACAGCAGGTTGAAGTTCTCGATGTCGCGCATGGCGGTGGACCAGTCCGTGCGGGCCCCGACCAGGGAGCGCACGATCCGCACCGGCGCAAAAACGCGTGCGGTCGCCGTCCAGCCGACGGCGGCGTAGAGCGCCAGCAGCGGCATCGCCATCAGGACGGCCCGCCTCACCGCCCGCTTCCGGCGGGTGAGGGAAGCATTCGCGTACACGACCAGCATCGCCGCCGCCACCTCGACCCACGCGAGGCGGCGATTGTTCGCGACCATGCCCGCGGCCAGCAGCGCGAGGACGAGGCCGGCCGACACGCCCCGCCCGGGCACGGCTTCTTCGACGACGAGGGCGATGACCAGGGCGAAGGCGACGGCGAACAGGATCGAATCGCCGTGGGAGGTGGCGGTCGGCAGCACGGCGGCGCTGGCCGAGACCGTCAGCCGCACCCACAACGCCAGGCACGCTTTGACGCACGCCGCGGCCACGACCACCCGGGCCAGGGCGCCGTAGTCTCGCGGGCCGCGCAGAGCGGACTGGAATACGAAGAACGCGAGGGGCACCCAGAGGAGCTGGTGGCATTGCCAGAGCGAGTTGCGGAAGTCCCCTCCCCGGGCCAGCCCGTACGCCCACAGCGCGAGCACCGTGACGAGCCAGAGGACGGCGGCCCCGGCCATCGGGCGCGCCGGGCGCACCTCGCTGCGGTCGACGCCCGCGCCCACGGCCCGGCGGGTGAGGATCACGACGATGAGCAGGCCCATGAGCAGGTCGAGGCCGGTGAAACGGAGCGCCCGAACGGGGAGGCTGAGGTTCAGGTTGGCGAGAAGGAGCGCGCCCACGGGGGACAGCGGAGACCGCCACCGTCCCCCCGCGTCACCCGGGTTCTCGAGAGCAAGAATCAGGAACAGCATCACGAGGGCGCTCGCCCGCGCGGGCGCCTTCCACAGGCCGTAGATCACGCCGGCGGCCAGCACCGGCGCCACCGCCACGGCGATCCTGCCGTCTCCCACGACGATGGCGCCCAAGGTGGCTAGAGTGAGCACCGCGAGGAGCGCGCCGAACAGCCCGCGGGGCACCGATCCGCCTTCCCTCTCGTGGGCGGCGCGCACCTCCGCCGCCGCGGCGGCGAAGGCCCCGAGGAGGAGGCCGGCCAGCGCGGCCGCAAAGAGGCGCGCCGCCACGTCCGGTCTTTCCGCCTTCCGCGGCGTGCGCGCCGGCTCGAGCACCGCGTAGCGGCGGTCGAAGGCCGCCCGGACGCCGTGCAGCTCGATGCGCGCATCCCACAGGCGGCGGCTGAGGCGGTCGTGCGCGTCGGCGGCGAACCTGGCGCGCACCGGTACCGGGAGCGCCACCAGGGTCTCGTCGACCTCGGCCAGGTGGCGGGCCAGGATGTCGATGCTCTCCTCGACGCTCGAGACCTCCATCGCCCGACGCTCCTCGAGGAAGGTCCTCTGGGCCGCGTCGACGATGGCGCGGGCCGCCTCGCGGTCGGGCCAATCGACGCCGATGACGACCGCCCCGTCCTCGCCGCGGACGGAGAGCCGCTTCTCGAGCAGGTCGACGAGGGCGTCCCGCCGGTCCTCCGGCGAGGGCCGGGCGCCGAGCATCTCCCCGGCGCGGTCTTTCAGCCGCAGCAGCGGACCGCGGCTCGCGGCCCACGTCTCCACGAGACGAGCCTCCCCCACGAATCGCTCGAGATTGCTCCGCTTGCTCACCACCGCGGCGGCGAACCGGGCGGGATCCTCACGCGGCAGGGCATGCCCCGGGTTGGACAGCGCCGGCAGGACGGGATCCGGCTGGGCCAGGACCCGGGCCTCGACGTGGTAGGTCCGGGGCAGCAGCACGAGGAGCAGGACGGTGCCGGCGAGGACCACGGTGAGTTGCGCGGCCGCGAGCCGCTTCCGGCCGCCGAGGGCGGCCATGACCAGACGGGCCCATTCGCTCATCGTACCCATCGCTCAGAGCCGCGGGTAGATGACGCGCACCGCGAAGAGATAGAAGAGGTTGAAGGCCAGCATCCAGAGGACGGCCATTCGCAAACCGACTCTGGCGCTGCGCGCCCGGGCCGCGCGGATGGGGATGGCGATGACCGCGACCAGGATCGAGACGAGCAGCAGCTTCGCGATCACGGCGTGACCGTCGACGCCGGGCCGGGTTGACCGGCGATTTCGGACCTGCAATCCTTGCGCGGGGCTCGATCCAGGGGCGGGACATGGCATGGGGTGCGCATCGGCGACCGCTCGACCTGGCCCGGGACCGGACGGTGCTCCTCTTCTTCGAGGACATCGAGCAGGACACGCTGGTCAGGAACGACCGCCACCTCCGCCGAGCCCTGCGCAAGCTCTACCACACGGTCAAGCGCGGGCAGACGAGGAGCGGCTTCGGCGTGGCCTTCACGCTCCTCCGGCGCGCGCTGGAGAGCCTGGGGTACCGGGTGGTGGTCAATGACCACCGGCTGGCGCGCCACAACCCGGCCTATCCCGTCGGCGTCGCCGGATACCCGCACGTGCTCCGGGAGTGGACGCTGCCCAACCCGGCCGTGCTCGGGCCGGGGCTGCTCGACCACCCGGGACTGGCTCCCGCGCTGATGGAGGATCCGCGCTTCCGCTCCTACCTCGTGCCCTCGGATTGGATGAAGGCGCTCTTCGGAAGGGTCTACGGCTCCCGCTGCGCGCTCTGGTACGCAGGGCTCGACCTCGAGCAGTGGCCGGACTGCGCGGCGGAGCCGAAGGACGTCGACTTCGTGGTCTACGACAAGATCCGCTGGGACCGGGACGGCCGCGCGGCCAGCCTGGTGCGTCCGCTCCTGGCCCGGCTCGAAGAGCGCGGCCTGACCGTCACGGTCCTCCGCTACGGAAGCTACGCCCACCGGGAATACCAGGCCCTCCTGCGAAGGGCGCGCGGCCTGATCTTCCTCAGCGAGCACGAGACCCAGGGCATCGCGTACCAGGAGGCGATGGCCTGCAACGTGCCCATCCTGGCGTGGGCGAACGGCCACTGGCTCGACCCGCAACGGACCCTGTTCGAGGCGGGCCCGGTGGCGGCCACGTCGGTCCCCCACTTCTCCGATCAGTGCGGAGAGACCTTCGCGGGGGCGGACGATTTCGGTCCCGCGCTCGACCGGTTCCTGGCCCGTCGGGGGTCGTACCGGCCCCGCCGCTACGTGGCGGAGCACCTCTCGCTCGAGCTCTCCGGCCAGAAGTACCTGGAGCATTACCGCTCCGCGTCTCGATGAGCGGGGCCGCCGCCGTCCCCCTCGCGCAGCCGGGTCGCGACGACGTCGCACAGCTCGCGGACGCTCCCCGCGTCCCCGAGCGCCTCGGGAAGCACCGCCCCGAACTCCTCCTCCAGCGCCAGCAGCAGTCGCAAGGTGCCGAGCGAATCCCAGGCCGGGATCTCGGCGGGCCCGTCGCCCGGCTCGGGCAGGCCGACCGAGAACGTCTCGGCCACCACCGCCCGGATCCGCTCGAGGACGTCGGCGTCCCTCGCTCCGAGCAGCGATGACGGCGCGTCGGGCCATCGCGCGGGGGCGCGCCGCACCCGGGCCGGGACCCCGCTCGCGCACGTGCCGGGCGGAACCGTCCCGGACACGACGCTGCCGGGGCCGATCCAAGCTCCCTGGCCGATGTGCGCGCCTTTGAGGACGGTGACGTTACGGCCGAGGCGCGCTCCGTCCTCGATGATCACCGGGAGGCTCGGGGCCGGCGCGTGGAAGTCCCTTCGGTCGTGATAGTCCGTGTCCATGATCATCACGGAGCCGCCGAGCCGGACGCGGTCGCCGATGCGCACGTGCGCCTCCGAGCTGATCGCGGCACCGGCGCCGACGGAGACACCGTGCCCGATCTCGATGAACCCGGTCCGCCCCGTCACCATGTGCGAGCGCACGGGCCACGAGTCGAGCTGGAAGTCGTCGCCGATGACGATCCGACCCCGGTTCTGCACGATGGGGACGCCGCGCAGCCGGGGCCGCCGGCCCAGGGTCGTGACCGAGCGCAGACGAACGGGCGCGAGGGCCCGCGCCGCCGCGAGCGAGAGCCGGTGGAAGGCCCGATGGACCCTGGACGGCGCCGACGGCTCAGGCATGAGGAGCACTCACCTCCGCGCCGAGCGCCACTCCCTCGATGCTGACGGCCCGGGGCCGGGGATAGGGCCGCTCCGCTTCCCAGACGAAGCCGCCCCCGTCGTCCGCGTACGCGAGCCCGGACTTCATGAAGAACTCGAAGCAGGGCTTGTTCTTCGGAGTGGGAAAGAACGGGGCCACCAGACGTCGCGCGCCGCCGTCGCGCGCGCGCTCGATGGCGGCCCAGATCATCGCCTCCTCCACCTGGCGCCCCATCACCCGGCAGCTCAGCACGCAGTCGACGAGAGTGGCCGTGGCTCCACCCCACTCCAGGCCGAGGATGCCGACGAGGCCGGCGTCGCCGAAGCGGTCCGAGACGTGGACCACCCACATCTCACGCCCCGAAGTGCCGGCCCAGGCGCGCAGCTCCGCGTCCGTGAGCCGGCGCGTGCGCAGGTTGAACTGGTTGGTCTTGTTGAGGAGCTCGACGACGCGCGGGAGATTGACGGCGTCCAGCGTCGAGAACCGCACGCGCGTGGCCAGGCTCTCCAGCCACTCCTCGGTCGAAGCCGACCGCGTCCGGGCCCGCTTGCGCCGTCGCTCGGCCGCGTAGAGAGCCAGCCGCGCCCGATCCTCGGCGCCGATATGGGCCACGTCCAGGCAGCGGAGATCGAGGAGCGCTCTCGTGTACAGCAGCTTGTCCTCCGGCCAGTCGGGGACGTACACCTCGGGCAGGGCGGCGCGGACTCGGGAGCGCTCCACGGGGCTGTCGTCGATGAACACGACCGACCCGAGCCCCAGGTTCAGCTCCCGGGCGATCTCGACGATGTTCTGCGCCTTGTCTTCCCAGTTGATGCGGCGCGCGGAGAAGTCCGCGGCCTCGAGGATCATCTCGGGGTGGCGGTCGATCGCCTCGAGAGCGACGGCTTCGTCGTTCTTGCTCGCGATGGCCAGCAGCACCCCGCGCCGGGTCAGGGCCTTGAGGCGCCTCTGGAACTCCGCGAAGGACTCGCCCTCGGCGTCGTGGCCGCCCAGCTTGAGCTCGGGCCATCCCACCTCGCCGACGACGCCGCCCCAGAGCGTGTCGTCGAGGTCGAGCACGATGAGCTTGCGGGCCTCCCCGCGCAGACCGCGGAGCGCGGCCCGGATGTCGCGCGCCGCCTCCGCGAAGACCGCCGGCGAGAGGCCGACCTTGGCGATGTGCCACGACTTGACGCTCGTGGCGGTCCGGCCCGCCGCCTGGATCCATCTCTGCGCGCCGAGGAGGTAGACGTTCGACGAACCCTCCAGGGCCTCCGCCAGCCGAAGGTTCATCCGCGCCAGCGTGCTCGTCAGACCGTCGTTTCCCATGTCCAGCATGCCGAGGCCCCGCTCATGAGCGGGCAGGACCCAGGCCGGCACGAAGACGCTGCGGACGCCGGACGCGGCCTGCTGGATGAGGTCGGCGAAGGCGTCGACCTCGGCCAGGACGTCTTCGGTGGCCACCGGCTCGTTCAGCATGCGCGCGCGGAAGGCGCGGATGGACTCCGGGCGCGTCCACACGACCGCGAAGTCGAGTCCGGCGTGGGCGCCGTCGCGCAAGGCGTGGAGCGCCTGAACGACCTGATCGAAGGGCGCGACGATCGCCTCCACCTCCGGACCGAGGCCGTCGCCTCGGCGGAGGTGGTCCGCCAGCTCCTGGACGGTGAAGTCCGCCACGAGCAGGCCGCGGCAGTCGGCGGGCAACGAAGGCGCCGGGCGCGCGGCCGGCCGGCTCTCCTCGGCGTCCTTTGGTCGCTCGAGCACACGGGCCGGCACGCCTCCGGCCAGCGCCCCGGCCGGGATGTCGCCCGTGACGTAGCTGCCCGCGGTAACGACGGCTCCCGCTCCGATGACCGCGCCCTTGCTCACACGCACCCGCGCCGCGAGCCAGACATCGTCGCCGATCGTCACCGGCCGCGGGCGCGGGTCGCCGCCCCGGCCGGACGCGGCCACGTGATCGTCATGGTCCGCGATCGTGACGTAGGGGCCGAGGCGTACGCGGTCGCCGATGCGGACGCTCTCCTCCGCGGAGATCGACACCCCGAAGTTGATGAGCGCTTCCCGGCCCACCTGGAGCAGCGCGCCGCTGGCGGCCGCCAGCCGCACGGGCGCGAAGCTCGAGTTGATGAGCATGCGGTCACCCAGCTCGATTCGCCCCTGGTTCTGGATGACCGGCCGCCCGCGCGTCCGTGCGCGCACCCCCACCCGGTCGCAGTGCCGGAGACGGAAGGGACCCACAAGCCGCTCGGTTCCGTATTGGAGCGCCCGGGCCAGCCCGGCGTGCAGCCCCCCTCGCGCCTCGCGCAACATGCGCCACACGACGAGGACGAAGCGAGGGTCACGCAGCAGGTAGCGGCGCCAGAGCCGGCGGGGCTCCCGGACGAGACGGTAGAGCCACTCGAGTCCGGCCGCCGACACCCAGCTCGGCGCCCGGCGGATCACGCCCGCCGCGAAGTCGAGGCCCGCCCCCACCGCCACCAACACGGCCGGGCGCAGCGCGTCCCGCGTCTCGTCGATCCACAGCTCCTGCTTCGGGCTCCCGAAGGCGACGAGGACCAGGTCGGGTCGGGCCTCGCGTATCCGCGCCAGCACGTCCTCGCGGCCCGACGCGGGCGCGTCCATGTCGATCCGCGGGCCCTCGGTCCCGACCACCCCCAGGTGCGGGATCTGCCGTTGCAGAGCCTCCGCGGCCCGGCCGGCCACGCCGTCCGCCCCTCCCGCGAGGTAGACGCGCCATTGGCGGGCAGCGGCCAGCCTCATCAGAGGAAGCACGAGGTCGGATCCGGATACCTTCTCGGGCAGTCGCGGGCCGAAGAGGCGAGAGGCCCAGACCACCGGCATGCCGTCGGCCAGGGACAGGCTCACCCGCGCATAGGCGGCGCGCAGGCGGGCATCGGTCTCCGCGATCACGACGTGGTCGACGTTGGGGGTGAAGACGGCCCCGCCCTCCCCGCGGTCGACGAGCGCTTCGATGGCCGCGAGAGCCTCGGCGAAGCCGAGGCGATCCACGATCACGCCGCCCAGCCGCCAGCGCGGTCTCACCGGCGTGCGGATGCGGCCGCGGAAAGGCTCCGCGGGCCGACACTGTCTCGGGGGCTGACCGCCGGCGGCTCGGCCTGGACCAGCGAGCCGGGCGGGATCGAACGCGTCACGAGGCATCCGGCCGCGATCTTCGATCCCGCTCCGATGTTGATGGGTCCGACCAGGGTGGCGCCCGGCCCCACGTGCACGTCTCGGCCGAGCTCGGGCGCCCCGACCTCGCGCGTGTCGGGGTGGATGCTCACGCCCAGCGTGACGTTCTGGAACAGGATCGCGCCGGACCCGACCCGGGCCGAGCCGCTGATGCAGATTCCCATCCCATGCACGAGGGTGACGCCCGGCTCGAGCTCGGCGTTCCAGTGGATGTCCGCGCCGTACAGGTGGCGCATGAGCCGCGAGATGACCTGGGGAGCGAGAGGGATGCCGAGGGCGCCGCAGACGCGCATCGCGCGATAGACGACCATCATCTGGAAGCCGATCCGCACGACGAAGTCCCCCGCGGGACGGCCCCGGGGCCCGGCCCGGCTCCCGTATCTCTCGTCGTGCGCGCAAAGCGCGGCGTGGTCCGCACGCACCGCGGACAAGAACTCCCGCCAGGCGCCGGGTCGGCGGCGCTTCATGGTGCCTTCGCACACACCAGGCCGGCCGGACCCCGCCCGCAGACGTCGCGGCGGCCGTCGTGGCCGAGGTCACCGAACTGGAGCGTGGCCCCGTAGGGGGCCGGACTCCATCCGAGTGCGTCCGTATAGCCACCGGGCATGACGGCCAGGGTGACGTCGAAGCCGCCACCGTTGGAGATTCCGCACACGATCCCACCGCCGCTCCGGCCGCAGAGGTCGGCCCGGCCGTCTCCGTCGACGTCGGCGAGCCGGATCGATCCGTAGTACCCCGCGGCCCCGCCCCATCCGTTCGCGTCGGAGAAGTCGCTCCGGAGCGACCACAGATGGGTGTCGGTGAACCCGGTGCCGCTCGCGTTCGCGATGGCGCATTGGATACCCGCCGGGCCCCGCCCGCAGACGTCCGCCTTGCCGTCCCCGTTGACGTCGCCGAACTGGATCGTGCTTCCGTACTGAGCGGCCTGCCAGCCCTGGGCGTCGCTGAAGTCCGCGATCCACGCCTGGGCGGGCGCGAACGCGCCCGCCCGGTTGTTCAACGCGCAGACGATGCCCGTGGAGCCGCGCCCGCAGACGTCGGCGTAGCCGTCGCCGTTGACGTCGGCGAGGCGGATCGAGCCGTAGTACGATGCGGCGGTCCCCCAGCCGGCGGCGTCTGAGAAATCCGCGCCCGTCGACCACAGGCGCGCGCCTTGCAGACTTGTCCCGTCCGCGTTCGCGGTGGCGCAGAAGATGCCGTTGCCGCTGCGCCCGCAGACGTCGGCCTTGCCGTCGCCGTTGATGTCACCCATCTGGAGGGTCGAGCCGTACGCGTCAGGCCGCCAGCCGGCCGCATCGGAGAAGGCCGCGGAATACAGGCTGTGGGGTGAGAAGGCGCCCGCGGCCGTGTTGAGGGCGCAGTGAACGCCGTCGGCCAGGCGTATGCAAGCGTCGGCGTACCCGTCGCCGTTCACGTCTCCCAGCCGGAAGCTGCCCGCGTAGATGGCCGGGGAGCCGAGATCCGCATCGGAGAACTGGCTGCCGGAGGACCATGTCGCGGGATCGGCCATCCGCTGGACCCACTGCTGCGTGGCGATCGGCTTGTACTTGTCGGTGGACGTATCGGCCTGGCACGCCTGGGCCTGCAGCGTCACTCCGTCGGAGCCCACGCCCAGGCAGGTGGCACCGGCACCAAGGATCTGGCCATTGCTCATCCGCGTCCACGTCTGCTCGGGCGAGTCCGCGCAGCCGGACACGCGGACGACCCCGTCTGCGTTCACGACGAGGCACATGAAGACGGTGATTGCAGGAAGCCGGATGGGGGGGGCGTTCGTTACGGGGTCCGCGACCTCCGCCACTCTCGATCCGCCGTGGGTCACACTGGCCCCGGGCATGCTGGAGACGCGGCCGATGGGGGTGAAGCCCGCGATTCGACCGTCCGCGGTCACCGTCCAGCGCGAGCTGGTGCCGGAGCAGGGAGCCACGACGGCGGGATCGCCGTCCACCGGATGGCTGCCCGCGTCGATGCACCCGCCCCCAGGGCCCGCCAGCGGCCCCGTCCCCCCGGACACCCGCGAGAGGGCATAGCGGCGCGAGCAGAAAGGCTCCCATTGGGAGCCCGGCGGCAACGTGCCTCCGTAGGCCTCCATGACCCGTAACTTCTCGTTGTGCTGCGCCGGCGACAGGTTCGGCACCTCCGGTGACGGGACCGGGGGCGTCCACCAGACGTCCACGTTGTAGCCCCGGTACATCCGCAGCTCGTGGGAGCGGGCGTACGTGTGCTCGGCCTCGAGCGCGAACTGCGCCGAGGCGACGTGGTCTGCGTGATCCGGACCGTAGGCCTGCGTGCTGTCCTGGGTGCCGATGCGGTCCGGCGCGAAGTCCGCGATGAGGGCCGCCAGCACCTGCACGAGCTCGGACCGCGTGTAGGTGCTGCTGGGAGTGGGAGGAGTGTCGTCGGGCCTCGTGAGGCTGGTGAGGCTGGGCACGCTGCCGGCCCACAGAGCCGCCATGCCCGGTTGATTGATGGGGTCCGTGCCGCCGTCGGGCAGCCTCATGAAGACCACGCTCACGAGCGGCTGTGTGCTGAGGGTGCACACGCGGACGACTTTGTTCGTGAGATAGGTCTGGGCCGCGCACGTCCAGTCATTCGGTTGCTGCGCTACGTTGGCCATGGCCCGGTAGGCCCTGGGTACGCCATCCTCGCGCGCGTACCAGGCCGGAGGGCCCGGGGGCGGGGGCCCCGGGCTCGAGGCGGCCGCCGTCAGGAAGACGGTCCGGACGCGCAGCCCCTGGCGGATGCTGTCCTCCACGTCGGGATTCAGGAACAAGAGGTCGTCGTCCTGATGGGCCACGAAGTACAAGTGGTTCGCGGGCGCGGCCCCCACGTACACGGCCGACGCCGGCGCAGGAGGGGTGACGTTGTCGGCGTCGCCGACCGCCACCGCACTCCGCCGAGGCGGAGTCGTGTGGTCGGCCGCGCTTGGGCTGACCGCGGGCGTCGAGCTCGCGGTCGCGGGCAAGGACGCCGAGGCCGCTTCCACGCCCACGCGCTGCGACCCGTAGAGTCCCCCCTCCGCGTCGGAAACGGTGATGGTCCCCGTGCCCGCCTCCCCCGGGGTGAACGAGAACCGGTGGGAGCCGCCGTCGCCCGGCCCGTACCTGTAGTCGTCTGGCAGGGCGGTGGCCAGCAGGCTCGAGCTGAAGTGCACGGTGCCCGCATAGCCGGTCACGGGAGCACCGGCTTCGTCCAGCACCGTCACCGTGAACGCCACCTCCGATCCCGCCGCGGCCGACTCCGGCAGACCGATGATGGAGATCGACGCCGGCGCCGTCTGCGCGGCACCCCATCCTCCGACCGCCACTGCGAGGAAAAGGGCCAGGAGTGGCGTCCGTCCGGTCCGTACCTTCTGTGTCACGAAACCCTCCTCATCGTCAGTTCCGCCCAACCTCGGCGTTCCGCTCCGCATGTCCAGGCACGAAGCGCATCGCCTGGCTCCGCGCGGCGAGCCGGCGACGGTCGGCTCGGCGCTGGCGCAGATAGCCGCGAAAGCCGGCGACCGCCTTCGCGAACGATCCCGCCTCCGCGCGCACGCCGCGGAAGTATTCGAGCCCGTACACGAACGTGGCGCCGGCGAGGGCCAACCGCTCGCATCCGAGCCGGTCCGCGGCGAGCGCCACCGCCATCGCCAGGCGGGCCAGCGGCCGTGTCAGGGAAGGGGTGGCCACGCTCATCAGCAACAGCGGCCGCGAGATCGGGCTCACCCGGAAGAGGAATCGCCAGGGGCTCGCCGCGGCGAGGTCCGGATGCTTCCGGCCGATGCGCAGGTCCCAGACTCCATACTCGAACGCTCGCCGCATCCAGGCGCGCACGCTCGTGTGGTCCGAGGTGTGCAAGGCGACGGCGGCCGCCGAGAAGCAGAGCGTCACGCCGGCCTTCTCCAGCCGTATCCCGAGCTCCGCATCTTCGGACCGCTCGAGCGCGGGATCGAATCCGCCGACCGCGAGGTAGTCCTCCCGCCGGAAGGAGACGTTGCCGGTATAGAGGTTCGCGCCCTCGAGCTCCCACCGGCCGGCGCGGATGTCGGAGGCCAGGCAGTCCAGGACGCGGGCGTGGTGGCGCTCGAAGAGCGGGAAGGACTGCGCGGGGTCGAGCCGCAACCGTCCGAGCACGGCCCGCCGCGATCCGGCCGGGTGCGCGCTGAGGTGGCGCGCGAGGAAGTCCCGCGCGACCTGCATGTCGTCGTCGAGGACGACGACGAGGTCGCCTCGGGCCGCCGCGATGCCCCGATCCCGAGCGCGGGCGGCGCCGGCGTTCTCCTGGGTGATCACGGTGAGCGCGCAGGGCACCGACAGCCGCTGCAGCCTGGGTGCCGCCGCTTCCCCCGAGCCGTCGTCCACGACCACGACCTCGAACGCGTCGGCCGCCAGCTCCTGCTCCCCGAGCTGACGCACCAGGCGCTCGATCGAGGCCGGCCGATCGTAGGTGGCCACGACGACGCTCACCCGGGGGGAGGCGCTCATCCGTCCTTCCTCCCGAGCCGGAGGGTCACGGCGCCGATGAAACGATCGCGCCCGACCAGGTCGAGGGCGCGGCGGGCGTCCGAGAATCGGCTCTCGCCGAGCGGGAGGACGAGGACGGCCGCCTCGGCCGCGCGCGCGATCGGGATGGAGGCGGCCCGGGTGAGGGGGCAGCCGGCCGCCACCACCGCCCGCTCCTGCCGCTCCCGGATCGCGGCGAGAGACGTGAGGACGTCGGCCACATCCGGAAGCTCCGTCCCTTCGGCATCGAGAAGCTTGACCGGCCGCTCGCCATGAAGCCGGCCGACGGCCACCAGGGCTTCGGCGATGAAGAGCGCCGAAGTCCCGGGATGCGCCGGGACGAGCACCATCGACGACCAGGGGCGCCGCAGGGCCGCGAACCAGATCTGTTGCCACCGCGCCTCGGGGAGGGGCGTTTGCGCCGGGACGGGACCGCCCGCGGCGCGCGCAGAGCTGCCGGACCTCATGGCCGCGCCTCCCGCGACGTGCGCACCCACTCGTCGTCGGCGGGCCGCGCCCGCTCGAAGAGCATCGAGACCTTCCACAGCAGGTAGAACGGGGCCCGGGCGAGGTCGACGAACCCCCGCGCCCCGACCCCGGAGAGAGCCCAGCCGCGCGCCACATAAATAAGGAGGCACGCCGTGGAGGCCCCCCACAGCAAGAAGGCGGGACGTCCTCCGATGCCGTAGCTGAGAGCGAGGCCGGACCAGACGGTCCCGGCCAGACACGCGAGCGCCAGGTACGAGAGCGGCGGAACGATCAGGTCCATCGCGAGGTCGAGAAGCAGCGGATCGCGCCTCTGGACGGCGACGGCCAGCAGGCCGGGAAGCTGCGTTCGCGCGAGGGCGAAGCGGCCGCCTTCCCAGCGCCGGCGCTGAGAGCGCGCCGCCGCCCCGGAGGAGGGCATCTCGCCGAGGACTTGTGCCTCGTCCACGTACTGCACCCGGTGGCCGGCGAGACCCAGGGCCACTCCGTACTCCATGTCCTCGACGATCGAGCACGCCCGATGGGGAGCCTCGCGAAGCAGCTCGCAGGCGAAGCCCATTCCGTTGCCGCGCAACCCGCAGGACAGACGCAGGCGCTCGCGCGCGATGGAACGCTCGACGTGGAAGAGGCCGAGCGCCAGGGTCATCAGGCTCGTCCGCCACGACGAGGCCGGATTGCGCACGCCGTAGCGGGCCTGGACGGCCCGCGCTCCGGCGGCGAAGCGCGCGCCGAAGGCGCCGAGCAGGTTGGGGTCGACCACGCTGTCGGCGTCCACCACCACGACCGCGTCCGCGAACCCGTCCGCGAGGACGCGCTCGAAGGCGTAGGCCAGGGCGTGGCCCTTGCCCCGGCGCGCGACGTCACGGCGCACGAGCACGCGTGCCCCCGCGGCCTCGGCCGCCTCGGCCGTGCGGTCACGGCAGTTGTCGGCCACGACCAGCACCCGGTAGAGCCGCCGGGGATACTCCACGCTCAACAGGCTCCGCACCGTCTCGACGATCGTGTGTTCCTCGTCGTGGGCGGGGACGACGACGTCGAAGCGCAGGCGGGGCGGGGCCGGAGCCGGCGGGGCGGTCCTTCGGGCCAGGACGGCCAGCGCGGCCAGGTAGCCCGACACCACGACGAAGGGCAGCGCCAGCAGAGCGCACGCGACGTCGAGCGAGCGGGCGGCGGCGTCGATCACGGGCGCGTTACCTCTCCCAGGACCTCCAGACCCATGAAGCGCTCCACTTGCCACGATTCGACGATGCGTCCGCGCCCAACGTCGGCGAGGACCGCCGCCCCGACCGCGGAGAAGAGGGCGAGGAACAGGCCGATCGCGAGAAAGGCCGGGCCCGGACGTACCGGCTGCTTGGGGACCTGCGCGGGCGAGATCACTCCGTACCGGTACTTGAAGGCGGCGCGCGCGGTGTCGAGCTCGATGCGCGCTCCCTCCAGCCGCTCGAGCAGGTCCTCGTATTCCGCCATCGCGCTCTTCAGCCGCGACTGGGCATAGCCGAGGGGTGGCTCCGCGGCCGGATCGCCGCGTCGGGTGTCGGGCGCTGACCTCGAGAAAGAGACCGGGGGGAGCGCCGCGCCTTCGGCCGCGGGGGCCGCGGCCGCCGGGTCCGCGCCACCGCGCCGCCGAATCTGATCCCGCAGGTCGGCCTCCTCCTGCTTCAGGGCGGCGATCTGCGGCGATTCGCCGGAGACGGCCTCGATGCTCCGTTGGGTGTCCGCGATGGCCGGATGCGACGGCCCATAGGTCTTCCGCTGCTCGGCCAGGAGCGTGTGCAGCTCGGTCAGGCGCCTCTGCCGGAACTCTTCGAGGTCGGCGATGGCCCGCTGTTTGGCCTCGAGCAGTCCCTGGAGCGGCACCACGGCGGGGTCGCTCGGCGCCGCGGCCGGGGCCCGGCTCGGGCGAGCGCGCACCGAGGGCGGCGCGGTCGGTGGCGGCGAGCGACGCGCCTCGCCGGCGGCGCTCTCGATCGCGCTGCGGACGGCGGCCGCGTGGCCTTCGAGGATCGAGATGGCATCCGCGATGCTGGACACCTCGGAGGCATGGCGCTCCTCCAGGAAGTTCTGCTGCATCTGCTCCGCAATCCGGCCGGCGGTGGCGGCATCCGGCCAGTCGATGCCGATCGTCACCGTGCCCTCGTCGGCGAGCACGTAGACCTTCTTGCGGAGCGTCCCGATGAGGGCCTCCCGCTTGTCTTCCTCCGTCGGCGCGCCGAGCACCGGACGAAGGATCCGGTCCTTCAGCTTCAGGACGGACGCCCGGGTCCGGTCCCACTCCTCCATCAGCCGGGTCGCCCGGATCACCGAGATCAGGTTGTCCCGCTTCATCACGGTCTCGGCGGCCAGCCGCGTCGGGGCGTCCGAGTCCGCCGGCACCGTGCGGCGCGGGTTGCCCAGCGCGGGCATGACCAGGTTGCGCTGGGCGAGGAGCTTCACCTCCGTGTGGTAGGTCCGGGGCAGCGCCAGGAAGGCGGCCACCGTCGCCGCCGCCGCGACGCCGAGGACACCGGCGGCGAGCCGGCGGTGCCGGCGCAGGCTCCGGAGCACGAAGCCCGCCGCAAGACGGCCGTCCGCGAACCCGAGCCGATCGTCGTCGTCGCGGAGGGAGCTCATTCCACCACCACCACGTCGCCCGCGTCGAGGCGGAAGGCCGAGGCGGGACCGATCCCCTCGACGAGCGCCTCGTAGCTGAAGCGAATGCGCGCCGGCGCCGGACCCGGGCGAAGCACGAAGATCCTCGTCTTGTGGGCGAACGCGGTGAGGCCGCCCGCCGCGGCCAGGGCCTGGGCCAGTCCCCCTCCGGCGTCGAGGGGATAGACCCCGGGCCGCGTCACCTCGCCGATCACCGACACCGTCGCCGGCTTCGACTCCTCGACGACCACGTACACCGCCGGATGGTTGACGTAGTCCTTGAGCATCCCCTCGAGCTCGGTGGCCAGGGCCGCCGGCGTCTTGCCCGCCACCGCCACGTCCTTGAGGAACGGCACCGAGATCTGCCCGTCGCTACGCACGCGCGCCCGCGTCGACATGGCGTCCTGGTTCCAGACCTGGATCCTGATGAGGTCCCCGTCCTGGATGGCGTACGCGCCGGGAGCGGGAGGATCCGACTTGGCGTAGTCCTGCACCCACACGAAGGCTCCGCCGTGCGCGCACGAGCAGAGAAGGGCGAGCGGCAGCGCCCCGATCGCGCGGCCGGTTCTAGATCGTGCCCGCATAACCCGCCTTCTGCCGGATGGCCAGACGAACCACCTCCACCACTTCCCCGATGCGAACCGCCCCGAGGGCCACCACGAGGCCGACGTAGATGAGGGCGTCCGCGGCGATGCGGGCCGGCCCCAGGCTCGCCATCGAGTGGTGGACGGCGAGCACGACCACGCACGCCAGGGCCGTCTTGGTCAGCGTCGTCACGCTGCGCCGGTCGAACGCACGACTGCCGAGGAGGATCAGCATCAGCGTGGTGACCGCCGCTTCGGTGGCGACGAGAGCCCAGGCCGCCCCGACGCCGGCGCCGCCGCGGCCGAACGCATCCCAGGACGCGGGGATGAGGAACCAGTTGAGCATCGCGTTGGCGCCGAGTCCGGAGAGCGAGATCGCGGTGACCGCCCAGCCGCGCTCGAGGCGGATGAGGGCCGTGGAGGTCACCATGGCCGCGTAGGTCAGGATGAACATGGGCGCGAGGATCCGGAGGCTTCCCGCGGCCGGCGCGAAGGCCCGGCCGAAGACGGCGGGGATGAGGACGTCGGCTCCGAGGCCGAGCAGCAGGCTGACCGGAACCGCCGCGCTCAGAACGGCCTCCAGCGTGCGGCGCACGACCCTGTCCAGGTCCTGCTCCGAGCGCGCGGCCGCGCGGGAGAACATCGGCAGGAGCACCCAGCCCATGAGGGGGGTGATCAGCAGGGCCACGCCGGCCAGGTTCTGCGCCGCCCCGTACCATCCCACCTCCGCGTCGCTGGTGAGGAAGGACATGAGGCTGACGTCGAGCCGGCCGTAGACGGTGTGGGCGAGGTAGTTCAGGTAGAACGGAAGGCTGGCCGACACCACCGCCATCGTCCGCCGCAGGTCGACGGCCAGCTTGAGGTCGAGGTGGCGCCGCGCGAGCAAGAGGAGCGCTCCCGTCTTGAGCGCCTCCGAGGCCGCCAGCGCCACCGCGACGCCCTCCACTCCCGCGCCCATCCAGAGAGCGCCGAGGATGCCCGCCCCCCAGACCAGCTTCGTGCCCACGTTGAGCAGCGCCACGCCGTCGACCGCGCCCACGGCATGCAGCAGCGCGGCGCCGGTCTCGTTGAGCCCGGAGAAGAACTGGTAGGCGGCGAAGAAGAGCACCAGCCGCCGGATGTGGACCGGCCGGCCCGCGGCGTGCATCAGGGCGGTCATGACCGCGATGACGAGGATGCTCATCACGACGCGCAGGACGAGGAGGCCGCCGATGAAGTCGCTCGCGTGCTCCTTCCGGGTGCTGACCTCTTTGCGGATGTACGTCTCGACTCCGAGGCTGGTCACCACGAAGAAGGCCGTCGTGAAGGCGTCGGCGAACTGGAAGGCGCCGAAGCTCTCCGGGCCGAGGTGGCGGGGCAGGACCAGGCGAACGCCGAGCGCGACGGTCCAGGTGGCCACCAGCGAGCCGCCCAGGGCCAGCGTGTTGCGTATGGAGCGCAGCGTGTCGGGGGCCAGTGCGCCGGACGCGGGCGGGGCGTCTTCCCACGAAAGACTGCTCACGGCCGCCCCGTCGCATCCGTGGCGTCGAGCATCCACGAGAGGGGAACGGGCCGCCGGCCTCCCAGCGTCAGGACGGTGGCGAGGAGGATCTTGAGGTCGAGCGCGGGCGAGACGTGCCGCACGTACAGGAGGTCGTAGTAGATCCATTGATGGAAGTCGCCCGCCTTCCGGTCGTGCCGGCACACCTGCCACAGACCGGTGATGCCGGGCGGCACGGAAAGGCGGCCCACCCTCCACGGCACGCACGTCTGGTTCTCGCGGAACGGGGACGGGCGAGGCCCGACGATGCTCATCTCTCCCCGCAGCACGTTGATGAGCTGGGGCAGCTCGTCGAAGCTGATGCTCCGCAGCCACCGCCCGACCCGCGTCACCCGCGGATCGTGATCGAGCTTGAACTGCGGACCGTCCAGCTGGTTGTTCGCATAGAGCTGCCTCTGCTGGCTGTCGGCGCCCTCGAACATGGTGCGGAACTTCAGGCACCGGAAGGGCCGGCCGCCCTTCGACTCTCTCTCGTCCGCATAGAGGACGCCCCCGGGCGATTCGAGCGCGATGAAAGCCGCGATCGTGAGCAGGACCGGAGACAGGAGCACGAGGGCGATGAAGGCCAGGATCGCGTCCACCGCGCTCCTGACCTTGAGGTATGAGTCCCGGGTGGCGGCCCCTTCCGGTGCGCTCGACGGCCCGACCGTCCTCGAGGCCAGACGCCGGTACGCCGGCATCTCCGGCGGCGCCGGCACGGCGTCGTCGCCGACGCCCCCGAACAGCGCCCGATGCCTCACGGTCGTGTCCCGCCCGACGACCGTGCCGGCGCCCAACACGCATTGGGCGACCACCGCGTTGGCCTCGATGTGGGATCCCGCGCCGATGAGGCTGGGGCCGACGACCGTGGCGTCCTCCTCCACCGTCACCCCGTCCTGCAGCACGACCGGGCCGACGATGCGAGACGAGGGATGGATCCGGCACCGCCGCCCGGTGAGACGACCGCGGCGCGCTCCGTCCCCGCCGGGCGTGCTGCGCCTGCGGATGAGCCGTTCGCTGAGGCCCAGAAGCCCCTGCTCCTCGCTCAGATCGAAGACCGCCCCCGCCACCGGAAGGTCCCGGCTGGGGATGCCTCGAGAGACAAGGTTCCGCCGCAGCTCGCTCAGCGAGCTGAACGCGAGGTCGCCGGCCATGGCCGCGCACGCTCCGGGCACGACGGAGCAGCAGACGCCGGCCGCGAAGGGCCACGTGACGTCGTCGTAGTAGCGTTGGATGCGGCGCACCTGCCCGTCCGCGTCGACCTCCACGCATTCCCGCGTGCCTCCGTCGCTCGCCGCGAGGGGAACGAGGTGCCGGACCCACCGGTGGTCATATACCGGCCGCCTCAGCAGCAACTCCGGGGCCAGCCCCTCTTCGGGGAACAAGCGCGGATCGATGACCAGCAGACAGTCGGACGGCTCGTAGGCCGCCAGGCGCCGGGCGAACTCCCGCGCCGGCAGCACCGCTTCGACCGCGGGACATGCTTCGCGGACCGCCTCGTCATAACCGTCGGTCGGGTCGAACGTCGACAGCACCGTGGGCCCGCGACCCCCGCAGGCGATTTGCGAATGGATGAAGTCGATCAGCGTGGACGTGCCGAGGGGCGCGAGGAGGAGCGATGCCGGCCGGCGATCCTCCCGCAGGTATGGTGGGCAGGAGTCGAGGAAGACGGGGAAGGTCCTCACGGCAGATTACCGGGGAGGCGTGGCCGGTTGCCGGAGGGTCCACGGCAGCAGCGCGGCCTGGACCTCCTTCCTGGCCGCCGGCCACGCCCGCACCGGCTTCGGGCGCGGCCCGGCCGCCGTCACCACGCTGCCGAACAGCTCCGCTCCCCTCTCGACCCGCGCGTCATCGGCGAGCACGCAGGCATCCAGGAAGGCGTTCTCGCTCACGACGCACCGCTCCCACGTCACCGAGCGAGAGACGACGGCGCCCTCGGCGATGGCTGAATCGGCGCCGATGCTGGCGGGACCCACGATCGTCGCGCCGGCCTTCACCCTGACCCCGGGGCCGAGGAGGATGGGCCCGAGCAGCTTCGCCGCCGGGTCGACCCACGCCGTCGAGTGGGCGAGGACCTCGCCGCCACCGGAGCACACCGCGTTCCACCCGTCGGTGGCTTCGTGCTCGTAGACCACCCGGCTGATCATCCAGTGGCTCACGGTGAGGTACGTGTGGGCGTCCACGACGCGAGGACACCATTCCGCCGCGAGATGGGTCAGCACGGGCAGGCCCGCCTGGTGAAGGCGCGGTATCAGGTTCTCCTTGATGTCCTGGAAGCCGGATCCCGACACGAAGTCGAAGACGCTCCGCTGCGCGACGTAGATCCCGGCAGGGCTCAAGGGCGCCGGGCCATCCTTGTCGTGCTCATCGCGGTGAACGACGACGGTCAGCGCGGCGCCGCTGTCGAGGTGGAACGCGAGCAACCGGTCGCGGTCCACCATCGGCACGACCGTGCCATCGGAGATCAGGAAGGACTGCCCGTCGCTTCGGAGCGCCACGTCGCGGGCACAGCCGGCCGCGCCGCGCGGCGAGCGGTCCTCGTAGTACTCGATCGCCACCCCGAGCGCAGACCCGTCGCTGAGGCGATGGCGCAGCCGGCGGCTGTCTTCGTTCAGGCAGACGAAGACGCGAGAGCGGCGGCCCCCGCCGATCCAGCGCAGGCTATAAGAGATGAGGGGCGCCTGGGCGACGGGGAGCAGCGGGCGGGGGATGAGGCTTTCGAAAGAAGCGCCATTCCAATGATAGGTTCCTGCGAGGACGATCCCGTCGACATGGCCGATCTCCAAGGTTCGGAACCTCCCCCCGTTGGGCGCGTGAGCGGTTCACCCGTTGTATGCGCGCGACCCCTGTGATGTCTTCTCGGCGGGGCGAGTCGCATCGTCAACTGCAGAAACGAATGCAATGGCTGTGCCTCACGATCCGACTCAGCGCATCGCGCACGCGACTCTGTGAAGCGGTGTTCGAATGAGCGGTATCGGCGCCGGCGAGAATGGTTCAGGGCCGTTCGAAGCGGGGCGTCCGCGATAATGGAGCCCGAAACGCGAAGGTCGATTCTACAAAATGAGCTGAAGATCCCGATCGGCTGAGGCTATTCCGTTCCCGCTCCGGGATCAGGGAATCCCTGATACACGCGCCGAGACCGTAGCGTGCAAGGAATTTTCACGGAGGCGACGGGGAGCCCGCCGGGGGGCGAAGAGGCCGACGCTGCTTCCCCCCCGGCCAATGCCGATGTGCTAGCGCGCGCTCACTTGAAAGCCATCCCGTGCGGCCGCGCGGGCCCGGTCGCGACGGCGGTGTTGAAGTCGAGCCGGAAGCGGTCGTCCAGGACGAGGTCGTCCTCGGAGACCCGGAGCACGTGGACCCGGTGGTCACCCTCCGCGTGCACCTTGCCCGCGTCGTCCTCGTTCAGGAAGTAGTCGCTCACCACCAGCCGCCGCTCGTCGGCGGTGAGGGCCAGATAGTGCGGGCCCGAGGCCTGGCCCAGGTCCACCACCTTCACGAGCTGCGGCCGCTCCGGGTCGGAGGTATTCAACATCACCACCTTGCCCGCCACGTTCAGCGTGATGAAGAGCCGGTCGCCGTCGGCGGTCATGCGCATGAGCTGCGGCCAGCCGCCCTTGGCCACCGAGCCGAAATCGAAGACGGCGCGCGCCGTGCCGCGCTGCGTGTCGACGAGGTAGAGCTGGTCGTCGGTCATGCCCGCGGTGTACGCCCGGCCGCGCCGGTCGTGTGGGATCAGCTTCACGTCGATGCTGCCCGCGGCCGTGGGCAGGGTCACGCTGCGGACGATGCGCCGTCCCTTGAAGTCCCACACGCGGACGCTGCCCCGCAGCGCCAGGTCGCCCGGGACCGCGTGCAGGGTGGTGGCCGGACAGATGAAATCGCTGGTCACCATCAGGTTCATCTCCGGACGCACGGAGATGCCGTGGGGGTTGAAGCCGTCCGCGGGCGGGTTCGCGGGGTGCTCCGCCACCAGCCGCAGGTCGCGATCGAACTCCGCCACGCGCCCCGGATGGCTGCCCTGCGCGCTGCCCATCATCGTGACCAGGAACCCGCCGCCGTGGAGCGGATAGAACTCGTCGGTGATGGCGGAGTTGGGCGGGTCGGCCTCCGAGAGCAGCCGGGGCGAGGTCGGATCGGACACGTCGAAGAAGAAGATCTCCTTCTGGCCCTTGAGTACGCTGAGGAGCCCGCCGCACGCCAGGATCTTGCCGTTGCGCGACAGGCCGACGTGGTGGGGCTCGTTGCCGGTTGCGCCCGGCTCGGGCAGCGGCACGGTGGCGACGACCCTCCCGTAATCGGCGGAGCGCTCGTCGAAGTCGACGACGGCGAGAAAGTCGGGAGCCTGTCGCGCCTGGTCTCCCGCCCAGATGAACAGGTGCTTCTCCGCGCCGTCGGCGGCGCGCACGGACGCTCCGCTGACGGCCATCGCCGCGAGCAGGAGAACGAATCTGACGACGTGCGTCCTCATCGAAACCCTCCTTCGAGAATGGGTCGGGCCAATTCCTGGCCCTCCGGTGGGTAACGCGGAAAGCGCCGGAAGAACTCGTCAAGGCGGGCGGCAACAAGGGCGCCGGCGGGGAGCGCGGTGGTTGCTTTTGCCGGGGCAAGTCCGTACGCTTGCGGCAAATAGGCGCGGAGAGAGCTCAGAGGTGCGGTCGGTGGTGAGCGCGGACGTGACGGGCCTCCTCCGGGCCTGGAGCCACGGCGACGCAGGGGCCGCCGAGAAGCTGGCGCCTCTCGTCTACGACGAGCTGAAGCGCCAGGCCGCGCGTTACATGCGCCGCGAGCGGCGCGACCACACCCTGCGTCCCACCGCGCTCGTCCACGAGGCCTACCTCCGGCTGGTCGGCCAGGAGCGGGTGGACTGGAAGAGCCGGGCGCAGTTCTTCGGCGTGGCCGCGCAGGTGATGCGGCGGATACTCGTCGATCATGCGCGCCAGCGCGCCGCCGCCAAGCGGGCCGGCGGCTGGTGTCGCGTGTCCCTCGGCGACGATCTGGGCGCGCCCGCGCGGGACCTCGATCTGGTCGAGCTCGAGGACGCCCTGCGGGAGCTCTCCGCCCTGGACCCGGAGAAGGTCCGGATGGTGGAGCTGCGCTTTTTCGGCGGCCTGAGCCTCGACGAGACGGCCGAGGTTCTCGAGGTTTCCCCCTCCACCGTCACGCGCGAGTGGCGGATGACCCGCGCGTGGCTGTATCGGCGGCTCCGCCGGGGAAGCACCGGCGCGACGGGCCCCAGGACGGGTCCGCCGGCCTGAGGGGGGGCCGGCATGACGCCCGATCAGTGGAAGCGGATCAACGAGCTGTTCGAGTCCGCGGTGGCCCGCCCGCCGGCTGAGCGGGACGCCTTCCTCTTCGTCCTCTACCCCGTCGAGGGCGGTGAGCCACGGCCGATCCCCGGGCTGGACGCTCGAGATCGGCCGGTACGATGGAACGCCGACGGGCGATTCCTCTTCGTGCGCGCACCCGGCACCGGGCTCCCGGCGCGGGTGGATCGGGTGGAGGTGAGCACCGGGCGAAGGATCCCGTGGAAGGAGCTGCAGCCCGCGGATCCGGCCGGCATCGACCTCATCGGCGACATCGTCATGACGCCGGACGGGCGCTACTACCTCTACAGTGCCGCCCGGCTGCTCTCCGAGCTGTACCTGGCCGAGGGCATGGAGTGACCTCGCGAGGCCCGAAGGCGCCGTGACCCCCGAGCGCTGGAAGCGGGTCAACGAGCTGTTCGAGTCCGCGCTGGCGCGCGCGCCGGGGCAGCGCGAAGCCTTCCTCGCCGAGGCGTGCCGCGATGAAGCCGATGAAGCCGCCCTGCGGGACGAAGTCGAATCCCTGCTCGCCGCCCACGATCAGGCCGGCAGCTTCATGGAGGCGCCGGTCCTCGCGGCCATGCCCGAGCGCTCGGCGCCCGCCCTCGAGCCGGGCGCGCGGCTCGGACCGTACAACGTCGTGGCCCTCATCGGCTCCGGCGGCATGGGCGAGGTCTATCGCGCCCGCGATCCGCGCCTCGGCCGCGAGGTGGCCATCAAGGTCCTCTCGCCGCGAGCGGGCAGCGGAGATCCCACGCTGCGCCTCGATCGGGAGGCGCGGGCGGTCGCGGCCCTCAATCATCCGAACATCCTGGCCGTCTACGACGTCGGCGTGGCGGATCGCCTGCCCTACGTCGTCTCCGAGCTCCTCGAAGGAGAGACGCTCCGGGCCCGCCTGCGCGCCGGCCCGTTGCCATGGCCCGCCGGCGTCGAGTTCGCCCGGCAGGCGGCCTCGGGCCTCGCCGCGGCGCACGACAAGGGCATCGTGCATCGGGACCTCAAGCCCGAGAACGTCTTCCTCACCCGAGACGGGCGCCTGAAGATCCTGGACTTCGGCCTGGCCCGGCAAGTCGTGGTGCCCGCGAATGCCGCGGATTCGCCCACCACTCCCCTCCTCACGCAGCCCGGCACCGTCCTGGGCACGGTGGGCTACATGGCCCCGGAGCAGGTGCGCGGCCGATCAGCGGACGCGCGGTCCGACGTCTTCTCCTTCGGCGCCGTGCTCTACGAGATGCTGAGCGGCCGCCGGGCGTTCGCCGGGGACTCCGGCGTCGAGACGATGAACGCGATCCTCACGGAAGAGCCGCCGTCCCTTTCCGCCGCCGAGGTGCCGGCCGGGCTGGAGAGGATCGTTCTCCGATGCCTGCGCAAGGAGGCCGACGAGCGCTTTGCCTCGGGCCGCGACCTCTCCGCGGCGCTGGACGCGCTTGCCCACGCGGGCCGCGCGGGGGAGACCGCTCTCGCCCTGCCCCCCGAGCCCGCGGCCGCCCCCGAGCGCTCCATCGCCGTCCTCCCCTTCCTCAACATGACCGGTGACATGGAACAGGAGTATTTCTGCGAGGGGATGGCGGAGGAGCTGATCAACGCCCTGGCTAAGATCGAGGGCCTTCGCGTGGCCGCGCGCACTTCCGCCTTCCGCTTCAAAGCCAAAGGCGACAGTGTCGAGCGGATCGGCCGCGAGCTGCGCGTGGAGAAGATCCTGGAAGGGAGCGTCCGAAGAGCGGGGAACCGGCTGCGGATCACGGTCCAGCTCGTCAACGCCGCCAACGGCTATCACGTGTGGTCCGAGCGCTACGACCGCGACGTTCAGGACGTCTTCGCTCTCCAGGACGAGATCACCTCTCGAGTGGTGGAGGCCCTGAGACTCAAGCTCGACCCGCGCCAGGCGCGCGCTCGGCGCTACACCGACGACCTCGAGGCCTATCATCTCTACCTGAAGGGCCTCCACTATTGGAACAAGCGGCACCAAGGCGGCCTGCAGGAAGGCGTCAAGGCCTTCGAGGCGGCCATCGCGAGGGACCCTCTGTACGCACCGGCCTATGCTGGTCTGGCCGACAGCTACGGCATCCTCGCGTTGTCCTTCTATGACGTACTGCCACCGGCCGAGGCCATGCCCAAGGCCAAGGCCGCCGCCATGAAGGCCCTCGAGATCGACCCCGGCCTGGCCGCGCCCCACGCCGCTCTGGGCTGGGTGCGGCTCCACTATGACTGGGATTGGGCGGGGGCGGAAGCGGCGTTCCGCCGCTCTCTCGAGCTAGATCCCACAAGGGCCACGACGCGTCACTGGCATTCTTTCTACCTATCGGCGATGGGGCGGGTCGAAGAGGCGGTGGCAGAGGCGCGGCGCGCGTGGGAGCTGGATCCGCTCTCCCTCATCGTCAACGCGAACTTGTGCCAGCCCCACTATTACGCCCGCCGCTTCGAGGAGGCCGCCGCGGGCGCGGGCAAGGTGACGAAGATGGAGCCGGCCTTTCCCGTGGGCCACGATTGGCAGGGACTGGCCGCGGCCGGACGAGGAGAGTATGCGGAGGCGATCGCCGCCTACGAGGCCTTCGCCGCTCAGGGGGGCGGGGCTAGCCGGGCGCTGGCCTTGGTGGGCAACGCGCGCGGGAGGATGGGCGATCGGGCCGGAGCGGCGCGGGCCCTCGAGGAGCTGTCGGCCCTGGCCGCTCGCCGGTACGTTCCCGCCTATCACTTCGCGCTCGTTCACGTCGGCCTCGGACAGCGAGCCGAGGCCATCGCCGCGCTGGAGCGAGCGTACGAGGAGCGCTCGGACCAACTCGCGTACCTCGCGGTCGAGCCCCTGCTCGATCCCGTCCGCGGCGACCCGCGCTTCGAGGCGCTGCGGCGCCGGCTCGGCCTGCCGCTCGTCGTAGACGTCATGGCGCCGACCCTGGTCGCGGAGGCGAAGATGCGAGGGGGCCGCCGATCGGTGGCCGTCCTGCCCTTCCGGGACCTCGGGGGCGACCCGGAGAGCGCGCACTTGGGGCTGAGCCTGGCCGACGCGACCATCACCGAGCTGGCGCGCCTCCATTCGCTCCTGGTCCGCCCGACCTCGGCCATCCTCCGCTACGAGAGCGCGGCCGTCGATCCCCGGCAAGCCGCCCGGGACCTCGGCGTGGACGCCGTGGTGGACGCGCGCTTCCAGCGGGTAGGCCCGCGCCTGCGCGTCACGGTGCAGATCGTGGACGCCGCGGAAGGCCGGCCCTTGTGGGCGGGCAAGATCGACACCTCCCTGGACGACGTTTTCGAGATGCAGGACGAAGTGGCCCGGAACATCGCGCGGGCCCTGGAGCTGGAGCTGACGCCCACCGATGAGCGCCGCCTGGCAGAAGGCTCACGCGCGCCCGGTCCCAGCGCCGCGACCTACGAGCTATACATGAGGGGCAAGCGGAAGCTGTTCGGGGAGTCGCTCTCCGATTTCGTATCGGCGATCGATTGGTTCGAGAAGGCGCGGGAAGCCGATCCCAAATTCGCCCTGGCGTGGGCGGGGCTGGCCGACGTCTACGAGCGCCTGGCCTTCCAGTACCAGCCCGAGGGCGATTGGTACGCCCGGGCCAAGGCGATGTGCGAGAAGGCCCTGGCGCTGGATCCGCGGCTGCCCGAAGCGCGCTACGTTCGCGCGCGACTCCACTGGACTCCCCAAGGCCGTTTCGACCATGCCGCCGCGATCCGCGACCTGGTGCCCGCGCTGCGCGCGCGGCCCAACCTGGAAGAGGGCTACGTCCTGCTCGGCAACGTCCTCCACCATGTGGGCCTCACCGAGCAGGCGCGGACACTCTTCGAGCGCGCGGAGGCGGTGAGCCCCGGCCACCCACGGGCGCGCTCGCACATCGTCATGTGCCTGGTCGCTCTCGGCCGCTACCAGGAAGGCCTGGACCTCTCGCTGCTGCCACGCCAGACCTACTCGTTCCTCGAATACCTGCTTGGCCTGTGCGAGATCCACCTGGGGCGGCTCGACAAAGCGGAGGGAATCGCCGCCGAGATGGCGCGGCGGTTTCCGGGCGACGTCCTCGTTCTTCCCCTGCGCGGCCTCGTCGCGGCCCGCCGGGGCGACACCGCCGAAGCTGACCGGCAGATCCAGATCACGGAGCGGGACG
>Ga0207646_10000923_pt1 | contig 37815 bp, 26 predicted proteins | sample KBSK5502metaG_FD_184343 | JGI IMG/M metagenome (GOLD analysis project Ga0207646, IMG submission 184343) | Corn, switchgrass and miscanthus rhizosphere microbial communities from Kellogg Biological Station, Michigan, USA - KBS K5-50-2 metaG... | ecosystem: Host-associated > Plants > Roots >... | reverse complement strand
CTGCAAGCACGGTTCGGGGAGGGGCGGTTGGAAACGGACTGGCCTGGATACTGTCGGAAATGTATTCCGACAAGTCGAAAGCACCAAACAGCACCGCGCTGGCCGCCTACTCTACCGCATTTATGCCAGGGAGGTTTCAGTGCTGATGAAATGATGACCTCTCCACCGCTTGTGTGAGTGGTAGAGAAGACCCTGTGTCAGAAGATTGGAGATGCCCCCGATGACTGATGAATCTCTAACGACTTCTTTCCACAGAGTTCAGCACATTGCCGAAGCGCTACGCAGTAATATCGCGCTCGTGTTGATCGGCAAGCTCGATGTCATTGACCTGCTGCTGGTGGCGCTGCTCAGCGATGGACACGTGCTGATCGAGGATGTGCCAGGCATGGGAAAGACGATGCTGGCAAAGGCATTGGCGCGGTCGCTGGGGGCGACTTTCCAGCGGGTACAGGGAACACCAGATCTACTTCCCACAGATATTACCGGGGTGAGTTACTTCGATCAACGGCAGAACGAATTCGTCTTCCGAAGAGGTCCGATCTTTGCCCAGATCCTGCTGGTCGATGAAATCAACCGGGCCACCCCACGCACGCAAGCAGCGCTGCTCGAGTCGATGGCCGAACGCCAGGTGACGGTTGATCGCGACACCATGCCGCTCCCAAAGCCATTTCTGGTCCTGGCGACGCAAAATCCGGTGGAATTGGAGGGCACCTTTCCGCTGCCTGAAGCACAACTGGATCGCTTTTTCCTGAACGTGCAGCTCGGCTATCCCTCTGAGGACGAGGAAGCAGCGATTCTGCATCGTTTTAAGCAAGATGACCCACTTGAGACCTTGCAGCCTGTGATTACCGCCGAGCAAGTGATGGATCTGCAGCAGCTCATTCGCCAGGTACACTGGCAGCCCGAGGTGGAACGTTACCTGCTGGCACTGGTGCGTGCGACGCGTGCACACCCCGCGGTGCAGCTTGGGGTGAGCCCGCGCGGGACGCTGGCACTCTACCGGGCATGCGAGGCGTTTGCCGCCATGCAGGGACGTGACTATGTGCAACCCGATGATGTCAAACGCCTGGCTCCCAGTGTACTGGCACATCGACTGCTGACCACGACGCGCACGCGCATCCGTGGCAAGCGAAACATGGAAATTATTGTAGAGATCATCCAGGCGACACCGGTACCCGTTGAGACGATTACACCACCTGCAGACAGGTAGGACGCCGATGCAGACAGATCCCTTCATGGATACCCGCAAGGGGACACGGCTTCCCAGACGATGGTCCTGGTACGTGCTGGCACTGGTGCTCTTTGTGCTGAGCATGATCGTGCAGCAGCCGCTGCTGTTCCTGGCGGCGCTGTTTTCCTTGGTGATTGGCATCGTTCCCGGATGGTGGTATCACCAGACGCTGCGCCATCTCCTCGTGCAGCAGCAGATCACCCCGCGGCACCTTTTTTTTGGCGAGGAGGTGGTCCTTGCGTTGCGTATCGAGAACCAGAAACTGTCCCCAGTCCCCTGGCTGCAGTTTGAAGACAATGTGACTCCGCTCCTGCCCGTGCTGACCAAAGACAGCTCACAACGAGAAAATGTAGGGCAACTTGCCAATGCGTGGGTGCTCTGGCCGTTGCAGCGGGTGACACGACGCTATCGCTTGCGCTGTGCCGCACGCGGCTGCTACACCTTTGGACCGGTCACGCTCCGCACGAGCGATCCCTTTGGCTGGCTGGAACGCGAGGTCACCGTCCCACTCTATGATACTCTGCTCGTCTACCCGCTGCTTGCCCCGCCCGCAGCCTTTGGCCTTGCCCCGCTGCATCCCTCTGGCGAAGCCGCCACGGCACACCACCTGCTCGAAGATCCCCTGCGGGTGATGGGGGTACGCGACTATCAACCGGGCGATGATCCCCGGCGTATTCATTGGAAAGCCACGGCTCACGCCGGTGCCCTGCGCAGTAAAGTCTACGAGTACAGTAATCAACAGCGTGTGCTGCTGCTGCTGGATACGGGGAATGCCAGCACCCTGTGGATGGCGATGGATGCAGACATGCAGGAGTTCTGCATTGCAGCGGTGGCGTCCCTGGCGGTGTGGGCGCTGGACGAGGGCTATATGGTGGGCTTGCTGACCAATTGCGCGATCCGGACGTTGCCCAGGAGCGACCAGGCAGAGGTCGGGCACACTCCTCCACCGGATGCCAGCAGGATGCCAGGGAAGCCCAGGACCACCGAGCTGTCTGCGCCTGGGGTGAGCGTCCCATTCGCCTGTGATCATGGGCAGTACGAGCATCTCCTCGCGACGTTTGCGCGCCTGGTTCCCTATAATAATGTGCCACTTGAAAATATCATCGACCTAGGAGATGCCATGTTCTTCCCAGGGACGACAGTGATCCTGGTGAGTGCGGCAACGACCCTGACGCAAGCCACGGTCGAACGATTACTGGATATGCGCACGCGCGGAATCACTCTTCAGCTGGTACTGACAGGCGAGCTAGAGCGTAAAGCCACGCCTGAGACGTACGATATACCTGTTCACTACCTGGGAGGGAGGGAGCAATGGCATGAACTTATCAAAGCCTTCATTGGCGAAAAGAGCCAGGGCACTGGCACAAGAGCGATTCAGCTTCCACTGGATTGAAGTCCTGGCTGTGCCTGTGCCTGCCAGTCTCATGGAAGCGCAACCCTTTGTACTGGCGCTGTGCTTCGGCTCGCTGTTGTTCACCGGGCAGAGTGATGTCTTCCCCCTGGTGGAAGGGAGTATCACGCTGCTGGTGTTGAGCCTGTACTGGTGGGCGCTGCTGGTCAGGCAGGTCATCCAGCTGCGCATCGGGGAGCAGTGGGCCAACCTCTTGTATCTTCCCGGCCTGTTTGTGACCTTTGCTATGATCGTGGGAACACATACCGCCTTTGTAGATAACATTCCGCAAATCGTCTTCGCGGCTGCACTGAGCGCCTGGATATGGCGACGCGGCATGGCTCGCGTAGAACAGGGCTTGCAGGAAGAACAACTGATCACTGCTTTGAAAGTGGGCTTCGTTGTGCTGCTTGCCATGCTGTTATTCACAATAGTGTATCCCAAACCCGTCTACAAGGTTCTCCTCGATGCGCTTGTCTATGCCCTACCTATGTTCTTCCTGAGCGGAGTGATAGCACTTTCACTCAGCCATTTTGGTACAATCAAAGGGGAGTACACGCGCCGCTCTTCCGGTGGTTCGCAGGCTGACCCCTCACACATGTGGCTGGGGATGTTACCGTTCTTATGGATGGCAATTGTTCTTTCGACCATTGTGCTGGCGGCTTTTGCATTTGAGCCTGTAGTGATACTCCTTTCGCCACTGGTGAATGCTTTAAGGGCATTCTTGAGCTGGTTGCTCAGTCTAATTGTGAATCCGCCGCCGCCTCGCCATCGCCGTGTGCTGAAACCACCTCCTAGTGGTATCGGACTCAAGCCCATCCATCCCCACCCCTACCATAACCCGTATGCGGCAATCCTGCAATTGATCCTCGTAATTGTTATGGTGCTGCTGGCAATCTTTGTGCTGGTGATGGTGTTCTTGCTGCTGGTGAAAATCTTGCGCAAATGGAGGAGTGCGCGTCAGAGCGACGAGGACGAGGTACGCGAACGATTACCTGCGCGCTCGACACTGAGAGCACGCCGCAAGCGAAAACGGAGACGTCCTACATTTGCGCTTGAACCCCTCGATGCAACTTCTGCCCGTGCTCGCTATCGCGGGCTACTGCAGGTGATGGACCGGCGCGGCGATGACCTGGGACGACGGCCTGAAGAAACACCGATCGAGTATCAATCACGGCTGCTGACCTTCGTAAAGGATGCTCCTGGTGATGCGACGCAGGAGGATGAGACGCCGGCGGATGCTGCTATCCTGGACGATTTGACGGGGGCATACATGCGAGAACGCTATGGAGGAAAGGCTACTGATCCTAGCCAACGAGCTTATTTGCGTACGTGGGTGCCTCACCTGGTGAGGCGATTGATGGGCAGCGCGTCAAAATACCAGGAGGGGCCATAAGAAACGCCTAGCGTAGTGATGCGGCAGGCAGCAGGATTCTCACGGTGACGCCCTCTCCTGGGGCGCTTTTGACGGTCAGGCTGCCACCGGCGATGGCAAGCAAGGCGTTATGGGTGAGTAAGCCGCCACCGGTACCAGTAGTGGAGCCACTGGCGGAGACGATGCCAACACCGTCATCGGCAACAATGACTTCCAGGTATGGAGCCTCGCGGCTGAATGAGGCCTTGAGGATAAGATGCAGGCGGCGGTGGACATCGCTGCCGCGAGCATGGCGGGCGGCATTTCGCAGGGCTTCCTGTACAGCGGCAAAGATCAGTTCAGCTATGGCGGGCGGGGTCACTTCGTCAATACAGGCAGCCGTCTCCTCGGAGACGCACCACTCAACCTCGTCGAAGGCATTCTGAAAATCCTGTTCCAGCATGGTATGAATAGCGTGCATCATGCCGTCTCGCTCCAGACGATGAGGAGCTCCGGGCGCGGTGGTACGCATCATGTTCGCCAGGCGGCGATGGGCACCGCTGATCTGGTCTATAACTTCATTCAGCGCCTGCTCGCGACAGGATTCCAGGCTCAATGGGGGATTCGCATTGGCATCAGGGAGAGCACGCAAGGTTTCCAGGCGCAAGAGGGCCAGGTGCATCTGCGGCAGGATTTCGTCGTGCAACACGCGGCGCTGCTGAGCGCCAAGTAATTTCACATCTACAATGCGGCGGCGCAGGAGCCCGGCGACAGCCTGCATCGCTTCATGGTCGCCCAGTGTATCGAGGATACGCTGTCCACAAGCATGCGCAAGGTTCATGTCCTCGTCTGTGAACGCTCCTCCATCTTCGCGGGGGCCAAGATAGAGGGTGGCGACGAGGCCAAGTTCATCGTAAATCGGCAATACCCAACAGATCATCGGCTGCCCATGCAGGATAATGTGTACCCGTTTAGGAGCTTCGGGTGTAATACCATGCTCCTTGATCCGGCTCCTGCTGCTCAGGCCATCTACCGGTTCATTTCTCTTTTTAGGGAGTACAAGTTCAAGCATCGTCTCTACCGGCCAGCGATAGCTGAAATTGCGCCTGACACTTCCGGCCATGATGGTGAGGTACGCAAAGCGTACAGCTAAAACATCGTGGCAGAGATGAAAGAAGAGATTTTCCAGGTCTTGCTCTGTCTTCTGCTGGTTGGTATTCAGCCAGTGACGCAGGCTGGTACTGCGCACGAATGGCCCCAGCAGGGCAATATAGCGATCGTGGGCAGTATAGCTACTCCAGGTAAAGAGAGCATAGGCAACTGTTGCAAGTGAAGTGATCAACAGCAGCGCACCAGGGCTGCTGTTTGTAAAATTAACAAGGAAGACAATGAAGATGGCGGTAGCCGTGGCAACGATCACGATACCCCGCCATTGCTCGAAGAAACCCCGGCGGGCCAGAGAGCGTTCGATCAGGATTCCATGACGAACGATTGAATAGCCAATGAGCAGGATAACTAGCGCCACTGCCCCGTTAACGCTCAGATCCAGCACTGTCAGGTTGAGAGGAAACCAATCCACAAGAGACGACCCTACGGGGATGGAGGGTTCGACAGTAGCAGGAATAGGGAGGTGATGTCCGAACTGTACCCATTTCGCTAGCGACTGGATGACCAGTACACCGAGCGTAGTTGTGAGGACAGCCATGAGCAGCGCTGCTAATAACAATCCAGGGCGAGCCAGGTGCCAGGAGAGAAGTGGCTCCTCCAATAATTCGACATCGGTTGGATCATCCCAAAATGCATCGACCAGGACACGGCGCAAGCCAGACATGCCTACCTGGCGTTTTGTCAGGGCATACCACAGGGCACGGAGAAGACGAGTTACACGGCCAAGTGTAAACCAGGGACCTATGGCGCAAAAGGTGAAGTAGCATAAAAACAATACGGGTAATAGCACAACGGATGAAAACACGCTGGCACCCAGGTCATTGAGAGCATCGCTAAACGCAATCAGCCGTAATGTGCCAACATAGGTGAAGGTTGATTGGTTGAGAACGAGCAGGATTAATATGCTGCAGCCGAGTATACCGCTGATTGCTAGCAGCAAGGGCCGGCGTTTGCGCCACGCTTTGTTGATCAGCGCAGCATAGTATAGGCCAATAGCGAACCAGATATACGGGACTCCCAGCGCTGGGAGCCAGATGAGATGCCACAAGAACTCTTGCAGGCTTACCCCTGAGGTCAGAGGACTTGAGATCAACAGCGCGTGAATGAAGAAAAACAGCGCGGAAAGGCCAAGACCGACCACGCCGAGGCGAGCGATACCGCTTCTGCGATCTCCATTAAGCCATACGGTGATTGCCAGCCAGAGGAATGCGATCAGGTTGAAGATGGAGAGGGCCAGTACGATGGCCTGGAGCAGGTATGCTGGCTCCAGAAGGTGGTGGAGCGCCATGTTAATCCTCTTTGTACCTGTTCCTGCGCACGAGACGTTTGCGCCGGTCATCCTCTCTCACGGATGCAACCGTCGCTGACCCGGCCTCTGCTGTAGATGGACCCGCATCAGTTGTTTGATCTTCGAGGTATAGAGGCACCCATTCACCACGACGGTCCTGTACGAGTGCAACACCATACTCATCCCAGATAATCATGCGATTGAGCGTATAGATCAAGGTCGCCCTGGCGCGTGCGACTTTATCGTCAACCGCGGATTCGCTCAGGCCCCAGGCGGCGTAGATGCGCCCATTGGTGCGGCTGACAGCCCGTTTATCATGCAGATTGAGACGAGCGGCTATCTGTTCATTCGTCATACCCTGCGCCACCAGTTCGGCCACGCGCAGTTCGTTTGGTTCCAAAAAGGCCCGGGGAGATTGCTCGTCAAGGTCGCGCACTTCCTGTACGCGGTCTTCGATCTCGGGATCAACCAGGCTACGCCCGTTGATGGCATCGCGCAGGAGGGGTACGAGCATACTGGGCAGCAGGTAGTTGCTTTTGCGTACGTAGGCATAGTGGGTGAGGATGCCAGAGGCACGAAATTCGCGATAATACTCGTCATCATCCTGGATGGAATAAAAGACAACGGGCATGCGCGGACGCTCACGCCGGATGGCGACTGCCGCGCCGACGCCGCTGATAGCCTTGCGCCCGGCCTGTGCATCCTGTAGTTGTACATCCATTAAGATTACGTCGATATCGAGTTCCAGCGCCCGGTTGAGGGCCTCCTGCCCGGTGGATGCCTCGCCCAGCACCTGCACGGCGCGGGTGGCCTCCAATCCTTCGCGCAAAGCCCTGCGCAAAGGTCCATGATCGTCAACAAGCAATAATTTTATTATAGCCATAACTTTAGACACGCCTTCTATCGCAGTTGAAATAGAGTTAGCTTAGTATAGCAGTTTCCTGAGAAAGTATACAGTTATCGGAGCACAGGAAAGCGGTTTGTAAGAACGAACGAGGGCTCCTACTATAATGACGAAGATGATTGCATCGCCGCCACGTCATTCTTAGGAGCGGTCGTCGCCGCCACGGTGGAAAATACATTTATTACAAGCAGGGTGCGATGGACATTGACATGGCGTACTCTTTCGCTCACAATTTTTCGGCACAAATGCCCACCGCGCTCTAGCTCCCGCAGAGAAAGCATACAGCAGTTATGCTACTGGTGAAACTACTCAATCTGGCGGGATGGCAGCCGCAAAGGTGTTGGCGATGACGCTGTACCCCAGGTCCGTGGGGTGAATATCCGGGGGCTGGGTAGAAGTAGGACACCCCAGGGTGAACCAGGTATAGGTACAGATGTTCGGGTTGGGTACACCTGCACCGCCGAAGGCGCCAAAGACATCCACGATAGTGCCAAAGCCACCCACATCAGCAGCAAGGTGCTGGTTGAGGGTTTGGGTATCCGGCACGGTATTTGGACAGACATTTTGAAGCGGGTCATAGTAGTTCATCATCACTATACTACCTGTGACCTTGCCCTTGACCGTCAGTGCTCCTAGCAACGCCGGTAAAATGGTCATAGTCAGATTGGTATCGAGCTTTGCAAGATCAGCGTCGAACTGGGTTTGGTTTATCGTGCAGCCGCTCGAAGTAATCGTAGTATCTCGCAACACGTCGTTTGAACCGATATCCAGGGTGACGGGACTCACCTTTCCAGGATTTGCCTTCAAAAAGACCACAGCGGCGGCGAGCTGGGCGGGAGTGCCAGCAGGCGCAAAAGGACAGCTACCATTGATGAAGGTGATGCTTGATTCACCGGGACAACCGAGATCCTTTACGTCTTTGGTACCGTTCTGCTGTAAGTCGTTGAAGAGGTCGTTGACGTAGCCATGTGTGAAGTCGCCATTGGGCTGGAAGCCGAAGGCAAGCGAGTCACCCAGCGCCAGGTAATGCTGCTTGGGACCGAACAGGTGCAACGACGGACTTTGGGCATAGGTAGCTGCTAAAGCTGCCGGCACAAAGGCAAAGAGTAGTGAGATGACGAGGGTAATTGGCACAATGATGCGCCGGTAGGTATGCGCTTCCTTGAGCATGAGGATCCCTCCTTATGAGGTTCTTGAACCATTCTTGCCGCCTCCCCCAGAGGTTATGGCAAGGATTACCCCTAAATCGTTACAAAGTTGAGGAAAGAGTACACCGCCTCACAAAGTATAATCCCAGCGGCAATATAAAAGCAAGAGTTTAAAAATGTGCTTGACCTCATTTATTTTTATAGGCTATAGTGAAGTAAATTTAGATCCCCGTTAGCTTTTTAGGTGAAAGTGTATGATAAGAGAACGAACGAGCAGTATCCATCTTGGACTGGTAATCCATAATCACCAACCGGTCGGCAATTTCCCCTGGGTCTTCCAGCAGGTCTACGAGGAGTCCTATCTTCCGATGATCGAGGCGCTTGAGCGACATCCTAAAATACGCCTCGCGTTGCACTACACGGGTTCATTGCTTGATTGGATCGATGAGACCCATCCAGAGTTCCTGGAACGGCTTGCGGCATTGATTCGACGCAACCAGGTGGAAATCGTCAGCGGAGGCTACTACGAACCTATTCTGCCCTCCATTCCAGATACAGACAAAATTGCGCAGGTTCGCCGTCTTACAGAGCGCCTTGCTCGCGATTTTGGTGTGAAGGCGAGTGGGATGTGGATCGCGGAACGAGTCTGGGAACCGAGTCTACCACGCCTGATACTCGAGGCTGGTATCGAGTGGACCATTCTTGATGATGTGCATTTTAAGAGTGCGGGGTTGGAAGATAAGGACCTTTACGGCTATTATGCTACTGAGGATCAGAGCGGCGTGTTGAGGGTCTATGCCACCAGCAAGACGCTGCGTTACACCATCCCCTGGCGTCCTGCCAGCGAAACAATTCATGCCCTGCGTTCCCTGGCAACGCCTGACGGGAAACGTATCGTCGTAATGGGCGATGATGGTGAGAAGTTCGGGAGCTGGCCCGGTACAACGGAATATTGCTGGGGTCCTGCATTCCAGGGTGGTTGGGTAGATGAATTTTTCACCGCGCTTGAACAGAACAAAGACTGGCTGCATACGACGCCGCTGGGAGAGTACGCGCACAGTTATCCAGCGCTGGGTCGTATCTACATACCAACTTCATCGTATATTGAGATGACTGAGTGGGCTTTGCCGCCAAAGAAATCCTATGTGTTCGGGAACCTGTTACATCAATTAGAACAAGAACACCGTGACAACATTTTGCAATTCATGCACGGCGGCTTCTGGCGCAACTTTTTAGCGCGCTACCCGGAGGTCAATAACCAGCACAAGAAGATGCTGCGCGTCCACGATGCTGTCTATGCCGCCGGTGCGACAGAAGAGGCGGGGGCGGTGCAGTTGTGGAAGGCGCAGGCCAACGATACCTACTGGCATGGTCTCTTCGGGGGCATTTATATGGGTCATGTGCGATCAGCAATATACCATCACCTGATCAAGGCCGAGAACGCTGCTGACCGTATCCGGTTCGGTACGAGGCCCTGGCAGCGCTACGAGTTTACCGACTTCGACCGGGACAGCCAGGACGAATTGATCGTTGAAAGCGATCAGCAGAACCTTTACATGGACCCGCAGCGTGGAGGCACGCTTTTTGAATGGGACCTGCGGCGCAGCATGCATAACCTGCTGTCGGTGATAGCACGCCACGAAGAGGGCTATCACCAGACGCTGCGCACCTATGAACAGGAACGCCGCCGGCGCGAGGTAGCGGCTGCAAAGGACATCACTGGAGAGGGCACGCAACCAGCCTCGCCTCATACGACGGTACGAACGAAAGAACCCAATCTCGATCAATACCTTGTCGTCGACCGCTACCGTCGTCACAGCCTGATCGACCATTTCCTGCCTCCAAGTACTACGTTATCAGACTTTGCACAGCTAGACTTCGAGGAAATGGGCAATTTTGTAGAGTATCCGTACGATGCCGAGGTGCAACAGGATAGCAGTGGCATCACTGTCACGCTGACACGCGAGGGATTTGTGAGGCGACCGGGTGCGCTGGGGCCGCTAGCAGTGCGCCTGACCAAGACTCTCTACGTGCCTCTTGGAGAAGAGAAACTGACGGTGCGCTACGTGATCGAGAATAGAGGGCGAACACGCCTGCAAACGCGCTTCGCCAGTGAATGGAATATTCACCTGCTTGGCGGTGGGGGTAACGACCAGGCGTATTACCGTATTGAGGATCAAGCATGGGACGACGAGCGCTTTGACAGCACTGGTGAAGTGCTCGACGTACGCAGTTTCCATGTTGGCAATGCCTGGTTGCAGCAGGATGTGGGCTTTTCAGTCAATGAAGCAGCGACGCTCTGGCGTTTTTCGATTGAGACGGTGACCGGTTCGGAGGCGGGCTTTGAGCGCAATCACCAGGGCAGTTGTCTCGCGCTCCTCTGGCCGCTGGTGCTGGAAGCCGGTCAGAGCTGGGGTGTAGAGATTCACTGTGTTGGGCAGAGGATTAAGTGAGCCTGATAGGCAAGCCATTATTTCCTGCACTTTTCTTTTTGAAAGAACGGCTTTTTCCGGCTTTTTTCTAAAAAGCAGCATTATTGAAAATCCTATGGTATACTGATAGCAGCGTTTATTCGTTGGATATCCAGGTGCTGGAAATGCAACAATATGACGTGAAGAGGCCCCTTTGACTCCCTTCTGCATCTGGCAGTTGCAATGTGGGCACCAAGCAATAGCTCTATAGTGTTACAGAATGTAACAGAGCAGGGATGCCTGTTACAAGAGCGAAAAGGAGTGACTGTAATGGCTCGTGTTCTCTTTGAACATGTGTACAAACGCTTCGGCAAAGTCGAGGTGGTACACGACATCAACCTGGATATCAAGGACAAAGAGTTCCTGGTCCTGGTTGGCCCCTCCGGCTGCGGCAAGAGTACCTGCCTGCGCATGATCGCAGGGCTCGAAGACGTCAGCGAGGGCGAACTCTACATCGGCGACAGGGTCGTCAATGGCGTCGATCCCAAAGATCGCGACATCGCGATGGTGTTCCAGAACTATGCCCTCTATCCCCACATGTCGGTCTTCGACAACATGGCCTTCGGCCTCAAGCTGCGCCACGTTCCCAAAGTCCAGGTGAAGAAGCGTGTCCAGGATGCGGCGGAAATCCTGGGCCTGGGGCAATTGCTCAATCGCAAGCCCAAGGAACTCTCCGGCGGGCAACGCCAGCGCGTGGCGCTGGGGCGTGCCATCGTGCGGGAGGCGCAGGTCTTCCTGCTGGACGAACCCCTCTCCAACCTGGATGCCAAACTGCGCGTGCAAACCCGTTCGGAGATCATCAAGATTCACCAGCGTGTCCAAACGACCTTCGTCTATGTGACACACGACCAGACGGAGGCGATGACGATGGGGGATCGCATCGCGGTGCTCAACGCGGGCTATATCCAGCAGATCGGCCCGCCGCAGGAACTCTACGATCATCCCTCCAATCTGTTTGTGGCCGGCTTCATCGGCTCACCGGCGATGAATTTCTTCCCGGGAGTCCGCGTGGATGGCGCGGGAGAGCAGACCACCATCACGCTCGATAGTGTGGGACAGGTCGCGGTCCCCCCGCTGTTTGCGGGCAGGGTCAGGGAAGCGGCGGGCAGGAATCTGTCCTTTGGCATCCGCCCGGAGCATCTGCAAGATGAGGCGTTGTTACCGCCAGAAGCGCGCAATGGGTCCACGATTTCGGCCCCGGTCGATGTGGTGGAGCACCTGGGTAGTGAGCTGATGGTGCATATGACGGCCAATGGGAAACCGCTGGTGGCCCGGCTGGATCCGCATTCTGCCGCGCATACAGGCGGGACGCTCGATCTGCTTGTCGATACTGACAACATTCACCTGTTCGATTCGGACACGGGCGAAGCCATCTTTTAGCGGGTTGTGACGTTAGCAAGAAGGGCAGGCGTGAAAGCCTGCCCTTTTATTTTGCGTGTTGCTGGATAAAGTCGCGGGAGATTACGTGCAAAGTGTAGTTCGTTAGTCCATTGCACGGTCGTTTTTTCTTATGTACCATGATTAAGAGACGTTCTACTTCCTCGAGCGAAAGGATATCTATTCATGAAGCGCGTGCTGGCCCTCCAGTTTATCTGGGATGATCCACCTGGCTACCTGGGCGAGATCATGCAAGAACACGACATCTTATGCGAAGTTGTCAAGGTGGATGAAGCACCTGTTCCCGATCCAACGGAGTATGATGCTTTCATCGCTATGGGCGGGCCGCAGCATGTTGGCGCTAATGATAGGTATCCTTACCTGCCTGGGGTTGAGGCTGCGATTCGCAGGGCAGTCGAGGAGGATATCCCTTACCTCGGGCTTTGCCTTGGAGGTCAGTTGCTGGCACATGCACTGGGGGCGCCCGTTAGCCGCCATCACGTGACCGAGATCGGCTTCTCTCGAATAGAGTTGACCGAGGAGGGGAAAAACGACCCGCTTTTCCAGGGTTTGCCGGGCTACCAGCAGGTTATTCACTGGCATGAAGATACGTTTGATATTCCCGGTAGCGCTGTTCAACTGGCGAGCGGCGCGATTACGTATAACCAGGCCTTTCGTTTTGCCCGCCGGGCTTATGGAACACAATATCATATCGAATTGACTCCCGGCATGCTCGATACCTGGCTATTCTATCCAGAATACAGGCGGGAAATGATTAACGTGCTGGGGGTAGAGGGGGCAGACAGGTTTATGAGCGATAGGGACAAGCTCTACCCGCTTTTTCGCGAACATACGCGCATTATGTTCGAGAATTTTCTGCGGATCGGGGGGGTGATTTGCTGATCTGAAAGAAAAACACATCACCGAGCAGCGTTTCGATATACGGCGTGACGTGCCAGAATTCCTTCAGTTCGAGATACTCCTGTACATCTGTAGCCGTTCCTGGCTGCCCTCGCTTCACGGCGCGGATCAGCAGGTTTTTATCAGTATGTTCGGACGAGACGAACTCGACGATGTCGGTTTTGTACCCCATGATACGCAAGGCAAGCGCGCGAAAGGTGTCTGTGAGTATATCGGCCTGGCGCTGCTTGAGAATGCCATCGTGAAAGACGGGCGTGAATGGTTTCACCGGCTGTAATTGCTGGTTCAGGTGATGGTGGCAGCACGGGGCGCACAGGATCAGGCGCGACTGAGATACGATACCCTGGACGATGGCCTCGTCTGTTGCAGTGTCACAGGCATGCAGGGCAAGTACAATGTCTGGAGGGACCGGCGGCACATACTCAATTATGGCTGATCTTTGGAAACATGTATTTGAAAAGCCTAGTTGCTGGCTCTGTAGCGTATCCTTCTCTATCAATGTCTCGTTGCTATCAATACCAACGAGATGGGCCGGAATGCCAAGGATGTTGTTCAGGTAGTGGTAGGCGGCAAAAGCGAGATACGCTGACCCACAGCCGCAGTCAAGAATATTGACGGGTGTTTTCTTAAAACGCGCCAGTTCTCCCGTATGCTCGAGCAGTTTGAGAAATTCGTTGACCTGGGAAAACTTGCCCTGCATGCTGGGTCGAACCCTTCCCTCTTCGTCCATGACGCCTGTTGCTCGCAGAAACGAGTCGGGCTTACCAGCAGGTAATACCAGATTTTTGCTGAGATCGTGTGCCAGGTCGGGCTGCGGGTGAGACTTTGCAGTGCGTTGAAGGATGACTTTACCCTTGCCGGTAATCTGTACGCGCAGATCTTCCGTAGTTGATTGTACCGAGATGCTGTTGAACGGTAGCGCCAGAATTTCATCAAGTTTTTCCCTGGCTTCGGACCCACGGTAATTCTTGGTGATGTCTTGCTTCTGGTTAAAATAGGAGCATTGCAGGTAATGCTGGTTTTTGATGAGTACGGGACGCACGATTACCTGTCGCCAGGGAGAATCCCTAAGCGGCCCTTTCATGGTTAGTCGCACAAATGTTTGCGCGTCCAACACCATATTTCTAATTTGCTCTTTATATTGATTGGTCATTGCTTCACCACCTGACAGTCTATCTCAAGTGGGGGGTCAGCGTCCAGGGGGATGCGTGCAATGAAGCCTCAACTTCCGAAGATCTGAGAGATTTGTTACATCTCTCTCTTTTCATTTCATATAGATTTCTGCTATACTTGCTTTCACACACATATCATATGTGACCTGGAGTAGCAGCAGATTCAAATCGGGCAGATAAGCCCGCAGAAGGCGTTAATTGCTACAATATGTATGGAGTATTCAGCACGAACCAAAGAACACCTGGTCGCAAGGAGCAATCGACATCGATGTCGCAAAATAGAACGGGTCGGCTTAATCATCGTCGGGGTATTCTTGATGAGCACCCAGGCGAAAGTATGAAGTTGAGGTCCCTGCGGTCACCGCTGTATAACAGCGTCTTCTCCGAAGAGCATTTACCTTTCAAGATCACCGGTTATAGTATTCCCTGTGAGCGACACCCGCAGCGAAACGAGGACAGCTTCCTCATTGAGCAGCATAGCGGTATAGCGGCTGTTTTCGACGGGGTAGGAGGAAGCGCTGCCGGAGAAATTGCAGCGCAGACGGGTAAACGTGCGACTCTCCAGGGCTGGCGAGCGGCGCTGCGGCAGATCCATAGAGGACGGAATATACAACGATACCTGGAAGATTGCGAAAAGGACGATCTTCACACGCTGCTGCAACATCTGATCGAACATGCCGATGAATTGATACGTACCGAGGGTGTAAGAGAAGCCGGCACGGATGATCTTGCTACCACTGTGGCTATTGCTGCTCTCTGCCGGCATAGCGAAAAAAATGAGTATACGATGTTCTATGCGCATGTCGGTGATAGCAGGGTGTATTTACTACGAGAGCAAGAGCCCATCAAGCGCTTGACGAACGATGATGGCCTGCTAGGCAGGCTGGTGGAAAATCAGTTGGTCGATGAGGCTGATGCTCATCGTATCGACCAGGCGACTCATGCAGACGAACTTTCAGATGCAGAGTTTAGCTACTTCCGCCTCCGTGGGGGTATTACCCAGGCATTAGGTGGCCCTTTCCCTCCAACTATCCACATCGACCAGGCTCCTATCCTCATTGGCGATCGCATCCTCCTCTGTACGGACGGTATCCACGATAACCTCACAGACCTTGAGATCGAAGAGATTCTGAGGAAAGCGCCTCGAAACGCTGCGGCACGACTACTGGTTGAACACGCTCTCCTCCGTTCACGCGAGGAACGCCAGGTCACGATACGAGCAAAACCCGACGATATGAGCGCAATTGTGATGACCCGCCGCTATTAAAAGCAAGAGCAGCAAGCAAGCCAAAAGTACCAGTCAACTGCATGATTTTGTGCGTTCTTAGTGCTCGTATGCTAAACTCTATTGGAGTTCTGGTTAGTTATGTTGAGAATACCTGGCGGGGCAAGCCCTTTAAGGAGGAGTTATTGAACCGGAAGTTCTGGTACATAATGAGCCTGGTTTTGATTGTACTGTTGACGGCGTGCGGGGCCGTGCAAACTAGCCAGGGAACGCCAGCGCAGCCAATTACAGCCGATAGTCTGAGCATCATGCAGCATCCAATTCCCACTACTTCTATTTCGATACCAAGGCAGTTAGCGACCCCAACGGCCAACACCCATACATACCCTACCGGCGCTCCTCCTACGACGATTCCAACCTCGGGAATTGGGCCTGCACCCTATGGACCACCTCCAGCGCTTACTGCAGAAGAAATCCAACTGACGCAGCAACTATTTGCATTGATCAATCATGATCGCGCAGTCAGAGGACTCTACCCTTTCACCTGGAATGTTACGCTGGCAGGAGGTGCGCGGCTGCATAGCTGGAACATGTATCACTGCGGCTTCAGCCACACCTGCCCCAACGGGGAAGATCAGTGCGTGCGCATTGCCAATGAGGGATTCGCGGGCTTTACGGATTGCGGTGAAAATATCGGGCTGGCAGGGCCATCCACACCTCCATGGAATAACGTGTACGCCGTGCAGGAAAGCATGATGAACGAGGGGCCAACCGGCTGGCATTATATCCATCTGACCAGTACCACGCTGCATCGCTGCGGTGTCGGCATCTACGTCGATCCAAATGGTTGGGTCTGGTTTACAGAGGATTTGGTAAGTTAAGTCCGGCTAACCCCGCCTGTGCCACCTCCATATCATGCGTATAATGGCCGCCACTTACACCGATACCCCCAATCATACCCTCGCCGGTTGTGATAGGGTAACCTCCGCCAAATACGATCAGGCGATCCGTTTTGATGATGCCGTGCAGCAGTGGATCGTCATTCTTCACGAACTCGAACCAGTCATGGGTCGCCATACCAAAGCTAATAGCGGTATAGGCTTTGTCCTGGGCAATTTGCACACTCAGGAGCGGCGCTCCATCCATGCGGCTGAACGCTTTGAGGGTGCCGTCCCCATCGCAAACAGCGATACACATTGGCCTGCCCATTTCGCTGGCTTTGGCTTCGGCGGCTGCAATCATGCGCTGGGCTGCTTCGACGGTGATGCTGGATTTCTGGAAAGTGTTTGCTGCCATAGAAATATCCCTTTCTCTTCTTGGAGTAATTTGGACTGTGCATCTTTGCGTGGCCTATAGGATCAGTTTACACCAGATGAGTGCTTATTTACAATGGTTCCAGCTGATTGACGCCGTAGCGGCGTTCCAGCTCCTGAATCTCCGGCAGGCCGATGTGATCGGTAAATTGCGCAAATGTTACCATCTGCGAACGATATGGCGCAGATGTTTCTCCCCGTTTGAGCACCTCGAGCAGTCCTAACATGGCATGTGTGGCTGCGAAGAGCAGGCTCACGGGAAAGAGCACGAGTTTGAAACCCAGGTCGCGAATTTCTTCCAGGGATAACGGTGGGGTCTTGCCACTTTCGGCCCAGTTGAAAAGCAGCGGCACATCAGGAAAACCTTGCTTAATGGCTTTGAGTTCTGCAATGGAGCGGGGAGCCTCGATGAAGATGACGTCTGCCCCTGCTTCACGATAGGCGCGTCCCCTCTCTAATGCATCCTCAAGACCGTTTACGGCGTTGGCGTCGGTACGCGCGATGATCACAAAGTCGGGGTCTTGCCGGGCATCGACGGCGGCGCGTACCTTTTGCACCATCTCTTCCATGGGGATGACCTGTTTGCCCTCCATGTGGCCGCATTTCTTGGGCCAGACCTGGTCTTCGATGTGCAATCCGGCGACTCCTGCTCGTTCATATTCGCGGATGGTTCGACGCACGTTGACGGGGTTGCCGTAGCCGGTATCGGCATCCGCGATAAGTGGCAGATCACCGGTAACCGCCGCCAGCGCGGAGGCGCGACTTACCATTTCGCTCATCGTTAACAGGCCAACATCGGGTTGGCCGAGGACACTGGCTGCGGTGCCAAATCCTGTCATATAGACTGCTTGAAATCCCGCTTGCGCGATCAAACGCGCACTCAGAGCATCATACGCTCCCGGTGCGACAAGCACGTCCGGGCCAGCCAGCAGTGCGCGTAAACGTGTTGTGGTACGCATAGCAGTGTCCTTCCTAATTTGGTATCTTCACGTACAAGCGCTTTTCGGCGACATGAACGTACATTGGCGTCTGACCTCGCACCTCGCCATCCAGCGTCGCATCGCGTGGATCAGCGTTTGTCGTGATCATGACTCCGCGCGCTTGAAAATGGTGCAGACCGGGGATACCTGCCAGGTCCGCGGGATGGCTTGGATGGCTTGTAAAAGGCTGCTCTTCCTCGTTAGATGAGGTAACCTCTCCAGTTTCCTTTGGACCAAAGAGATGCGCTAAGATCCTTTGGAATCTCCCAAGCTCGAGCTCCTCTATGACGACGGTGTCGAGCAGGCGATCAGCGAGATTCCCACCAGGAATGGCAAGTTCCCATTGTCCCCCGAAGATGGGAGCGTTGATTACTGCTACTTGTAGCGCACGACAGCGGAGTGGTGGTTGTTCATTCATTAAGGCAGGAGCCGGTGCAGGTTGACCCTGGTTGGATGCTCCGGACTGCGGCATCACCAGCCCTTCAAACTCAAGTTGTACATCCAGGGGCTCGTGGTATCTCAACGTCTCAAGGGCAGCAACGGGATAAGCCATGCGTCCGTAACGCTGGCGCGTCGCCACGTTGGTCGCTATACGCGCAAACTGGACGTTTAGTCCAATAGTCAGGGCATGTGCAAAGTAGCCGTGTTTTTCGGTGGCAACGTGTGCCAGTAATGGACCCGATTGGTGTTTACTGGCAAGATGGGGAGCTTGCTCCGCGGGCCTGGCTACACCGACATCTATCTCTTGCTCTTTTCCCTGGGCAATGGCCTGAACTGCCATCTCGATCTCCTGGGGAATACGCAGGGAGCGGGCAATATCATTGGAGGTACCGAGCGGCAATATTCCCAGGCGAAGGCCGCTTTCAGCGATATGTGTAATCACACCACCTACCAGACCATCGCCACCTGCTGCGATGGCTACATCGATGCCGCGCTGCATCCAGTTTGTTCCCTGGGGAGGTAGATTATCCAGGTCGGCTATGGAGATGCAATCGGTGACCTCTATTCCTGAGTGCTGGAGAAGTTCCAGGGCCTGCGATAGCTTTTCTGATCTGCCTGAATGCGGGCTATGTATGACAATTACTCGTCGTGATGTTTGCATGGTTCCTTTCACTCGTCTATGCTTGCTTTCGTTTTTCTTATTTAATCGAAAACAGTATAGCGCAGAGAGGATTGCGACCGCAAATGATAGCCCCCACCGTTATTAACAACCAGCGAACCAGGTCCCAAATTAAGGTGCCCTAACAACGGCGGGATTGACTTTCACCACACAGAAAGGAACACCCTCGGCTGCAACGATATGAATGACAGTATAGGTGGGAAACCCCTGATCATAGTTGTCCCTGGTGGATGCAATGTAAAAGTCTGGATGAGCGTCAACTTCATGGAACGCAGTTGGCAGGTAAGGGAGCATCTGCGCCAGAGACGGTTGTCCTTCCAGTGTTGGAGCGGATTTGCTGGTGTAATGTTGATAATTTTGGGCCAGCCATTCAGACGCTGGTTTGCTACAGGTGGCCCAGTAGTCCGTGTCGAATTTCCCATTGGCGCCGCTGATGCCGCCAATCACGGGGCTAAAGTAGCTATACTCGAACGGAGAAAGATCGACCATTTCTTTGACGACGGGAACATAACTGGCGAGGGTTACTGTGACCAGTCCTGCTGCTGCCCATCTCACTATTTTCTGTTGCTTGTGTGCCAGGTAGGTGACGGTCTGTACAAGGCCATAGACAGCGATCAGGATCATTGGCGGGACGAGGAAGAGAAACTGTCTGAGGCCGTCATACAAGACTGCGTGCAGGCCAACCAACGCCCCTAAAGGAATGATGAAAGAGAGCATGACCAGGGCTATTTTAGGGTCGATGAGCCCTTTTTTGATACTTAAAGCGCAGGCAATCCCCACACCGAGCAGCGCAAAACTCACCAGTGTAGGGGGAGAAGCAATCAAGAGCCATTTGGGGGCGTAGGTTCTAGGAAGCTGCATGGCACCGTACACTATCCCATCGTATAAGACAGGTCCATTCCAGGGATATTGGCTCAAGATCTTGATGGAATGCAAGAGGTTCACAAGAGGGCTTAAGAAGATGTAAGGCCAGAGTGCCATCATGGTAAGCAGCGAAGTTATGCCTATTACGCTAGCTGCTATCCCCTGTTTGACCAGCTCGGCACGCACGCTTTTCTCCTGCCACACGCGCTTGCCGTGGAGCACCCACCAGGCGATCGGCAGCAGAGCGAGGATCACGTACCAGATCACAGCGTTGACCCTGATCGATGCGGCCAGGCCGATGCAGAACCCCACGAGAAGACTGTTACGAATGAACCGCTTGTGTTGATCCCACTGTTTGATGAGGAGGAGCGCAGCCCACAGAATGAACGTCATGGTGACGGCGGCGGGAATATCCTTGGGATCATTATAGATCGCCCCGTAGTAGCGGGGGTAGAGCCACAAGCCAAGCGCCGCCAGGAACGCCATCCAGTAGCCACCCAGTTCGTATCCGCAGAGCGCTATGGCCACAATGCCAACTAAACCACTGAGTGCGGTGATGATCTGGCGTACCTGCCAGTGATCTGCAGGGGGAAATGCGTGCTGTACTGCGGCGATAATGGCATCGAAAAACCCTCCATGTTCAGGCATGTAGGCATCAGATGGAAATGCGGTCAAAAAACTCGTATCTTTGCCAAGCGTTTGATACCATGCCATTACTGCCTGGCCGTAACGATCTTGTATGGGCTCGTCCCGCGAGATTCCATACGTATCGGCTTGTAGGAAGATGGTGATCAGCCCGGCGAGGAGGAGTCCTCCTAGAAGCATCAGAGGCAGGGATTTGGATAACAAGACTTTTTTCATGTTTCCTTGCTCCGAAAGATAAAAGCAAATAGACGGAAAGACGTATTTTCTGAGTTAGAAATAACCATACAGAGCCACCAACGGCTTGCTGAACCGCCGCTATTTTAACCCGTGGTGGGTTTCCTTACGCCGCCACTTCCATGCGTAGGTGAACATTTCACCGAAGGCCCGCGCGATCACGGAGAGCCGGGCACCTGTCGCTCGCCCCCCGCGCCGGGGTAAGTGGCACACTCCAAGCTGGGTATAGGTATAGCCGGCACGCGTAAACTTATATAAAATCTCGGTATTGATCATTGCGCCCCGCGTCTCTAATTGCTGCTCGCGGAAAAACTGCCCGCGATAGAGTTTGAAGGCGCAGTCGATATCACGCACGCGCAGTCCAAAGACGAGACGTACCAGCATCTTCCATCCCCAGGCGTTCAGCTTGCGCATCCATGTGTCCTGCCGCTGTACGCGATAGCCCAGCACCGCGTCATACGCATCAATGTAGGGGAAGAAACGCTCGAGATCATGAATATCAAACTGCCCGTCTGAGTCCATAAAGAGGACCAGGTCTTTGCTACAAACCTCAAAACCGCTCACCAGGGCCGCTCCATAACCCTGGTTCGCTGGGTGGTTAACCAACTGCACATGCGGATTCGACCCAGCAATCTCCTCAACGATGCTCCGGGTACTATCTTTGCTGCCATCGTTCACGACAATCACTTCGTAGTCTGGCACCCATGTCGAGACTGCATCAACAACTGCGTGAAGCGTTTCGGCAATTGCCACCTCTTCATTGTGCGCCGGCATAACGATGGAAAGGCTATGCGTGGTAGGCAGTTTGCACTCGTCAACCTTTGACGGTGTTTGCTGGCTATTGCTCAATGCCATACGATTGTTTCCTGCTCTATTTCCCTGCTGGCACTCTCACTCTTTCTCACCTCTCACGCTCGCTCATTCGCGATGTAGTCTAGCAGATATTGCCCGTAGCGACAAGCTTTTCCCCCTTTTTCTCTACCCTTAGAGTTAGATACGCTATCTGTATCAACCCAAGGGCGCGTATAGCTGCCAGCATCGCCCATTGCCGGGAGATTGCAAATTTGTATGAGTAGTACTTTATAGCCTGGGTAATAGAACCATGCTTGTGCTATACTACCCATCAATAGATCCATTCCGCTGGTCGGGATGAAAAGGCAGGAGAGAACAGAGACCATGCAAAGTATCGCGCGCGACTACTGGTCGGTCTGGAAACAGTTTGTGCTGCATGGTGTAACGCAAGAAGACATACTTCCTCCGGCGCTCATGCAATCATGGCGGCGCTGCGTTGCGCAGGGTCTTGATCCTTACAGTGAAACTGGCCCGGAAAGTAACCCTCTTTCAAGGTCTATCACGGTCTCTCAGGGATTGCTTTCCCTGGTGCGTCCGGCGATGGAGGACCTGCACCAGTTCGCGGAGGGGTCAGAGTGTGTTGTGGTGTTTGCCGATGCCGAGACGCGTATAGTTGATATGGTGGGTGATCGGGATATACAGGTGGAACTTGAGCACCTGGGGTTAAGCATTGGCGAATCGTGGGGTGAAGAGCGACAAGGCTCGAATGCACTGGCGCTGGCGTTGCAAGAGTCGTTCCCAATTCAACTTGAAGGGGCAATGCACTACCGGGCTTCACTACACCCATTGTATACTTCAGCCGCGCCGGTGCATGACTTGCTGGGGCAAGCTGTGGGCGTACTGGGCGTAATTGGTCGTCATGAGCACAGCCATCCTCACACCCTGGGAATGATCACGGCGGCTGCCCAGGCAGTGAGCAACCAGTTGCAGATGCAGGTGTGGTTGAACAATGCAAATGACCGCTGGGCTGAACTTAAAACAATCCTTCAGAGCTTGCCCGAAGGCATTCTCTTATTACGAGACGACGGAGTAGTTTCGCAGATGAATGCGCCTGCTGGAACGATGCTCGGGCTGAATCCTTCGAAGGTTACCGGTAGGCGTTTACAAGATGTGTTGCCGCTGCCTACTGTATTGGCCCAGGCGTTTGAACGCCAGCAGTCGCTCTCTGACGAAGAACTGGTCTTTGATACGATACATGGACGTGTCACCTGTCTCTGCTCACTCAAACCAATCACGACTTACCGGCCAGGTTTGGAGGAGATTGTAAGTCCGACAAAGCTTGTGATCTCAGAACCCGTCGATACTGATGGTTTTGTAATGATCCTGCGCAGCATCGAGCGCGTGCAGAAATTGGTCCATCGTATGACCGGCGCTCGCGCTCGACTGACGTTTGCCAATGTGATTGGTGAGAGTCCTGCCCTGAAAGAAGCATTGCGGCTGGCAAGACTGGCAGCTAATAGCAACTCTACTGTTCTGCTGCGTGGTGAGACCGGCACGGGTAAAGAAATTTTTGCCCAGAGCATTCACAATAGTAGTGCGCGTGCCGATGGACCATTTGTGGCGATCAACTGTGCTGCGATCCCGCGTGAGCTGATTAATACGGAGTTATTCGGCTATGAAGGAGGCTCGTTCACCGGGGCTGACCGCCAGGGGCGTTCCGGTAAGTTTGAGCAAGCGCATGGGGGCACGCTCTTCCTGGATGAAATTGGAGATATGCCACTTGACCTGCAAACGACGCTGCTGCGTGCCATCGAGACACGTACCATTGTACGTATTGGTGGTCAGCGCGTGATTCCGGCTGATGTGCGTATTGTCGCTGCTACACATAAAGACCTGCGGGAAGAAGCGCGGCTGGGTAACTTCCGCTCCGACCTGTATTATCGCTTGAATGTACTAACTATCAACATTCCCGCGCTGCGTGAACGCGCTGACGATTTGCCTTTACTCGTGCAGCATTTCTTGCACCGGCAGAGCCGGGCACTCGGCCGTTTGTTTACGATCACGCCAGAAGCGATGGAAGCTCTGCGACAGTATAACTGGCCTGGAAATGTACGTGAGCTGGAGAACTTGCTGGAGCGTGTGACCTATCTCATGCCAAAGAATACCATCGCAGTAGGTGACCTTCCAATTGATCTGCAGCAAATGCACGAGGATGCAGAGGAATCAAAGCACCAGGCCCGGGATCGAGCGACACAAAATGGGGAGAATCAGCAGGGTAAAGAGCAGATGGCACCTGGAACCGCGAAAAGTAGAGCGCTGAAAGAACACAGCATGAATGCTGAAATGCAGGCTGTCATGCAGGCCTGGGGTGCCAGTAATGGTCATGTCTCAGTTGCTGCTGCCATACTAGGGATCAGTCGTACAACCATGTGGAGGAAGATGGTCAAATATGGCCTGGCCGAGGGCAAAACCAGGAGATGACAGTATGTTTCACTTTTGAAACTGTATGTTGCAAGATGCAGCGATGAAACACACTGTTTCATCGCTGCAACATTTTCCCTTTTCCCCTTTTGAAAACTTAGTATGGCGGTGAACAGATTCATCGTCTTTTTTGATGTCCCGAAATTGTCTGAAATAGCCTCCCGAGACATTTCACGCCACTAGATATGCTGTCGCTCTACTATCACATCACGGGTTTGGCACGAAAATTGCAATGTAATAGGGTAGGTAGCATGCGTGGGATGAGCACAATAGTCGAGCTAAGAGAGGAGGTGCGAAACAGATCGAATGCTCCACAGGGGAATTCTGCATGCCAGGTCCGCTTAAACTGGCTTGAAGCTTCACCTGGACGCCCGCGAGAGTTGCGGTCTCAAGAGACTGTAATGCTCTGCAGGTTATCTCGCTTCTCGTGTCGAAAGTTACCTACTCGAAAGGAGGTGTCTGCCGTGTCTGGCAGACAACTATAGTATGGACAGGACACCGACTCTAACGCAGAAGTTTGTTGCTGAATTGCTGGGTACCGCCTTCCTCACCTGGATTGGCGCAGGCTCCATTACAGCAGCGGTTTACCTACTCAATGGCGCTAAACCCGCATTGGCATTTTCTATGGCCGACCTTGGCATGATTGCGCTGGCATTCGCATTCGCAATCGCAGCGATGGTCTACACCCTCGGTCACATCTCTGGCTGTCACATTAATCCCGCCGTGACTTTCTCATTGGCCGTTACCAGGCGCATCCCCTGGAGTGAGGCGGTGGTTTACTGGGTTGCGCAGTTCATTGGAGGAATCCTGGGTGCGCTGGTCATTGCTCTCAGCTTCGGTTGGACGACCGCGGCGCAGGGTCCTGGGCTTGGCGCGACGAACTTTGGTGGTGCGATCAGTCTCTACGGTACGGGTGGTGGCTGGATTGTTGCCATCGCTATGGAAACGATTGGCACCTTCTTCCTGCTGCTGGTCATCATGGGAACGGCTGTGGATGGCCGTGCGCCCGCAGGCTGGGCAGGCTTGATCATCGGCCTGATGGTCGCTGGTGAGATTTTTGCATTTGGCCCGATAACCAATGTGGCTCTCAATCCGGCGCGTGCCTTTGGACCTGCGCTGATAACCGTCATACTCGGCGGTACATACGACTTTACCCATATTATTGCTTATTTTGTAGGGCCCCTGCTGGGCGGCACTCTAGGCGTGTTGACCTATGACTTCTTGCGACGTGCGCGTGTAACAGGCACTCCCGAACTCGGCGGTATCGAAAAAACGGCTGTCGAAGGAAGGTAGACAATAACATAACGGTGTGTATTGTCGAAGGTTGTTCACAGTTTGTAAAGAAGGAGACAGACATGAAGAAGCTCATTAACCGCGTAGAGGACGTGGTAAAAGATGAACTTGCTGGCATGGAGGCGCTGCACCCGGAGCTGATCCGTGTGGATTTCGAGAACCAGATTGTTGTGCGCAGGGATGCCCCGGTACGTGGCAAAGTAGGCGTGATCTCTGGTGGTGGTAGTGGTCACGAGCCGATGCACGGTGGCTTTGTCGGTCGTGGTATGCTCGACGCGGCATGTCCCGGAGAAGTCTTTACCTCTCCCGTGCCCGACCAGATGCTCGCCGCAACGCGAGCTGTCGATGGTGGCGCAGGTGTGTTGCATGTTGTCAAGAACTACACGGGTGACGTACTGAACTTCGAGATGGCGGCTGAGTTGGCCCAGGCTGACGGCATCCAGGTAGCGAGCGTCGTGACGAATGATGACGTTGCCGTACAGGATAGCCTTTATACTGCCGGCCGCCGTGGCGTCGGTGTGACCGTGCTCTTGGAGAAGATCGTGGGTGGACTGGCCGACACGGGCGCTCCCCTGGAGGACGTGGCGGCGCTGGCCAGGAAGGTCAACGAGCGTGGGCGCAGTATGGGTATGGCTCTCAGTTCGTGTACAGTTCCTGCAGCGGGTAAGCCGACGTTCGAACTCGGTGAAGATGAGATTGAGATTGGCATTGGCATTCATGGCGAGCCAGGCCGCAGGCGTGCCAAGCTTGCTCCCGCTGCCGATATTGCGGAGATGCTTGCCAATCCTATCATTGAAGATCTTGGCCTGAAGTCGGGTGAGCGGGTACTTGCCTTTGTCAATGGTATGGGCGGTACCCCGTTGATCGAGCTATACATCATGGCTAACGAACTCGCCAAGATACTGCGTGGCAGGGATGTCACGATTGCCCGTTCACTGGTAGGTAGTTACATCACCTCGCTTGAGATGGCCGGTTGTTCCTTCACCCTGGTGCGACTGGATGATGAATTGACCCGCTATTGGGATGCTCCCGTACATACTCCTGCCTTGCGCTGGGGTGTGTAATCTCAGGTAAGAACCTTGTGCTGGTCCGAAAGTGTTCGCTGAGCCGGTGTGATCGTGTAGGAGGGCAGGCTCATCATGTTCCAGTCGTTCCGTAGTACAATATGGCTGGACAGGCCAGACCCCGGTGGAGCTTAGTCTGCTACGTATCAACGAACATTTTGCGGGCGAACACAAGGTTCGTCCCTAGACATTGTGGAGGAAACCATGCCAATTACGACAGAGGACACGGTGCGCTGGTTGAACCAGTTAGCGCAAGTTCTACATGAAAATCGCGACTATCTCACGCAACTCGACTCCCCCATAGGTGATGCGGATCATGGCATCAATATGGATCGTGGCTTTAAAGCCGTGATTGATAAGCTGCCAACGGTAGCAGGTACGGATATCGGCTCAATCCTCAAGACGGTTGGGACCACCCTGGTCTCGACGGTAGGCGGTGCGAGTGGCCCGTTATATGGAACGGCTTTCCTGCGTGCTGGTATGGCGACCTCCGGGAAACACGAGTTGTACGAAGCCGACTACGTCGGCATGCTCGAAGCTGCATTAGAGGGCATCAAAGCGCGCGGCAAGGCGCAGCCAGGTGAGAAAACCATGGTGGATGCACTTACACCTGCGCTGGCAGCGGCGAAAGAGGCACAGGCGCAAGGCCTGGACCTGCCACAAATCATGCGGCGTGCCAGTGATGCTGCCGAGGCTGGCATGAAAGCGACCATTCCTTTGCTTGCCACGAAAGGCCGCGCGAGTTATCTGGGTGAGCGCAGTATCGGGCACCAGGATCCGGGCGCGACATCCAGTTGGCTAATTCTTAAAACATTTGCAGATACCATGGGGTGAGAATACAAGCTGTGCAGTGCGCTGTTCAGCCTTTTTCTACATCGGAGGGGACTGTGCCCATGACGGTTGGCTTAGTAATTGTTTCTCATAGTTCTCGGTTGGCTGAGGGCGTTGCTGAATTGGCAGGGCAGATGTCTCAGGGCAAAACTCCCATCGCTGCAGCCGGTGGAACGGTTGACGACGTGCTTGGTACCTCTGTGGATAAGATTCTGGCGGCCATCCAGTCTGTTGATAACCCAGATGGTGTACTGGTCTTGTTAGACCTGGGAAGCGCGCTCCTGTCTACCGAAATGGCGCTTGAAATGCTGAGCGATGATCAGCGCAAGCGCATCCGGCTCAGTTATGCCCCCCTGGTCGAGGGCACGCTTGCCGCTGCCCTGGAAGCCTCGCTGGGCCGTCCCCTGGCTCAGGTGCACCACGCGGCGGAGCAAACGGCGCAGGTCGAGCAACTGCGCTTGCTTAAACCACTGAGCCAGGAGGAGCAGCCGCCCCAGGAGCACCAGGACTCCGCTGGAACGCTATCCACAGAGGAGACCGCGCCCCTGGAATCGCAAGTCAGGTTGACCAACCCCGCCGGGTTGCATTTCCGCCCTGTCGGCCTGTTTGTCCAGACCGCTGCCCGCTTCCAGGCGCACATTCGTGTCTTTGGACACGGACGAGAAAGCGAGGCCACCAGTTTCTCTAGCCTCCTCTCACTTGGGTTGCGCCAGGGTGACACGGTGACCCTGCGGGCCAGTGGAGCCGATGCCCAGGCTGCGCTCGATGCGTTAAGCGAACTGGTACATGCAAACTTCTACGAAACAGAGTCCGAAGTCAAAACAACGGCTCCCGCTGCCCCTATTGAGACTCCTGTTTCGGAACATATTCGAAAGTCACCTGGAGAACCGTGGCGAGGCATACCAACTTCAGCGGGGCTGGCAGTAGGCCCGGCTCTACTCTATACCTCGAGGGCTGGTACACTCGACGCTGTGCAGCAGCATCCTATCTCCTCGGACCAGGTTGATTCTGAGCGGAAGCGCCTGCGCGAGGCGCTGCACAGCGCAGCACAGGAACTCCACTCGCTAGCAATAAGCCTTCAGAGCAGTGTCGGTCAGGTTGACGCAGCTATCTTTGATGCCCAGGCGCTCATGCTGGATGACCCTGCTTTACGCGATGACACGCTTCACCTCATTGAGGCAGAGCAGATCGACGCGGCAGGTGCATTAGCAAAGACAGGTGAGCGCTTTGCTGCGACACTGGAAACGCTCGATGATCCGCTTATAGCGGCTCGAGCTGTCGATGTGCGCGATGCGATTAGTCGAGTCCTGGAGCGATTGGGGATAAGCGGCCAGGCGGTACCGAAACAAGTCTTGAATGACTTGAGGCAACCAGTAGTTCTTATAGCCAAAGACTTGACGCCTTCTGACACCGCTCAGCTACGGCCTGAGTTCGTACTTGGCATCTGTACTGTAGTTGGCGGCCCTACCACTCACGCGGCCATCATTGCCCGTGCCTTGGAGATTCCCGCGATTGCCGGGATAGATCCACAATTGCTGGAGAGGCTGCATGATGGGCAGCAGGTAGCTATCGATGGTACCCAGGGATTATTATATCTTGACCTCGATGCCAGGCAGCAGCAGGAGCTGTCTGAGGCTATGCGCCGGCAGCAGCGGGCACGCGACCTGCGCCGCACACGAGAGGATGCGCAATGGCGCAGCCAGGCAGGGTCAACTGCTGATGGGACCAGGGTGCAGCTCTTCGCTAACGTGGGTGATCAAAAGGGTGCCCGTGCTGCCGCCGAATCTGGCGCTGAGGGTATTGGCCTGTTGCGCACCGAATTTCTTTTTGGTGGACGCCCGGTTTTTCCTGATGAGCAGGAGCAGTTCGAAAGCTACGTGGCGCTGTTTCGCGCATTTGCCGATCACGCATTGTTGGGAAAAACTATTGTAGCACGCACGCTTGACGCGGGTGCCGATAAGCCTTTTCCCGCGCTGGAGCCGCTCATTGGCTCACTGCAGGAAGCCAACCCTGCCCTGGGATTGCGTGGAGCGCGCATTCATCTCCTCCACGAGGAACTCCTGCGCCAGCAGCTACGGGCACTCCTGCGGGCTGGCGCGGAGGCGGGCATACAATTGTACATCATGTTCCCCATGATTGCCACTTTAGAAGAGGTGCGTCGTCTGCGTGCTGTGTATGCTGCTGTTCAGCACGAACTGAGCAGTGAGGGTATAGCGCTCTCGCCAGGTACGCAGGTAGGCATTATGATCGAGACGCCTGCCGCTGCTTTGATGGCCGATGTGCTGGCGCGAGAAGTCGATTTCTTCAGCATCGGAGCGAATGACCTCTTCCAATACACAATGGCTGCCGATCGTACCAATAGCCGTGTGACGGCCATGTTCGGTGAGCTGGAACCGGCAGTCTGGCGTTTAATTGAGTGTGTTGTTCGTGCAGGTGCGGAGCATGGTAAGCTGGTGGCGGTCTGCGGAGAACTGGCGGCTGATGCACGCATAGGGCCGCTTCTGGCCGGCCTGGGGGTGCAGGAGTTGAGCATGAGTCCACCCGCGATTGTTAAAGTCAAGGCGGCACTGCATAAACATGCGATGGATTACTGGCAAAGATTAGCGCGAGAACTACTCAAGGCGGAGACGGCGGCAGATGTGCAGGGTGTGTTACAATCCATCGAGTGAGTTCCTCATGCATGTATATACACGCATTACCACAAAAAAGAAACGCTAGAACGACTGGGCGAGCGTCTTTGTTGCTTGCAATGCGGCGAGGGGCGCCTGCCACTGCGCGTGTTCCAGGTGCGTGATCACCTGGTGCTGTGCTTGTGCCCAAGAGGGCAGGGCCGTATCAAAGACAGGAAAAGCGGAAAAAACGGGAGGAGCAAGTAGAAATGGAGTGGCAAGCGAACTGGGAAGGACTATTGGTCGCCATGCTCCATACGATAGTGTTATGATCTCGCAAACAGCCCTGGCTGACACAGCAAGCAGGCTTGACGAGAGATTCTTCCTGGTCTAAAATGGCTGTGTTCAGGAACCAGACCATCTCTTGTTGAACCACCGTCGAAAGGGCGAATCTATGGAAAACCGCGTGGATCGTGCAGGGCTACCGCTCAGGGACGAGCAGTTGACCTTCTCGGAAGACGAGTTCTTTCCGTCGTCTGCGCTTTTCCGGCGACAAGCGACTTCGCCAATTAAGAGGAATGGACGTTCGCTTGCTCGGAGAAAGGAAGAGCTAGCGCTGTTCATTGTAGTGGCTCTGCTCGTCATTGCTGTGTGTGTCAGCACAGGATTCCTTGTTTTGAGGTCTCTGGCGAAACCTGAAGCGATTAAAAAATGGTCTTACAAGACAGGAATCGGTGTGGCTTTTTCGCCTGTTCTAGCTAACGGTATAGTGTATGCGCTCTTCGATAATGATATTTTTGACAATCATACTCTGTATGCCCTGGATGCGCGGTCTGGCCGCGTAGAATGGTCCTATCGGCTGCAAGGCTTCATCCCTTTCTCTCCAGTCCAGGCTAACCACATGGTCTACGTTGTGTCTGACGACGTGGTTGATGGAGGGAGTACTCTGTATGCGCTGGATGCGGTATCGGGCCACGAGAAATGGGCTTATCAGACCGATGGCGGCTCCTGGTCCTCACCTCTAGTGGTCAATGGCATGACGTATCTCGACTCTAAGGATGGCAACCTGTATGCTTTGGATGCACTATTGGGCCACAAGCTATGGACCCGCCAGTTAGGTGGTGATTCCTTCATTTCGCCAACGGTAGCTAACAGCATGGTTTATGTGATTTCTGACGATTTAGGTGCCAAAGAGAGTACTCTGTATGCGCTGGATGCGGTAACGGGCCACAAGAAGTGGTCCTACCGACAGTGGTCCTACCAGATGGGAAGCTTCAACTTTTCCATACTATTGGTAGTTAATGGCGTAGTTTATGTGGATGGGGGCTTTTTCGATGGGAGTAACTACAATGGCTATTTGTATGCTTTAAACGCGCAATCCGGGGACAAGATCTGGGCCAGTCAAAATCAGATAATACCAGCTACGCCGGTGGTCGCCAATGGCGTTGCCTATCTACTCTCTACCAACGGCAGTTTGTATGCTCTGGATGCGGTTACGGGTCACAAGGAATGGTCTTTTCAAGTAGGCAAGCTCAATCCCGATGCACCAGAGCCAATCGAGGTCAATGGTATCGTCTATGTGCGTAGTACTGGTGGCACACTCCATGCCCTGGATGCGGCATCAGGCCGCGAAGAGTGGTCCTTTCAGGTAGAAGGCTTCGTCTGGCTCTCGCCAACTGTGGCTAACAGTATCATTTATATGGATGATCTTGATCAGCTGGATGCCATTCAGCCTCCTGGGATGGCCTCGTGAAAATGCCTGGCCTCTTGCACCACCTAACGGGTGCCAGGGCGACCGCCAGAAGTCGCCCGTCCCACGCGATGGTCTCCTTGAGCGCAGCGAAGGATCTGGCTCGCCGGGCCGATCGATGCGAGGTACGCCTAGACCCTTCGCTGCGCTCAGGGAGACAGGGCTCAGAGTGAGAGGACAGGAGTGGGTTCCTTCACCTTGTAGTTGACAGAACCGAGTTTTCGTCAACGTGCATAATCAACTACTTACAGGTCCTTGCGGGCTTCCTCCAGTTCTCTGGCCGTTGGACCCGTGGCGGGGCCATTTCTTTCGACCGCAATAGAGGCGGCGATGTTAGCCACACGTGCTGCCGCGCGCATATCGTCACCCGCTGCGAGTCGCGCAAGCAATGTGGCAACATGGGCATCACCTGCACCGGTCGTATCGAGCGCCCGCGCTGGCCGTGCAGGCACGTGCCAGGCAGGTTGACTCTCACTCGCTACCCAGCACCCCTGGGCACCCGCCCGCGCCACGACCCAACCGCCGGGCGCGAGCCGTGGCACAAGACGGCTTGCTGCACCCGGTAGATTCGTTGCGCCCGTGAGAAGGCCTATCTCGCGAGCGTTCAGGCTCACGAAGTCCGTGCGGCTGAGCACTCGCTCGAGCCGTTCCCCGGGGATCTCCGCGACAAGCGGTCCAGGGTCGATAACCAGTAAGTTTTGCGAACCAAGCCTGGGAAGCCACTCCTCAAGCGCTGCGCCCGAGATAGGGTAGCACAGGTCATAACCGGAAACATAAATGGCGTCACCTGGCAACACTGGTACTGCATTCAAGTCGGCCTGGTGTAGTCGCGACTCAACCCCCGGGGCGGTGACGAACGTCCGCTCTGCATCCGACTCAACCAGTCCGACGTCGAAGCCGGTGTCCTCGCCAGCAGCCCGTGGTAACACGAGTGGGATGCCGGCAGCGGCCAGGTCGGTCATGACCCGGGTTCCCATAGGGCCATCACCTACAAGGCCTGCATAGGCAACCGGCATTCCAAGACGTGCGGCTGCTACCAGTACGTTGAAGCCCCCGCCGGAGGTGAGCAGCGCGCGCCGGGCTATGCAATCGCCGCCGCGTTCCGGCAGCCGATCAACGTACATGAGGATGTCCACGAGCACGCTGCCGACAAGGAGCAGCCGGCGTGGTCGTATTCTCAGCGTACTCATTGGGCAACCTTGCCCTGCAGCTCGGCTGTCAGGTTTTTCGTACCCCCGATAGAGAGAAGCACCCAGTACGTGAGCGCGCTCACACAGAAGCCAATCAGATAGCCGAGGCTGCTCGAAGCAAAGATGCCAACTGCGAAAGGTCCGCTGAACCATGGCGAGACCGTGAACGCCAGGCCGACCAGGATACCGAGCAGCCAGGCGATAACGGCAGCCCAATTCACCCCTCCCTTGTAGAAGTAGCGGCTGGTAGGGCTGGTATTGGTGAGACTGGACGAATCGTAGCCGCGTCGTTTCACCATATCGATCAGGAACACGGCAGCCCAGGCCGTAAGCCCATCGGCAAGCAGTTGCAGAAAGCTCTCGAAAGGGCCGAAGAAGTTTTGCGCGATGAGCATCACGTAGACGGCTCCCGCGATCATCAGGACGCCGTCAACGAGCACGGTTTTGTAGCGCTTGACCTTGATGCCAATTGCCAACAGGTTGAGGCCGGACGAGTAAATCGAAAGGTCGGCCTCTGCAATTAAGCCTCCAATCGCGGTGACCAGGTACGGGACCGCCATCCAGGAGGGCAGCGCACTGCCGATGGCCTGGATAGGGTTCGCCGCCGTCGCCAGATTGCTGACCTTGCTCGAGAGCAAGGCACCCGTCAAAATGAGTACAAAGAGGGGGATGGTTGAACCAAGGATCGTCCACCAGGCGATAGACTGCCCTTTGCTCTTGTGTGGCAAGTAGCGTGCATAATCGGCACCGGCATTCACCCAACCAATGCCGGTGCCGGCTATGATGATGCTCAGGGTTGCCAGCACCCCTGAATCCCAGGGACCGGGAGGCGCTGCGAGCACGGTGGACCAGTTTGTCCTGGCGATCAGGAAGATGACGATTACGAGTGTGAACACTCCAAAGACCCATGTCGCGGCACGCTGGATCCAGACGAGTGTTGCATGTCCCAGCAGGCCGAATACCACCACCAGGAGGGCAATCGTGACCAGGCTCACGATGGTCCAGAGCGTATTCGCCGGTAGACCGGCGAGATTGAGCAGGCCAAGGAGCGCATATGCCGCAGTGATGACAGTTACTATTTCCCAACCAACAAGACTGATCCAGCTAATCAGTGTGGGGCCAAGGTTCCCGCGCGTACCGAAGGGAGCACGCGACAGCGTAAGCATCGGTGCTCCTCCCCATTTGCCCGCGATACTCAGCACACCCACGAGGGCAAATGAGACCAGCGGCGCCACGAGGGCAACCAGGATGCTTTGCCACAGGTTCAGACCTGCTGCGGTCAGGATGCCGCCATAGACGATTCCCAGGATGCCAATGTTTGCGGCGAACCAGACCCAAAACAATTCGAACGACTTGCCGTGCCGGTCCTGGTCCGCGATCGGCTCGATGCCATACATTTCAATTGCCCAGGCCCGGTCGGCCTGCGGCTGTAGCTGCTGCTCGCTCATTGGCTGTTCTGCCTCCGTCGTTCACTCAGGTCAAAATTGATGTGGAGCAAAGGACAGGAGCCTCTGCCAAAGGCTTCCGTGGGCTGAAAACCTTGTGTAGAGTATATCAGATTTTTCCTTTCCTGGTGCTTCTTTCAGTATGAAACCACCGTGCAACTCAAGGCTTTCCAATGCTCGTGATTTTGCCCCAGCCACACTTCTCCCTCCAGGGGTGCGGCCACTGCGAACGGTGGACTTTTTCTTCTCCTGGCCTACGCAACAGGACTGAACGCCACAGGATTCAGGCCGTGACAATGTTCACCAGGCGCTCGGGCACGTAGATCATCCGGGTTACCTTCTGGGTAGTGAGAAACGACTGCACCTGAGGAACCTGGAGTGCCTGGCGCTTGATTTCAGCTTCAGGCGTGTCATAGGCAACCTCGATGCGGCCACGCACCCGTCCATTGACCTGTACTGGCAAGATCATTGTCTTAGCCCCTATAGCCCCGGCGTCGAAGATAGGCCACGATGCTGCATGGATTGAGTGCTCCTGGCCTGGATGCGCGAGTCTCTGCCAGAGTTCTTCTGTGATGTAGGGAGCCATTGGTGCCAGGAGCACCAGCAGGGTACGCAACTCCTCCTGCGTGATGGTCGAGCGGATTTCCAGGGAATTGAGGTACCCCATCAACGCGGCCACGGCGGTGTTGTATTTCAAGGCCGCCAGATCCTCGGTCACCCGTTTGATCAGACGATGGATGACGCGCCGCTCTTCTCCCTGCGGGGCTTCAGCGGATGCGCTCTCCGCGTGGTGCGCGACCAGCGACCAGACGCGGTCGAGGAAGCGCACGACCCCGCCAATACCGCGATCGCTGAAGTCGCCGCCAGCCTGATAGGGTCCCATGAACACCAGATAGACCCTGAAGACATCCGCGCCAAAGCGGGTAATATAGTCATCCGGGTTCACGATGTTGCCCTTTGATTTGGAGATCTTCGCGCCATCTTTGGTAATCATGCCATTGGCTCGGAAGCGCTTGAATGGTTCCTCAAACTCCAGGTGGCCCAGATCGTGCAGCGCCATGGTGAGAAAACGCACGTACATCAAGTGCAGCACGCTATGCTCTGCGCCGCCGATGTACATAGCAACCGGGAGCCACTTGCGCACCAGGGCTGGATCCCACGGCTGCGTCTCGTCGTCGTGCGAAAAGTAGCGCAAGAAGTACCAGGCGGAGTCCAGGAAGTTATCGCTGACGTCCGTTTCGCGGCGGGCAGGCTTTCCACAGATGGGGCAGGTGGTGTGAACGAAGCTCTCGATTGCCGCCAGAGGCGAAACGCCAGTGCCTGTAGGCATCCAGTTCTCCACGTCCGGCAAGAGAACCGGCAACTGCTCCTCCGGAACGGGAACGGCTCCATGCTCCTGGCAGTAGATGATCGGAATGGGCGGCCCCCAGTAGCGCTGACGGCTGATGAGCCAGTCGCGCAGGCGATATTTCGCGACGCGTCGACCCCTGCCGCGCTCTTCAAACCAGGCAAAGAGGGCGTCATCGGCCCGGGCTGAGGTCATACCAGAGTACCCGGCAGAGTTGATAAGCACTCCTGGTTGTACAAACGCCTCCTGCGGATCCTCTGCTGGATGCGCACTAGCAGGCGGGACAACCACGACACGTACCGGCAAGCCCACGGCTTTCGCAAAGGCTCTATCGCGCTCGTCGTGAGCAGGCACACCCATCACCGCGCCCGCACCATAGCTTTCGAGGACGAAATCAGCGACCCAGACCGGCATGCGTTCGCCCGTCAAGGGATGCAAGGCATAAGCGCCGGTAAAGACTCCGGTCATCGTATGCTCCGTGTCGGTTTGCAAACGATTGGCCGTCTGCTGGTAGGCGGTGACAGCCGCGAGCTGTGCTCTGTCAGTGATCTGTGGGATGAGCGGATGAAGCGGAGCCAGGGCCACGAAGGTCATGCCGAAGATCGTGTCAGGGCGTGTCGTGTACACCTGCACACGTACATCCGACATCCCAGCGATCTCCATCGCGAATTCAAGACCTTCCGAGCGACCAATCCAGTTGCGTTGAAGCGTCTTGACGCGTTCGGACCAGTCGAGCCATTCGAGATGGTCCAGGAGAGGCTGAGCATACCTGGTCAATTTCAGGAACCATTGCTCCAGCCAGCGCCGCTCGACGAGCGTTCCGCAGCGCTCGCAGTGCCCGTCGATAACCTGTTCGTCAGCCAGCACCGTCTTGTCTTTGGGACACCAGTTGACCGGGGCGGTCTTGCGTTCGGCCAGGCCGTTTTTGAAGAGCTGTAAGAAAATCCACTGCGTCCAGCGATAGTAGCGCGGGTCGGTGGTGTGGACTTCGTGCGACCAATCGAAGCGGTTGCCGATGCGTTTCAATTGGTGCTCGCGGAAGTGTTCGACATTGCGCGCGGTGAGCACGCGGGGGTGAATCCCGCGCTGGATCGCAAAGTTTTCGCTGTGAATGCCAAAGGCGTCGAAGCCCATCGGCTCGAACACAGCGTATCCCTGCATCGCCATCCAACGCCCGTGAATATCCGAGCCGACGTACGCGTACATGTTGCCCACGTGCAAGCCCTCAGCAGAGGGATAGGGAAACATCATGAGGTTGTAATAAGGACGCCTGGCATGGGACAGGTCGACCTGGTAGAGTTTTTCGCGCTCCCAGCGTTCACGCCATTTCGCCTCAAAGGTCGCGAAATCGTATCGCGGTGCACGTACCCTGGCGAGCGAAGATTCCGCTGGGTGTGTGGGTTCAACGTGTCCCTTTTGTTCCGACATGTGATCCTCCTTGTGGTGCTCATACCGTGTGTTGTAGAGGCAGGCGTCGGACAAAAAGAATGCGCCCTCCGCCCTGACAAGGGCGAACAGTGCGCACATACATGTTCGCGGTACCACCTTGCTTCTCTGCTCTCTCGCGAGAACAGCCTTTCCGGGTGCAACTACACCCTTGCTCTGTAACGGGAGTTCCCGGTGGCAGCTACTTTTGCTCACCTGAGCACCATTTCGCCGCCACGGCTCACAAGGCAGTTTCAGCTTGCCTCCGACCCTGGCTTGCACCATCCGCCAGTTCTCTGCTGCCGGGAGACCAACCTACTTCCCTCGCTCAACGCCTTTTGTTCTCTCTCTACGAAAGGTATACGCTTCTCTGCGATTTGTCAAGCGGTAATTTCTGAGATCCACTCATAAATCAAAGACACGGCTCTGCTGGCTTGCCGCTACGAGTATAGATATAGGGGTGAATCCACCTCTGAGCTAACTCGCTGTCAAACCCGCTCGATTTCTCTACCTTAACCATGGGTACTGTCGGCTCAAGCGGCAGTAAGGAGTTGTCAAAGAATAATAGCATCAATTTGAGCTGTCCGAGGTCGGAGGGTATAGTTCCATTCACCATGAAAGGTGTCTGGCCAAAGAGAGAGTGTAGCCATCTCTTCATCGGACACCTTGCGCCCGGCGGGGTAGGTATGGGTGTCGAGTTGGCACTGCACCGTCAGACCTGCCTCAGTCGTGGTCGCAGCGATCAGCTTCAGGATCACCGCATAGCTAGTGAGCGGCTGGCCG
>Ga0207646_10000922_pt1 | contig 37828 bp, 31 predicted proteins | sample KBSK5502metaG_FD_184343 | JGI IMG/M metagenome (GOLD analysis project Ga0207646, IMG submission 184343) | Corn, switchgrass and miscanthus rhizosphere microbial communities from Kellogg Biological Station, Michigan, USA - KBS K5-50-2 metaG... | ecosystem: Host-associated > Plants > Roots >... | reverse complement strand
CGGCGCCTGTACATGCAGCGCGTTCGTCCCGTGTTCAATCTCCCGCACCCGAGCCACTAATTGACATGGGGGCCCGGAAATGGCCCCCAAACTCCCAACGCTCGGATGGAAGCGCCCCGGCGAAGCCGTGGCGCTCCTCGGGATCGCGCGCGCGGCCCCGAAATGGCCCCCAACCCCCCAACGATTTCACTCAGGCTCGCCTCGGCCGTAGAACGGCCTGCGGCTTCGCACTGCCACGCCGCCCCGGCGAACCCGTGGCGCTCCTCTAGATCGCGACACCCTCGTAGTACACTTCGCGCATGCTCTCCGTCGAACAGGCGCAGGCCGAGATCTTCGGACGCGCGCGGCCGCTGCCCATCGAGCGTGTGGACATCGTCGCCGCGCTCGGTCGCGTGCTCGCCGAGCCGATCCGCTCGACGCGCCGTATCCCGCCGTGGCCGAACTCGTCGATGGACGGCTATGCGGTCCGCGCCATCGACACCCGCCCCGCCGCGACGCTGACCGTGATCGATCGCGTCATCGCCGGCAGCCTGCCGACGCGAATGGTCGGGGCCGGCCAGGCGGCGCGCATCTTCACCGGCGCGCCGATGCCCTCGGGAGCCGACGCGGTGGTGCCGCAGGAAGACGTCGACGCTCACGACGGCGTGATCGCGCTACGCGGCGCCGTCGAATCCGGCGCCTTCGTGCGGCCGGCGGGCGAGGATGTGCGCGAGGGCGATCTCGTGCTCGAGCCGGGCCGCCCGATCGGCGCGGCGGAGATCGGCCTCCTCGCGACGCTCGGTCGAACGCAGGTCGCGGTCGGCCGGCGCCCGCGCGTCGCCGTGCTGTCGACGGGGAACGAGCTGGCCGACCTCGGTACGGAGCCGACGCCCGCGCAGATCCCCAACTCCAACACGTACGCGCTCATGGCCCAGATCACCGAGGCGGGCGGGCTCCCACTGAACCTCGGCGTGGCGCCCGACCGGCTCGAGGCGATCGCCGAGCGCATCGCGCGCGGCACCGAAGCGGACGTGCTCGTCACGTCGGCGGGCGTGTCGGTCGGAGAGCTGGATCTGGTCCGCGAGGCGCTCGTGAATGCGGGCGCGGAGCTTCATCTCTGGAAGGTCGACATGCGTCCCGGCAAGCCGATCACGTTCGGCTCGCTCGCCGGCCGGCCGGTCTTCGGGTTACCCGGCAATCCCGTGTCGGCGATGGTGACGTTCGAGCTGTTCGTCCGGCCGATGCTGCTCGCGATGCAGGGGCGCCGCGCGACGTCCCGGCCACGGGTGAGGGCGGCGGCGGTCACACCCATCGTCAACCGGGGCTCCCGGCGGGGCTATCTGAGGGTGATGCTCGAGGTCAAGGACGGCCGCTGGAGCGCTCGGCTGACGGGCGATCAGGGATCCGGAATTCTCCGGTCCATGGTCTCGGCCGACGGTCTGGCGGTTCTACCCGGCGATACGAGCGTCGCAGTGGGAGAGGAGCTTAAAGTGATCGTATTGAGGGAAGTTAGCGCAGAATAATTCGATCAATTCTCGAAGTAATAGCCTGCTTTCTGACTTCCTCTTATAGTGCGTGCTACGGTTGCAAATCCGATGGCTCGCGCCCCCGTTGCGCTCGCCGCCGTGGCGCTGCTCGCGGCCGGCTGCGCTTCCCGCGCTTCGCTCGGGCAGACCCAGGAGGACGTCCTCGCGCTGCGCCGCTCACATGAGGCCACCTTGGAGTTGCGGGAGGCCAGAGCGCAGATCGCTTCCAAGCCGGCGGGACCCTAGCTGCCGCAACGTCGGCGTCCCCCGTGCCGCCGCCGGCACCCGCGTCCGTGTCGTCGCCGAGCCGACCCGGGCCAATTGGGGTGGACGACGCCCAGCGCGGCTACGACATGGCCATGGCCAACTCTCGCGCCCGCGAGCACGGCCAGGCCGTGCTGGATTTCCTCGACTTCATCGCGCGATACCCGTCGCATCCGCTGGCCTCGAGCGCGCAGTACTGGATCGGGGAGGCGTATTACGTGCAGCGCGACTATCACTAGGCCCTCGTCGAATTCCAGCGCGTCGTCGACATGGCGCCGTCGCCGACGACGGCGGCCGAAGCGCTCCTGAAGATCGGACTCGCGCACACCAACCGTCGCGAGAATTCGCGCGCGCAGCGGGCATGGCAGCGCGTGGTTCATGACTATCCGGCCACCGAGTCGGCCGGCAGGGCGCGCGCCCTGCTGCGCGAGCACACGGCGCGACGCCCCGAGACGTATCCGCCGCGAGGCGTTGACCCCGCCGAGCTCGGAGGGTCACACTCGCCGCCGCCCATGATGACCGTCGTCGATCGACTCGAACCCGGCGATCCAGGGTATCCCGCGCGACTGGGCGAGCTCATGCCGGCGCCTGCGCTGTGGGTTCGCGGTGGGCTCGAGGATCACGATGCGCTCGCGATCGCGATTGTCGGTTCGCGCCGCGCGACGCCGTATGGTCTCGAGGTGGCGGCGCAGCTCGCGAGGGACCTCGCGGCTCGCGGCGTGACGATTGTCAGCGGCTTTGCGCGCGGGGTGGACTCCGCCGCGCACCGGGCGGCGCTCGACGCGGGTGGACGCACCGTGGCCGTGCTGGGCTGCGGCATCGACGTCGTCTATCCGCCGGAGAACCGGCGACTCGTCGACGAGGTGGCCGCGCGAGGCGCCCTCGTCACCCAATTTCCGCCCGGCACGGCGCCGCTGCCCTATCACTTTCCGACGCGCAATCGCACGCTGGCCGCGCTGGTACTCGGCGTCGTGGTGGTGGAAGCCGCGGAGCGGAGTGGGAGTCTGTCCACCGCTGGTTTCGCCGCCGATCTCGGGCGCGAAGTGTACGCCGTGCCTGGCAAAATCACGTCGCCCACCAGCGCCGGTGTCCATAGACTTCTACGGGACGGTGCTAGACTTGTGGAGACCTGGACCGACGTCGTGCAAGAATTACCAGATATGTGGCGTCGTCGCGTGCGTGACACCGCTGTCGCAACGATCGGGGCGACGGCGCCATCACAAGGGACCGATGAGGAGCGGATGCTGCAATTGTTGATGCGAGATGAGGCGCAACACATCGAGCGGCTGATCGCTCGGGCGGGGATGGACGCCGCGCGTGCAGGCGCGATCCTCACAGCCCTCGAGCTTGGCGGGTGGGCCCGCCAGCTCGGCGGCCAACGGTGGATCGCGATCGGCGCGCGGTCGGAGGGAGCCTAGCCGTGGCGAAGTCGCTGGTGGTGGTCGAGTCGCCCACGAAAGTGAAGACGATCCAGAAATATCTGGACTCGAAATTCATCGTGAAGGCGTCGATGGGGCACGTGCGTGATCTGCCCAAGTCGCAGCTGGGCGTCGACCCCAAGAAGAACTTCAAGCCGAAGTACGTCATCTCTCCGAGCAAGAAGAAGGTCCTGGACGAGCTGAAGAAGGCCGCCGAGAAGTCCGACGCGCTCTATGTCGCCACCGACCCGGATCGCGAGGGCGAAGCGATCGGCTGGCACCTGGCCCAGGAGCTGCCCGTCGACAAGAAGAAGATCTACCGCATCACCTTCAACGAGATCACCGAACGCGCCGTCAAGGCGGCCTTCACGAAGCCCGGCAAGATCGACATGCACAAGGTGGACGCCCAGCAGGCGCGCCGCGTGCTCGATCGCCTGGTGGGGTACAGCCTCTCGCCGCTGCTCTGGGACAAGGTGCGCCGCGGTCTGTCCGCCGGCCGCGTTCAGTCGGTGGCCGTGCGCCTCATCGTGGATCGCGAGCGCGAGATCGAGGTCTTCCTTCCGGTCGAGTACTGGTCGCTGCACGCGACGCTCGTCGGCGAGCGGCCCCCGCAGTTCGAGGCCACGCTGCGCGAGGTGCGCGGCGAGAAGGCGTCGCTCGTCAACGAGGCCGACACGCGCGCGCTCATGGCCGCGCTGGAGGGCCGGCCCTTCGTCGTTCGCTCGGTCACGCGCGGCGAGCGCCGCCGCAATCCGGCGCCGCCCTTCATCACCTCGACGCTACAGCAGGATGCCGGGCGCAAGCTCGGCTTCTCGGCCAAGAAGACGATGACGGTCGCCCAGCAGCTCTACGAGGGCGTGGAGCTGGGCGAGGAGGGCGCCGTCGGTCTGATCACCTACATGCGGACCGACTCCGTGCGCATCGCGCAAGAGGCGCAGGCGGAGGCCCGGCGATGGGCGACCGAGCGGCTCGGCGCGGAATACTTGCCCGACGCGCCGCCGACCTACAAGTCGCGCGGCAGCGCTCAGGAGGCCCACGAGGCGATCCGGCCCTCGGACGTCGCGCGCGATCCGAAATCCATGGCGCGCTTCCTCACCAAGGACCAGCAGGCGCTCTACCGTCTGATCTGGGAGCGTTTTCTGGCCAGCCAGCTGATGCCCGCCGTGTACGACACGGTGGCGGCGGATATCGAGGCCGGCGACTGCGTGTTCCGCGCGCAGGGCCAGACGATGAAGTTCAAGGGCTTCACCGCCATCTATGTCGAGAGCCGCGAGGAGGACGAGGTCGTCGACGACGAGACCGAGCGGCCGATGCCCGAGCTCACCGAGGGTGAGACGTTGCGGCTCATCACGCTCGATCCGCGCCAGCATTTCACGCAGCCGCCGCCGCGCTTCACGGAGGCGTCGCTCATCAAGGCGCTGGAGGAGCTCGGGATCGGCCGGCCGTCGACGTACGCGTCGATCCTCGGCACGATCATCAACGACCGGGGCTACGTGCACCGCGAGCGCCGCACGCTATTCCCGACGGATCTGGGCAAGGAGGTCACCGATCTCCTCAAGCCCTTCTTCGCTGACATCATGAACGTCGAGTTCACCGCCCAGATGGAGGAGGAGCTCGACAAGGTCGAAGAAGGCCAGACGTCGTGGGTGAAGACGGTCAAGGACTTCTACGAGCCGTTCAAGCGCGATCTGGCGGCGGCCAAGAAGGATATGCGCAACGTCAAGAAGGGCGAGGAGACCGGCGAGGCGTGCCCGGAGTGCGGCGAGCCGCTGCTCGAGCGCTGGGGCCGCATGGGCAAGTTCCTCGGCTGCTCCGGCTATCCGGAGTGCCGCTACACACGCAACCTCAACGGCGTGGAGCGTGCCGAGGACCAGCCGACCGACGAGACGTGCCCGACGTGCAGCAAGCCGATGGTCATCAAGCACGGCCGCTTCGGCAAGTTCATCGCATGCTCAGGCTATCCCGAGTGCAAGACGACCAAGCCCGTCACCCTCGGCATCAAGTGCCTGGAGCCGGGGTGCGCCGGTGAGCTGGTGGAGCGCCGCTCGAAGAAGGGCCGCACGTTCTTCGGCTGTTCGGCGTACCCGAACTGCAAGTTCGTCGTCTGGCAGCGGCCGATCAACGAGCCGTGCCCGAAGTGCGAGGCGCCGTTCCTCACCGAGCGTGTTGCCAAGGGCCGTCAGGTGCGGACCTGCCCGCGTGAGAGCTGCGACTACAAGCAGGAGGCCGAGATCACCGTCGCATGAGGGAGCCGGTGACGGCGTTCCTGCGCCATCTCGAGGTCGAAAAGCACGCCTCACCGCACACGGTTCGCGCCTATCGTCGTGACCTCGATCAGTGGGCCCGCTTCATGGCCGGGCCCAGCCAGGCGGGGGCTCCCGCCACCGACCAGAGTCTCGTTCTCGAGGTCACGACCCGCGACGTGCGGGCCTGGCTGGCGGCCCTTCACGCGCGCGGCCTCGACCCCGTCTCCATCACCCGCAAGCTGGCTGCCGTTCGGAGCCTTTATCGCTTTCTGGCGCGACGGGGCGCCGTGCGGCGCAACCCCGGCCGCGAGGTGCGGGCGCCGCGGCCGGCACGAAAGCTCGTCACCTTCCTGCCGACGGAGGAGGCGAACGCCGTCGTCGATGCGCGTGGGCTCGGCGGCGCCGCGCGCGAGCGGGACGTGGCCGTGCTCGAGATGCTATACGCGACCGGCCTCCGCGTGTCCGAGCTGGCGGGTCTCGACCTCGACGCGGTCGATCGGGACGCGCGGACGGTCCGTGTGCTCGGTAAGGGCAGCAAGGAGCGGATCGTGCCGTACGGGACACCGGCCGCCCGTGCCCTCGACGCGTATGTAGGCCGCCGCGCGACCGCCCGCGGTCCGGTCTTCGTCAATCAACGCGGCGGGCGGCTGACCGCACGCTCGATCCATACGATCGTTCGGCGCGCCGCGCGCGCCGCCGGGGTCACGCGCCGGGTGAGCCCGCATACGCTGCGGCACACGTTCGCGACCCACCTGCTCGATCGCGGCGCGGATCTGCGCGTGATCCAGGAGCTGCTCGGTCACAGCCGACTCTCCACCACGCAGCGCTACACGCACGTCAGCACGGCGCAGCTGCTGAAGACCTACGAAGCCGCCCACCCGCGCGCACAACCCCCGGGCTCGCGGCACTCGCTCCAATAAATCCCGCTACGAAAATCTCCGTTACAATGACCTGATGTTTCACGCGACGACGGTGCTGTCCGTTCACCACCGCGGCAACGTCGCCATGGCCGGCGACGGGCAGGTGACGATCGGCCAGACGGTGGTCAAGGCCGGGGCGCGCAAGGTCCGCAAGGTGTACGGCGATCGCGTGCTTGCGGGCTTCGCCGGCGCTGCCGCGGACGCCTTCACGCTGTTCGCGCGCTTCGAGGCCAAGCTCGAGGAGCATCGCGGCAACCTGCCGCGGGCCGCCGTGGAGCTGGCCAAGGACTGGCGCACCGACCGCGTGCTGCGGCGGCTGGAGGCGCTGCTGGCCGTGGCGGATCGCGACCACTCACTCATCGTGTCGGGCACCGGGGACGTCATCGAGCCCGACGATGGCCTGATCGGGATCGGCTCGGGCGGGCCGTACGCGCTCGCCGCCGCGCGCGCGCTCGTCGCGAATTCCGAGCTCGACGCCAAGGGGATCGTCACCGAGGCCATGCGCGTGGCCTCCACGATCTGCATCTACACGAACGACCAGATCACGGTGGAGACGCTGTGAGCCGCATACCATCGAGGGCAGGCCACCCACGAATCCACTCAGGCTCGCCTCGGGCGTCGAACGCCCTGCGGCTTCGCACTCCCACGCGGGCCTCGCGGCCCCCGCTACAACAAAATGCCTGACTCGCTGACGCCCGCCCAGATCGTCGTCGAGCTGGATCGCTACATTGTCGGCCAGGCGAAGGCCAAGCGCGCCGTGGCCATCGCGCTGCGCAACCGCTGGCGGCGGCAAAATCTCCCGCCCGAGCTGCGCGACGAGGTCGCGCCGAAGAACATCATCATGATCGGCCCCACCGGCGTGGGAAAGACCGAGATCGCGCGGCGGCTGTCGCGGCTCGCCCAGGCGCCATTCGTGAAAGTCGAGGCGTCCAAGTACACCGAGGTCGGCTACGTGGGGCGCGACGTCGAATCGATGATCCGCGATCTGACGGAGCTCGGCGTCAACATGGTGAAGGCCGAGCTGATGGCGCAGGTGCAGGAGAAGGCCGAGCGGCTGGCCGAGGACAGGCTGCTCGAGCTGCTGTTGCCGCGCTCGGGCGCCGAGCCGTTCGGCAGCGCCTCGCTCGAACAGGTGAGTCCTGGCGCCTCGCGCGACGCCACGCTCGAAAAGCTGCGCGCGCAGCTGCGCGCCGGCCGTCTGGACGAGCGCATGGTGGAGCTCGAGACGCAGCAGCAGTCGATGCCGATGATCGAGGTGCTGTCCGGCCAGGGCATGGAGGAGATGGGCATCCACCTCAAGGACATGCTCAGCAACATCATGCCGACGAAGACCAAGCGGCGCCGTGTGCGTGTGGTCGAGGCACGCAAGCTCCTCGCCCAGGAGGAAGCCGCCAAGCTCGTCGACATGGAGGAAGTCGTCGCCCAGGCCATCCGACGCGTGGAAAACTCGGGCATCGTCTTCCTGGACGAGCTCGACAAGGTGGCCGGCCGTCAGAGTGCCGCCCACGGCCCCGACGTCTCGCGGGAGGGAGTGCAGCGCGACCTGCTGCCGATCGTCGAGGGGTCGGCCGTCACGACGAAGTACGGCGTGGTTCGCACCGACCACGTCCTGTTCATCGCCGCCGGCGCCTTTCACGTCGCCAAGCCGTCGGACCTCATCCCCGAGCTGCAGGGGCGGTTTCCGATCCGTGTGGAGCTCGAGCCCTTGACGCGAGAGGATTTCGTCCGCATCCTGACCGAGCCTCGCAACGCTCTGGTGCGGCAATACGTGGAGCTGCTGAAGACGGAAGGCGTCACGCTCCGCGTGCTGCCCGAGGCGGTGGACGCCATCGCGGAGATTGCGATGCGCGTGAACGAGAGCACGGAGAACATCGGCGCGCGACGCCTGTACACGGTCATGGAGAAGCTCGTGGAGGAGATCTCGTTCAACGCCCCGGAGATGCCGGGCAAGGAGCTGACGATCGACGCCGAGTACGTACACCAGCGGCTCGCCGATATCTGGCGAGACCAGGACCTCTCGCGATACATCCTTTAAAGATGGAGAACGAGGTCAAACGGGTCGAGATTCTCATGGAGGCGCTCCCGTACATCCGGGAGTTCCGGGGAAAGTCCGTCGTCATCAAGTACGGCGGCGCGGCGATGGATCAGGCCGATCTCAAGGAATCCTTCGCTCTCGACGTGATCCTGCTTCACCTCGTCGGCATCAACCCCGTCATCGTCCACGGCGGTGGCCCGCAGATCGGCGCCCTGATGAAGCGGCTCGGCAAAGAGCCGACGTTCGTGGGCGGGATGCGCGTCACTGACGAGGAGACCGTCGAGATCGTCGAGATGGTGCTGGTGGGCAAGATCAACAAGGAGATCGTCGGCCTCATCAACCACCACGGCGGCCGGGCGGTCGGACTCTCCGGCAAGGACGGTCAGCTGCTGCTCGCGAAGCGCCGGCTGCACCGGCTCAAGAACGGCGAGACGGTGGACATCGGCCTCGTCGGCGAAGTCGAGCGGGTCAACGCCGACCCGATCCGCCTGCTCGAAGAGCGCGGGTACATTCCGGTGATCGCGCCGGTCGGGGTGGGCGGCGGCGGCGAGACCTATAACATCAATGCGGATCTGGTGGCGGGCGAGGTGGCGGCCGCGCTGGGCGCGGAGAAGCTCATCCATCTCACCGACGTGCAGGGGATCCTTGGCAAGGACGGCAAGCTCGTCAGCACGCTCGCGCGCAAGGACGCCGAGCGGCTCGTCAAGGCGGGCGTGATCGACGGCGGCATGCTCCCGAAGGTCGAGTCCGCCCTGCGGGCTCTGCAGGGGGGCACCGCCAAGGCGCACATCATCGATGGCCGGCTGCCCCACGCGATACTCCTGGAGCTGTTCACGCGCGAAGGCATCGGGACGGAGATCGTACTGTGAAGGACGACAAGGTCGACACCAAGACGCTGCTCGAGTGGTCCGCGAAGTATCACACGCCCAACTACGGCCGCACGCCGATCCTCCTCGTACGCGGCGAGGGCATGCGCGTGTGGGATTCCGACGGGCGCGAGTACCTCGATTTCACCACCGGCATCGCGGTGACGGCGCTCGGCCACTGCCACCCTGTGGTGACCGGCGCGATCCGCGAGGCGGCGGCGACCCTCCTGCACGTCTCGAACATCTTCCACACGGCGCCGCAGATCCACCTCGCCAAGCTCCTTGTGGAGCACTCGTTCGCCGACCGCGTGTTCTTCTGCAACTCGGGCGCCGAGGCCAACGAGGCGGCCCTGAAGCTGGCGCGCAAGTACGGGAAGGACAAGCTGGCGGACGACCGCTACGAGGTCATCGCCACCAACAACTCGTTCCACGGCCGCACGCTGGCGACGGTCACCGCGACGGGGCAGCCAAAGTACCAGCACGGCTTCGAGCCGCTGATGCCCGGCTTCAAGCACGTGCCCTACAACGATCTGCGCGCCATGGAGCGCGCGATGGACAGCCACACCGCCGCCATCCTCGTCGAACCGATCCAGGGCGAGGGCGGCGTGCACGTGCCCGACGACGACTATCTGCCGGGGCTGCGCAAGCTCTGCGACGAGTCGGGGGCGCTGCTGATCTTCGACGAGATCCAGACGGGGATCGGCCGCACCGGGCGGCTGTGGGCCTATGAGCACTCCGGGGTCGAGCCCGACGTCATGACTCTCGCCAAGGCGCTGGCGAACGGCGTGCCCATCGGCGCCATGCTCTGTCGCAACGAGGCGGCGAGCGTGCTCACCGCCGGCTCGCACGGCTCCACCTTCGGCGGCACGCCGTTCGTCACCCAGGTGGCGCTTGCCACGCTCACGACGGTGATCGGCGACAAGCTGCCCGAGCGCGCCGCCCGCATGGGCCGCGAGCTGATGGACGCGCTGCGCGCGATCCAGCCCTCGTGCCCTGTCATCACGCAGGTGCGCGGCCGCGGCCTGCTGGTCGGGATCGAGCTGACGACGGCGGCGGCGCCCGTGCTCGACGCGTGCCGCGAGCAGGGACTGCTGGTCCTCAGTGCCGGCGAAAAGGTCGTGCGGCTGGTGCCGCCGCTGATCGTGGAGGCCGCGGACATCCGCCGGGCCGTCGACATCTTGAAATCGGTGCTGGCCAAGGCCAAGGCGTGAGGCATCTCGTCTCCGTCGGCGACCTTACGCGCGAGCAAGTCCTGGCGCTCTTCGTGCTCGCCGCAGACCTCAAGCAGCGCTGGAAGGAAGGCCGCCGGGGCGCGCCGCTGACCGGTCGCTCGCTGGCGCTGATCTTCGAGAAGCCTTCGCTGCGCACGCGCGTGACCTTCGAGGTAGGCGCCGTGCAGCTGGGCGCGCGGGCCGTGTACCTGTCGGGTCAGGAGATCGGGCTCGGCACCCGCGAATCCGTGCCCGACGTCGCGCGCAACCTCTCGCGCTGGGTCGATGCCATCGTCGCCCGCGTGTTCGCCCACGCCACCGTGGAAACGCTCGCCCGCCACGCGAGCATCCCGGTGATCAACGCGCTTTCCGACTTCGAGCATCCGTGCCAGGCGATCGCCGACTGGTTCACGCTCTGGCAGCGCGGCCTGGATCCGGCAAAGACACGGATGGCGTGGATCGGCGACGGCAACAACGTCTTCCACTCGGTCGTGCTCGTCGGCGCGCTGCTCGGCGCCTCGACGGTGATCGCATGCCCGCCGGGCTACGAGCCCGACCCCTCCGTGCTCGACCAGGCGCGGCGTCTCGGCGGTCGCATCGAGGTGACCGAAGACGCGCGTCGCGCCGCCACCGGCGCCGACGTGCTCTACACCGACGTGTGGACGTCGATGGGGCAGGAGGCGGAGAAGACGAAACGGCAAGAGGCCTTCAGCCGCTACCAGGTCAACGACACGATCCTCGGGTTTGCCAAGCCGAGCGCCGTCGTTATGCATTGCCTGCCCGCGCACCGCGGCGAGGAGATCACCGACCAGGTGCTCGACGGGCCACGCTCGATCGTGCTGGATCAGTCGGAAAATCGCCTGCACGCCCAGAAGGCGGTCATCCTCGACCTGCTCGGAGGCTCCGCCGACGATGCCTGACGTCAAGCGGGTCGTCCTCGCCTATTCGGGCGGCCTCGACACCTCCGTCATCCTGCGCTGGCTCATCGAGACCTATCGCTGCGACGTCGTGGCGTACTGCGCCGATCTCGGCCAGGGTGAGGAGCTGATCCCCATCCGCGACAAGGCCCTCAAGACCGGCGCCGTCGGTGTGCACGTGGTCGACTTGCGCGAGACGTTCGTGCGCGACTTCATCTTCCCGATGCTGCGGGCCAACGCGATCTACGAGGGCGCCTATCTGCTCGGCACCTCGATCGCGCGCCCGCTGATCGCGCAGGCGCAGGTGGAGATCGCGCTCGAGGAGCGCGCCGACGCCGTCGCGCACGGCGCCACCGGCAAGGGCAACGATCAGGTGCGCTTCGAGCTGACGTACGCGGCCCTGGCGCCGCAGCTCACCGTCATCGCGCCCTGGCGCGAGTGGGAGCTGAACTCGCGCACCGCGCTGATGGACTTTGCGCGGCGGCACGACATCCCGGTGCCGGTCACCGCCGAGCGGCCGTATTCCACCGATCGCAACCTGTTTCATATCTCCTATGAGGGCGGCATCCTCGAGGATCCGTGGGCGGCGCCGCCGGACAAGATGTTCCAGCTCACGCAGTCGCCCGAGGCGGCGCCCGACATCCCGATCGAGGTGCTCATCGAGTTCGAGCGTGGCGATCCCGTGGCGGTGGACGGCCGGCGTCTGCCGCCGGTGGAGCTGCTCACCACGCTGAACCGGATCGGCGGCGAGCACGGCATCGGCCGCGTGGACCTCGTCGAGAACCGCTACGTCGGCATGAAGTCGCGCGGCGTGTACGAGACCCCGGGCGGGACGATCTTGCACGTCGCGCGCCGGGCCCTCGAGTCGCTCACGCTCGATCGCGAGGTCCTGCATCTGCGCGACGGGCTCGTGCCGCGCTACGCCGAGATGATCTACTACGGCTTCTGGTTCGCGCCCGAGCGGCGCGCGCTCCAGACGCTGATGGACGAGTGCGCGCAGGACGTGAGCGGCACGGTGCGGCTCACGCTCTACAAGGGCAACGTCACGGTGACGGGCCGCCGGTCGCCGCGCTCGCTCTACCGCACGGACTTCGCGACATTCGAGGCAGACACCGTCTATCGCCAGCGCGACGCGGAGGGCTTCATCAACCTCAACGCGCTCCGGCTCAAGATCCGCTCGCTGCGCGACCGCCGGAGCTGAGCGTGCGGGTGGACGTCGCCGTCACCCCCGACGGCCTGGATCGTGCCGCCGTCGCCAGCTCTCGTGTGCTCGTCATCGACGTGCTTCGCGCCGCGACGTGCATCGTGACCGCGCTCGCCAACGGCTGCGCGGGTATCGTGCCCGTGGCCACGCCCGAGGAGGCCCGTCTGCGCCTCGCGGAGCTGCCCGGCGCGCTGGTGGCGGGGGAGCGCCGGGGCGAGCCGCTCGAGGGCTTCGACCTGGGCAACTCACCGCTCGAATTCACGCGCGAGCGCATCGGCGGCCGCGTGGTCATCATGACGACCAGCAACGGCACCCGCGCTCTCCTCGCCGCGCGCGGCGCGACGGCGATCGGCGTGGCCGCTTTCGTGAACCTCGGTGCGGCCGCCGCCTGGGCGCTCGGCGGCCGCCGCGACGTGCTCCTGCTGTGCTCGGGCGAGCGCGGCGCCCGCTCGCTGGAGGATCACGTGTGTGCGGGCTTGTTGGCCGAGCGGCTGCTGGCGGGAGAGCCGGGGGCACGCGCAACCCCCGCCGCGGAGGAGGCGGTGGCGCTGGCAGGCCCGTATCGCAAGGAGGTGGCCCGCCTCGCGGAGGATTCGTCCTGGGCGCGGCATCTGGCCTCGCGCGGTCGGGCGCTCGACGTCGCCGCCTGCCTGAGCCTCGATACGTGCAGCCTCGTGCCGGAGTACCGCCCGAACGTTGACAAGGTCGTCGCGGCGCGCGGATAATGGCGCAGCCCGAAGCCCGGGCCAGCGGGAGCGAAGCGTGAACTTACCGATCGGGCTCACCCTCACGCGGATCGTTGCGGTCCCGCTGCTCATCCTCTTTCTGATCTCCAGCTCGCGGGTGCACGCGCTGATCGCGGCCGCCATCTTCACGGCGGCGGCGCTCACCGATTGGCTCGACGGCGTCCTGGCGCGCCGCCGCAACCAGGTGACCACGCTCGGCACGCTGCTCGATCCCATCGCCGACAAGTTGCTCGTCGCCGCCGCGCTCGTCTCGCTGCTCACGATCGACAAGATTCCCGCGTGGGTGGTGGTCGTCATCATCGGGCGCGAGCTGGCCGTGACGGGGCTGCGCGCGGTCTCGGCCGGGCATGGCGTGATCGTCCCCGCCTCGCGGCTGGCGAAGTGGAAGACGGTCAGCCAGTACGTGGCGGTGACGATGCTCATCCTCGAGAAGGGCATCGTGTCGACGACGTTCCACGGTGCCGCCGTCGGAGTGCTCTGGGTCGCCGTCGCCCTCACCATTGTCTCGGCGGTCGACTATTTCTACCGGTTCTTCCGCAAGGCGGACTACCGCGCCATCGTGCCCGACGAAGAACGCTGGTCGTGATCGTTCTCGCGGCCGTCGCCGCGTACGTCGTCGGCGCCATCCCGGTCGGATACTTCATCGCGCGGCTCTTCGGCGTCACCGACATCCGCCGGCAGGGCAGCGGCAACATCGGCGCCACCAATGTCTTGCGCACCGCCGGCCGCCTGCCGGGCCTGGTCACGCTGTTCGGTGACATCGCCAAGGGCTGGATCGCCGTCGCGCTCGCCGGTCGGATCGGAGGCGACGGGCCGAGCGCGCTGGCCGTCGGCGCGGTGGCGGCCGTCGTCGGCAACTGCTGGTCCGTGTTCCTCGGCTTTCGCGGGGGCAAGGGCGTCGCCACCGGGCTCGGCGCGCTGCTGCGCCTGGTGCCCCTGGCCACGCTCGCCGCGCTGCCGGTCTTCCTGGTGGTCGTGCTGACGACGCGGTTCGTGTCGCTGGGCTCGCTGCTCGGGGCCGCGTGCGTGCCCTTCGGCGCGTGGGCACTCGGCGCGCCACGTCCGGCCGTGTTTGGCGCCCTTGCGGTGGCCGTCATCGTCGTCCTGCGCCATCACGAGAACATTGCGCGGCTGCGCGCGGGCACCGAACGCAGGCTCGGCGAGCGCCGCGAGGCGCAAGCCGCACGATGATCGCCGTCGTCGGCGCGGGTTCGTGGGGAACCGCCCTCACCATCCACCTTGCGCGCACCGGGACGCCGGTCCGCCTCTGGGCCCGCGAGACCGAGATCGTGGAAGGGATCCACGCGCGGCGTCGAAACCCACTTTACATGCCGGACTTCGACGTGCCGGCCGACGTCGAGGTGACGGCGGACATCCGGGCCGCGGTGGACGGCGCCGACGTCATCGTGATGGTCGTACCCTCGGAATACTTCGCCGCCACGCTCGCCATCGTGCCGGCGCCGCGCGACGCCGTGATCGTCTCGGCGACAAAGGGCTTCGATCCCGTGCGTCACGTGCGGATGACCGAGCTGGTGCGCGAGCGCGTGCCGCACGCGCGTGTGGCCGCGCTGTCGGGCCCGACGTTCGCGCGCGAGGTCGCGCAGGGCACCCCGACGGCGGCCGTCATCGCCGCCAGCGACGATGCGCTCGCGACGATGCTGCAGAGCCGTCTCGGCGCGCGCGCGTTCCGGCTCTACGCCAACCGCGACGTCGTCGGCGTCGAGGCGGGCGGCGCGCTGAAGAACGTCATGGCGCTCGCCACCGGCCTCTCGGACGGCCTTGGCCTCGGGGAAAACGCGCGCGCGGCGCTGATCACGCGCGGCCTCGCCGAGATGACGCGGCTCGCCGTCGCGCTCGGAGGCGAGCCGACCACGCTCGCGGGCCTGGCCGGCATGGGCGATCTCGTGCTGACCGCGACCGGCACGCTCTCACGCAATCGCTCGCTCGGTATGGCGCTGGCGCGTGGCGACAGCCTCAGCGCCGCCTCGGGAAAGACGCTCATGGTGGCCGAGGGCGTTCCCACCGTGCGCTCGGCCCTCGCGCTGGCGACGCGTCATGGCGTGTCGCTGCCGATCTGCGCCGAGGTCGCCGCGGTGCTGTTCGACGGCAAGCCGGCCGCCGATGCGCTCGCCTCGCTGCTCGGTCGCGCGCCGACGCGCGAGGACGCGCCGGTGGAGGGCCGCCGTGCCTGAGCTGCGCAAGGACCCTGTGGTCGGCCGCTGGGTGATCATTTCGACCGAGCGCGCGCGCCGTCCCACAGACTTCAACACCGAGCCGGTGCGGCCGCGCGGCGGGCCGTGCGTGTTCTGCACCGGCAACGAGGACAAGACGCCGCCGGAGATCGTCGCGGTGCGGCCGCCCGACACGGGACGCGACGAGCCAGGCTGGTCGCTTCGCGTGGTGCCCAACAAGTTTCCGGCGCTGCGCATCGAGGGCGATCTCGAGCCCTCGGGCGAGGGACTCTATGACCGGATGAACGGGGTCGGGGCCCACGAGGTCGTCGTCGAGACGCCCGACCACTCGGCGTCGCTGGCCACGCTGTCGGTCGACGCCGTCGCCGATGTGTTCCTCACGTTCCGCGATCGGATTCTCGATCTCAAGAAGGATCCGCGCTTCGAGTACGTGCTCGTCTTCAAGAACCACGGCGAGGCGGCGGGCGCCTCGCTCGAGCATCCGCACAGCCAGCTCATCGCCACGCCGATCATTCCGATCATGGTGACGGAAGAGCTCACGGGCTCGCAGGCGTACTGGGAGCGAAAGGAGCGCTGCGTGTGGTGTGACGTCATCCGGCAAGACCGCCGCGACCGGCGCCGCGTGGTGGCGGAGACCGGCGGCTTCATCGCGCTGGAGCCGTTCGCGCCGCGTTTTCCGTTCGAGACGTGGATTCTGCCCGTTCGCCATCGCTCGGCGTTCGAGGAATCGGGCGTCGAAGAGCTGCGCGGGCTCGCGGTCATGGTCGGAACGTTCCTGCGTCGTATGAACCGCACGCTCAGCTCACCGCCCTTCAACTTCATGCTGCACACGGCACCGCTGCGCGACGGCGCGCTCGAGTACTTCCACTGGCATCTGGAGATCATCCCGAAGCTCACACGGGTGGCCGGCTACGAGTGGGGCAGTGGATTCTTCATCAATCCCGCCCCGCCCGAGGACGCCGCGGAGGCGCTGCGGGCCGCTGCCCCCTGAGCGGCGTGGTACAATCCGTCTCCGCTGGCACGCGGGAATAGCTCAGTGGTAGAGCACGACCTTGCCAAGGTCGGGGTCGCGGGTTCGAATCCCGTTTCCCGCTCCAGCTAAAACTCCTCCTTTCTGTTCCCAAGTGTCGCAGATCGTCGTCCTAAGACCCGGCAGTGATGGTCGTCGGAGGCGCGCGGGGTCTGCCCCCGGCGCTCTCACCGGAGGGAAAGCCCATGAAAGCCGTTACCGTCGCTCTGGTCCTCGTGGGATTCATTGCTGGATGCGCGCACGCGCCGAGCCACGAGTCGTCATACCCGGGCGCCTCGCCGCGCTCCCACACGACGAAGATCGATTGTGAGAGCGCAGGCCGCACGTGGAGTAAGATTTCGGGCGACTGCATGTAATTGAGGCGGGTCGCGCGCCGTCGTCCCGCGACGCCGTGGTATAACTATGCGTCCTTCCAAGGTACGGCGGCGTACCCAAGTGGTTAAGGGAGCGGACTGCAAATCCGTTATGCGCCGGTTCGAATCCGGCCGCCGCCTCCATTTCCTCGGCTGGCGATGCGCGTTACGACAGCTGTGATGCCTCGGAAACAAAAACGGCCGGGAATCGCTCCTCGGCCGTCTTCGCGACGTGCGTGCCCGACGATCAGCGAGCGCGCCTCCTTCGATAGACGACCAGACCCGTGAGGCCGGAGCCGAGAAGAAGCAGCGTCGTTGGTTCCGGGACGCGGGCGTCCGAGTCTGAAGTCGCATTGATGATGAGCCCACCCGAGATAGCTCCCCCTGTCGCTGACCCCAAGAAGATATCCCTCGTGAGGAACGGATTAGGGGGTGTGGTCGTCCCCGGGTTGAACTCGGGCTGACACGAAATGTTCGCGCACGTTCCTAGACCGCCTTCGGCGTCTGAAGTAAAGGAAACTGTGAGCCCGGTTTCCTGCTTCGTCAGCGTGATGATGTCGCTGACCTGCTGGAGATCGGGGAGCTCGGTCAAGCCCAACGTGAAAGTTGCCGGCTGACTAGCAGCAAGGAAAGCGCCGGTGATGACCACGATGATGCTTTCGGGCGTCGCGCCGGGTTGTGTCTGAATGGTCACACCAGTAGGAGCACCACTGAAGTCGGCCGTCACTGTGTCGCTCGTATCGGTAAAGCTGACGGTGATCGCCGCATCAGCAGGGCCATACATCAACGCCAAGACACCGACACTCAGCACAACCACTAACAAGAACTGTTTCATCGTCGTCGTTCCTCCTGCGGGAGCAGACTTGTAAGCCGTGCCCCAACTCTAAGGATCGCAGTTACATCTCGGTTCGCCGCCGTGTCGTCGAGCCCGCATCGACTGTGCCACGCGTACAAACGCGCGAACGCGAAGGGTTGTAAGCTTGGGTCTCGACTAGAGCGACAATATTTCCGACAGCTCTTTGTGGGCAGCCTCATTGGCGAGGCTCTCAGAACACGGATCCGAAACTAGCGCGACGACGTTTGTCGGGATTCCTTACGAAATTCCGGGACGAAAATTTTTTAGCAAAGCTTAACTTCGTGGCACCGAAGTTTGATTTTTGGAAGCAGATGCCGAGTCGGTGGCATCGGCTTTGCTGGCGATAGCATGGTCGAACCAAAGGCGCAAGAGGAGCATGACCCACTGTGATGAGGAAGGTCGCGTTTGCGCTCGTGGCCACGGTATGGATCGCTGGATGTGCAGGAACTCCGACGGGGCCGAGCGTCATGGTCCTCGCCGGGAATGGCAAAACGATCGAACAGTTTCAGGCGGACGACAACGCGTGCCGACAGTGGGCCTCTCGAGAGATCGAGCGAACGCAGGGTGGTCAGGTGCCGGCCCAGGGTCGCTACGACATGGCGTACATGCAGTGCATGTACGCGAAGGGGAACCAGATTCCCACGGCACCGCGGCCACGGGCGCGGACAACGTCATCGATGCCCGCGCACACCAACCGCAGCGCCGATCACATGGCCGCCGACGAGAGCGCAGATCGATTGCGAACAACGCGGCGGCGTCTGGCGTGCAGCACTCGATTTCTGCGAGTTCTCATCGCCTGACAGGCGCGGGCGGTAGCAGGCGGAGGCCGGGACCGCCAATCTGTTAGGCGCCGGTTCGAATCCGGCCGCGGCACGGCTCACCTCTGAACGCGCTTCAGCTGGCCTCGTGACAAAACATTGAAGGCGGCCCCGACGGTGAGCGCACTATTTCCGACGACCGTGCACGGGGCGGTTCCGGAGCAGCCTCCGCTCCAACCGACGAATCGTGAGCCGGATGCGGCGGTGGCGGTCAGCGTCACGAGCGTTCCGGTAGCGTAGCTCATCGCGCAACCGCTGCCGCAGGAGATTCCGGCGGGACTGCTCGTGACCGTTCCCGTTCCGCTGCCGGATGTCGTGATCGTGATGGTGTAGTCCGACGTGGTCGGCGGTGGCGGCGGGACTGACACCGCCGCGACCGCGCCGCATGCCTCGTTGGAGTAGGCCGACACGCCAAAGGCGTCGTAGGCCTTTACGCGATAGCAGTAGGAGACGCCCTGCGCGACGGTCCCATCGACGTACGCGGTCACACCCGTCGGCACGTCGGTGAGAGACGTGTAGGTCGCGTCGCTCGAGAGCCGGCGCTCGATCGTGAACGCCGCAGCGCCGCTCGAATTGTCGGTCCAGGACGCGGTGAGCTGCGCGGAGGCGTCGGTCACGGCGAGGACAGCGACGAGCATCAGGATGCCGAGGATCGCAGTGATGCAGTGGCGCGAAGACATGTGTTCCTCCGTTCGGTGGCCCGGCTATCAGGCGCGATGCCTGACCCGTGGCTTTGCGTCCCCGCCTCGCGACGGGTTTGCCATTTATCGGGGAGGGGCTTTCGTCGCTTGCGTTGATCAGCAACGGCCATACCAGACGGGGCGTCACGTGAACTGGTCGGAATCGCTGCTGAAATTGTCCCGACGCGAGATGGCAAATTTGCCCGGCGTGGACCGCGTGACAGCGGGTGTGGACACGGTGGCAGGGACGTCACCCGCGTTCTTTTCGCGCGATACTATGCGTTGACGGGGGCGTGGCGTAACGGCAGCCGCCGAAGACTTAAAATCTTCTGTCCGAAAGGACGTGCAGGTTCGACTCCTGCCGCCCCCACCATCTTTCGAAGTAGAGGACCTCTTTCGAAGTAGAGGCGGAATCGTTTGCGTGCGGTAGGATTGAGTGGATGCCAGCAATCGAGCTGCCTCAGCCTCGCTGACCATGTTCGCGTCGCCCGGCGCCATCGCGTTCCAGATCCCGCAGATTCTCGGCTTCGGGCCGTTTCCCGTACGCTGGTATGGCATCCTCATGGCCACGTCCATCGTGCTCGGGCTGTGGTGGAGCCATCGCCAGGCGCGCCGCGACGGCCTGCCCGCCGATGACATCATCAGCGTGGGGCAATGGGCGATCCTCGCCGGAATCCTCGGCGCCCGCGCCTACGAGGTGATCTTCAACTGGGACTACTACGGCCAGCACCCGTCGAAGATTCCGGCGGTCTGGGAGGGCGGCCTGGCGATGCACGGCGGCCTGATCGTGGGGCCGCTCGTCGGGATTTTTCTCGCGTGGAAGTGGCGAGTGCCGATCCTGCGCGGGCTCGATGTCACGGGGCCGGGTATCGTGCTCGGCCAGGCGATCGGCCGCTGGGGGAACTTTTTCAACGAGGAGGCCTTCGGGCGGCCGACCAACGTGCCCTGGAAGCTCTACATCTCGCCGGGACACCGTCCGCCGGGCGTCGGTCAGTTCGAATACTTCCACCCCACGTTCCTCTACGAATCGCTGTGGGACTTCGCGGTCTTCATCGCGCTCGTGACATGGCTGCGGCCGCGGCTGCGCGAGCATCCCGGCGCGCTCTTCTTCTGCTATATCGGTCTCTACTCGATCGGCCGTTTCGCGATCGAGGCGTTGCGGCTGGACAGCTTCTGGGTCGGCAGTTTCCGTGTGCCGCAGCTCGCGAGCGTGGTCGGCGTGATCGTCGCCGTGATCGGGCTCGCGTGGACGCGACGCCGCTCGACGCCCGTCACCGCCAGCTGAGGCCGGCGCTCCGACGTCATTCACGACTTCGGCATGTCGCGCGCGCGTGGGCGTCCGCCTGGGCGTGATCGAGGCTGAGCTGAACGCGTGGTAGACTGATGCGGATGTCCTGGAAACTTAAGCAAAAAGCCCAATCGTTACTGGCCGCCGAGCGAGGCACGGTGTACAGGGACTGGGGCGGCCGCGTGTCGATCGCGCTCGTCTATCCCAACACCTACGCCGTCGGGATGTCGAACCTCGGCTTCCAGACGATCTATCGCCATCTGAACGCGCTCGGCGACGTCGTGTGCGAGCGCGTCTTCATGCCGGAGGCCGCCGACCTCGACGAGATGCGGCGGACTTCCACGCCGCCGCTGTCGCTGGAGTCGCAGCGCCCCCTGACGGACTTCCAGCTGATCGGCTTCTCCGTCACTTATGAAGGCGATTACGTCAACGTCCTGCGGCTGCTCGAGCTCGCCAAGATCCCGCTGCGCGCCGCCGATCGGCGGCCGCACGACCCGCTGGTGCTCATGGGCGGCGTCTGCGCATTCTCGAATCCCGAGCCGATCGCGCCGTTCATGGACTTCATCGTCGTGGGCGAGGGCGAGGAGCTGGTCGGCGAGCTGATGCAGGCCTATCGAGAGGGATATCGCGAGCGCGAGACGTTCCTCGACGGCCTGGTCCGCCTCGACGGCATCTACGTTCCCGAGCGTCATGACGTCTCCTATGCCGCGGACGGCACGATCGCCGACGTACGGCCCGAGCGGGGTGCGCCCTCGATCGTGGTGAAGCGCCGGCTCAAGCAGGTCGACGCCTTCCGCACCATCGCCGCCGTGAAGACGCCGAACGCCGAGTACGGCCACATGGCGCTGCTCGAGGTCGGGAAGGGCTGCGGCCGCGGCTGCCGCTTCTGCCTCGAAGGCCAGGTCTATCGTCCGGTGCGGCACCGCAGCGTCGCCGCGCTGCGCGAGACGATCGCCGATCTCGCCGCGCAGGGCGAGACGCGCATCGGTCTCGTCGGCGCCTGCGTGTCGGACTATCCGTGGATCAGCGAGCTCTTGAAGGTCGTCGAGGACAACGGCATGGAGCTGTCCATCTCGTCGCTGCGGGCGGACAGCCTCACCGACGATCTCGTGGCCTCGCTCGCGCGTGGCGGTCATCGCACGCTCACGATGGCGCCGGAAGCGGGAACCGAGCGGCTGCGTCGCGCGATTCGCAAGGCGATCACGGACGAGCAGCTCATGGCGGCCTGCGCGCTGGTTCGCGCACGCGGCATTCCGAACCTCAAGTGTTACTTCATGATCGGCCAACCGACGGAGACGACGGACGACGTGGCGGCCATCCCCGATCTGGCGCGGCGAATGCTCGAGCGCCTGCGCGTGCTCGACCCGGCCGGCAAGCCGTTCGGCAAGCTGACGCTCTCGATCTCCTCGTTCGTTCCGAAGCCCTGGACGCCGTTTCAGTGGGCGCGCTTCGATGGTGCCGAGGCGCTCGGCGCCAAGCTCGAGACGATCAAGCGCGGCGTGCGGACATTCTCCAACGTCCGCGTCCTGCACGAAAACCCGCGCGAGGCCGCGCTGCAGGCGCTGCTCGCGCGGGGCGACCGGCGCGTCGGCGACTTCCTCGAGCTGGCGGCCCGCCTGGACGGCGACTGGCGACGGGCGCTGCGCGAGTGGGACGGCGACGCCGATTTCTACACCACGCGTGAGCGCGCCGTGAGCGAGCGGTTGCCGTGGGAGCACTTCGACGTCGGCGTGAAGCGCGCCGGCCTCGAGCGCGAGTGGGAGCGCGCGCTGGCCGCCGAGCCTGCCCTGGCGCCCACGGTATGAGCCTCACAGCGGCGCCGCTCCTCGACACGCGTGGCCGCGCGCTGCGCAACCTGCGCGTCTCCGTGACGGATCGGTGCAACCTGCGCTGCGGCTACTGCATGCCCGAAGAGGAATACGTCTGGCTGCCGCGCGAGGAGATCCTCCATTTCGAGGAGATCAGCCGGCTGGTGGACGTGTTCATCGAGCTCGGCGTCGACAAGGTTCGCCTCACGGGCGGCGAACCGCTCCTGCGCCGCGACCTGCCCGCGCTGATCCGCCTGCTGGCGGCCAAGCCGGCGCTGAGGGATCTCGCGATCACCACCAATGGCGTGCTGCTCGCCGCCGAGGCGGCGACGCTACGCGCGGCGGGGCTGCACCGCGTCACCGTCAGCCTGGACACGCTGCGCCCCGAACGCTTCGCTGCGCTCACCCGTCGCGACACGCACGCGCAGGTGCTCGAGGGCATCTCGGCCGTGCCGCGCGCCGGCTTCAGCGGCACCAAGCTCGACAGCGTCGTGATTCGCGGCGTCAACGACGACGAGCTCGCCGATCTCATCGAGTTCGGCCGGCGCGTGCCGGCGGAGGTGCGGTTCATCGAGTACATGGACGTCGGCGGCGCGACGCGGTGGTCACTGGACCAGGTCGTGAGCCGCAAGGAAATGCTCGAGCGGCTCGAGCAGCGCTATGGCCGGATCGAGGCCATCGTCGAGAATTCCACGGCGCCGGCCGACCGCTTCCGCCTTGCCGACGGGACCGTCTTCGGCATCATCTCGTCCACGACGGCGCCGTTCTGCGCCGACTGCGATCGCAGCCGGCTCACCGCGGACGGCCTCTGGTATCTCTGCCTGTACGCGATGCGCGGCATCGACCTGCGCGGCCCGCTGCGCGGCGGCGCCTCCGATGCCCGGCTGAAGGCCCTGATCACGGGCGGCTGGGGCGCACGCACCGACCGCGGCGCCGAGGATCGGCTGGCCCTGGCACAGCGCACACCGCTCGTCCAGATCGGCGGCCTCAAGCGCGATCCGCACCTGGAAATGCACACGCGGGGCGGTTGAGTGAGCACGCAGTCCGGCGGCGGCGAGGAGCTCAAGGCCGATGTGCGTGAGCGCGGCGCGGGTGGCCAGGCGATTGACCGCCGCCTGTTCATGCTCCTGTCCGTGTTCGGCGGCTGCGCCGATCCCAAGCCGCTCGTGAGCGCGCTCGAAGCCAGCCGCCTCGAGGCCGTGCTCTACGACGACGTCAACGATCCGCGCGGGGTCGGCGTGCTCGCCCTGAGCGAAGATCCCTCGGCCTTCGTCGGCCCGTATCGGGACCTGCTGAACACCGAGCCGTTCGCCGGCCTGCCGTTGCGCTCCGATCTCACGATGCTGGGCCGCACGTATTCCTCGGGGTTCGAGCAGGACCTCGAGGAGTGGCTCTTCCGACGGCCGCGTCGCACCGTGCTGAATCCGGCATGGCCGTGGGCCATCTGGTACCCGCTACGCCGCACCGGCGCATTCGGGCGGCTGTCGCCGAAGGAGCAGGGGGAGATCATCCGCGAGCACTCGATCCTCGGCCGCGCGTATGGCGACGCCGACTTCGCCCATGACGTACGGCTGGCCTGCCACGGCCTCGACGTCCACGACAACGACTTCGTCATCGGCCTGATCGGGCGCGAGCTGCATCCGCTGTCGCACCTGGTGCAGACCATGCGCAAGACGATCCAGACCTCGCAATACCTGGAAACGCTCGGTCCTTTCTTCGTGGGGCACGTGCGCTGGCAGAGCGCCGGCACGCGGTAGGGCGAGCCGCAGCCGCAAGGCGAGGGAGCCCGCGATCGAGACCGCCGGCTAGGAGGATTCGCGATGGCGACCCGCGCGACGGCTCTGCTGATCGTCATGCTGCTCGCAGCGATGCTGTTGCCGGCGGCCGCCGCGGAGCCGGTGAAGGTCGTCTATCACCTCAACGAGGGACTCGAGCAGGCCGTCCGCGCCATGACGAACATCCGCAACCATCTCTCGGCGGACCCGATGGCCAAGATCGTCGTGGTGGCCCATGGCCGCGGAATCGACTTCCTCCTCAAGGAGGCCAAGACGCCGAACGGCAGCCCGTTCGGCACCGACGTGGACGAGCTGGCGCTGCGCGGCGTCGAGTTCCGCGTCTGCCGCTTCACGCTCGAGCGGCGTGGCATCGATCCGTCGAAAGTCGTGTCGGACGCCACGCTCGTTGCCTCGGGCGTGGCGGAGGTCGCGCGCCTGCAGTCCGTCGAGCACTACGCGTACTTGAGGCCCTGACGGGCTACGTGAGGGGCGCGGAGAGCTCGGAGCACCCCATCAGATAGGCGTCCACGCCGCGAGCGCACGAGCGCCCCTCGGCGATGGCCCACACGATCAGCGACTGGCCGCGCTGCATGTCGCCGCAGGCGAACACGCCCGGCACGCTCGTCATCCAGTTGGCGTCACGCGCCACGTTCCCGCGATCGGTGAGCGTGACGCCGAGCTGGCTCAACATGCCGGGCTTCTCCGGACCGACGAATCCCATGGCGAGCAGAACGAGGTCGACGTCGAGCGTGAATTCGCTACCGGTGACGGGCCTGAAGTCCAGGCGCCCGCCTTGCCGCACCATCTCCACCGTGAGGGCCTCGAGCTTCGTCACCCGCCCGCCTTCGCCCACGAAGCGCTGCGTCGAGACGGAATACACCCGCTCGCCGCCCTCCTCGTGCGCGGACGAGACGCGGAAGATGTTCGGCCACTGCGGCCACGGGTTGTCCGCCGCGCGCGTGTCCGGCGGTCGCGGCAGCAACTCGAACTGGTGCACGGAGAGGGCGCCCTGCCGGTGGACGGTGCCGAGACAGTCGGCGCCGGTGTCGCCGCCACCGATGATGACGACACGCTTGCCCCGCGCGCTGATGAACACGTCGTCGGCCACCGCGTCGCCCTCGCAGCGCTTGTTCGACAGCGTCAGATACTCCATCGCGAAGTGAATGCCGCCCAGCTCGCGCCCGGGAATCGGCAAATCACGAGGCGCGCACGCGCCACTCGCGAGCACGATCGCGTCGAAGTCGCGCTGGAGATCGCCGACGGGCACGTCGACGCCGATGTGGGCGTTGGTCTGGAAGACGACGCCTTCCTTCTCCATCAGCGCCAGCCGGCGGTCCAGATGGCGCTTCTCCATCTTGAACTCGGGGATGCCGTAGCGGAGCAGGCCGCCGATGCGATCGGCGCGCTCGAACACGATCACCGAGTGGCCGGCGCGATTCAGCTGCTGGGCGACGGCGAGCCCGGCGGGACCGGAGCCCACGACGGCGACTTTCTTGCCCGTGCGCATGCTCGGGGGCTCGGGCCGCACCCAGCCCTGCTCGAAGGCGTGATCGATGATCGAGACCTCGATGGCCTTGATCGTAACGGGATCGTCGTTGATGCCGAGCACGCACGACCCCTCGCACGGGGCCGGGCACAGACGCCCCGTGAATTCGGGGAAGTTGTTGGTCGCGTGCAACCGCTCGATGGCCTCACGCCAGCGGTCCTTGTAGACGAGGTCGTTCCAGTCGGGGATGAGGTTGCCGAGCGGGCAGCCCTGATGACAGAACGGAACGCCGCAGTCCATGCACCTGGCACCCTGCTTGCTCAGATCCTCGTCCGGGAATGGAAGGTAGACCTCCTTCCAGTCGCGCAGGCGTTCGGCGACCGGCCGTGTCGGCCACTTCTTGCGCTGGATCTCGAGAAAGCCGGTGGTCTTACCCACTCGTGGTCCCGACCAGCTCGGCGAAGGTCGGCTCGCGTCCCTCGGCGCGCGCCTTCGCTTCGGCCGCGCGCACGCGCTGCTCGTCCTTCGGCATTACCTTCACGAAGCGCGGTCGCATGGACCGCCAGGCGGCGAGGATCTTGGCCGCGTGCGCCGAATGCGTGTAGGTGACATGCCGGTCGATCAGATCGCCGACGAGCGACACCTCGGCGGGCTGGTCGAGCGCCTCGAGGATGACCATCTCGCGGTTGCAGCGGCGATGGAAGTCGCCGTCGAGATCGAGCACGAAGGCGAGCCCCCCCGACATGCCGGCCGCGAAGTTGCGTCCGGTCTTGCCGATGACGACGACGCGGCCGCCCGTCATGTACTCGCAGCCATGATCGCCGACGCCCTCCACCACGGCGTGGACGCCGCTGTTGCGCACGCAAAACCGCTCGCCCGCCACGCCGCGCACGTACGCTTCGCCGCCGGTGGCGCCGTAGAGGGCGACGTTGCCGATGATGATGTTGTCCTCGGGCACGAACGTGGAGCGTCGCGGCGGATGCACGACCAGCCGGCCGCCGGAGAGTCCCTTGCCCCAGTAGTCGTTGGCGTCGCCCTCGAGCGTGAACGTGATGCCGCGCGGCAGGAACGCACCGAACGACTGGCCGGCCGCGCCCGTGAAGTGGACGCGGACGGTGTCGTCCGGCAGGCCCGCCGCGCCGTGCTTGAGCGTCACCTCGTAGCCGAGCGTCGTTCCCACGGTGCGGTGGACGTTGCGGATCGGCAGCGCGAGCTCCACCCGGGTGCCGTGCTCGATGGCATCGCGACACGCAGGGATCAGCGTCGTTTGGTCCAGCGATTTCTCGAGCCCATGGTCCTGCGCCACCACGCAGCGCCGCGCGACCTCGGGAGGCATCGCCGGCGAGTAGAGGATGGAGGACAGGTCGAGACCGCGCGCCTTCCAGTGATCGACGGCGGCGGCCACGTCGAGACGATCGGCCCGGCCGATCATCTCCTCCATCTTTCGGAAGCCCAGCTGTGCCATGAGCTCGCGCACCTCCTGGGCGACGAAGCGGAAGAAGGTGACGACGTGCTCGGGCCTGCCGGCAAATCGCTTGCGCAGCTCCGGATCCTGCGTGGCCACGCCGACCGGGCACGTGTTCAGGTGGCAGACGCGCATCATGATGCAGCCGAGCACGACCAGCGGCGCCGTCGAGAAGCCGTACTCCTCGGCGCCGAGCAGGGCGGCGATGACCACGTCGCGGCCGCTCTTCATCTGGCCGTCGGTCTGCACGACGATGCGATCGCGCAGCTTGTTGAGGACGAGCACCTGCTGGGTCTCGGCCAGGCCCAGCTCCCAGGGCACGCCGCCGTGCTTGATCGAGGTCAGCGGCGAGGCGCCGGTGCCGCCGTCGTGGCCGGAGATCAGCACGACGTCGGCGTGCGCCTTCGCCACGCCGGCGGCGACGGTGCCGACTCCGACTTCGGCCACGAGCTTCACGTGAATCCGCGCGGTTGGATTCGCGTTCTTGAGATCGTGGATGAGCTGCGCCAGGTCCTCGATCGAGTAGATGTCGTGGTGCGGGGGCGGGGAGATCAGCCCCACGCCCGGCGTCGCGTAGCGAACCTTGGCGATCCACGGGTAGACCTTGTGGCCCGGCAGCTGCCCGCCCTCGCCGGGCTTGGCTCCCTGCGCCATCTTGATCTGTAGATCGGTCGCGTTCACGAGGTACTCGCTCGTGACGCCGAAGCGGCCGGACGCGACCTGCTTGACCGCGCTGCGACGCCAGTCGCCGTTGGGATCGCGGGCGTAGCGTGTGGCGTCCTCGCCACCCTCGCCGGTGTTGGAGCGGCCGCCGATGCGGTTCATCGCAATCGCGAGCGTTTCGTGCGCCTCCTGGCTGATGGAGCCGTACGACATCGCCCCCGTGGCGAAGCGCTTGAGAATCGACTCGACCGACTCGACCTCGTCGAGCGGCACTGGCGGGCCGGCGGCCTTCAGGGTGAAGAGTCCGCGCAGCGTCGCGCGGTGACGACTCTGGTCGTCCACGATCTTCGAGTATTCCTTGAAGGCCGCGTAGCTGCCCGAGCGGGTCGACGCCTGCAGCTTGGCGATCATCTCGGGATTGACTTGATGATGCTCGCCGTCACGCCGCCATTGGTACTCGCCACCCCAGTCCAGCTCGGGTTTTTCGACGGGCCGTTCGGGGTACGCCGCGGCGTGGCGTCGCCGGATCTCTTCGGCGATGACGTCGATGCCGATGCCGCCGACGCGGGAGGCTGTCCCGGTGAAGTAGCGGTCGACCACGGTGCGGTTCAGGCCGATGGCCTCGAAGATCTGCGCGCCGCAGTAGGACTGCAGCGTGGAGATTCCCATCTTGGCCATGACCTTGAGGATCCCCTTGTTCAGCGCCTTGATGTAATTCTTGAAGGCCTTGGCGCGGTCGAGCCCCGCCAGCACGCCCTCATGGATGAGGTCGTCGAGCGTCTCGAAGGCGACCCACGGATTCACGGCCCCCGCGCCGTAACCGATGAGCAGGCACATGTGGTGCACTTCGCGGGCGTCGCCGGTCTCGATCACGAGCCCGCAGCGCGTGCGCTCGCCGTGGCGCACGAGATGGTGGTGCACGGCGGCGGTGGCGAGCACGCTCGGAATCGGCGCCAGCTCGGCGGTCACGCCGCGGTCCGACAACACCACGACGTTGGCGCCGTCGGCGATGGCGCGGCTGGCGCGCTGCTGCAGCGCCTCGATCGCGCGCTCGAGGCCGGGGGCGCCGTCGACAACGGGGTAGAGCATCGGGAGCGTGACGGCTTTGAATCCGAGCTCGGACACGTGGGCGAGCTTGGCCAGATCCTCGTTGGAGAGCACGGGGTCCTTGAGCACGATCTGGCGGCACGAGGCCGGTTCGGCGCGCAGCAGATTCCCCTCGGGCCCGACGGTGGACTCCATCGCGGTCACCAGCTCCTCGCGGATCTGGTCGAGCGGCGGGTTGGTCACCTGGGCGAACAGCTGCTTGAAGTAATCGTAGAGGGGCCGCGGACGGTCGGAGAGCACGGCGAGCGCCGTGTCCGTGCCCATCGAGCCGATCGGCTCTTCGCCGTTCTTGGCCATCGGCGCCAGCAGCAGGCGCAGGTCTTCGTGCGTGTAGCCGAAGGCCATCTGCCGCGTCAGCACGGTGGCGTGATCGGACTCGGCGACGGGAGCCGCGGCCACGTCCTCGAGGCGCACGAGGTTCTGCTGTAGCCAGTCACCGTATGGATGCTCGGCAGCGAGCTGGGCCTTGATCTCGTCGTCGTCGATGATGCGGCCCTGCGCCGTGTCGACGAGGAAGATCTTGCCGGGGTGCAGCCGCTCCTTCACCAGCACGTTCTCGGGCGGAATGTCGAGCACGCCGACCTCGGAGGCCATGACGACGAGATCGTCCTTGGTGACGTAGTAGCGCGACGGTCTGAGGCCATTGCGATCGAGGACGGCGCCGATGACGGTGCCGTCGGTGAACGCGATGGAGGCGGGACCGTCCCACGGCTCCATGAGCGACGAGTGGTATTCGTAGAACGCCCGCCGCTCCGGGCTCATCGACTCGTGATGCTGCCAGGGCTCGGGAATCATCATGAGGATCGCGTGCGGCAGCGAGCGGCCGTTCATGACGAGGAACTCGAGCACGTTGTCGAAGGTCGCCGAGTCCGACAGCCCTTCGCGCGTGACGGGCAGGACCTTGGCGAGGTCCTCGCCGAGGACGTCAGAGCGGCACAGCGCCTCGCGCGCCCGCATCCAGTTGATGTTCCCGCGCAGCGTGTTGATCTCGCCGTTGTGCGCGACGTACCGATAAGGGTGCGCGAGCGGCCACGAGGGGAACGTGTTGGTGCTGAAGCGCTGGTGCACGAGCGCCAGCGCCGATTCCATGTCGGGGTCGCCCAGATCGGGATACATCGAGGCGATCTGGTCGGCCGACAGCATGCCCTTGTAGATGAGCGTGTTGCTGCTGAGGCTCGGGATGTAGGTCAGCCGCTTTTCCGTGAAGTCCATCGCGTCCACGGCGTGCTCGATCCGCTTGCGGATGACGTAGAGCTTGCGCTCGAAGTGCGCGGCGTCGCGGGCGTCGCCGCGGCCGACGAAGATCTGCTCGATGTGCGGCTCGACGTTGACGGCGCTCGCGCCCAGCAGCCGGTCGTCCGTCGGCACGTCGCGCCAGCCGAGCAGGCGCTGGCCCTCTTCCGCCACGATGGTGGCGATCAGATCGCGCACCTTCTCGCGCTGGACGGCGTTGCGCGGCAGGAAGACGCAGCCGACGCCGTAATCCTTGGGACCCGGCAGGGGGATGCCGAGCCGGCCGCATTGCTTGCGAAGGAACTTGTCAGGTACCTGCAGGAGGATCCCCGCGCCGTCGCCGGTGTTGGGCTCGCATCCGCACGCGCCGCGGTGCAGAAGGTTGATCAGCACGAGGAGGCCCTGGCGGACGATCGCGTGGGACTTGCGACCCTTGATGTCGACCACGAAGCCGACGCCGCACGCATCGTGCTCGTGCGAGGGGTCGTACAGACCTTGAGACTCACTCATCGTCCTACCCCTTTGTGAACAGTTGCACGATAGTACCGGAGGAACCACTATTAGTCAGCAGCGAAAAGACGGATGGTATGTATCAGCAGAACTGATGGTGTAGAGTGGGGCGGTGCACCTCGAAACCCTGCGACTCTATTGCGACGTCGTCCGGCTCCGATCCTTTTCCAAGGGCGCGGAGCAGAACTTCGTATCCCAGTCGGCGGCGAGTCAGGCCGTCCAGCAGCTCGAGAGCCAGGTGGGCGCGACGCTCATCGATCGCACCAAGCGACCGTTCGCGGTGACCCCGCAGGGGCAGACCCTCTACGACGCCTGCCGCGCGATGCTCGAAGGCTGGGAGAAAGCGAAGATCGCGGTGGCGGCGGTCAAGGCGCGTTTGGACGGCACCGTGCGCGTGGCCGCCATCTACTCGGTGGGTCTGCACGACGTCAGCCGTCCGATGCAGCAGTTCGCCGCGCTCTATCCCGACGCGCGCGTGCAGCTCGAGTGTCTGCACCCGCACAAGGTCGTCGAGGCCGTGATGAACGACGACGCCGATCTGGGCATCATGTCGTACCCGCCCTCGGATCGTGCGCTGACGGTGGTGCCGCTGCGCGTGGAGGCCATGGCCGTCGTCTGCCACCCCAACCATCGCTTCGCGCGACGACGGCTCGTGATGCCGGCCGACCTCAACGGCGAGCGCTTCATCGCGTTCGATCGCGCGCTGCCGATCCGCAAAGCGATCGACCGTGCGCTGCGCCAGCACGGCGCGCGCGCCAACATCGTGATGGAGTTCGACAACATCGAGACGATCAAGCAGGCTATCATCATCGCCGCCGGCGTGAGCATCCTGCCGCGCCACACCGTGCAGAAGGAGGCCGGCATCCGGACGCTGGCGGCGGTGACGTTCGGCGTTTCTGATCTGGCGCGGCCCGTCGGGATCATCTACCGCCGACAGAAGCGGCTGAGCCCGACCGCGACTCAGTTCGTCGAGATGCTGAAGGAGGCGAGCGCGGTGCCCGTCCACGTTGCGGCGAGCGACCGCTGAAGTAGCTGTTCGAGCCTGTGAAGTGGAGGTGTAGCCATGGTGGACTTCGACGAACCCGGCCGGGACATCGAAGACGAATTGCGAGAGGTACGCGGCGCCCTGCTCGACGACACCATCGCCACCCTCGGCCCGGCGGAGCCGATCTGCCTGTCGCCCGCCGCGACGGTGGAAGAGGCCATCGCGCGCATGCTCGAGCGCCGGCAGGCGTGTGTGCTCGTCGTCGACGACGGGGGCCGGCTGACGGGCATCCTCACCGAGCGTGACGTCCTCATGCGCGTGGCGGGGGCTGGACGCGATCCGCGGCGCACCGCGCTGCGTGAGGTGATGACGGCGAATCCGGACGCGCTCACCGCGCGCGATCGCGTCGCGTATGCCGTGCACTGCATGAGTGTGGCGGGTTACCGGACGGTGCCGCTGATCGACGCGGAGCGCCGGCCGACGGGTGTGGTAACGGTGAGCGATGTAATCCGGTGGCTGGCGCAGTTGTTCCCGGAGGCGGTGCTGAACCTGCCGCCCGGTGACGTGCTCAAGCGTCCGCAAGAAATGGATGCTGGGTAGAGGGGTTAGCGCTCTAACCTTTGGATTAACCTTGCCGAATGGTGGAGGCTCCTTTAAGATGAAGCACGCCCTGTCGGAGCCGTTGGCGGGCCGGGCGGCCTCAGCGCAAATCCCGCGGAACATGACGATGGACAGCGGCCGTGCGTGCGAGGCCTGCACGACGACGAGGCAGGGGAGAGGAGATCGATGAGCGAGACCGCAGCGCCCGTCGGGGCGGCCAAGGCGCGGCGCGAGCTGCAGCGCGCTGTGATCCGGTTCGCCGGCGATTCTGGTGACGGCATGCAGCTCACGGGAGAGCAATTCACCACCGAGTCGGCGTGGGCGGGCAACGACATCGCCACGCTGCCGAACTTTCCCGCAGAGATCCGCGCTCCGGCAGGTACGCTCTTCGGAGTTTCGTCGTTTCAGTTGCAGTTCGGCAGCCAGCGCGTGTACACGCCCGGCGATCGGCTCGACTGCCTGGTGGCGATGAACCCCGCGGCGCTCAAGGTGCATCTTCGCGACCTCAAGCCCGGCGGGCTGTTGATCGTCAATACCGCGGCCTTCGAGAAGCGCAACCTCGACAAGGCCGGCTACGCCCAGAATCCGCTCGACGATCCCGCACTGGCCGAGCGCTATCGCCTGCACAAGGTCGACATGACGGGCCTCACGCACAAGGCCATCGCCGACCTCAAGCTCGACACGAAAGAGAAGGACCGCACCAAGAACTTCTTCGCGCTGGGCCTCGTGTCGTGGATCTACACGCGACCGCTGGAGCCGACGCTCGAGTGGATCACCAAGCGATTTGCGAAGAAGCCCGACATCGCCGAGGCCAACACGCGGGTGCTCAAGGCCGGCCACGCCTTCGGCGAAACGGCGGAATTTTTCGAGGAAGCCTACACGGTCGAGCCCGCGGAGATGGCGCCCGGCCTGTACCGTGCGATGACCGGCAACCGCGCGCTCGCGTGGGGGCTCCTCGCGGCGGCAGAGCGCTCGAAGGTGCCGATCGTGTACGGCGCCTATCCGATCACGCCCGCGTCGAGCGTGCTGGAAGAGCTCGCGATGCACAAGCGCTTCCGCATCCGGACCATCCAGGCCGAGGACGAGATCGCCGCGGTCACCGCCGCCATCGGCGCGGCCTTCGGCGGCGCTATCGGTGTGACGTGCTCGAGCGGGCCCGGCATCGCCCTCAAAGGCGAGGGCATCGGCCTCGCGGTGACGGCGGAGCTGCCGCTCGTGATCCTCAATATCCAGCGCGCGGGGCCCTCCACGGGCATGCCGACCAAGACCGAGCAAGCGGACCTGATGCAGGCCCTGTACGGGCGCAACAGCGAGTCGCCGGTCGTGGTCCTGGCGCCGGCGACGCCGGGCGATTGTTTCTACGTCGCCTACGAGGCCGTGCGCATCGCAGCCAAGTACATGGTGCCGGTCATCGTGCTCTCCGACGGCTTCCTCGCCAACGGCTCGGAGCCGTGGCTCATCCCGGATCCCACGGCGCTGCCGGCGATCGACGTGCAGTTCCGCACGGAGAAGGAAGGCTTCTTCCCGTACCTGCGCGACCCCGCGACGCTCTCGCGTCCGTGGGTGCGGCCCGGCACGCCGGGGCTCGAGCACCGCATCGGCGGCATCGAGAAGCAGGACGTCACCGGCAACATCTCCTACGATCCGGACAACCACGATCACATGGTCAAGACGCGCGCCGAGAAGGTGCGGCGCGTGGCGCAAGAGATTCCGCCGACCACGATCAACGGTCCGGCCACCGGCGACCTGCTCGTCGTCGGCTGGGGCGGCACGTACGGCTCGATCACCGCCGCCGTCGAGCGCGCCCAGGCCGATGGCAAGAGCGTCGCGTCGATCCATCTGCGGCATCTCAACCCGCTGCCGCCGGACCTCGGCCACATCCTGCGCGAGTACCGCAAGGTCCTCGTGCCCGAGATCAACAGCGGCCAGCTCGTACGGGTGCTGCGCGCCGAATATCTCGTCGACGCCGTCGGCTTCAACCGCGTGCGCGGGCTGCCGCTGGCGAGCGAGGAAATCCTGGAAGCGATCCACCAATTGCTCGGGAGTCACTCATGAGCGCGCAAGGGGCAGGGGCGGCAGCCACGCCGACGCCGAAGTACACGAAGAAGGATTTCGAGTCGGACCAGGACGTACGCTGGTGCCCGGGGTGCGGCGACTACGCCATCCTCAGCGCCGTGCAGAAGTCCATGCCGGATCTCGGCATCGCGCGCGAGAACATCGTGTTCATCTCGGGCATCGGCTGCTCGAGCCGCTTCCCGTACTACATGAACACGTACGGCTTTCACACGATTCACGGCCGCGCGCCGGCCATCGCCACCGGCCTGCGCGTCGCGCGCCCCGACCTCAAGGTCTTCGTGGTGACGGGCGACGGTGACGGGCTGTCGATCGGCGGCAACCACATGCTGCACATCCTGCGCCGCAACGTGAATCTCACGGTGCTGCTGTTCAACAACCGGATCTACGGGCTGACCAAGGGCCAGTACTCGCCCACGAGCGAGCTCGGCAAGGTGACGAAGTCCACGCCGATGGGCTCGGCCGACCGGCCGGTGAATCCGCTCGCCTTCGCGCTGGGCTGCGGCGCGACCTTCGTGGCGCGCACGGTCGACCGGAACATCCAGCACATGGAGGAGATGCTCAAGCGGGCGGCGGCCCACAAGGGGACCGGGTTCGTGGAGATCCTCCAGAACTGCAACGTCTACAACGATCTCACCTGGAACGTCATCTACGACAAGACCTCCAAGCTCGCCTACGAGCTCCGGCTCGAGCACGGCAAGCCGCTGCTCTATGGACCGCCCGACGCCAGGAAGGCGGTGATCATGGACGGGGTGATGCCGAAGGTCGTCGACGCCAAAGACGTCCAGGAGAGCGCGCTCTGGATCCACGACGAGAAGAACGTCAACGCCGCCAAGATCCTCGCCGATCTGTTCGCGCCGAACTTCCCCGTGCCCATCGGCGTGCTGGAGGCGATCGAGGCGCCGATCTACGAGGAGGTCATGCTCGAGCAGGAGCAGCGTGCCATCTCCGAGCGCGGGCCGGGGAGCATCGCAAAGCTTCTGACCTCGGGCGACACCTGGAAGATCGGCTGATCCGCGTCCCGCCGTGGCGCTTTCCGCCAGCGTAGTCGCCGCGCTCCAGCGCCTGCTGGGTCCGGCGGGCGTCGTGCTCACCCCCGAGGGTCGCCTCACCTACGAGAGCGACATGCTCACGCTGTACAAAGCCGCTCCTGACGCCGTCGTCCTGCCCACGTCCACGGACGAGGTCCAGGCGATCGTGCGCCTGTGCCGTGAGGCTCACGTGCCCGTGGTGCCGCGCGGCTCGGGCACTGGGCTCATCGGCGGCGCCACGGCGCCGCACGGCGGCGTGATGGTAGCGATGACGCGCATGACGCAGATCCTCGAGCTCGATCTCGCCAATCGCTGCGCCACCGTCCAGCCCGGCCTCATCAATCTCTGGCTCACGAACGCCGTGCGCGAGCGCGGCTGGTTCTTCGCGCCCGATCCCTCGAGCCAGATGGTGTCCTCGATCGGGGGCAACGTGGCCACCAACGCCGGCGGGCCACACTGCCTCAAGTACGGGATCACCACCAACCACGTGCTGGGCCTGGAGATGGTGACGGGTACCGGGGACGTCGTCCGCGTGGGCGGCAAAGCGGCGGAGCGCGCCGGCTACGACCTCACGGGCGTGATGGTCGGCAACGAGGGCACCTTCGGGCTCGTGACGGCGATCACCGTGCGATTGCTGCACCTGCCCGAGGCGGTGAAGACCGCGCTGGCGTCCTTCGCCAGCCTCGTCGAGGCGTCGGAGGCGGTCTCAGCGATCATCGCCGCCGGCATCATTCCCGCGGCGCTGGAGATGCTGGACGACGCGATGATCGGCGCGGTCAATGCCGCGGTCGGCAAGGTCTATCCCGACGGCGCAGGCGCTGTCCTCCTCATCGAGCTCGACGGTCCGCGCGCCGAGGTCGAGGCCCAGGCCGAGCGCGTGGCCGCCATCTGTCGCGAGCGCCAGGCGCTCGTCGTCACCGTCGCGCGTGACGAGGCCGAGCGCGCGCTGCTCTGGAAGGGACGCAAGGAGGCCGCGGGCGCCGTCGGCCGGATCACGGCCGCGTACTTGCTGCAGGACGCCGTCGTGCCGCGCAGCCGACTGCCGCAGATCATGCGCGAGATGGTGGCGATCAGCAAACGCCACAACTTGCTCTTCGCCAACGTGTTCCACGCGGGCGACGGCAACCTGCATCCGCTGATTTGCTACGACGATCGCAAGCCCGGCGAGCTCGAGCGCGCGCAGCAGGCCAACGAAGAGCTGCTGCATGCGTGCATCGCGCTCGGCGGTACGGTGAGCGGCGAGCATGGCATCGGCATGGACAAGGCCAAGAACCTGCCGCTGCAGTACGCCGAGGCGGATCTGAATTTCATGTTCCGCCTCCGCCGCGTCTTCGATCCCGACGGTCTCATGAATCCCGCGAAGCTGCTGCCCTCGCATCCCGCGTGCGGCGAGGGCTTTCGCCCGTCGCGCCCGACGCTGCCGGCGGGGACGTGGGTGTAGCGCCGTGGCGGTGACGACAGGCGCCGCGCTCGCCGACGGGCTGCGTGCGATCGTCGGCGCCGAGCACGTGCGCGAGGGCGGCTCGCCGGTGGACGGTGTGGTGCCGCGGTGGAGCGCGGCGCCGGCGTCGATCGAGCAGGCCGCCGCGCTCGTCGCGCTCGCCCACGACGCGGGTCTCGCCGTGTTCCCGCGCGGCAGCGGGAGCACCCTCGAGCTCGGCCACGCGGCGGCGCGTGTAGACCTCGTCCTCGAAACGCGCCGCCTCGACGCCGTGCTCGAATACAATCCCGACGATCTCACCGTCACTGTGCAGGCCGGCTGCACCGCGGGGGCGCTCGCCACGCGCCTGGCTCCGCGACGTCAGATGCTGCCGCTCGACCCGCCCGGCTGGTCGGCGCGCTCCCTCGGCGGCATCGCCGCGACGCAGGCGAGTGGGCCGCTGCGCCTCCGTTACGGGACGATGCGCGACCTGCTGCTGGGCGTGCGCTTTGCGCAGGCGGACGGTGTGCTGACCTGGGGCGGCGCGAAGGTCGTGAAGTCGGTGAGCGGCTACGACGTGCCGAAGCTCATGGTCGGCGCCCTCGGCACGCTCGGCGTACTCCTCGAGCTCACGCTGCGTCTGCATCCCGCGCCGGATTACGAATCCACGTGGCTCGCGAGCTTTCGCACTCCGGCCCACGCCCAGGAATGTGTGGCGGCGCTGCTCGACTCCACCGTGCAGCCCAATCGCCTCGAGTTGCTCGACTCTCGCGTGCTCGCCGTGTGCAACCTGCCCGTGAGCGCAGCGGCGCTCGTGATCTCGATCGGTACCGTCGAGCCGGCGGTGCGCGCCGAGGAGGGCCTCGTGAAAGCGATCGTCCAGCGGGCCCACGGCACGACGGAGACGATGGGCGCCTCGTTCTGGCGCACGTACGATCGCGCGCTCGCCGGGTTCGACGGTGTCACGCTGAGGATCGGCACGGTGCCGGCACGACTGGTGGAGACGCTGGGGGCGGTGCAGGCCGTGCTGCCGGGCGCGGCGATGGCCGGCGCGGCCGGCCTCGGCGCGCTGCGCGCGCTGATCACGCACGCCGACGCCGCCACGCTGCTCGAGGCGCTCGAG